>Ga0302314_10001882_pt1 | contig 39216 bp, 35 predicted proteins | sample III_Palsa_N2_3_FD_200533 | JGI IMG/M metagenome (GOLD analysis project Ga0302314, IMG submission 200533) | Peat permafrost microbial communities from Stordalen Mire near Abisko, Sweden - III_Palsa_N2_3 | ecosystem: Environmental > Terrestrial > Soil > Palsa > Peat permafrost | place: Sweden...
CGCTCCTGCGTGCAGAAGCGAGAGCATTGCAACTTGTGGTTGCACTTTAGCTTTTACACTTGTCGTTGCCTTTGCTTCTGCGCGCAGGAGCGCGCCGCTTTACCCGGGCCCCCGTTTGGCGCGGCGGGCGGGTGGAGGAAAGCTCGCAGAGTGGCTCGCAAGGATGCGAGCCAGTTTTTCGCCAGCACAGGAGGTGCTGTCGAAAAACCCCGTAACCCGACCGCGCACTCGTAGGGCAGGATGCCCCTAGAGCGCGCCATCCGGGGTGCCGTTCTCTTTGGTTACTTTCTCTTGGGCAAGCAAGAGAAAGTGACTCGCCCTCCGCAGGAGGGTGAAACGCTTTTCAAATCAACCATCAATCGAAGGGAGTCATAACCGCTGCCGCGGCATCCCCATCAACCGCAACACAAACGCGACCCCATCCCCCTCATCAAGATTCCTCGCGAGTGCCACCCCGCCGTGGCGCTCCGCCACCAACCTCACCACATACAACCCAAGCCCCAGATGCGGCGCATCCCCCGGCGTCGCCTTGTCGCGCAGGCTGACCAGCGAATCGAACAAGCGCCCCTGCATATGCGCCGGCAACGGCGGCCCCTGGTTCGCGAGTTCGATCTCGGCGCCGTGTTCGATCGCACGCAGGCTCAACCGCAGCCAGCCGTCGTCGGGGGTGAACGACAGCGCGTTGTCGAACAGTTTGTCGAGCGCCTGGGCGATCAGTTCGGGCGCGCAATGCAGCGGCAGCGGCGCCTCCGGCAAGCTGACGTCGAGCCGGCGCGCGCCGATCATCGGTCGGTAGCCATCGGCGCAACCGCGCACGACTTCGACCAGGTCGACGTCTTCCGGCTCGGCGGAGGCGATTGCGCGTTCCATCCGGCTGGCTTCGCTCATGGCGCGCACCAGCGCGCCGAGCCGCGCCACGCCGTCGCGCGCGCGCGCCATGTACGGACGCGCCGATTCCGGCATCGCGGCCTGTTGCTGCAGAGCGTGCTCGAGGTTGTCCAGCGAGGACTTCACGATCGCCAGCGGCGTGTTCAATTCGTGCGACAGCTTGGACGCCAGCGTGCGCAGGTAGTCGGTGTAGCCGCCAACCATCTCGAACAGGTGCTCGAAGCTGCGCGCGAGGTCGCCGATCTCGTCTTCGTCGACGGTCATCGGGAAGCGGTTGCTGACGAACAGGCCGTCCAGACGGCCATCGTGCTGCTGCGCCAGCTCGGCCGCCCTACGCAGGCGACCGAGCCGCAGGCTCAGCCGGGTGGCGAAGGCGAGCAGCACGCCGCCGGCGACCAGCAGCACGCCGAAGCTGGTCAGCAGCAGGCCGAGCAGGGCGCGGTTGGCCAGTAGCGGCACCGCGCGGCTGGCCTGTTCCAGCAGCAGCACGCCGCGCACCTTGTCGTCGCGCTGCACCGGCACCGCGGCGGCCAGCACCACGGTGCCGCGGCCTTCGCCCTCGCGCCACAATGGCGCGACGTTTTCGCCGTTGCCGGCACGGGTTACTTCGGGCAGGTCCAACCGCGGCACGTCCTGCGTCCACGGTTCGGCCGGCTGCAGTGGATTTGCGAGCAGCGCGCGATAGATCAGCGAGGCGAACCAACCGGGCTGATCTTTGCCACCGGTGGTATCGCCGAGCCGGCCGCTCGAGGCCAGCAGCCAGCCTTGCGGCGCCAGCAGGCGCGCACGCATGCCAGTGGGCGCGAGCCGGCTCAACTCGCTAGCGAGCGCGGTCGAATACGCCAGCAACGGGCGCGACTCCACCGCCAACGGATCGCTGCTGCTGGCCGGATCGAACACGCCAAGGCCCAGCGCGTCGAGCGGTGGATTGCGCGGCAGGCGCAGTTCGACGCGGTAGCCGCTGCCGTCTTCCTGCCATTGCGCGGTGATGGTGTCGGGCAACCCGGCCACCGAAGGGTCGAGCGGATGCGCGGTGAGCGCGCCGGGCGCCGCGCTAGCCAACAGATAGCGCCGCTGATGGCCGCCGGCCTGCAGCGCGAGGATCAGATGATCGGCGCGCAGGGCATTGGCGTCGTCCGCGTCCGCGCGCACGCGGTGCGGGCTGCGCACGTCGACATACAGGTACAACCAGTTCCTGTCCTCGGCCAACAGCAGCTTGGCGCGCGAACCCAGCGGCTGACTCCACGGCGTCAGCGGCGCCCAGTCGTCGCCGTAGCCATCCACCGTGATCGGACTCTGCGCCTGCTGCACGTACCAGCCGCTGCGTTCGTCCGGCAAGCTCGCGCCGATCACCGCCAGGCTGCGCGCCACCGCGCCGGCGGAGGCGCTCAAGGCTTGCGCCTGACCTTCGCGCAACAGACTTTCCAGCTGCCGCACGTACAACCAGCCGGCCACTGGCAAGGCCAGCGTGCATAGCGCGACCAGCAGCAGCTTGCGGCGCAGGTTCACGCGACTACCTCGGGTGCGGATTCCTGCGCGATGTCGTGTATGAGAGCGGCCTGCGATGCGATTCGCGGCGAAATTTGCATCAACACGGCAAGCAAGGCATGACGCAATGACGCGATGTCACCCGCCGGCACGCTGACAATGTGCGATAGCGGCGGTAGGCCGCAGGCGGGCGTGGCGATCACCGGAATACCCGCCGCGATCGCGGCCAGCGCCGCGCGTGGCGCATGCTCGATATGCGCGGGCAGCACCACCACATCGGCACGCGCGAGCCAGTCGCTGGCATAACCCGAGTGTTCGACGGCGATGCCATGCCATAGCTGCGCATCGTCGGATGGCGTGCCGAGCACACGCAGGCGACAGGGCAAGCCACGCAGCGCGGCGGCCAGTTCGTAGGCCCCCTTGCGCGCCAGCGCGCTGGCCGGGAAAACGATCAACGGCAACTCATGCGCATTACGTGCAGATCGAACCGCAGGTGCCGGCAATTTCCACGGCAGCAGCGTAACCTGCGGCCCGCCGTTGGCCTGCCAATAGCGCGCCACGTCGGCATGTGCGGTGATCACGCGCCGCGCCGCGCGCATCGCCATGACTTCGGCGGCGAGCAAGTTCGGCTCGGCGCGAAAATCGGTCAACGTGGCGACGCCTGCCGCATCCGGCCGACACGCGTGATCAAGCCGGCGCTGGATTTCATCCATCGGCAGTGCGGTCGCCAACACGTCGTAGCTGCGCCCGCCCAGCACGCCGGCTTGCTGCAGCCACGGCAGCAGACCCTGGTCGATCACGAGATGGGTGTGTTCCAGTCGCAGCCGGCGCGCATAGGCAGCGGCCAGCCAGCGTTGGCCATCCAGCATGCTGGCCTGTCGGCGTCCGGGCTGACGCGCCCAGCGCCGCAGCCAGAACGCGCGACGCAGGCTGGCCACGACGACATGCTCGCTGCGCGCGTCGCCGTTCGATGGCAACGCGGCCCAGCCGCCGGCGAGCTTCCGCCCCAGCAGCCAGCGCCCGAGCTGACGCGGCGGCAAGGGTGCGAAGCGATCGGCATTCGGATCAAGGTTACGCAGATAGTCGGCGAATTCGGACGTCCAACCGTCCAGAAGCAATGCCGTTCGCCCGCGCACCTGGCGCAGCGCCGGCTGGTGACGGAAGCAGGCGGTTTCCTCGCAGCTCAGGCAACCGCGCAGTGGCCTGTCCTCCGGCGATGCAGCGACCGGCTGCAACGCCAATGGAATCTTCCGCATCGGCGTCGACACCGACGCGCGAATGCTCAGCAGCAATTCGTCGGCGATCAGTTCCAGCTCCAGCCGCCACGCCACCGGTGCGCGGATTTTCAGATCGATGTAGTTCCAGAACACGGTCGCGTCCGGCGCCGCATCGGACCCGGCCACGCGCGCGCTATGTGCGTGACGCTCCACCAGCTCGAAGCCGGCTTGTGCGGCACAGCCGGCGAGTGCGTTGGAGATCTGGCAGAGACCGCCGGCGATGGTCGGGATCACACAGCCTTCGCGAATTTCGCGACCCGCGACGAAGCCGCGTCTAGCGCTCGGCCGGCCCAGCTGCCGCCAGAAACTCAGGCAGGCGCCGGCCGGCACTTCGATCGCGTGGAATGCCCGTGCCGCCAGACGCAGGTTGTGCACTTTGCCGGCGACCAGGATGAACTCGTCCGCGCGGCCGTCATCCCACAGCGGCGTTCTCGACTGCGCGCGAATCGGCGCCGCGGCCAGCGTTGCCGCGGCCGGCCAACGCCGCTGTTGGCGATCGAACAGATTACGGCAGCCCTTTCGCACGATCTGCCGCCGCGTACGCAGCCAGAACCACGCGGCCTGCAGGCGCGTCGGCGTGGTCTGTGGCTGCCTTTCCGTCATTCACCGCTTCCTGAAAGCCATCACGACGCATCGTAATCGGCGGTGCCCGCCACTGGCGAGCGGCAATACGCTCAATGTTTCGCGGGCGACGACGGCAGGTAGTGCGAAGCCGCCACCACCTGCTCGAGCAAGGACAACACCTGCGTTCGCGTCGGATCACTGGCGGCTACCGCCATCGACCAGCTCAAACGAATGCCGGAGGCTTTGCCGGGATCGCAGAACACCACCGCATCGTCGACCTGATCGCTGCCGTGGTAGAGGAAGCCGCGACAGGTGAGCTTCGCGCCGTGTAACGGCAGCGGCTCGATCTTGGCGGCGGGATCGCGCTGCAGGTAATGCTTGCGGTCTTCCTGCCATTCGTCATCCAGCCTAGCGAGTTTGGACGGCCAGACGTTGAGCACCATCACGCGATCGGGCTTGCCGCTCCAGTCGCCCTGGTAGAGCACCAGATTCACGCCGATCGCACTGGCGTACTGGCAGCAATCCTGGGTCCAGCCGGCCGGCGCCGTGGTGGCGATGGTCCAGCCAGGTGTCGCGCCATCAGGCTTGCCGGAGACCATCACGGCGGAACTCGCGGCGTAGGCCGCGTTCGTCAGCATGATCAACGCGATCAGGCTGATGAATCCCCGCACACCCTTCGACCGCAGGCCTTGCGGCATCAGGGCTTCCACCGATACCCCACGCCATGCACGGTCTCGATCGCGTCGAACTCGGGCGCCACCGCGATGAACTTTTTGCGGATGCGCTTGATGTGCGAGGTGATGGTGGCGTCGTCCACCACCAGCTCGGCCTCGCGCATCAGCTGGTCGCGATTCTTCACGTGGCCCGGGAAGCGGATCAGCGTGTGCACCATCCAGAATTCAGTGACGGTCAGCGGAACTTCCTCGCCGTTCCAGCTGATCCGCATGCGTTCGGATTCCAGCTTGAGTGGGCCGTGCTCGATCACCGTTTCGCTGGACGCCGGCGCCTTCAGCGATTCGATGCGGCGGAACAGCGCAGCGATGCGCGCGGCCAGCTGGTGCAGGCTGGTGTCCTTGCTGAGGTAGTCGTCGGCGCCCAGGCGCAGGCCGGAGATCACGTCGAAATCCGAATCGCGCGCGGTCAGGAAGATGATCGGCAGCGTGGCGGATTTCGCGCGCAGCTCGCGACACAGATCAAAGCCGCCCTCCGGCTCGTCGCCGAGGCCGATGTCGATGATGACCAGCTCCGGCAGGCGCATGGCGAAGGCGGTGGAAGCTTCCTGGCGCGAGCCGAAGCCGCGCGCGTCGTAGCCGAAACGGGTCAGCGCCTCGACGTAGTTGGCGCGGATCAGCGGCTCGTCTTCGACGATGGCGATATGGCGGCCCATGGGCGGCATCCTTGGCTTGAGTAGGGATGCAGCGTGCAGTGCGCCTGCCCTGCGCGCAAGCCGTCCGACGGCGCTGCCCGCGTTTTGCCCGATCCTGTCGGCGTATCGGCCCCGCATCGACGCGCGATGCGCCGCGGCTGGGCGCCTCATGGCGCCATACCTTGATGCAGCTTGATGGAGCCCCGACATGATTCCCGCTGGCACACGCGACAACGACCCAAATGCGGAGCTGCGCGGCTTCGAGCCCTTGCGCGTCGCGCTGGCGCTCGGCGCACTGCTGCTCGGTCTCGTGTTCAGTATCCATTGAGTCACTTTTCGCCGTGGAAGGCATGGTGCGGCCAGCGCGAAGGGAATCGCACTGGCCGCGGGAGCCAGCTTTTCGCGGTCCGGCGCCGGCACGGAACCTTTCGCGTCGGCGTGGGTCTGAATCATCGGCCGGTGTGAATCCATTGCCGTGGAGAACGCTGCGTAAGGAATATCGCCGCGGCGAGTACATCGGTCGATGTGTGTCTCCCTCTGCGTCTCCGACGACGCTTTCCCGGCGTGGCCTTCACTACGCTGGGATTTTTATGCCCGCGAATTCGTGCCGACGCGGCACCATGCGTCGCGAGAACCTGCAGCCGCAACGGCGTAAGCTCGGGCGCTATCGCGAGCTAGGAGCTGCCATGATCCGCAGACCACACCACTACCTCTCCGTCGCCTGCAGCATCGCCTTCTGCGGCAGTCTGTTAGGCGCTGCCGGGCTCAACGCCGCACCCCAGTCCGCTTCACCGGCCAGCACCGCCGCCGTGACCACGCCCACGGACAAGGAGTTGGCCAATGCCACGTGCGCGGTCGGCGAAGAAAAATTCCTGCCCGGCGATTATTACTACTGCCTCGGCGCGCAAAGCTACGGCAAAGGCTATTACGGGCAGGCGCAGAAATTCTTCACCATCGCCGCCAGTTGGGCCAGCAAACCGGCGCAGTACGTGCTGGGCGTGATGGCGCAGAACGGCGATCAGCAACCGGCGAACCTTCCGCTGGCGCTGGCCTGGTTCACCCTGGCGGCGGAACGCCATCGCCCGGATTTCGAAGCCGCGCATCATGCAGCCATGCAGCATGCCTCGGCGGCCGAGCGGCGTGCCGCGGATGCGCTGCTGCAATCGATGCGCCCGACCTATGCGGATGCCAGCGCCGCCGTGCGCGCGGAAGAGCGTTACCGCAGCGGCGTCGCCGCCCTGAGTCGGGCAGGCGCGAATGCCGGCGTCAGCTGCATCTCGGGCGCCAGGCCGATCGGCTCGGATCCCGCCGGATCGAACAGCACCGTCGCCTGCGTGCAGATTCCGCAACTGGTGCAGACCATCGACCAAGCCTCGTCGCGGGTCTTCGACGGCTGGCAGGGTCATGTCACCGTCGGCGAACTGCAGCCGCTCGATGCGAAGGGCGACCCCAAGCCGTCGCGTTGATCGAGTGCCGGCTCAGCCCAACTTGGCGCGCATCGCCGCGATCATCTCGCGGTAATCCGGCGCATTGAAGATCGCCGAGCCGGCCACGAAGGTATCGGCGCCGGCCGCGGCGATCTCGCCGATGTTGTCCACGCCGACACCGCCGTCGATTTCCAGCCGCACCGCGCGGCCGCTGTCGTCGATCAGGCGACGCACCTGGCGCAGCTTCTCCAGTGCCATCGGAATGAACTTCTGCCCACCGAAACCGGGGTTCACCGACATGATCAGCACCAGGTCGAGCTTGCCCAGCACGTAGTCGAGGCAGCTCAGCGGCGTGGCCGGATTGAATACCAGCCCGGCGGTGCAGCCGGATTCGTGGATCAGCCCGATCGTACGATCGATGTGCTCGCTGGCCTCCGGATGGAAACTGATGTTGCTGGCGCCGGCCTTGGCGAAATCGCCGACGATGCGGTCGACCGGCTTCACCATCAGGTGCACGTCAATCGGCGCGGTGACGCCGTAGTTGCGCAGCGCCTTCAGCACCATCGGCCCCATCGTGAGATTCGGCACGTAGTGGTTGTCCATCACGTCGAAATGCACCCAGTCGCCACCGGCCGCCAGGACTTTCGTGGTGTCCTCGCCCAGCCGCGCGAAATCGGCGGAAAGAATGGACGGTGCGATGATGTTCGATTGCTTGCTCATGCTTGCTCTGCCAGATGCTTGGAGTGGCCGAACCGGCACAGGGAGGTGCCGGCGCGGCAAGTACGCGCGTACTTGTCGCGGCAAACGAACGCGGCTTTGCCGTGATCGTTTGCTTGCAAACCGTGGCAGGATGCCCGGTTTTGCAATCATAGGTTACTTGAACCCCCGCTCCGCCTTGATCCGCTCGTAAGCCGCGTTGATCTCGCTGGCGCGCGCCTCGGCGCGGCGGCGCATGTCTTCCGGCAGGTCGCCGAGGCGGTCTGGATGATGTTCGGAAATCAGTTTGCGATAGGCGCGCTTCACCGCGCGGTCGTCCACGCTGCGTTCGATGCCGAGCACCGCATACGGGTCCGGGCCCTGGCTGCTGCGTTGCGGCGGCACGTAACCACCACCGGTGCTGCGGCCGCGCTGGCCGGGGCCGGCGTTCCACGAGTAGCCCTTCATCGCCATCAGCGCCATCAGCTCCATCTCGCTGATGCGCAGCGCGAAGGTGAGCTGGCGCAGGATCGACATCTTTTCCGGCGGCGGGTTGCCCTCGGCCAGCACGGTGTCGATCACCACGTCGAGCACCGGGAACGCATGGTCGCGGCGCAGGCCGACCCACTGGCGCAACTGGTTGATCGCCGGCGTCACGTCGAACTCCGGCTGCTTGCCGGCGTTGAAACTGGCCACCGCCTGCTGGCGTTCCGCCGGCTCCAGCCGCATCCGATCCATCATCCGCTCGGCCACCGCGATCTCCGCCGGCGAAATACGTCCATCGGATTTGGCCACCGCACCGAGCAGGGCGAACAGCGGCCCGATGTAGCCACCGGCTTCCGGCGTGGCCTCGCGGCGCTGGCCGAAGCGCAAGTTGTCGAACACCAGGCCGATCACCGCGCCGACCACGGCGCCGACCAGGCCATGGCCGAGGAACAGGCCGACCAAGGCGAACCAGAGGGTGTAGTTGTAACTCATCGGCTCGAACTCACGGGCTTGCCGGCACAGCCGGGGATTGCACGCTGTACCAGCGCGCCAGTGCGTCCAGCTCGGCATCGCTGACCGGGCCGATCGCGGCGCGCATCAGCGGCACGTCGCGACTGCCGTCGCGGTAATGCTTCAACGCGATGCGCAGATAGTCCAGCGATTGTCCCGCCAGATTCGGCGCACCGGGAATCTGCGCCCGGCCGGTTTCGCCGTGGCAGGCGGCACACAGCCCCAGCCGCGCCGGCCTCGACGGCATCGCGGTTCCGGCACCGGCAAGGGCCGGCAGGGCGACAGCCAGGCTGGCGGCAATCAATACGCTACGCATCGGCAGATCATGGGGACGAAAGTCGCGCATTCTAGCAGTGCGACTTTATGGCACATCCGGCAAAAGCCCCGATGGCGACCGTTGTAGCGTGATGACCCTGGCGCATTGACCTAGAATGGGCTGCTTCCCCCCAGCGAAACCGCCGCCGTGCCCACCACCCTGCTGCAATCGAACCTGCCCGGCCTGGACCTGATCCATCGCGGCAAGGTGCGTGATGTCTATGCGCTTTCTGCCGATCGCTTGCTGATCGTGGCGACCGACCGCCTGTCTGCGTTCGACGTGGTGCTGCCCGACCCGATTCCGGGCAAGGGCGAGATGCTGACGCAGATGTCCAATTTCTGGTTCGCGCAGACCGCGCACCTGGTGCCGAATCATCTGCTCGACGTGCCGCTGGCCGAGGTGCTGCCGCGGGGCACCGACGTATCGCTATACGCAAAGCGTGCGGTGGTGACGCGCCGGCTGAAGCCGGTGCCGGTGGAGGCGATCGCGCGCGGCTACCTGATCGGCTCGGGCTGGAAGGATTACCGGGCGACCGGTTCGCTGTGCGGCATCGCGCTGCCCGCGGGCCTGCAGCAGGCGCAGCAGCTGCCGGAGCCGATCTTCACGCCGTCCACCAAGGCCGCGGTGGGCGACCACGACGAGAACGTCAGCTTCGCCGCGGTGGTCGATGCCGTCGGGGCGGAGCTGGCCGGGCAGGTACGCGACGCCACGCTGCGCATCTACGCCTGGGCTGCGGCGTATGCGGCGGCGCGCGGCATCATCATCGCCGACACCAAGTTCGAGTTCGGCACCGACGCGGACGGCAAGCTGTACGTGATGGACGAAATGCTGACGCCGGATTCCTCGCGCTTCTGGCCGGCCGATCAGTATGCGGTCGGCAGCAGCCCGCCCAGCTACGACAAGCAGTTCGTGCGCGACTATCTGGAAACGCTGGACTGGAACAAAACCGCGCCCGGCCCGCAGGTGCCGCCGCAGGTGATCGCCGGCACCGCGGCCAAGTATGCCGAGGCGCTGCAGCGGCTGGCCGGGATCAAGCTGGACTAGATCGGGCTGGACTAGATCAGACTCAATCGGATCGGCCTCGATTCAACATCACAACGGGAACCATCATGCGCAGCATGCAGGACTGGCTGGACAGCTACAGCGCCGACCATCGCAATCCGATCAACCAGCGGCTGCATTGGCTGTGCGTGCCGCCGATCGTGTGGTCGGCCATCGCGCTGCTGTGGACGCTGCCCGTGCCCGCCACGTATTTCAAACCCGGCGCCTGGGCGGCCCTGGCGATGTTCCTGGCTTTCAGCTGGTATTGGAAACATTCGCGCCGACTCGGGCTGGCGCTGCTGCTCGCCTTCATCGTGCTCGCCCTGTTCACTGGCGTGCTGTTCGACCGGCTGGGCGCGGCGCCGCTGCGCTGGCTCGCGCTCGGTGTGTTCGTGCTGGCCTGGATCGGCCAGTTCATCGGGCACAAGTTCGAGGGGCGCAAGCCGAGTTTCTTCACCGACCTTTCCTACCTGCTGATCGGCCCGGCGTGGCTGATGGAAAAACTACTGCGCCGGCTCGGCTTCGGGGCCCTCGCATGACCCTGCTGACCCTGCTCAGCAGCCTGATCTGGTGGGTGCTCTACGGCAGCATCAGCGCGCTGTTCGCGGCGCTGATCGCCTGGGCGGTGCTGCGCTGGACCGAGCGCTGCACCGTGGTGTTCAACCGCACCTACCTGGCCTGCCTGCTGTGGAATCTGGTCGGGTTGCTGCTGATCGCCGGCGTCGCCTTGCATGAAGGCCACACGCGACCGCCGTTCGGCGCCCTGCTCGCTTCGGGCGAGCTGCGCATCGCGCTGGTCGTGGACATGCTGATCGGCGTGTTCCTGCTGTGGCGGCTGATCCCGCGCGCCGACGCGCGGCGCATCCGCCCCGGCAGCGCCTGTTTCGCGGTGGCGGTGGTCATGGCGATCGGCTTCGGCGTGGCGACCAGCCTGGCGTGACGCCTGCGCCGCCGAGCGCAGCGGGCCGCCACGCATCGCGTCGCCTGCAAAGTAGGCGACGAACTACACACCAAAGCGGATATGTCCTGCATCGCATTGCCTAGCATTTCCGGGGAATTGCACTTAGAGTCGTTTGGCGAATACGCCTCCTTCCGCAGGAAGGGGTGCACAGGGGGTCACGATGTCTGCAGCGCGGTCGATCCGGAGGTCTTCGGATGTAGCAGCGTTCACGTGTTCGCATTATCCAACGTGGCCGACCATCCTTACCAAAGAGAGAAGTCGTCAGTGAAGATCAAATCGCTCATGCTCGCGTCATCCATCGCCCTGCTCGCAGGCTACGTGCAACCCAGCTTCAGCGCCCCGGCGGACACCGACAGCGGCGACGTGGTGGGAACGCCGGCTCCCGGCAGCAAGTTTTCCAAGATCCAGGTCGGCATGTATTCCAAGCAGGTAATGGACCTGATCGGCGCGCCGACCGACCAGAAGAGCTATGCGACCGGCAAGGCCTTCATCCCCTTCCATTTCGGCGGCGACAACTACCGCACGGAATACATCTACAAGGGCGAAGGCAAGCTGACCTTCTCCGGCGGCGGCATCGGCAACAGCGCGCAGAAGCTGATCAAGATCGTCGTCGATCCGACCGAGTCCGGTTACGTCCACTGAGCTTCTCGCGACATGACCGCCAGGGCCGAGTCGCGTGGCAGTACATGCCACGCGGCCGGCCCTGAGCATCGGACCTAGCGCATCGCGATGACGGGTCTCGCCGCCTGCGACACGGGTGAGCGATAAGATGGCGGCCACGAATATCCGTCATGACCCTGCGCACTCTCTTCGTCGATTTCAACAGCTACTTCGCCTCGGTCGAACAGCACGAGGCGCCGGAGCTGCGTGGCAAACCGGTCGGCGTGGTACCGGTGGCGGCGGAGACCACCAGCTTGATCGCTGCCAGCTACGAGGCCAAGGCGTTGGGCATCGGCACCGGCACCATGGTGCGCGAGGCGCGGCAACTCTGTCCCGGCATCGCGATCCGCGTGGCACGGCCGGAGCGCTATGTGCACTGGCATCAGGAATTGAAGAAGGCGATCGACCGCGCGATCCCGATCGACCGCGTCGGCTCGATCGACGAGATGGCCTGCGAGCTGGTCGGCCGCCAGCGCCAACGCGCGGTGGCCGAGCAGATCGCCTGGCAGGTAAAAGAAGAAATCAGCAAGATCGCGCCCGGCGGCGCGATCCGCTGCTCGATCGGCATCGCCCCGAACGAGTTCCTCGCCAAGACCGCCTCGGACATGCGCAAGCCCGACGGCCTCACCGTGATCGAGCAAGCCGACCTGCCGCACGCTCTGCACGAACTAGCGCTGCGCGACCTGTGCGGCATCGGCGCCTCGATGGAGGCGCGCCTGCACGAGGAAAGCATCACCAGCGTCGAACAGCTCGCCGCAGCTTCCAAGCTGCAACTGCGCCGCGCCTGGGGCGGCATCGAGGGCGAACGCATGTGGGGCCTGCTGCGCGGCGCGTGGCTGCCGGTGGCTCCGACCGTGCGCGGCTCGATCGGCCACTCGCACGTGCTCGGCCCGGAGTTGCGCACACCCGACGGCGCCCGCGCGGTGCTGAAGAAACTGCTGGTGAAGGCGGCGATGCGCATGCGCCGCGAGGAGATGCTTGGCGGCGCGCTGGCGGTGCGCATCCGTTTCGTCGGGCACGACCTGCGTTGGGAACGCGATCTCGCCTTCGAGCCCACCGACGACAGCCGCGAACTGCTGCGCATGCTTAGTCATGCGCTCGCGACCAGCCGCGGCGGCCTGCCCGGCCCGCTGCGCGCGGTGCCGCTGTCGGTCAGCGTGACTCTGTTGCGGCTGGTGCCGCGCACGCAGAGTAGCGGCTCGCTGTTCGCCACCACCGTGAAACCCGGGCACATCGATGCGCTGGTCGATCGCATCAACGGCAAGTTCGGCTACAACAAGGTCTACTTCGGCGGCATGCAGTTGGCGCTGGAGCACGATGCCGCGCCGATGCGCATTCCATTCAACCGCATCCCCGATACCGCCAGCGAGAACGAGGCTGGCACCGAAAGCGATGCCAGCCACCACGCGCTATGGCTGCAATCGCTGAATCGCTTCAAGGTGATGGCCGAGAGCGAGCACCGCCGGCGCGAGCAGACGCGCAAAGGCAAGTAAAGCGCGTCAGTCACCTTGGCCGAGCACGCGGCGGTTGGCCGCGTGTACCGCATCGACAAACCCGCCGAACGGAATATCGGTGATGCCGACCAGGCCGATGTGGCTGTTCTCGCCGTCGAGCGTGCGGCCGGTCACCGGCTGGTCGACGTATTCGAACCAGTGCGTGCCGACGATATGCGTGTCGCTTGCCGCCGCCGTGACGAACTTCGCATACGCCTCGCCGCGCTGCTGCTCGGTATCCACCGACGCCACGCCCTTGCCGAACGGGCCGCGATCGCCCGAACCGAAATGGAATTCGCTGATCAGTGCGGGCTTGTCCAGCGCGTGCAGTGCGGCGTCATCGAAGCCGTGCTGCGGCAGGTCGGCGTAGACGTTGAAGCTGATCACGTCGCAGTAGCGCGCACAGGCGGCGACGGCTTCCGGCGTGTGCGCCGCGAAGCGAGTGCCCAGATACAGGTGATGCGGATCATGCCGATGGATCGCTGCGGCGACCAGCCGGAAATACTGCTCGGCATATTGGCTGAGCCAGGCGTGGTAGTCGTCGGTGATCGCCGGGTGCGCCTCGTTCGGCAGCGGCGCCGCGAAGCCGGCTGCCTCCAGTGCCTGCCAGGACGGCAGCGCGATGCCCCAGGCCGCGGCGAGTTTCGCCGGCTCACCATACTTCTCGCGCAACACGGCGATGAAGGCCTGCTTGGCGGCGCTGTGTACCTCGCCGCGCAATGTGCCGCGCGCGAGTCCCCAGCGGCCCTGCGGCCCCCAGTTGGCCCAGGCCAGTTCGTTGTCGGCGAAGTAGCCGAGCATCCAGGGATCGTCGCGCGTGTCCGCGTCGATTTTTGCCGCCGCGCGCTCGGCCGCCTGCGCGAAGCGCGGGTCGAACGGATCGGGCATCGGGCCCCAGTAGTCGTCGCCGGCGCTGACGGTGCCGAAGCTGCCTGCGATATTGAGCAGGCGCGTGTAGGCGATGCGGTGCGCCTGCGCCAGGGTGGGATCGCTCCAGTTGCCGATCGTGTTGAAGCCCCATGCCGGCAGCCGCTGCAACGCGCGCTGCCGCCACGCGGGAAGCCAGCCCGCGCCATCGACGCGATACAGATTGGCCAGGTAGAAATCGAACCAGCGGCCATGATTGAAACCCATGCCCTGGCCGGCGCCGAAGTCGCCGCGGCGTTCGTCCGCGCTGCCGTAGAACGCGGCCAGGTTGCCTTGTTGTGATGGCAGGTCGACGAACATGAATTCGCGGCCTTCGACGAAGGTCGGGCCGTTGTCCGCCGCCACCACGTTCACGCCGAGCGAGAAGAACGCATGCCCGGCCGGCGTCACTAGCCACCAGCGGCCGTCGCGTCGCTCGGTGCGGAACCAGCCGGATGGCTTGAACGAATGGACGTCCAGACGTCCGCCGTAGGTGTCGAGTCGGTCCGATCCGGGCCGAGACTGCAGCGCTGCGTCCTCGCGTTTCCTCGCCGCGAGCAACGCCGCGTCGTCATCGATCTTTTCCGGCCAGCGGCCACGCACGGCCTGGCCGTAGCGGTCGACGATGCCGGCATAGGCGGCGTGCAGATCGGCATCGTCCGCCGCGAAGTACAGCACGCCGAACAGCAGGGTCTGCGGCGCGGAAGGATTCGGCACCGATAGGTGCACGGCGGTGATTTGCGTTGCATCCAGCGTTCCCTCCACCTTGCCAGCCAGGAACAGCTGATGGCCGTTCTTATTCCACGGCATCGGCGGACCAACCTGCATGCCGAATGCACGCGACGAGATAGCGCGCAACGGCAATACCAGGGTCTGCGGCGGCCCCGGCGGCAAGCCCACCGTGCTGTGCAGATGGCCGCCGACAGCGTCCTCGATATCCACCTCCAGTGTCACCGCCCAAGGCATGCCATTCTGCACACGCAGGTGCAGCTCGCCCTGCGCCAATGCCGACCAGCCCGCCGCGTCCGGCGTCAGCGTCAAGGTGGGTCGCGCACCCGGCTGGAAGATCGCCGGCCGCTGCACCACACCATCGGCGGCCTGCTGCAGAAGGCCGAGTTTCACTCCTTGTCGCTTCAGCTTCGCCGCCGCATCCGGTCTGGTGAAGTCGGACACGGGGTCGGCATGCAGCGGCGCGACGAGCACGCAGGTCGCCGCAAGCAGGAACAGACCAAGCCGCCGTGGCATCGTCATCGGCTAGCCCGCCACGTTCTGGATGAAGCGCGTGGTGAAGCGCACGCAATCGAGATAGTCCGAGACCGGAATGCCCTCGTCGATGCCGTGGAAACGCTTGATGGTCTGTGGCGTCAAGTGATACGGCACGAAGCGCACCTGCTCGGTCGCGACCGGCACGTAGTGCGATGAATCGGTGGCGGCGATCATCAGATACGGCGTGACCGGCGTGCCGGGAAACACTTCGCCGATGGTGCGCTCGATCGCCTGGTAGCCAGCACCATCGCGCGGCGACAGCGGACTGGCCTCGTTGGCCTGCTCGCCCGCCTGGATGTCGACGCGCGGATCGTTCACCACGCTGCGAACGTGCTCCAGCACGTCAGCCACACTGTCGCCGGGCAGCAGGCGGAAATTCACCGTGGCCTGCGCCACCGTCGGCAGCACGTTGTCCTTGATGCCGGCGTTGAACATGGTTTCCGCGGTGGTGGTGCGCACCATCGCATTGCCTGCCGGCGAACCTTGCAGGCTATGCAGTAGCAGGGTGCCGAGCAGCCAGCGGTTGCGCACGGCCAACCGCATATTGAAGGGCAGCAGCGGCGCGACCGCATCCAGCATGTCGGCGACGGTCGGAGTCAGCCGCGCCGGCATCTGCCCGGCTTCCAGTCGCACCAATGCCTGGCTCAAGATGCCGATCGCCGACTGTGGCGGCGGCTGCGAGGAATGCCCGCCGGTGGCCTGCACGGTGAGCTTGACCGAGAGATAGCCCTTCTCGGCGATGCCGATCATCGCGAGGTCGCCGCTGACGCCGGGCAACAGGCCGTGGGTGATCTCACCGCCTTCGTCGACCACCGCCTGCACATGGATGCCGCGCTGCTTGAACAACTCGACGATGGCCATGGCACCCTGCTTGCCGCCGATTTCCTCGTCGCTGCCGAAGGCGAAATACAGCGTGCGCTTCGGCGCGAAGCCCTGTTGCAGCAAGCCGTCGGCGGCCTCGAGGATCGACACCAGGCTGGCCTTGTCGTCGAGCGAACCGCGTCCCCACACGGTGCCGTCCGCGATCTCGCCGGACCAGGGATCGCGATGCCAGCGCGCGCGCGTCTGCGGATCGACCGGCACGGTGTCCTGATGTGCCATCAGTACGATGGGCGCGAGCGACGGGTCGCTGCCTGTCCAGGTGAGCAGCAGCGCGCCATGGCCGACTTCCTCGTGCTTGAGCTGGGCGAACACGCGCGGAAACTGCGCGGCCAGGTAGGCATGGAAGGCGTCCAGATCCTGCGTGCTCGGCGGGCCGGCCGGGGTAGATACGGTATGCAGGCGCACCGCACCGGCGAAGCGCTGCAACACCGCAGCTTCGTCCAGCTTCGCCGGTGTGTAGCCGCCAGCGGCTTTCGACGCCGCCAGCGGCGGCGTCATCCAGGTGCGCACCAGCGCCACCGCGAGCAACAGCACGGCCACCAGCAGCAGCACACCGATCGCTTTCAGCAAACCTTTCATCGCCTCACCCCCGTAAGCCACTTTCAGAAAATCCTGCCCGTCGTTCCCATCGCAGGGTAAGCCATCGTCAGCCTTTGCGCCCCCAGCGCCGCCAGCCGGCATACACCGGCACGCCCAGTGCGATAATCAACAGGCTCATGCCGGCATCGCCCGGCGCGTGGATCGCGGTGGCCATAATCACGCCCAGCACTGTGCCGACGAACAGCAGTGGCAGCAGCGGATACAGCGGCACGCGATAGGGCGATGGCTGATCTACAAATTTCCAGCGATACCAGAACAGCGTAGCGATGCCGAACGCATGTCCGAGCCATTCGCCCACCGTGGTGTAGTCGAGTAGCTGATCGAAGCGGCCGCTCAGGGTCAGCACGATCGCCCACAGCCCGAGCGCGGCCAGCGCCACCTGCGGCGCGCGGTAGCGCGGCTCGATCCGTCCCACCGCGCGAAAGAACATGCCGTCCGCGCCCATCGTCTGCAGCACGCGCGCGCCGCCAGCGATGGCGATGTTGCAATAGCCGAAGGTCGAGCAGGCGATGCCGATCGCGATGATGGTGGCGCCGTGCGTGCCGAACAGCCGGCTCATCAGGTCTGCCGCCGGCGCCTTGCTGGCAGCCAGCCCGGCATGGCCGAGCCCGGCGAGATAGGCCACGTTCGCCAGCACATAGCACAGCACCACGCCGAGCATGCCCAGCGCCAGCGCGCGCGGCAGTGTGCGCTGCGGTTCGCGCACTTCGCCGGCCAGATCGTTGAGGTAGTGGAAGCCGCCATAGGTGAACAGCACCGGCAGCAGCGCGCCAACGAAGGTACCGGCCGACACCGGATGCGTGGCGTCCGTCGCCAGCACCCCGCCCAGGTGGCCGCGCGCCAACACCAGTCCCACTACCACCAGCAAGGCGATCGCGGTCAGCTTCAGCACGCTGAAGATGTTCTGCACCCAGGCGCCCGCGCGGATGCCGAACAGGTTGATGCCGACGATCAGCACCAGTGCGCCGACCGCCACCGGTTTCACCCATTCTCCCGGCAGCCCGCTGGCGCGGCAGAAATAATCGGCGAAGGTGGTGGCCACCGCCGCGACGCTGCCGGGGTAGTTGATCAGCGCCATCGTCCAGCCGAACAGGAACGCCGGCAGCGTGCCGAACGCCTCGCGCAGATACACGTAGATGCCGCCCGCCTGCGGCCGTCGCGCGCCCAGCTCCGCATAGCACAGCACGCCGGCTAGGGTGAGCAGGCCGCCCAGCGCCCACAGAATCAGCAGCGACAAGCCCGAGCCGGTGCGTTCGGCCACGGTGGCCGGCGTGCGGAAAATACCCGCGCCGATCACGCCGCCGATCACGATCATCGCGCCGTCCCATACGCCGAGGCGACGCAGATAGCTTTGGGCGGGATCGTGACTCGGCGGGGGAACGCTCATGCTGTGTACCATGCCATTCGCGCGTGCCCAGTCATAGTCATTGCCTCCATCTGTTCCGTTCTCCTGCCCGGATATCGCATGCCCGCATCCGCCCGCCGCATCGCCAGCCTCGGCATGTACGATCTGCCCTGGCTACACGACGCCAACGACGCGCTGTGGCAAGGCATCGCGCATCGATTGCGCGCGGCCGGCCTTCGCGATGTGCCCACGCGACTCGAACGTGATCGGCCGTTGACGACGCTGTGGCGCGACCCGAACCTGTTGCTGGCGCAGACCTGCGGCTATCCGTTGCACACACAGCTGGCCGAATCCGTGCGCGTTATCGCCACGCCACGCTATACGACCGCCTACGGTGATGGCGCCGAACATCGCAGCGTACTGGTGGTCTCGCGTGATGCACCGTGGCAGACCCTCGCGGAGCTGCGCGACCGCCGCGTCGCGGTCAACGAATTCGATAGCAACAGCGGCATGAACCTGCTGCGCGCCACCGTCGCGCCGCTGGCCGGCGGGCAACGTTTTTTCGCGCAGGTACTGGAAACGGGCGCGCACCTCGGCAGCATCGACGCGGTGGCGAATGGCCGCGCCGATATCGCCGCGATCGACAGCGTCACGCTGAGCCTGATCGAACGCCATCGTCCGGCGCTGCTGCGTGGCATCCGCGTGCTCGCTACCACCATGACCAGTCCCGGCCTGCCGCTGGTCACCCGGATCGATCTCGATGCTCGCGAGCTGGCCGCACTGCGCACGGCACTGCACGAGGCAGTGGCCGACCCCGCGCTGGCCGACGCACGCGCCGCCTTGTTGCTGGAGGGCTTCGAACAGCTGCCGGACGATGCCTACGATCGGGTATTGCAGCTCGAAGCAAACGCGGTGGCGCTGGGCTATCCCGTGTTGGCCTGAGATGCTTCATGCGTCAGGCGAGAACCGCCCCGGATAGCGCGGCGTATCGTAGCGACGCAGCAGAAAGCGCCACGCCACTTCGCGATAGCCGCGATACACCCGCCGGCCGTGACGCCCATGCAGCTCGATGTTCAATTCGCGATAAAGCCCAGGCAAGCGATACCACGGCGCGGCCGGATACAGGTGATGCGCCACATGCAGGTTGTTGTGCAGGAATAGCAGCCCGAACAGCCGGCTTTCCACCACCACCGTGCGTTCGTCCAGCCGCTTCGCCCAGCGATGCTCGGCGAAGGCGCGCAGCCGGGTCAGCACGGCGCCGGGCGCCACGAACGCCACCAGGTAGAGCCATAGCGGCATGCCGCAGACCTGCGTCACCCACAGCAGCACCAAGGCAACGCCGAGCACGTGCGCGCACCAGATCCGTCGACGCCGTCCGTTGCCGCGCACGATCGCACGCAGCTCCTGCCGCAGCGTCGTGAAAATCATCGCGAGCGTGCCGAAGCTGAGCCGACCGAGCAGAGTCATCTGGAACGAGGCCAGCGCACGCGCGATAGCGCCGGATTTTCCCCACGCCGCCGCGCTCACATAGCCCGACTCCGGATCGTCGAGCGGATCGGTCAGCCGGCCGGTGCGGTGATGGCGCGTATGGCTGTCGCGATAGCTCGCATACGACAGCCACAGCGACAGCGGCGGCCAGCCGAGCGCCTCGTTGAAGCGGCGACTGCGCGTGGGGTGGCCGTGGATGGTTTCGTGCTGCAGCGAGCTTTGCCAGGCGATCAGCCAGCCGCCAGCGACGAACAACAACGGCAGCGGTAATACATGCCAGTACCAGGTTGCAGCCAGCCAGCCCGCATAGATGACGATCGCCAATACCAGCGTCGGACATTCCAGCCCAGGCGTCGGGTTGTGGTCGTACGTGGTTTGGCCGGCCATAGGTTCGTGTGTTGGAATCGACAGCTACGGTACGACAGGCCATCCGACTTTCTTTAGTGACCATTTGGCATGTGCATATGCGGATATATTCCGCGTCGAACATGGACGCGGCGCGCATCACCCTGAAGGCTCCTGCGACAAAACCATGCAAGGTGTGAAAAAGATCTTGGCTGGCGTGTATACCGTAGGAAGGCCGCACTTCGCGCCCACTCGGAGCTGACATGAAATTCGGATTGCATTGGATCGCCGGTTGCGCGCTGGCGCTAGGATTGCTGGGCTGCCATGCGCCATCGAACGAGGGCGCAAGCAAGTCCAGCCCGATGGAATTGAAGATCTATGATGTACCGGATGGGCAGGCCGATTCGCTCGGCACGCAACTGCGCTTAGCGCTGACCGACAAGGCCCAGGTTTCCATGCCGGCACCGAACAAGATAATGGTCTACGCACCCCAGGATTCGCAGGCGTCGATCGGCAGTGCAATCGCGGAATTCAGCCAGCCGTCGTCGTCGCAAGGCAAGCTGCCCGGCGAAATTCAGGTTCGCTTCTGGACGGTGGACGCGCATGCCGGCGATGGCGCCGACGACCCTGCGCTGCATGCGCTGTCCGAACCGCTGGCCGCCTTGCGCAAGTCGATAGGCCCGCTGCACTTCAGCCTTGTCGAGGCGGTGGCGGGCACGACCTCGGGGCAGCGCGACGGCCAAATCACCACGGGCAGCGGGCATTACTACCAATACGGCGTCAACGTCACCGGGCAGGACCTTGGCGTCAATGTGACTTATCGCAACATCAACTCGAATGCATTCCAGGTGGTCGGTTTTTCGGGAATACAGACATATGTCACGACCCGCTCCGGGCAATACATCGTGCTGGCGCAATCGCCCGCCGTCAGTGTGGCGCCGCCGGCCAGCGGCGCCGCAACGGAACCGCCCGCGATGCGCTTGCTGATCATGCGCGTGGACCGCATGAACCCGCAGTCCTGAGCCGCCGGCATGGCCTTGCGCGAGGAAGCGCTGTACGCCAGTTATCGTCGCCTGGAACGCCCCTTGTTCAACGTGCTGTATCGCCAGCTCTGGCAAACCGAGGATTGCCAGGATCTGATCCACGACGCTTTCATGCGTGTATGGGAACGTCGCGCCAAGGTGGACGAGCAAACCTTGGATGCGCTCGTCTGGACCACCGCGTTGAACCTGGCGAAGAACCGCCTGCGCTGGCGCCTGCTGCGCAGGCATGAACCGCTTGACGAGGACAGCATGGAAGATCATGCGTCAACGCTCGACACGACGGATTTCCTGGCCCAACGACAGCTGCGCCGAGCCCTGCGCAGTCTGCCGGCGGCATCGCGCGACGTGCTGCTGCTGGCCGAGTTCAGCGGCTTGAACGGTGCCGAGATCGCAGCGATCCTCGGCATTCCCGCCGGCACGGTCGCCTCGCGCAAACATCTGGCGATGGCGAAACTGAAAGCCCTGCTTGGAGACCGCCCGGATGCGTGAACTCGAACGACTGCTGCCCGATCTCGTGCCGCCCACGGGCGGTTTGGCTCGCTTGCAGCGACAGGTGCACCAGGCTGCGGTCAAGCCAGTGCGCTTTCGCCATCCATGGCTAGCGGTGGGTCTTGCCACGGCCTGCGCATTGCTGCTTGCGCTGCCGCTGGCTGACCAGCTAGCGCAGCATCGTCGCACTGAGGCGTTGCTCGAGGCGCTCCGAGGGAATACCGAACCAGGCGCTATCCAGGTGACCCACGGCGCGGCGCTGGAGCTGGCCAGCGACCGTGCCAATGTGCGCATTTATCTGGTGCAGAGCGATCTGCCGAACACGGCCGTTCGTCGCTGACGTGTTCGTCGACGCGCTACCAACGCCGTGCGGGTGATGATGCGTCGTCTCGCTGGAGTTCTCCGAATGACGCTTCGCCGTGATTTCTTCGCGCATGGTCTGCGCCGTTACACCGTACCGATCGCGCTGTTGCTGTTCGGTGGGTACGCAGGGCTTTCGTCGGTGCGAGCGGCATCCGCCGAGCCACCCTGGCGCATCGAAAGTTTCTGTCATCGCGGTGCGCCGCCCGCGCGGCGCTGCCTGTTGCAAGCACGCCAGGGCATCATCGTTTTCCGGCTCGCCGAACTTGCCGTGCCGCCGGCCATCCATTGGAGCGACGGCGTGGCCGTGCTGACGTCCGCCGGCTCGCTGCGTTTCTTCGCGCCGCCGCAGCAGCTGAGCGCGACCTTCACCCAGGTGCGCGCCTACGACACGCGGATGCGGCTGGTCGCTTTCGATGCGGATGGCCGGCTGCGTCTGCGCGCCATGTTCGGCGACGCGCGCGAGCTTGCCGTATTCGATCCGCCCGCCGGCGTGCGGATCGATAGCCTGCAGCTTCGCTTCGAAGGCGAGCGGCTGCACGTGCGCTGGCGCGATGCCGCCGGCCAGGCGCACGAACAGATCGTGCACGCCAAATCCGGCTGATCCGTACATCGACTGCACGCCTTGCTGCCGCGCGCTCTAGAATCGTGAACCGTATCTCCGGCCGTTCCCCGCACCGCATGTCCTCGCCACCGCGCAAGATCCTCCACGTCGACATGGACGCGTTCTACGCGTCGGTGGAGCAGCGCGACGATCCGTCGCTGCGCGGCCGGCCCGTGGTGGTGGCGTGGAAGGGCGCGCGCTCGGTGGTGTGCGCGGCCAGCTACGAGGCGCGCGTGTTCGGCGTGCGCTCGGCGATGCCGGCGGTGCGCGCGGAGCGGCTGTGCCCACAGGCAGTGTTCGTGCCGCCGGATTTCATGCGCTACAAGGCGGTGTCGCGGCTGGTGCGCGAAATTTTCGCGCGACACACCGACCTGATCGAACCGCTGTCGCTGGACGAGGCTTACCTCGACGTTACCACCACCAAGACCGGCCTGCCCTCGGCCACCGCGACGGCGGAAGCAATCCGCGCGGCGATCCGCGAGGAGACCCAGCTCACCGCCTCGGCCGGGGTGGCGCCGAACAAGTTCCTGGCGAAGATCGCCTCGGACTTCCGCAAGCCGGACGGTTTGTTCGTGGTGCGGCCGCAGCAGGTGGACGCCTTTCTAGCGCCGCTGCCGATCGGCCGCCTGCCCGGCGTCGGCAAGGTGATGGAGGCGAAGCTCACGGTGCTCGGCATCGTCACCGTGGGTGATCTGCGCGAGTTCGCGCTGGACGAGCTGGAGCAGCGTTTCGGTCGCTGGGGTCGGCGTCTGCATGAACTGGCGCGCGGCATCGACGAGCACCCGGTGCAACCGGAACGGCTGACCCTGCAGGTGTCGGCGGAGGACACCTTCGTCGAGGACATTCCACTCGAAGAACTGGAGCCGCACATCCGCCGGCTTGCCGAGAAGACCTGGGCCGGCCACCAGCACGAAGCATCGGGCGAGCGCGGCCGCGTCGCACGCACCGTCGTGCTGAAGCTGAAGACCTCGGACTTCCACACACTGACGCGCAGCTTCACGCCGTCGCTGCGGCCGACCTCGGCGCGCGAACTGGCCGACATCGCCTGGGCGCTGCGCGAACGCGTGGAACGACCACCGGATACGCGCTATCGACTGGTCGGCGTCGGCCTGTCCGGTTTCGTCGAGCAGGACAGCTACGCCGCGCAACGCGATCTCTTTGACGACATGAACTGAGCGGGCGCAAGCCGTTCGACTCGCGCCCGCGCATGGTCACTACATCAGCTGCGGATGAAAGCCAGCAGGTCGGCGTTGAGCTGATCCTGATGGCTGATCGGCAGGCCGTGCGGCGCACCGGGGTAGACCTTCAGCGTGGCGTTCGGCGCAATCTCCGCCGAGCGCCGACCGGCCGCATCGATCGGCACGATCTGGTCGTCGTCACCATGCACGACCAGGGTCGGGATGGTCATCTTCTTCAGGTCCTCGGTGTAATCCACTTCCGAGAACTCGTGCACGCAGTCGTACAGACCCTTGATGCCGCCCAGCATGCCCTGCAGCCAGAAGAACTCGCGGACACCTTCGGAGACCTTGGCGCCCTCGCGGTTGTAACCGAAGAACGGCAGCGACAGATCCTTGAAGAACTGCGCGCGATTGTCGGCTATGCCCTTACGGATGCCATCGAACACCTCCAGCGGCGTGCCCTTCGGATTAGCCGGCGTCTTCAGCATCAGCGGCGGCACCGCGCTCACCAGCACGGCCTTGGCGACGCGCGCGGTGCCGTATTTGCCGATGTAATGCGCCACTTCGCCGCCGCCGGTGGAATGACCGATCAGCACGGCATTCTTCAGGTCGAGATGCTCGAGCAGCTCGGCGTAGTCCGCGGCGTACTGGTCCATGTTGTTGCCGTCCCAGGTCTGCTCCGAGCGGCCATGACTGCGGCGATCATGCGCGATCACGCGATAGCCCTGGCTGCCGAGGAACTGCATCTGGCCGTCCCACGCATCCGCCGAGAGCGGCCAGCCGTGCGAAAACACGATCGGCTGACCGTGGCCCCAGTCCTTGTAGAAAATCTTCGTGCCGTCTTTAGTGGTGAAGTTCGACATTGCAGTTCTCCGATGGGTGAGCGTGGGAATGCCAGTGTGCGCGGCGGATACGTCAAACGACTGTCAGGGTGACGTCGATGTTGTTGCGGGTCGCGTTGGAATACGGGCAGACGCCATGCGCGGCCTGCACCAGCGCCTCCGCGTCGGCCTGCGAGAAGCCGGGAACGTGGATCTGCAGCTCGACCTCGATGCCGAAGCCGGCGGGAATCTGGCCGATGCCGACGCGGCCGGTCACGGTGGTGTCGGCCGGCAGCACTTGCTTGCGCTGCGCGGTGACGAACTTCATTGCGCCGATGAAGCAGGCCGAATAGCCCGCGGCGAACAATTGCTCCGGATTGGTGCCATCACCGCCGGCGCCGCCCAGCGACTTCGGCGTGCTCAGCTTGATATCGAGTACGCCGTCGGAAGAGACGGCGCGGCCATCGCGGCCACCGGTGGCTTTGGCTTCGGCACGGTACAGAACGTTTTCGATCGACATGGCACGGTTCCTTTGGGTGGGTTTAAAAGTAGTTAGCTATTTAATAGCACGCTATTCATTTAAATGAAAAGCGCGCTCACTCCGCTAGCGCGAGACGACCTCGCAACTGGCGTAATTCGTCGCGCAACTGTTTCAGCTCGTTGGCCGAACAGGCCGTGGCGCAAAAGATTGCATGCTGCACGGCGCTGGCCTTGGCCTGCAGCTGACGACCGCGTGGGGTCAGGGTTACTTCGACCTCGCGTTCATCGTCACGCGAACGGCTGCGCACCAGCAAATTGGCCGCATCCAGCCGCTTGAGCAGCGGCGTCAGCGTGGCGGAATCCAGAAACAGCCGCGCGCCGATTTCCGACACGCTCAGGCCGTCCTTCTCCCACAGCACCAGCATCACCAGGTACTGCGGATAAGTCAGGTCCAGCGCCTTCAGGTGCTTGCGGTAGACCTTGTTCATCGCCAGCCCGGCCGAATACAGCGCGAAGCACAGCTGTGCGTCGAGCCTGGGCGTGTCGGTGGATTTGGCAGTAGTCGCGGTCTTCATGTCGCGCATCTTACATAGCGCACTATTCAATTGCAAGCGATTTATATCCAGACGCCGACATCGATGCCTGCTCGCCCGGCGGCACACGCGGCAGGCAAGCCGTGCACCAAGGCATAATCGGCTCATGATGCAAGTCCAATTCAAGCGCATGAGTTCGCAGGCATCACGGCGTCCACGCCTGAGCTGGCTTTGGCTGTTGGCCGTGCTCGTGCTGGCCATCCACGAACCGCGAAGTGATGCTGCCGAGGCACAGGTACCAGCGATCGCCGAATCGTTCGAGGCATTTTGGTCTGCGGCGCAAGACCAGCCTTTTGAGCAACAGCTCGCATCGTGGGAGCGTTGGGTGGAACGGCCGCGACAGGATGTCTACGCCCATGTGGTGTGGGAGACCGACCATCAGCCGGACTGGCGCGAGCGTCGATCGCGCCAGCTTCGACAGCGGTTCGCCGATTACCGACAGATCGCCGCGCGCATTCCCCCGGCCGCGCGCGCATTGAACGCGGAAATTCCCGCCCGCGTGGCGGCATTTCGCAAAGTGTTTCCGGATGCGTCGGCAACGCCGTCGGTGCAGGTGCTGTTGGCGCCGGATTTCGACGCGAAAAGCGGCGTGCTAGGCAACGGCGAACCGGTGCTCGCCTTCGCCATCGATTCGCTGCTGCTGGAACACGCGGATCTGGATGTGATCTTTCCGCACGAACTTTTTCATCTCTATCACGCCACGCATGCCGGCGTGCAGAACGACGGCGTGATGGCAGGCGCCAATCTGACCCTACCGCTGTTCGCGGAAGGCCTGGCGACGTATGTGAGCTCGATCATCGCCCCGCAGCACGACGATGGCGCGCTGCTGCTCCAGCCGGAGCTGGGCTCGATTCCGCAAACACGGCTGGCCGAACTGGCGCGACGCTTTCTGACGGATGCGGACCAGCACGCCATCGACCACGAACATCCGGACGCATTCAGGCGTTGGTTCAATGCGGGTGCAACGCGCTATCAGCCGGATCTGCCGAATCGCGCCGGCTACTGGCTAGGCCTGGCGGTGATCCGGCATCTGCGCGAACATCACAGCCTGCGCGAACTCGCCGGCTGGTCGCCCGCACTGGCGCAAAGACAAACCCGTGCGATGCTCGTCGCGCTGGCAGGCAACAAGCCACCGTCGCATCAACCCCACTAGGCCCTGGTCCCGCTCATGACAGAATCTTCGGCCTCGATGTCCATCGCCGTGCTGCTCGGCTCGGTGCGGCGCGATCGTATGGGCATTCGTGCGGCGCGGCTGGTGGTCAACGCCCTGCAGGCACGCGGACACGAGGCGGTGCTGGTCGATCCGATGGAAGTGCAACTGCCGCTGCTGGATCGCATGTACAAGGAATACCCGGTCGGCGAAGCACCCGACAATCTGCAGAGGCTGGCGACGCTGTATCGCCGCGTCGACGGCTTCCTGATCGTCAGCGGCGAATACAACCACGGTATTCCGCCGGCGCTGAAGAATCTGCTGGATCATTTCCTGGAAGAATATTTCTGGCGACCGTCCGGCATCGTCTGTTATTCCGGCGGCCAGTTCGGTGGCGTGCGCGCGGCGATGCAGCTGCGCGCGACCCTGGCCGAGCTGGGCATGCCGAGCGTGCCCAGCGAATGCCCGATCCCGCGTATCGGCAAGGCGCTCAGCGAGGATGGCGTGGCGCAGGACGAACACACCACCCACGTGCTGGATCGCTTTCTCGACGAGTTCTTCTGGTATGCGCGCGCCATGAAACGCGAGCGGCAGGACGGCACGCCCTACTGATGGTTGGCGATGCCGAAAACGGCTGGTGCCTGTATCTGATCGAATGCCGCAACGGCGCCTACTACGCCGGCATCACCAATCGACTCGAGGCACGCTATGCGGCGCATGTCGCCGGCCGCGGCGCCCGCTACACCCGTGCCAATCCGCCGCTGCGACTGTTGGGCTTTCGCCGCTATCCCGACCGCTCCAGCGCGGCCAGGGCAGAATGGGAAATCAAGCAATTGCCGCGCGAACGCAAGCTGGCTTTTCTGCAGGCGGACGCGGCCGCTCAGGACTGATCCGAAGCGAACGCGCCGCGCATGACCGTCGCTACTTCTTCTTCGGGATGTACAGATCGGTGATCGTGCCTTCGTAGACTTCGGCGGCCATGCCGACCGATTCGCTGAGCGTGGGATGCGGGTGGATGGTGAGGCTGATGTCCGCCGCTTCCGCGCCCATCTCGATCGCCAGCGCGAGCTCGCTGATCAGGTCGCCGGCATGCGGGCCGACGATGCCGGCACCGACGATGCGGTGGGTCTCCTCGTCGAAGATCAGCTTGGTGAAGCCCTCGGTGCGGTCGATGCCGATCGCGCGGCCGCTGGCCGCCCACGGGAACTTGCCGACGCCGATCTTCAGGCCCTTTTCCTTCGCCTCGCGCTCGGTCACGCCGACCCAGGCGATCTCCGGATCGGTATACGCCACCGACGGAATCACCCGCGCGTCGAACACGCTCTTCTGCCCGGCGACCACTTCCGCGGCGACGCGCGCCTCGTGCGTGGCCTTGTGCGCCAGCATCGGCTGGCCGACCAGGTCGCCGATCGCGAAGATGTGCGGCACGTTGGTGCGCAGCTGCTTGTCGACTTCGATAAAGCCGCGCTCGGTCACCGCCACGCCAGCCTTGTCCGCGCCGATCTTGCCGCCGTTCGGCGAGCGGCCGACGCCGACCAGCACGCGATCGAACACGGTGGTGGCGGGTGGGTTCTCGCCTTCGTAACGGACCTCGATGCCCTGCTTGCCGGCCTTGGCCTCGACCACCTTGGTCTTCAGGTGCACGCCCTTCAATTTCTTGCCAAGGCGCTGCGCCAGCGGCTTGATCAGGTCTGCATCAGCGCCGGGAATCAGCTGGTCCATGAACTCGACCACGGTGACTTCGCTGCCAAGCGCGGCATACACGGTCGCCATTTCGAGACCGATAATGCCGCCGCCGACCACCAGCAGTTTCTTCGGCACATCCTTCAGCTCCAGCGCGCCGGTGGAATCGACGACGCGCTCGTCGTCCCACGGGAACGCCGGCAGCTTCACCGACGCCGAGCCGGCGGCAATGATCGCGTGCTCGAAGCGGATCAGCTGCGTGCCCGTGGCCGTCTTTACTTCCATTTCGTGTGGCGACACAAACGTGCCGACGCCGGTGACCGTGCGCACCTTGCGCTGCTTGGCCATCGAGGCGAGGCCACCGGTGAGCTTGCCGACCACCTTGTTCTTGAAGTCGCGTAGCTTGTCGAGATCAATGCTCGGCGTGCCGAAACTGACCCCGTGCGCGGCCATCGCCGCGGCCTCGTCGATCACCGCGGCGGCATGCAGCAGCGCCTTGGACGGGATGCAACCGACGTTGAGGCAAACGCCGCCGAGCGTGGCGTAGCGCTCCACCAGCACGGTGTCGACGTCCAGGTCTGCCGCGCGGAACGCCGCGGTGTAGCCGCCCGGGCCGGAGCCGAGCACGACCAACTTGCATTCGATGTCGGCCTTGCGCCCGCTGGCTCCCGCGGCCTGCGGCGCAGCCGCGGGACTGGCGGCCGGCTTCGGCGATTCGGGCTTCGGCGCTTCCGCCTTGGCCGGGGCCGCCTTCGGCTCGGCCAACTTGGCCGCGGGCTTGGGTGCATCCGCCGCAGCATCCGCGACTTCGAGCACGACGATCAGCGCGCCCTCGGACACCTCGTCGCCGACCTTGAGCTTCAGCTCTTTAACCACGCCGGCGGCGCTGGATGGAATTTCCATCGTCGCCTTGTCCGACTCCAGCGTGATCAGGCTCTGTTCCTTCGCGACGGTGTCGCCGACGCTGACCAGCACCTCAATCACCGGTACGCCGTCGTGACCGCCGATATCGGGGACCTTGATTTCGATCGTGTTCGTCATCTTCGTCGCCCCCGTCACAGCAACAGCCGGCGGATATCGCCGAGCTGGGTGGCGAGGAACCCGGCGAAGCGCGCGGCGAGCGCGCCGTCGATCACTCGATGGTCATAGCTGAGCGACAGCGGCAGCACGAGCCGCGGCGCGAACTCCTTGCCGTTCCACACCGGCTTGGTGGCCGCCTTGGAGACGCCGAGGATGGCGACTTCCGGCGCGTTGATGATCGGCGTGAACGCGGTGCCGCCGATGCCGCCAAGCGAGCTGATCGAGAAGCAGCCGCCGGACATCTCGGCCGCGCCGAGCTTCTTGTCACGCGCGCGCTTCGAGATTTCGCCGAGCTCGCGGGCGAGATCGAGCAGACCCTTCCTGTCGACGTCGCGGATCACCGGCACCACCAGGCCGTCCGGCGTGTCGACCGCGATGCCGATGTGGAAATATTTCTTGAGGATCAGCTTTTCGCCACTTTCGTCGAGCGAGGCATTGAACTGCGGGAACGCCTTCAGCGCCGCCACCACCGCCTTCATCTGGAACACCAGCGGGGTGATCTTGAGTTCCTTGTTTTCTTCGCCGAGCTTCTTGCGGAAGGCCTCCAACTCGGTGATGTCGGCATCCTCGTGCTGGGTGACGTGCGGGATCATCGCCCAGTTGCGCGAGAGGTTGGCGCCGGAAATCTTCTGGATGCGGGTAAGCGGCTTTTCCTCGATCTCGCCGAACTTGCTGAAGTCGACCTTCGGCCACGGCAGCAGATTCAAGCCGCCACCGACGGCGGCGATCGGGCCGGTGACCGGCCGCGCACCGGAGGCGAGCGCGTGCTTGACGTAGGCGCTGATGTCCTCGCGCTGGATGCGGCCGCCACGACCATTGCCCTTCACCTGCTGGATGTCCACGCCGAGCTCGCGCGCGAACGCGCGGATCGCCGGGCTGGCGTAGGGCACGTCGCCGGGCATCACGATGCGTGCGTCGAACGGCGCGCGCGCGCCCGGCTTGACGTCGCCTTCCGGCGCGTTGCCCGGCAGCACGCTGCGGCCACCGATCGGCGCAGGTTCTTCCTTCACCGCGGGCGCGGCGGATGCGGGTGCTGCTGCGGTAGGTTCAGCCGGGCTGGCGGCGGAAGCGTCGCCGGTCGCCTCGACCAGCGCGATCGGCGTGCCCTGCGAGACTTCGTCGCCGACCTTGAGCTTGAGTTGGGTCACCGTGCCGGCGAACGGCGCCGGCACTTCCATCGTTGCCTTGTCCGATTCCAGCGTGAGCAGGGCCTGGTCCTTGGCGATGCTGTCGCCGACCTTCACCAGGATCTCGATCACCGGCACGTTGTCGTAGCCGCCGATATCCGGCACCACCACCTCGCGCGCACCGGCGGTCGGCGCGGCCTTTGCGGTTGTGGGTGCAGCGGCGGGTGCAGGTGCGGCGGGCGCGGGCTTGCTGTCCGCCGGCTTGGTCTCGGCGGCGGCCGGCGTCGCTGGCGCGGCGCCATCGGCCTCGATCAGCGCGATCACCGCGCCCTCGGACACTTGGTCGCCGACCTTCAGCTTCACTTCCTTCACGATGCCGGCGAACGGCGCCGGCACTTCCATCGTCGCCTTGTCCGATTCCAGCGTGATCAGGCCCTGCTCTTTCTCGACCCGGTCGCCCGGTTTCACCAGCACCTCGATGACCGGGACGTTCTCGTGCCCGATTTCGGGTACGCGGGCTTCTTTCGGATCGGCCATGATGACTCCTGCGGGAAACGGGACAGGCCGCGCGGGGATGGCGGCAGCAAGAGGCCCATGATAGCGAACCGCGGCGCGATACGCCGCCGCATGGTGCGCCCCCTACATGACTTTGTGGGCATGTACGTGCCTAGAGCGTCGCGTAAGCTGATTCATAAGGGACACCGCAACCGGCGGTGCAGGAGAACACCGATGCTGGCCATCCGCGACCTGTCCAAGACCTATGCCAACGGAGTGAAGGCGCTGCGCGGCGTCTCGCTCGACATTCCGAACGGCATGTTCGGTCTGCTCGGCCCGAACGGCGCCGGCAAGTCCTCGCTGATGCGCACCATCGCCACGCTGCAGGACCCGGACCAGGGCAGCATCAAGCTGGATACGATGGATCTGCTCGCCGACAAGCGCGCCACACGCCGGCTGCTCGGCTATCTACCGCAGGAATTCGGCGTGTACCCGAAGGTGTCGGCCGAGGCGATGCTGGATCACTTCGCCGTGCTGAAAGGCGTCACCGCGAAAAAGGAACGGCGCGAACTGGTCGCGGCGCTGCTGCGCCAGGTGAACCTGTGGGACGCGCGCAAGCGCAAGCTCGGCACCTATTCCGGCGGCATGCGCCAGCGCTTCGGCATCGCGCAAGCCTTGATCGGCGATCCGCGGCTGGTGATCGTCGACGAACCCACCGCCGGGCTCGACCCGGAGGAGCGCAACCGCTTCCTCAACCTGCTGGCGGAAATCGGCGAGCGTGTGGTGGTGATCCTGTCCACCCATATCGTGGAAGACGTCACCGACCTATGCCAGCGCATGGCGATCATCGGCCAGGGCGAGGTGCTGCTGAGCGGCGAACCGCTTGAAGCGATCCGTTCGCTCGACGGCCGGGTCTGGCGGCGCACGATCGATAAGCACGAACTGGACGGCTATCGCGCCCGCATGACCATCCTGTCCACCCGACTGATGGCCGGCCGCACGCAGATCCACGTGCTCGCCGACAGCCTGCCGGAACCGGGTTTCGAGGCGGTGGCGCCGGATCTGGAGGACGTCTATTTCGGCCGCCTGCGCGCGCAGGCGACGGCCAAGGCGGCCTGACGCCATGTTTCTGGAAATCTTTCGCTTCGAACTGCGCCAGCAGTTGCGCGCACCGCTGTTCTGGATCGCCGTCGCGCTGTTCGGCTCGGTGGCGTTTTCGCTGTCCAGCACCGATGCGGTGATCGCCGGCGGCGCCAGCGGCAACGTGCTGCGCAACGCGCCGATGGTGATCGCGCGCATGCTGACGATCTTCGGCTTCGCCGGGATCATCCTGCTGCCGGTGTTCATCTGCGGCGCGGCACTGCGCGATTTCGAGCAGCGCACGGCGGAACTCTACTTCACCACGCCGGTGACCCGCGGCGCCTATCTGGGCGGCCGCTTCGCCGCGGGCTATCTGGTGGTGGTACTGATCGCGCTGGCCTGGGCACTCGGAATCGCGCTGGGCGGCTCGATGCCGTGGATCGATCCGGCGCGCATCGGCCCATCCGGCACCCAGGGCTATCTCTGGGGCCTGGCGGTGATCGTGCTGCCGGACATGTTGATTCTGTCCGCACTGCTGTTCCTGCTGGCCACCGTCACGCGCTCGCTGCTGGCAGCCTACATCGGCGTGATCGTCTTCGTCGTGCTGGCGCTGGTTTCGCGCTCGCTGATCAGCGACGTCAATCACCTGACCATCGCAGCGATCCTCGATCCGTTCGGCACTCGCACAGTTTCCGTGACGGTCCGCTACTGGGCCGCCGATCAGCTCAATCACCAGCTGCCGGCGGTGACCGGCCTGCTGCTGTTCAATCGGCTGCTGTGGGGCAGCATTGCGCTGGTCTTGCTGGGCGCGGCGTTCGCACTGTTCCGCGTCAATCGCGAAGGCTTGCAGCTGCCGCAACGCAAATCGCGCCGGGCCGATCCACCGCAACTGCGTCCGGTCGCCGACACGGCGAGCGCGTTGCCCAAGGCCGAGTTGAGCGACAGCCTCGCCGCACACCTGGCACAGTTGCGCGCGCTGATCGTGTTCGACACCAACGCTGTGCTGCGTGGCGTGCCGTTCCTGATCATGCTGGGGCTGGCCCTGGTGAATCTGTTGACGGTGCTGAGCCTGTCCGGGCAGATCTACGGCACCGCGGTTTATCCGGTCAGCCACTGGACGCTGGAGGCCGTGCGAGGTGGCTTCCAGTGGGTGCTGTTCATCGTCATCGCCTTCTATGCCGGCGAGTTGGTGTGGCGCGATCGCAGCGTCGGCTCGGCCGCGGTGAGCGATGCGTTTCCGGTGCCGGACTGGGTGCCGCTGATCGCCAAGCTGTGTTCGCTGGTCGCGGTGATCGTGGTGTTCCTGCTGGTCGGCGCGGCGGTCGGTATCGGCTGGCAGCTCGCGCATGGCTACACCCATATCGAGCCGGGCCTGTATGCGGCATCGCTGGCGATCGATGTGGTTCCGTTCGTGCTGCTGGCGATCATGGCGCTGTTCCTGCAGGTGCTTTCGAATAACAAATTCCTCGGCTATCTGCTGACCATTGTCTGGCTGGTGGTGAGCCTGATCGCCTTCGGCCTGCTGCACTGGGAAAACAACCTCTACAACTACGGCAGCGCACCGAACGCCCCGTATTCGGACATGGCCGGCTTCGCCCATTTCCTCAAGGCCACGCTGTGGTTCGACTTCTACTGGGCCTGCGCCGCAGCCGCGCTGCTGGTGGTGGCGTCGTTGTTCTGGGTGCGCGGTACCGGTGGCAGCTGGCGCGAGCGGCTGCGCGAGGCACGGGCACGCCTGCGTGTTCCGGCGCAGATCGCACTGACCGTGTCACTGCTTGCCTTCGTCGCCAGCGGCGCCTGGATCTACTACAACACCAGCGTGCTCAACACCTACCGAAGCAGCGAACAGCAGAAACAGGACAGTGCCGAGTACGAAAAACGCTACGCCAAATACAAGGACCTGCCGCAGCCGCGCATTACCGCCGTAAAGGCGGACGTGGACATCTATCCTTACGGCGAGCGCAAACTGGACATGCGCGTGCACTACACGCTGGTGAACAAACACGCCGAGCCGATCAGCGAGCTGCATGTGAACTTCGCCGAAGGCTTCACCGTGAAGTCGCTGGATTTCGCACCGCACGACACGGTGAGCGAAGACAAGCAGCTCGGCTACACCATCTACAAGTTGAAGACGCCGCTGGCGCCCGGCGCCTCGATGAATTTCGACTTCGCGCTGGAATACGCGCCGAAGGGCTTCCGCAACGAGGCGGGCGGCGACACCTTCCTGGTCGACAATGGCACCTTCTTCAACAGCGGCGTGCTGCCGCACTTCGGCTACCAGAGCGGCGAGCAAATCACCGACCGCAACGATCGCCGCAAGTACGGCCTGAGCGCGGAAGTGCCGCGCATGCCCAAGCTCGGCGACGAGAAGGCGCGTGCCAATACCTATATCAGCAACGACGCGGACTGGATCAGCTTCGACACCACGGTTTCCACCGTCGACGACCAGATCGCGATGGCGCCGGGTTACTTGCAGAAGGCCTGGACCGCCAACGGCCGGCACTATTTCCATTACACGATGGATCAGCCGATGCTGAACTTCTTCTCGTACCTGTCGGCGCGCTACGTGGTTCGGCACGCGACCGGGCCGAACGGCGTGGCGATCGAGGTGTACTACAACCCCGCGCATGCGTGGAACGTCGACCGCATGATCCAGAGCGCGCAGGACAGCCTGGCCTATTACGACGCGCACTACACGCCGTACCAGTTCCGCCAGCTGCGCATCCTCGAATTCCCGGACTACGCCAGCTTCGCGCAGGCATTCGCCAATACCATTCCGTTCTCCGAATCGATCGGCTTCATCGCCGACCTGCGCGACAAGAGCAAGATCGACTACGTCTACTACGTCACTGCGCACGAAACCGCGCATCAGTGGTGGGCGCACCGGGTGATCGGCGCCAACATGCAGGGCTCGACCATGCTCAGCGAATCGCTGGCGCAATACTCCGCGCTGATGGTGATGAAGCAGAAGTACGGCGCCGAGCAGATGCGCAAGTTTCTCAAGTACGAACTCGATAATTACTTAAACGGTCGCGCTACCGAAGACGTGCAGGAGGAACCGCTGGCCAAGGTGGAGAACCAGCAGTACATCCACTATCGCAAGGGCTCGGTGGTGTTCTACGCGTTGCAGGACTACATCGGCGAAAATCTGTTTGACAGCATCCTCAAACAGTTCCTGCTCGACAAAGGTTTCCAGCAACCGCCGTACACCACGTCGCAAGAGTTCATGGACTATCTCGTCAAGGGTACCGACCCGAAGTGGAAGGGCCTGCTCGACGACTTGTTCTGGAAGATCACCCTGTTCGACAACCGCGTCGTCGATGCCAGCGCGAAGAAACTCGCCGACGGCAAATACGAAGTGACCATGAAGGTGCACACGGGCAAGGTGTGGGTGGATGGCACGGGCAAGGAGACCGAAGCGAATACGGATATCCCGCTCGACATCGGCGTATTCACCGCTTCCCCCGGCGCGGGCCTCGACGGCAAGCCGCTGTACCTGGAAAAGCGCGTGCTGCCCAAGGGCGACAGCACGATCACCGTGACCGTCGACGGCAAGCCCGCCGAGGCCGGCATCGATCCCTACAACAAATTGATCGATCGTGTTTCCAGCGACAACCGCCATGCGGTGACTTTGCAATAGGAGCACACCTTCACAGTCCCGGATCGAGCTCGATCAAAACTGTGAAGCAGTCGAATTGACAACGTTGTCATACGCCAAGCATGGTTGATGACAGGCCAGGCACAAGGGGGTTGGCTGGCCGGCAGCCCTGGCATTGCGCCAGATTGTTGAACGTTGTCATATCTGAAGGGATGACCAACCCATGCCACGACAGAAGACTCTGTTGGTCGCGAACATGCTCGCCAGTTTGTGCCTGTCCGCCACCGTGCACGCGCAGAACAACACACCGTCCGATGGCGACGCCACCGCACCGCGCGCCGCCGCCGACAAGCCAGCCGGCAAGGAGCAGGCGAAGAATTTGCAAGCTGTCACAGTGACCGGTATCCGCGCCAGCCTGGCGAAGTCGATCGACACCAAGCGCAATGCCAACGCGGTGGTCGAGGCGATCACCGCCGAAGATATCGGCAAATTTCCCAGCACCAATGTGGCCGAGGCGATTTCGCAGATCCCCGGCGTCACCATCGATCGCCGCTTCGGCCAGGGCGAACGGGTCAGCATCGACGGCACTGATCCCAGCCTCAACCTCACTTTTCTCGACGGTCACCCGGTGGCGCAGACGCCGTGGTTGCTCGGCGAACAGCCGAGCCGCGGCTTCGACTACACCCAGCTCGCGCCGGAAATCCTTGGACGTCTGGAAGTCTATAAATCGCCGGAAGCGCGACTGCCCGAAGGCAGCATCGGCGGCACCGTGATCATGCACACGCGCCAGCCGTTCGACCTGGCGCCGAATACGATCAGCGGCTCGGTCGGCACCGTCTACAACGACCAGGCCGACCGCGGCCGACCGAACGCCTCGGTGCTGTACAGCTGGCACAACCCGGAGAGCACCTTCGGTGTGGCCACCTCGATCGCGCATTACGAGGAACAGGTAGATCGCCAGGGCACCGAGATCTTCGGCTATTCGCCGGTGTCCGACCTGCTCGGCAATCCCGCGGTCGCCGCGCAGGTGGCCAGCGGCCAGATCAAGTCCACCGACCAGCTGCCGCAGGAGGTCAACGGCGCCTACTTCCAGCAGCACCGCCAGCGCGACAGCGCCACCCTCGGCGTGCAATGGAAGCCGCTCGATCGCCTGCAGTTCGACCTCAACGGCTTGTACGTGCGCGAGAACTTCCAGAACTCGAACCAGTCGCTGTACGCCATCACCACCGACCAGAGCGGCGGCATCACCGGGCTCACTTCCAACGGCAACGGCCTGATTACCGGCGGCCATTCCTGCGGCGTCGATTCGCCCGGCTGCACGGATCACGCGGTAACCATCCTCGACGAGAACGTGCGCCGGACCGTGGTGACCACCAAGGGCCTGGACCTCAAGGGCGCGTACAAGGGCGACAGCTGGGCGCTGAGCGGCCAGGGCGGCTTCAGCAATGCCGGCAACCCGGATTCCTCGACGGCGCTGTTTTCGCCGCGCTACTACGGCGGCTACACCTGGAACATCAACGACGGCCTGCACTTCGACAACCCCGCCGCCGCGCGCAACCCGGCCAACTGGAATTTGGACAGCAACAGCTATTACACCCAGCTCCCGTCGCATAGTCGCGATGTCTACGGCCAGCTCGATTTCAGCAAGGATTTCGACGGTGTATTCAACCAGCTGCTGACCGGCGTGCGCTACACCAAGCACACGGAAAATTCGTCATGGGATCGCTACTACGTGCCGGCCGCAGCCGACGGCACCACGCTGGCCGATGTTGGCGGTGTCGGCTACACCGACATCTTCGATGCGTTCTCCGGCATGTCGCCCGACTACCGCAACCACATCCAGGTCGATCCCGACACGGCGCGTAACTGGGTCGTCGACCAGACGCTCGGCAATGGCGTGTCGCCCGATCCAGCGACCTACCTCAACAACACGTGGAACCTCACCCAGAAAGCCAAAGCCGCGTATGCCCAGCTCAACTTCGCCAGCGACAACTGGCACGGCAACCTCGGCCTGCGCTATGTGCGCACCACCATCAGCAGCCTCGGCTACGAAGCCGGCGCCGATGCCTCGCTGCCGCCGCCACCTGGCTCGGCACAATCCAGCAGTCGCACCTTCAACGATCTGCTGCCGTCGATCAACGTGGTGTACGACACCAACAACTCGCTGGTATTCCGCGGCGCCGCGGCCAAGGTGATCGCGTGGGCGCCGTACAACCAGCTGGTGAACAACACCTCGCTGGTGGACGACCAGCTCACCGGCACCGGCGGCAACAACAAGCTCAACCCGTATGTGTCGTATAACTTCAACGTATCGGCCGAGTGGTATTTCGACGAGCAGTCGCTGCTGGCGTTGTCGGTGTTCTACAAGCACATCAACAACTTCATCGAAACCGACGCGGAGCTAGAACGCCAGTTCAACTCGTTGTTCGGCACCAGCACATACGCCGCGCTGGAAGCGCAGCCGCCGACGCCAGGCCGCCAGGGCAACTGCGATGCGCAGGGCTTTTGCGACTACAGCGTGCTGCGCCCGGCCAACGGTGGCGGTGCCAGTGTCAGAGGATTCACGCTGAGCTACCAGCGACCGTTCGGCGACAGCGGTTTCGGCCTTGCCAGCAACTACACCTATTCGCACGGCAAGACCAAGTCCGGCGAAGACCTGCCGTACAACTCGACCAGCGCATACAACATCACCCCGTATTACGAAAAAGGCCCGTTCAGCGCGCGCGTCAACTACGGCTGGCGCAGCCGCTACCTGGCCGGCGGCTATGTGGCCGGCGCGCCGCCCGCCAGCGTGGGCAGCTACAAAGACCTGAGCGGCAGCCTGGGCTGGCAGTTCAACGAGAATTTCTCGCTGTCGCTGGACGGCATGAATCTGCTCAACTCGAAGTACTACCAGTTCGACAGTGCATCGGGTCGTACTTGGAATGACTACAGCACCGGCCGCCGCTATATGGCCAGTGTGCATTTCAAGTTTTGAGAGGTTTCGTCTTCGTGGGCGGTGAAGAGCTTTCACCTCTTGGGGAAGGATTTCGGCCCGCCTGCCGACGCCTGAGTCACTTCTCCAAGTGACAGTGCGTCGCGGTCCGGCTCGCTTGCAGCGGGCTTTCGGACTGCTGCCGCAGCCCGAGTCACTTTTCTTTGCTGGCCCACGTTCGCGCTTGGAGCGCGAACGAACAGCGAAGCTGGCCCGAAGGGCGAAAGGTAGGATGCCCGGAGTCAAGAAAAGTAACCCAAAGAAATGGCCTGGGTGAGCCCGCCGGGGCCAAAAGCGTGTGCGATCTCGCCTTGCCGAGTTGGTTCGCTACTCACAGAGTCGTTGCCGCCGCTATACCGCGACCGCTCGGGAGCCACGGCAAGAGAGATGAAAGGGCAACTTGAAGTTGCAGTTGCACGCGCGACTCTCTTGGGGGGTCTCAGCCTGGCGATGCGC
>Ga0302314_10001883_pt1 | contig 39171 bp, 25 predicted proteins | sample III_Palsa_N2_3_FD_200533 | JGI IMG/M metagenome (GOLD analysis project Ga0302314, IMG submission 200533) | Peat permafrost microbial communities from Stordalen Mire near Abisko, Sweden - III_Palsa_N2_3 | ecosystem: Environmental > Terrestrial > Soil > Palsa > Peat permafrost | place: Sweden...
CGATCCGCCTGCTCGATCCGCCGCTGCACGAGTTCCTGCCCGCCACCCAGGAGCAGAAGCGCGACCTCGCGGCCAAGCTCAAGGTCTCCTTCGAGCGCATCGACGCGCTCGGCCACGCCCTGCACGAATCCAACCCCATGCTCGGCCATCGCGGCTGCCGCCTGGGAATCGTCTATCCGGAGATCTCCGAGATGCAGGCGCGCGCGATCTTCCGCGCGGCCCTGAGTGTCGCCAAGAAGAGCGGCACCAAGGTCATGCCCGAGATCATGATCCCGCTGATCGGCTATGCGGCCGAACTGTCCCAGCAGCTGGCGATCGTGCATGCGGCCGCGGAGGCGGAGTTCAGCGCCGCCAAGGCCAAGGTGCCCTACCTGGTCGGCACCATGATCGAGATCCCGCGCGCGGCCCTGACCGCCGACGAGATCAGCGTGCAGGCGCAGTTCTTCTCCTTCGGCACCAACGATTTGACCCAGACGACCCTCGGCATGAGCCGTGACGATTCGGGCAAGTTCCTGCCGCATTATCAGAAGATCGGCATCGTCAAGGCCAACCCCTTCGCCTCGATCGACGAGACCGGAGTGGGCGCGCTGATGAAGATCGCCATCGAGAAGGGCCGCCAGTCGCGTCCCGACATCAAGCTCGGCATCTGCGGCGAGCATGGCGGCGACCCGACCAGCGTGACCTTCTGCCACAACATCGGCCTGACCTACGTCAGCTGCTCGCCATTTCGCGTGCCGGTGGCGCGCCTGGCGGCGGCGCAGGCCGCATTGCGCAACCCGCTCGCCAAGCCCGCCAAGGCCAAGGCGGCGGTGAAGGCCAAGGCGCCCGCGGCCAAGGCCAAGCCCAAGGCCGCCAAGGCCAAGGCGCCCGTGGCCAAGGCCAAGAGCCTGCGCGCCGGCGCGCGCTAGGCAGCACCCGGCCGCGCGCCGGGAGTGAAGGATGTTCCCTGCAGCCGCAGCTTCTGAAGAGGAGCTGCGGCTGTCGGTTTGTGACGGGCCTGTCATCGGTTCATCGGTCTATTGGTCAGCTGGTCAGCCCACGCAGGCGCGCGTTGCGCACGCCTGCGGTCCACGCCGCTGAGGCCTCCCATCCGAGCCCCGCTGCTAGAAGCGCCAGCACACCGCCACGCCGCGCGTGCGGCTGCCGAGCACCGGCGCAACGCTCAGCTGTGGGGTGCGATGCAGCCATTCGACCGCGTGGCCGCTCGCCCAGCCCAGCACCGCACCGGCGACCGCATCCGAGGCCCAGTGCGCATGATCGGTGATGCGCGACACGCCGACCAGCCCGGCCAGGCCATAGGCGGCGACTGCCACGCCCGGCACCCCATGCCACTCTTCGGCGATCACCGTGGCGACCGCGAAGGCGGCGGTGGCATGGCCGGACGGGAAGGAGTGCGCACGCGGTCCACGCGGTCCGTTCCAGGTCCCGGCATCCGCGCCCTGGCTCGGGCGCGGACGGTTGGCGGTCACCTGCACGGCCTCATAGCCGACCATGGCGAAGGCCACGCTCTCGGTGCCGAGCAGCGCCGTGCGCGTCACGCGCGGATCATCGCTGCAGGCCGAGGCCAGGCCGAAGCCGCCGAGGATGCCGACCAGGTAGTACGAGCCGAAGGGCTTGACCAGGCGCGCGACCTGGTCGGTGGTGCCGGTGCGGTGCTCCTGGCTCCAGTCGGCGATGCGCTGGTCCTGGGTCATGACCAGCGCCGTGGCGCCGATGATCCCGGCGGCGATCGCCCAGTCATGCAGATCCCAGGCGCCTGGCAGGCGCAGGATCGCCACGGCGTCGCGCGGGACCTGCGCGGCGAAGGCGCGGGTATACCCGACGGGAACCGGTGCCGGTGCCACGGCCACGGGATCGGCCGGGGGCGCGACGAGGACCGGATCGGCCGCGGCCAGCGGTGTGCCGGCGAGACTGGTCAGCAGCAGCATCGGCAGTACCAAGCGCACGGGGCCGCGGCGAGGGCGATGATTCCGCGGCACGAGAGCCCATGGACGGCGGCGGCGCATGGCGCGCGGCATCATGGCGTGGGTTCGGGGTAGGATCCCGAAACGATGGTTGGCTAATTACTACTTATCTAGTATATTGCTGATCAATCCGATCACGATGCGCAGCGCCTCCTGCTCGGCGGCCGGATGCTCCCCCTGCCGGAGGCGTTCCAGGACGTCGCGGGTGCGGCGGAGAATCTGGACAGTGTCCACATTCTCCGGGACCGTGGCGGCCACGGCGGGCACGTCGTGCAGGTAGCGGCGGATGGTCTTCTCGCTCTTGCCGATCATCGTCGCCAGGGCCGGGATCAGCATGCGCTCGCCGCTGCGCGGCGCGCCCGCCGTCTCGCGGTAGCTGTAGCCCAGCTCCTTCAGGCGCTCGGCCATGCCGATGGCTTCCGCGCGCGAGTAGTCGCGCCGCTTCTCGTTCTCGGCGATCTCCACCGCCAGGGCCAGCTCGGCCTGGGTCACGGCGTCGAGATCATAGACATGCACCGGGACGCCCTCGGCGAAGTGCCGGGCATAGCCAGTCGGATCCTGCTCCTGCAGCAGGCGCAGCGCCGCGCGGCGGTGGCTGCCGGCGAGCAGGCGGTGGTGGCGGTCGACGACGATCGGCTGGATCAGCCCGAAGGCGCTGATCGAGTCCGCCAACGCCACGGCGTGGGCCGGCGCCACCGGGCGGGTATCGCCACCCGGCCGGTCGCAGATGGCGGTCAGGGGCAGGCGGGCGCGGGAGCGCGCCACCGACTCCGCCTGCGCCAGGGCATCCGACTGCACGGTCAGATCGCCGGCCGAGGTCTCGACGTCGGAGAGCGTCTCGAGCAGGCTGCGGCGTTTGGGCTTGGACGGACGTTCAGGGGCCATGGCCATCTCCATCGGCGTGCGCCAGGCCGCTCAGGCCGAGCGCATCGCACAGCGCCTGCAGCGCCTGGGTGCCGCGCGCCTTGGGCGCGGTCTCCATCAGCGGCAGGCGGTCGCGACCCGCCCCGGCGAGCGCGGCGTCCTGCGGGATGGCGATGCGCTTGAGGTCGGGGAACTTGGCCGCCAGCAGGGTCTCGAGGTCGCGGTCGTCGCGCCTGCGGATGTCGAGCGCGGACATCACCAGCACCAGCTCGGGCGGCTGCCGTCCGCGCTCCTGGAAGCGCCGCACCTGCTCGATGATGCGGATCCCGCCCTGGACGCTGAAGGGATGGGCCTCGATCGGCACCACCACGCTGCTGGCGGCGCACAACCCGAGCTGCACCAGGCGCATGTCCCCGGGCGGGGTGTCGACCACCATCAGGTCGTAGGCCCCCTGCAGGCTTTTCAGCGCCACCCCCAGATCATCGGGATGCGCGGCCTGGACTTCCGCGCTGCGCAGCGCCGGACCGCCGACCAGGACATGCAAAGTCGGCCGCACCGCCTGCGGCTGCACCGGACGGCGGCTGATGACGTCAGCGGTGGCCGCGCCGCTGAGGACCGCGCCCAGGGCATGCCCGGCATTGCCCTGCGGATCGAGATCGATGAGCAGCGTGCGCAGTCCGCGGCTGGCGCCGATCGAGGCGATGCCGGTGGCGATGGTGGTCTTGCCGACCCCCCCTTTCTCGGTCGCCACGGTGATGATGCGGGCCATGCGGTGCTCCTTGGCGGTGGCGGCGGCAGCGCCGTGCTCAGGCCTGATGGGATGGATCGCGCGGCTCGCGCGGGTCGCCCGGCGCCTCGCCGGTCGGCCGGACGCCGGCCTCGCGCAGGACCTTTTCCAGAACCGCGACAACGCGCTGGAACTGCTCGCGGCTGGTGAAGCGCACCGCCAGGGAGCCGGCCCCCTGCGCGCCGTTCTGGCGGATCGCGACCGGCGCTCCGAGCAGGTGGAAGAGGTTGGTCTCGAGCTCGCGCAGCTGCGGATCGCGCAGCGCCACCGTCGCGCTGCGCGGCGGCCCCGCCTTGGCGAGGCGCTCGGTGTCGCGCACCGACAGGCCCTCGGCGCGGATGCGCTGCGCGAGGCTTACCAGCCAGGCCGGATCGCTGCAGGCCAGCAGCGCCTTGGCGTGCCCGGCGCTGAGCTGTCCGGAGGCGACCAGCTCGCGCACCGCCACCGGCAGGCCGAGCAGGCGCAGGGCATTACTGATCGTGCTGCGGTCCTTGCCCACGCGGTCCGAGAGCTGCTCCTGGGTCAGGCCGTGACTGTCGATCAGGGTCTGGAAGCCCAGCGCCAACTCGATCGGATTGAGGTCCTGGCGCTGCAGGTTCTCCACCAGGCGCAGTTCGGCGAGGTGCTGCGGATTGGTATCATCCCGAATTACTACTGGTACCTTAGTTAATCCCGCTTGTCGGGCGGCGCGGTAGCGGCGCTCGCCCGCGATGAGCTCATAGCCTACCTCCCGTTTGCACACCACCAGAGGCTGCAGGATGCCATGGCGGCTGATCGAGGCCTGCAGTTCATCCAATGCCACCTGGTCGAAGTGCGTGCGTGGGTTGACGGTGCTCGGCTGGATCAGGCCGATATCCACCTCGAGGTACCCGCGCGCATGCTCCGGGTTGCGGCGCACCGTCTTGGCCAGGACATCCGAGACGCTGCGGCCGAGCCCGTTATCGTTCAAGGCCATCGAGGATCTCCTTGGTGACCGCACAATAGGCGATGCTGCCAGGGCTCAAGGGCTGGTACTCGAGGATCGACTGGCCATGGCTCGGCGCCGCAGCCAGGGCCACATCGCGGGGAATGACGGTCGCGAAGGTCACGGTGCCGAAATGCTTGCGGATGTCGGCCTCGATCTGGCGACTCAGGGCATGCCGCTCATCGACCATGGTCAGGAGGATGCCGGCTAGGGCGAGGGGCACTTCGCTCGAGATGCGCAGATCAGCGACGAAGGCCAGGAGCTGCGCCATGCCTTCCATGGCGAAGTATTCGCACTGCAGCGGCAGGATCAGCTGGTCCGCGGCGAGCAGGGCATTGATGGGCAGCAGGGACAGGGTCGGCGGGCAATCGATCAGGAGGTAGTCGAAGGACGGGCGGATGGGCTCGAGGGCGCGCCGCAAAGCCAGGCGCCGATCATCCGAGGTCGCTGCCAGGGCATCGTGATCGCTCAGGTCATGACCAGCCGGAATGATCGAGAGCCCCTCCATCCGCGTCGGGATGGGCTGTCCACCACTGTAGATGGAATGCTCCTGCATGGCGCAGCCGAGCCCGGTGGTGGCGTTGCCCTGCGGATCGTTGTCGATGATCAGCGTCCGCTTCCCGGCCAAGGCGAGGTAGGCGGCGAGGTTGATGACGGTCGTGGTCTTGCCGACGCCGCCTTTTTGATTGGAGATGGCGATGACAGGCATGGGTTAGGCGCGTTCCACGTGGAACGGCCCGCGATGTTCCCCGTGGAACATCATAGCCGTCGAAGACAGACCGTGGGCTCCATGGTGAGACCTGTGCGGTCAATGTGTTCGATCGCAGACAAAAAGGCACCACCGCGCAGGGGGTGAGTAACTATCTCAATCATAGCACGCCCGGCGGCCGGCTCGCCCTGATGGATGCTCAGCACGCTGACCCCGTGCTCGCTGAGCGCCTGGGTGATTCCGGCCAGGATCCCGGCCCGGTCGGGTACGACGAAGCGCGCATAGCTGCCGGTATGCTCATCGCTCTCGCCCAGGTACGTGGGTTCGCTCCCACCCTGGAAGAAGGTGAAGCGCTGCGCGGTCTGCTGGTAGCGGCCGCTGGCCACGTCGACGACATCGGCCAGGACCGCGCTGGCGGTCGGCAGGGGGCCGGCGCCCTGGCCGACCAGCAGGGTCGGGCCGGCCGCGTCGCCGACCATGTAGATGCCATTGTAGTTCTTGTGCACGTCGGCCAGGGGGTGGTCGAGCGGCACCAGGGTCGGCGCGACGCGCAGTTCGAGTCCGTCGGCGCGCTGCCGGGCCACCGCCAGGAGCTTGATGCGCGCGCCCATGGTGTGCGCCGAGCGGATGTCCAGGAAGCCGATGCGCTGGATGCCCTCGATGCGCACCCGGTTGAGCGGGATGCGCGCGTTGAAGGCGATGCGCGCCAGCAGCGCCAGCTTGTGCGCCGTGTCGGAACCATCGGTATCCATCGTCGGATCCGCTTCCGCATAGCCGAGGCGCTGGGCCTGCGCCAGGGCCTCCTGGTAGCCCAGGCCCTCATGCTCCATGGTCGAGAGGATGAAGTTGCAGGTGCCGTTGAGGATCGCGTAGATGGCTTCGATGCGGTTGGCGACCAGGCCGTCGCGCAGCGCGGCGATGACCGGGATGCCGCCCGCCACCGCCGCTTCGAAGGCGATGCCCACACCGCGCGCGGCGGCCTTGGCGAAGAGCTCATCGCCATGCACCGCGAGCAGCGCCTTGTTGGCGGTCACCACGTGCTTGCCGGACTCGATCGCCGCCAGGCACAGATCGCGCGCCTCGATCGTGCCGCCGACCATCAGCAGCACGATGCGGATCTCCGGATCGTCGAGGATCAGGCGCGGATCGCTGCCGACCACGGACGTGCCCGCGCCCTGGCTGCGCACCCGGGAGGGGGTCCTGGTGACGATCGTCTTGATGTGCACGGCCAACCCGCAGCGGCTCGCGATGAGGGTGCCGTCGCGGGCCAGGACATCGATCACGCCACCGCCGACCGTGCCCCAACCGAAGAGTCCAAGTGGGCAGCTCTCCATGCGGCGCGGATGGTGCGACGGCGTCGCCCCAGCGCAAGGCTCGCGCCTAGGGCCCTGGCAGGGGGCCCCCGCACAGCGCGCCATAGAGCGCCGCAACGCTCGCCACATGCAGTCCGACCACCGTATCCCAGGCCCCGTCGAGCCGCTCGATCAGGGCATCGCCGCGCTCCTGGAGCGCGAAGCCGCCCGCCCGGCCCAGGCTTTCGCCGCTGGCCACATAGGCGGCGATGGTCGCTTCCGAGAGGGGGCGCATGGTGACCCGGCACTCATCGACCACGCCCTGCTCGCGGCGCACCACGCCGTCCTCCACGACGGTCAGCCAGTGCCCGGTGATGACGCGGTGCGTGGTGCCGCTGAGCTCGCGGAGCATGCGCCGGGCATCGGCCTCGTCGCGCGGCTTGCCGTAGTCGCGCCCGTCCAGGGCGACGACCGTATCCGCGCCGAGCACCACCCCGGCGCTGGCCACGGCCTGCCGGGCCTTGAGGCGCGCTCGGTGCAGGGCCAGCAGCAGCGGATCCGGCTCCCGCACCTGCTCCTCGTCCGCCGTGGAGGCGACGACGCGGAAGGCGATGCCCGCGCGGCCCAGCAGGACTGCGCGTTGTGGGCTCTGCGAGGCAAGCAAGATCATCATGGCACCATGCCCACATCCGCCCCAGCCCGCAAGCCGCGCCCCGCCACTGCCCGAGCGTCCGTCCGAGCGAGCGCGCCGCCTGGCGCGCGCATCGCCGGACCCCGCTCACGCGCGCTCATGGCACGCGCGCTGACCAGCATTCCTGGCGGCGTCAATTCGCCGGTGCGCGCCTGGAAGCGTCTGGACGGCTGGCCTGTGGTGATCCGCTCCGGGACGGGGGCCTACCTGACCGACGCCGATGGCCGGCGCTACATCGACTACGTGCTCTCGTGGGGACCCCTGCTGCACGGCCACGCCGCGCCGCGCGTGGTGCGCGCGGTGCGCGCCGCCGCCGGGCTCGGCATGGGCTTCGGCGCGCCGACCCTCACCGAGACGACGATGGCCGAGCTGCTGCGCAGCGCGCTGCCCGGACTCGACCTGGTGCGCCTGGTCTCGAGCGGTACCGAGGCGTGCATGAGCGCGCTGCGCGTGGCGCGCGCCGCCACCGGGCGCAGCCTGGTGCTCAAGTGCGACGGCTGCTACCACGGCCACGCCGATCCGCTGCTGGTCGCCGCCGGCAGCGGCTGCGCAACACTCAACACCCCGGATTCGAGCGGGGTGCCGGCCGCCTTCGCCGCGTCGACGCTGTCCGTGCCGTTCAATGACCTGGACGCCGCCACGGCCGTCTTCACCCGCCACGGCCGCGAACTCGCGGCGCTGATCATCGAGCCGGTGGCCGGCAACATGGGCCTGGTCCTGCCGCAGCCCGGTTACCTCGAGGGCCTGCGCGCGCTGTGCAGCGCGCATGGAACGGTTTTGATCTTCGACGAGGTCATGACCGGTTTTCGCGCCGCATGGGGCGGCTGGCAGGTGGCCGCCGGCATCGTTCCGGATCTGACCTGCCTCGGCAAGGTCATCGGCGGCGGCCTGCCGGTCGCGGCCTATGGCGGTAGGCGTGACCTCATGGAACGGCTCGCGCCGCTGGGCGACTGCTACCAGGCCGGCACCCTGAGCGGAAATCCGGTCGCGCTCGCGGCCGGACTGGCGACCCTCGCGCTGGCCCAGCCGCGCGGCTTCTACGCCCGCCATGGCGCGCGCCTCTCGGGCATGCTCGCAGGCATCGCCGCGCAGGCGCGCGCGCGCGGCATCAGTCTGCAGCTGTCACAGGCGGGTCTGATGTGGGGCTTCTTCTTCAGCGACACGCCGGTGCGTTCGCTGGCTGACGCCCAGGCCAGCGACCTGGAGCGCTGGCGGCGCTTCACCGTGAGCATGCTCGAAAGCCGCATCTACCTCGCGCCGAGCCCCTTCGAGGCGGCCTTCTTCTCCAGCGCCCACGGGCCCCGGGAAGTCGCCGCGACGCTGCGCGCCACGGCCCGCGCCCTGGACGCCTGCCGCTAAGGCAGGCCCACCAGGGCCGCGACGCCGTGGCGTTTCGGCGTTTCCTTTTTCTCGGTCCGGCTAGCCTGCGCGGCCTTCCACTTTCCCTCCAGAGGAGCAGGCATGGGCGCGTTGACGGTTGCGAAATTCGGCGGGACCTCGGTCGCCACCGCCGGGCAGCTGCTCAAGGTCAAGTCGATCATCGACGCCGGCGTCGCGCGCCGCGTGATCGTCCCCTCGGCGCCGGGCAAGGCCACGCCCCAGGACACCAAGATCACCGATCTCCTCTACCTGGCGCAGCAGCTCGCGGCCAAGAGCCAGTCCTTCGACGCGCTGTGGGACAAGATCAGCGGCCGCTTCCTGGCCATCAGCCGCGAGCTGAAGCTCGATCTCGACCTGGCCCCGGCCCTGGCCGAGGTCAAGGCGCGCCTGAGCGCCGGCGCCGGCGCGCAGTACGCCGCCAGCCGCGGCGAGGCGCTGCATGGCCGCGTGGTCGCGGCGCTGTTGGACGCCGAGTACGTCGATGCCGCCGAGGTCGTGCTCTTCGACCGCTCCGGACGCCTCGATCCGCGCAGCTATGAGCTGATCCGCGCGCGCTGCAGCGGCCCGGGCCGCTACGTCATCCCGGGCTTCTACGGCGCGGATGCCAGCGGCGAGATCCGCACCTTCAGCCGCGGCGGGTCGGATGTCACCGGCTCGGTGGTGGCGCGCGCGCTGGGCGCTGCGATCTATGAGAACTGGACCGACGTCTCGGGGGTCCTGATGACCGATCCGCGCGTCGTCGCCGAGGCCAAGCCGATCGTGGAGATCACCTACCGCGAGCTGCGCGAGCTGTCCTATATGGGTGCCAGCGTCCTGCACGAGGAGGCGGTCTTCCCGGTGCAGGGCCTCAACATCCCGATCAACATCCGCAACACCAACCGCCCCGAGGATCCGGGCACCATGATCGTCTCCGAGCGCGACCCGGGCCACCAGGTGGTGGTGGGCATCGCCGGCACCAAGGGCTTCACCGTCTTCAACGTCGAGAAGGCGATGATGAACGCCGAGATCGGCTTCGGCCGGCGCCTGCTCGATGTCTTCGAGCGCCTGGGGGTCTCCTACGAGCACACCCCGACCGGCATCGACACCATGTCGGTGGTGGTCTCCGACAAGCAGTTCACCGGCACCACCACCAGCGAGCAGATCATCGAGGACATCACTTCCGCGGTGAAACCCGATTCGATCAAGGTCGTGCCGGGCATGGCGCTGGTCGCGACCGTGGGCCAGGGCATGAAGCACGCGATCGGCACCGCCGCGCGGCTCTTCACCGCGCTGGCCAAGGCGCGGGTCAACGTGCGCATGATCGACCAGGGTTCGAGCGAGCAGAACATCATCGTCGGCGTCGAGGAGCAGGACCTGGCGACCGCGATCCGCGCGATCTACAACGAGTTCGCATGAGCCGCTGCCGCGGGAGCTGACCGCGCGCAGACGCGTGCACGGATGAACGAGTTATCGCTTCGCGGCTGCCCCGGATATGAAATCATGGGCCGGACAGGAGTTCCCCATGCGCTATCGGGTACTGGGCAGGACCGGCATGCGCGTCTCCGAGCTCTGCCTCGGCACCATGACCTTCGGCGGCGCCGGCGCCGTCTGGGAGGCGATCGGCGGCCTGGATGAGCAGGCTTCCACCGTCCTGGTCCAGCGCGCTCTGGATGCGGGCGTGAACTTTTTCGATACTGCCGACGGCTACGCCGCCGGCGACTCTGAGCGCATCCTCGGCCGCGCCCTGGGCGCGCGCCGCCGTGAGGTGGTGATCGCCACCAAGGCCGCCTTCCCGATGGGACCTGGCCCCAACCAGCGCGGGTTGTCGCGCTCGCATCTCCTGCAGGCGGCCGAGGACAGCCTCACGCGCCTGGGCACCGATTACATCGACCTCTACCAGGTCCACACGCCCGACCGGCTCACGCCGCTCGATGAGACGATGCGCGCGCTCGATGACCTGGTGCGCAGCGGCAAGGTCCGCCATCTCGGGGTCAGCAACCACGCCGCGTGGCAGATCATGAAGGCCAATGGCCTGGCCGCGCTGCGCGCCGGCGCGCGCTTCGAAAGCGCGCAGATGCTCTACAACGTCGTGCAGCGCGACATCGAGCGCGAGGTCGTGCCACTCGTGAAGGACCAGGCCATCGGCCTGCTGGTCTGGAGTCCGCTCGCCTCGGGGGCTTTGACCGGCAAGTTCGACCGCGACGGCACGCCGCCCAAGGACTCCCGCCGTTCGACCTTCGAGATCGATTCGCTGGATATCGCACGGCTCAACCGCTGCATCGATGCCGCGCGCCCGATAGCGACCCGGCTGCATGTCAGCATTGCACAGGTCATGCTCAGCTGGCTGCTGGCCCAGGAGGTCGTGACCTCGGTTATCATCGGCGCGCGCAGGCTGAACCAGCTCGAGGACAATCTCAAGGCGGTGGACGTCGTGCTCAGCGCGCCGGACCGCGCGGCGCTCGATGCGGCCAGCGCGCTGCCCGGCGAATATCCGGGTACGTATCTTGCGAAATTCGCCGACATCTAATCTTCCAACACCGAAACCGGCACTTTCGATCCCGCGCGAATAAGGACGCCGACCCACAGGATGTCCCGCGCTCCGGCGCGCGGCATCGATCATCAGGCGCCCAGGTCAGGAGGGAGGTTCATCGACGACGGCGCATCGCCGTGTAGTCATAGCCCTCATCACAATCGATCGTCCCGAACAGATCGAGGATCCTGAGCTGCTGATGACGACGGATCTATTCCTGCACGGCGTGGATGACCGCCGCGCGTCCGCTGGGGTGACCGCCGAGGCGCTGCACCTCGGCAATCAGCGCAGTGTCGAGCTGGATGCGGCGGGTCGTGCCCATGGCGGAGGCGCCATCAGCCGAGGAAATGCGCATGCAGAAGCGCAATGTACAAAGGATGGTCGCTGGTCGCCGCGCACTCGCGCGCCGAATGCATGGAGAGCATCGGATTGCCGACGTCCGCAACGCTGACCCCGAGCCGTGCGGCCGTCACCGGACCGATCGTCGAGCCGCAGCCGATGTCGGAACGCGCCACGAAGTCCTGCAGCTGGATGCCCGCGCGCCGCGCCACCTGGTGGACATGCGCCGCGCTCGCCGAGCTGGTCGCGTAGCGCTGGTTGACGTTGGTCTTCAGAACCGGCCCGCGCCCGAGCAGCGGCTTCAGGCGCGGCTCCGAGCGGTCCGCATAATTCGGATGTGCCGCATGCGCCATGTCCGCCGAGAGCATCTGCGAACGCGCCAGCATGCTCAGGTACCCGGCGCGGCTGATGCCCATCTCGATGGCCACGCGCTCGAGCACCACTTCCAGGAAGGAGCCGCCCGCGCCGCGGTCGGAGACCGAGCCGACCTCCTCATGGTCGAAGCAGACCAACAGCGGCATGGCGCGCGGATCGCCCTCGCCGGCCGCGGTCAGGGCGATCAGCCCGGCATGGCACGAGGCGAGGTTGTCCAGGCGCGGCGCGAAGATGAACTCCTCCTCCGCGCCGCCGAGCCGGGAGGAGGTCAGGTCGTAGAGCGACAGGTCGTGCGCGACGATCTCGCCGGCCGGGATGCCGCTGGCCTTGGCCAGCAGCGCCTGGAACTGCTCCTGATCATCCACGCCCTCGCTGTGCAGACCCCACATCGGATTGAGGTGCAGCTGCGGGTTGAGCTTCAGCCCCTGCTCGTTGACGCTGCGGTCGAGATGGATGGCGAGCTGCGAGACGCGCGCCAGCGGCCGGTCGATCGAGACCAGGATCTGGGTGCCGTCGGCGCCGTGCACCGTCCCGGCCAGGCCGAGGTCGCGGTCGAGCCAGGAGTTCCACAACGCCCCGCCATAGACCTCGACCCCGAGCTGGCAGCAGCCCTCGTTATGGAAGGCCGGGCGCGGCTTCAGGCGCAGATGCGGCGAATCGGTGTGCGCGCCGACCAGCTGGAAGCGGTCGAGGTCGAGCGAGCGCAGGATGAAGGCCGCGACCGAGGCGCCGCGCCGCACCTGGTAGCGCCCCGGAGTCAGGCCCCAGTCGGGCTTCTCCAGGGGCAGGTCGCTGAAGCCGGCCGCGGCCAGGCCGCGCGAGAGCGCGGTCGCGGCATGCATCGGGCTCGGTGAATCATCGATGAAGCGGCACAACGCGCGGGCAGGTTCCTTGTCCATGCCCGACCATACCAGCCCGCCTGCGGTTACGAAAGCCCTTGCGGGGCAGGGGCTTGGGAGCGAAACCACGGTTTCTGGACGCGCCCGGGGCTGACGCCGTGACCTGACAGCTCGAGCATTTGCTCCTTGGCTGGGCGCAAAGCACCGGAACATCATCGCCATGCGGCAGATCGGCACCCTGAGTCAGGCGCAGGCCCAGCTGTTTGGCGATTACCTGGTCACCCAGGGCATCGACAACGAGCTGGAGACCCGGGCCGACGGCCAGGCCATCATCTGGGTGCATCGCGAGGACCGCCAGGTGTCGGCGCGCGCGCTGATCGCCTCCTTCCTGGCCACCCCCGAGGATGCGCAGTGGCAGGAGTCGGCGGTGCGCGCCCAGCAGCTGCGCGAGCAGGCCCTGGCCGACGAGGAGCGCCGCGCGCGCAACCTGCGCATGCCGGCCACGCAGTGGCAGGTCGGCAACCAGCACCTGACCTGGGCGCTGATCGCCGCCTGTGTCGCCGTGACGCTGATCAGCGACTTCGGCAAGAACCACGTCTTCGCCTACCTGGCCATCAACCACCTGGCCCAGGACCATGCGCTCTTCTATGACGTCCTGCATGGCCAGATCTGGCGCCTGGTCACGCCGATCCTCATCCACCTCTCGCCGATGCACCTGCTGTTCAACCTGCTGTGGCTGCATTCGCTCGGGCGGATGATCGAAAGCCGCCAGGGCTGGCGCTTCCTCGCGCTCATGGTCGGGGTGCTGGCGGTGCTCTCCAACTGCGCGCAGTACCTGCATGGCGGGGCTGATGTCTGCGGCATGGCGGGCGTGGTCTACGGGCTCTTCGCCTATGTCTGGGTGCGCGGCGTGTGCGACCGCGCCATGGGCTATTACATGAGCCAGACCAACGTGCTGCTGATGCTGATGTGGATGGTGCTGTGCATGACCCCGACGGTCGGACCCATCGCCAACATCGCGCACGGCACGGGACTGCTCGCCGGCGCGGCGTGGGGCGCGCTCTCGGCGCCGAAGGTGCGCCACCGCCTGTTCGGCAAGTAGGCTCGCTTCGCGATCAGGCTGGGCACGGACGGTCATCTCCTGGGAGCGGGCATGCGGGTACGGCCTCCCTGGCGTGCGCCTCCACGGCCAGCCATCCGACCACCTGCTCGGCAGGCATCAGCGCACCGCTCTCCAGGTCGTGGAGCCGGATCGTGCGCAGCGTGCGACGCGATGCGCTGAAGCGGGCGGCATCCGCGCAGGTCCGACACGCCACGAGCGGTGCGCCCATGGTCATCTCCAGGACCGCCTCCTGCCGGGTTGCGCCCGGCTCAGCCGCGGCGCGCCGGAGCGCGGCGGCGGCGCATCAGCCAGACGCCGAGTCCCAGCACCAGCGACATGCCGCCGCTGAGACCGCATTTCGGATGCCAGCTGTCATCCGCCGGCCCGGGCCCAGGGCCGGAGGTCGCGCCGCTCGGGGCGGTGGCGCCCCCGGCGGTGGTCTGCGACCCGGTCACGCCGAAGGTCGCCGAGCCGGCTACCGGCGTATCGCTGTAGGTGAAGGCGTTGGCGAAGGTCCGCGACCCGTCGAGGCTCGCGACCACCACCGCCACCGTGCCCGCGGCGTGCGCCGGGGCCTGGACCAGCACGGATGTCTCCGAGGCGTAGGTGATGAGGGCCGGCACCCCGCCGATGGTGATCATGAGCTGGTCATCGACGCCGCTTAGCCCGGTGAGGTTGGTGCCATCGATCGAGACCGTGATCCCGCCCGCGGTCGGGCTGGTGATGGGCGCAATCGAGACCACCTCCGCGGGCGGCAGGTAGCCGTACGGTTCGGGCGCGCGCCCAGAGCCGCCGGCGTAGGCGAAGGTCACCGCGACGAAGCCGTCGCCATGCGCCGGGGTCCGCACCACCAGCGCCGTGGCGCTGGCCGAGAGGATGGCCGCCGGCACCCCGTCGTAGGCCACGGCCGTGACCTGGTCGAGGTCGGTGCCGCTGAGGGTCTCCTGGGTAGCGCCGGTGTCGGGACCGGCCAGCGGCATGATCTGGCTGACCAGCGGCGCCGGCGGGGTGGCGTCGATGGTCAGGGTCTGCGCGGCCTGGCCCGCGCCATTCTGCGCCAGGAGGGTGATCTGCAGCTGCTGCGGGGTGCTGGGCAGGATGCCGACCAGCAGCGCCTGGGTGGCGCCATCGACTACCACCGGGCCGCCGAGGCTGAAGCCGGGCGGCAGGGCGCCGGTAGCCAACGTCAGCGGACTGGTGCCGGTGGCGGTGATGGTGTAGAGGAGGGTCGCACCGATCACGCCGCTGGCGGTGGTCGGGCTGGTGAACTGCGGCGCCACCGCCAGCTGCACGGTGATGGTCAGACTCGCGGTCATGGTGCCGCCGCCATTGCTGGCGGTGAGGGTCGCGACACTCGTGCCGGGCGTGGTCGGGGTGCCGGTGATGGCCGTGCCATCCAGGGCCAGGCCCGGCGGCAGCCCGGTCAGCCCGAGCACCACCGGCGCGGTGCCGGTCGTGGCGATCTGATAGAGCAGCGGCACGCCGACCGTGGCGCTGATGGTGGTCGCGCTGGTGATGGCCGGCGGCGTCGCCGCGACGATCACGATCAGCACGTTCGCCTGGACCGTGCCGGTGATGTTGCCGACCGTCAGCCCGACCAGGGTCTGGCCTGGCATCTGCGGGGTACCGCTGATCAGGTTGCCGCTGAGGGTCAGCCCGCCCGGCAGGGCGGTGGTCTGGTAGGTCAACGGTCCCGAGCCGAGCCCGGTGATGAAGGCCACGAAGGGCGAGCCGACCGTGCCAGTCAGGCTCGGGGGCACGGTGATGGTCGGCGCGATCGCGGCCTGGACGATCACGGTCAGCGGCTGCGTGGCCGTGCCGCCGGCATTGGTGGCGGTGATCTGCACCACGGTGCCGCTGGTCGCCGCGCTCGGCGTGCCGCTGATCACCCCTGCGCTGAGCACCAGGCCCGCGGGCAGCGTCCCGCCGGTCAGGCTGAAGGTCAGCGGCTGCGAGCCGCTGGCGATCAGCGGGAAGTCCGCCGGCGTTCCGACCGTGAAGGCCGCGGTGCCGGGTGAGGTGAACAGCGGCGCGACCGCCGCCTGGATGGTCAGGGTCAGGAGCGCCGGGGCGGCCGCGCCGCCGCTGTTGGAGGCCCCGAGGGTGATGGCCAGCGGGCTGCCGCTGGCATCAGGCGGCGTGCCGCTGAGCACCGCGCCAGTCAGGGTCAGCCAGGCGGGCAGGGGCGCGGCGCTGACGGTGTCCGGACCCGAGCCGCTGGCGGTGATCAGGTAGGTGAAGGGCGTGCCGACCGTGGCGCTGGCGCTAAGCGCGCTGGTGATGCTCGGCGCGACCGCGGGGTCGATGGTCACGGTCAGGGTCGCCACGGCGGTCTGTCCGGTGGCGTCGGTGAGGGTCACGCCGAGCGGCGTGATGCCCGGGGTGGTCGGAATGCCGCTGATCAGCGCGCCATCCAGGCTCAGCCCGGGCGGCAGGCTCGAAGCCGCGAAGCGCACGGGCGGCGTCCCCTGCGCGGTCAGCAGGTAGGTCAGCGGTACGCCGACCGTGCCGCTGAGGGCCAGCGGGCTGGTCAAAGCCGGCGCCACCGGTGCGCTGATGGTCAGGGTCAGGATCACGGGTAGGGCCGAGCCGCCGGCATTGACCGCGGTCATCGTGACCTGGGTCGCGCCGGTCGCGCTCGGGGTGCCGGAGATGGTCTGCCCGATGCGCACCAATCCGGGCGGCAGCGGACTGGCGGTGAAGGCGATCGGCTGGCTGCCGGTGGCGTTGATGCTGTACACGAAGGGCGCGCCGACCGTGCCGCTGGCGGTGGCCGGGCTTACGATCACCGGGGCCGTGGCCGGGTCGATGGTGATGACCAGGGTGCGCGGGATGGCCGAGCCGCCGGCGTTGCTGGCGCTGAGCACCACGCTGGTGGTACCGACCGCGCTCGGGATCCCGCCCAGCGCCGCGCCGCTCAGGCCCATGCCGGGCGGCAGGGCACTGGCGCCAAAGGTGATCGGCGCGGTGCCGCTGGCGGTGATGGTGTAGTCGAGCTTGGCGCCGACCACGCCCTCCAATGACAGGGAGGAGGTGATCACCGGGCGGGTCGAGGGCGTGATGGTGATGATCAGGGTCGGCGTGGTCGAGCCCGCGCCGTTGCTGACCGTCAGGACGGTGTCGGTGACGCCGGTGGCGCTGGGCGTGCCGCTGAGCACCGCGCCGACCAGGCTCAACCCCGGCGGCAGGGGCGCGGCGGTGATGGTCTGCGGCAGGGAGCCGGCGGCGACGATGGTGTAGGTGAAGGGGGAACCGACCGTGCCGGTGGCAGACAGGGCGCTGACCACCAGCGGCGCCTGCTGCACGGTCAGGGTCAGGAGCAGCGGAGTGGTGCCGTTGAGGTTGGTGGCGCTGAGCGTGATCGCATCGACCCCGGCGCTGACCGGCGTGCCGCTGAGCACCGTGCCATTGAAGGTCAGTCCGGTCGGCAGGGGCGCGGCCGCAAAGGTGACGGCACTGACCGAACTCGCCGTGAGCGTGTAGCTGAAGGGCTGGCCGACCTGGGCGGACGCGGCTGCGGCGCTGGTGAAGACCGGGGCCTGGCCGGGGAGGATGGTCACATCCAGAGTCTGGCTCACCGCGCCGACCAGGTTCGCAACGGTCAGCACCACCGCGGTCGGCCCGACCGTGGTCGGGATGCCGCTGAGCACATTGCCGGTGAGCGTCACGCCCGCAGGCAGGGGACTGGCCTGATAGCCCAGGGCGGTGCCCGTCGCGGCGATGGTATAGCTGAAGACGGAACCGACCGTGCCCTGCACCGGCGCCGGCGCAGCAAGCGCGGGCGGCACCTGCAGGGTGATGCTCAGGCCCTGGGTGACGGTGCCACCCGGATTGGCCGCGGTCACCGTCACCGCGGTGATGCCGGCCGTGGTCGGCAGCCCGGTGATGGTCGAGCCGACCAGGCTCAGGCCGGGCGGCAGGGCGGTGGTGCTGATGGTCGGCGCGGGGATGCCGGTGGCGGTGATCGGGAAGGAGAATGCCACCCCGACCGGCGCCACCACGCTGCTGGGGCTGGTGATCACCGGTCCGGTCGCTGACGCGATGGTGATCTGCAGGGTCTGGGTGTCGGTGTGCACCAGGTTCGCGGCGGTGAGGGTCACCGCGGTGGTGCCGCTCGCGGTCGGTATGCCGCTGATCGTCGCTCCGCTGAGACTCAAGCCACCCGGCAGGGGGCTGGCGGAGAAGGCGATCGGCGTCGAGCCGCTGGCCGTACCGATGTAGGTGAACGGCACCCCGACCGTGCCGCTGGCCGACAAGGCGCTCGTGATCAAGGCCTGATCCTGGATGGTCAGCATCAGGTCCTGGGTGCCGGAGCCGCCGGCGTTGCTGGCGGTGATGGTGATGTCGAAGACCCCGGCCACGGCCGGCGTGCCGGTGATGGTCGCGCCGGACAGCGCCAGGCCGCTGGGCAGGGCCGAAGTCGTGAAGGTGATCGGCACCGAGCCGCTCGCACTCAGCGGGAAGCTGAACGCCACATGGTCGGTCGCCAGGGCGGTGGCGGGGCTGGTGAGCACCGGCACGGTCGCCGGCACCACGCTCAGCGTCAGGGTCTTGGAATCGGTGTTGATCAGGTTGGCGGCGCTGAGCGTCACCGTGAATACCCCGCTGGCCGTCGGCGCGCCCGTGATCAGGCCATTGGCGATGCCCAGTCCGGAAGGCAGGCCGGAGGCGGTGATGGTGATCGGCGCGGTGCCGGAGACGGTGACGGTGTAGAGGAAGGGCGTGCCGACCGTGCCTGAGGCGGTCAGCAGCGTGTTGGTGACCAGTGCCGGCACCTGCGCGGTCAGCTCGAGCGTCTGGGTGCCGCTGCCGCCGGCATTGGTGGCGGTCAGCGCCACTTCCGAGATCCCGGCGGCCGCGACCGAGCCGGTGATGATGCCACCGCTGAGCGTCAAGCCCGCGGGCAGGCCGATTGCGCTGTAGGTGATCGGCTGCGAGCCGCTCGCGGTGAGGCTCAGGGAGATGGCCGCGCCGACCGTGATCGCGGCCGCGGATGATGAGGTGAAGACGGGGGCGGTGGCGGGGCTGACGTCGATGGTCAGGGTCCTGGTGTCGGTGCCGACCAGGTTGCCGGCCATCAGCGTCACCAGGGTGGTGCCGCTGGCGGTCGGCGCGCCGCTGATCGTATCGCCCAGCAGGATCAGCCCGGCAGGCAGTTGCGAGGTGCTGTAGGAGACCGCGGTGCCGGTGGCGACGATCTGGTAGGTGAACGCTGAGCCGACCGTGCCCGCGGCGGAGAGCGCGCTGGTGATCGCCGGCGGGATCTGCTGGGTGAAGGTCAGGGTCTGGGTGACCGGGCCGGCGGCGTTGGTGGCGGTGATCACCACCGGGAAGACCCCCGCCGCGGTCGGGGTGCCGCTGATCGTGTCACCGCTCAGCGCCAGGCCGGCAGGCAGGGTCGCGCTGGTGAAGGTCAGGGGGATCGAGCCCGTGGCGGCGAGGGTGAAGGTGAAGGACGCGCCGACCGTGGCCAGGGCCGCATCCGGACTGGTGAAGACCGGTGCGGTCGGCGGCACCACGCTCAGCAGCAGGTCCTGGGTGTCGGTATGCACCAGGTTCTGGGCAGTCAGCAGGATGGTGGTCGTGCCGGTCCCCAGCGGCGTACCGCTGATCACCCCGCCCGCATACGACAGTCCCGCGGGCAGCCCGGTGGCGTTGAGGATGATCGGCGCGGTGCCGGCCGCGGTCAGGGTGTACGTGAAGGGCGTGCCGACCGTGCCCGAGGCGGTCAAGGGACTCGAGATCGACGCCGGCACCTGGAAGGTCAGGGTCAGGTCCTGGGTAGCCTGCCCGCCGGCATTGGTGGCGGTGATCGTCACCAGCGACACTCCGGCGGCGGTCGGCGTGCCGCTGATCGTCGCACCGCTGAGCGTGAGCCCCGCCGGCAGGCCGGACTGGGTGAAGGTGATCGGGATCGAGCCGCCGGCGGTGAGGGTCAGCGAGAAGGGGGCACCGACGATGCCCTGCGCCGCGGCGGTCGCGGGCAGCGATGGCGCCATCGCCGGCGCGATGACCAGGGACAGGTTCTGCGAGGCGCTGGCCACCTGGTTGGCGGCCGAGAGCGCGATCAGCGTGGTGCCGGCGGTGGTCGGCGTGCCACTGATGGTGGTGCCGGTGAGCGTCAACCCGGGCGGCAGGGGAGTCGCGGTGTCGGTCTGCGGCAGGGTGCCGGTGGCGGTGATGACATACGAGTAGGGCGTCCCGACCGTGCCGGTATCGGAGGTCGCGCTGGTGATGCTCGGCGCGACCTGGACCACGATGGTCAGGGTCTGCGGCGCGCTGCCGAAGGAGTTGCTGGCGGTGACCGTGACGGCGGTGGTGCCGATCGCTGCCGGCAGGCCGCTGAGCAGGCCGCTGGCGCTGAGCGTGAGATTAGCTGGCAGGGTACCGCTGGTAATGGCGTAGGTGATCGGCTGGGTGCCGTCGGCGGTCATCTGGAAGGACACCGCCGTGCCGAGCGGATCATCCACGGTCGGCGCGGAGGTGATGACTGGCGCGACCGCGCCGGCGATGGTCACCACCAGGGTCTTGGTGTCGGAGCTGATGTCATTGGTCACCGCCAGCACGACACTGGTCGTGCCGAGCGCTGTCGGCGTGCCGCTGATCACGTTCCCGGCCAGGCTCAGGCCCGGCGGCAGGGGGGTGGCGGCGTAGGAGAGGTTGGTGCCGGTCGAGACGATGGTGTAGGTGAAGGTGCTGCCCACGAAGCCGGAAGCAGTCAGGCCGCTGCTGATGCCGCCGACCGGTATCTCCACGGTCAGCGTCAGGACCTGGGTCGCCTGCCCGCCCGGACCGGTGGCGGTGATGGTCACCGACTGCGTTCCCGCGGTACTCGGCGTGCCCGTGATCACGCCGCCAGCCAGGCTCAGGCCGTCGGTGAGCGCACCGCTGGTGATCGCATAGGTGATCGGCGCCGCACCGCTGGCCGCCAGCGGCCAGTCGAAGAATTGGCCGACCGTGCCGAAGGCGTTCGCATTCGAGATGAACACCGGCGGCGCGAGCGCGGAGATGGTGACCATCACTGTGGTCGCGGTCGGGCCGGTGGGATTGGTGGCGGTGACCACCATGGCGGTCGTGCCGCTGGTGGTCGGCGTGCCGCTGAGCGTGGTGCCGTCGAAGGACATGCCCGGCGGCAGGGGCGACGCGGTGAAGGTGATCGGGGTGGTGCCGCTCGCGGTCGGGGTGTAGGTGAAGGCCACACCGACCACGCCATTCACGCTCACCGGGCTGGTGAGCGTCGCCGGGACATCGACGGTGATGCTCAGGTTCTCGGGGATGGCCGCACCCGCGACATTGGTGGCGGTCACCTCCGCCACGGTGGACCCGGTCACCGTCGGGGTGCCGGAGATCGCACCCGCGCTGTAGCTCAGCCCGGTCGGCAGCGGACTGGCGCTGAAGGTGATCGGCAGGGTGCCGTTGGCGCCGATGACATAGGTGAAGGGCTGGTTCAGGATCGCCACCAGGCTGGTCGGACCGATGAAGGACGGCGCCACCGGTGCGATGATGGTCAACAGCAGCGACTGCGGCGCGGCGATGCCGGCGCTGTTCGAGGCCCCGAGGTTGATGTAGGTGGTGCTCACCGCGGTCGGCGTGCCCTGGATGGTGTTGCCGAACAGCGACAGCCCGCTCGGCAGCGGACTGGCCGCGACCGAGACCGGCTGCGTGCCGGTGGTGGTGATCGGGAAGGCGAAGGGCACCCCGACATAGGCGGTGGCGGTCAGCGGACAGGTCAGGACCGGCGCCACCGGCGCGCCCGCCGCGGCGATGGTCACCACCAGCGTCACCGGGGTGGCGTAGGCCACGCCGTTGGCGGCGTTGACGGTGATGCTGGTGGTGCCCGCCGACTGCGGCGTGCCGCTGATCACGCCCTGCGCCAGGGCCAGCCCGGAGGGCAGTGGACTGGCGGTGAAGCCGATCGGCGCGGTGCCGGTGGCCACCAGGGTGAAGCTGAAGGGCACGCCGACCTGGCCACTCGCGGTCAGGGGGCTGGTGATGGTCGGCGCAGTGCCGGCGATCACCTCGAACTCGCAGGCGCCGATGTCGACCCCGCCGCCCCCAGGCCGGGCATTGCCGAACAGGTCATCGGGCAGGCCCGCCGCGACCCCGGCCAGGCGGCAGGGGCTGACCGCGCTTTCCTGCACGCCATCATCGCTGGTGAACCAGATGCCGTCCTGACCTGCCGGCTGCAGCACGTTCAGCAGCAGCGGATCGACAGTGAGGTTCCCACCCAGGTCATCCCCGCCCGCAACGCTGCCATCCGGGACGCAGCACGAGCTGAAGGTCAGGGCCGCGCTCGAACCGTCATGCAGCGCCGGCACGGTGTTGGCGTCGAACAGGCAGTCGAGCACGCTCAACGACGCGGACCCGGTGACTTCCAGGGCGCCGCCGCTGAAGCCTTCGTCATTGGTGCAGGTGTCGGCGGTCAGGCTGTGCGCGCCACTGGCCGCGGCGAAGCCGCCGCAGCCGGAATCGGCGCGGTTGGAATCGAGCACGCAGTTGGTGATCACCGTCGGCGCGCCTTGCGAGTAGACCCCGCCCCCGGTCGCCGCGGCGTGGTTGCCGGTGATGATGCAGTGGCTCAAGGACGCCGAGGCCGCCCCGGCTCCGATCAGCACGCCGGCGCCGGACTGGTCGGCGCTGGTTGACGTCGCGTCGCCGCCGCTGACCACCACCCCGTCGAGGCTCGCGCCGGCGGCAAGGGTGACGACATGGCGCGCCGCGCCGCCGCTGATCACCCCGGTGAGCGTGGTGAGGTGGCTCGGCCAGGTGCGGGCCAGGGCGGCCTCGGTGCCCGCGAAGCCGCCATAGACCGCGACTCCGGCCGGGATGGTCAGCGACTTGGTCGGGTCGGTGCCGGCGGTCGGCCGGTAGGTGCCGCCCGCGACCCACACCTGGGTGCCGGCATTGGCCACCGCCAGCGCCGGGGCCAGGTCGGTGAAGGCGTTGGCCCAGCTCGAGCCGTTGCCCGACCCGGTCGCGCCCTGGCGGACGTAGAGCACCCCGCCACCGGCGTCGATGGTGATGGTGAAGGCCTGCTGGAAGGTCAGCCCGCCGCTGTCGGTGGCTTGGATGGTGATCAGTGCGCTCTGCTGCAGGCTGTAGTCGAAGACATAGTTGGTCACAAGCTCATTGCCGGCGATGGTGAAATGGCCATTGTCGGCCGAGGCCGCGCCATTGGCGACCAGCGCATAGCTGGCGTAGTCGCCGAGATCCGGATCGGTGTCGGTCAGCAGGCCGACCAGGGTGCCGATCGGCAGGCCCTGCTGGAGGTGACTGTGGCTGAGCGCGATCGCGGTCGGGGCGTGGTCGGCGGAGATCTGCAGGGTCAGGACATTCGAAATGGTCGGCAGGGTGGTCTGCCCGCCCTGGGAGAGCAGCGCATCGCCGAAGGGCACGCCATTGGTCTGGTCGGCGGTGGTCAGAACCGCGGTGCCCGCGCCGACCACGCTGAAGGTCAGTACCACCAGATCGCCCGAGCCGCCGGCCTGATCGTCGGTGGTGTAGGTGCCGACATGGACTTCGCCGGAGGCGTTGATCTGGGCAAGACTGCGCGCATCCGGCACGAAGGTGCCGAAGCCGGCCGAGCCCGCGGACTGCCCGAGCAGGCTGAGATTCGCGACCGGGAAGCGTACGATGCCGCCGAACTGGCTGAAGGCCGGGCCCTGGTCGAGGTGGATCATGACCTGGACCGTGCCGGTGAGGGCCGGACGCGGGGTGTTGGACGTCAGCGACAGGTCGGAGCCGTCGGCATCGAGCCGGGTGATGCTCACCGCCGACGGGTTGCCCACCGTATAGAGGGGACCCGGGCCGATGGTCAGGACCAGGCTGAGCGTGCCCTCGACGCTATGGTCGGCTATCGGCAGCAGCGGAAAGGTCACCGACGACTGCCCGGGGATGAAGGTCACGCTGCTGGGCACTGACACCCACAGCGCGGGCGAGGTCGTGCCGGTGGCCAGCAGGCTCACCGTCTGCGCATCCACGGTGCGGTCGCGCGACACGGTCACATAGGCCGGGGTCGGACCGACCTCGGAGGCGACCGGCTGGGTCGAGGATATGGTGATGACATCCGCCGGCGCAGCGTTCACCGTGACCGGTGGGGCCGCCAGCGGCACCAGGAGGTGGTTGGAGGCATCGAAGAGCGCGAAGCCGAAGGGCATGCCCCCGCCCTGGGCGGGCGCCGCGAGCAGGATGCTGCCGGCGGCCAGCACCCGGAAGGTGAAGACCGCGAGGCGCCCCGAGCCGATCGCCGAGCCGTAGCCGCCGGCATGCACCTCGCTGGCGGCGTCGATCTGGCTAAGCGAGCGCGCATCCGGCACGAAGGCGCTGAAGTCGCCGGCCGACTGGGTCAGCAGCTGCAAGGAGCCCGGCGACCAGCTGAGCAGCTCGCCCCACTCCAGGAAGGTCGGCGCGTTGGCAATCGCCAGGGTCACGGTCAGGGTCTGACCGACCTGGATGGTGGGGTGGTCGACGGTGATGCTGGTGGTCGGCCCGAGATCATCGAGCAGCAGCGCCTGGCTGGAGCGCGAGGAGCCGATCGTGTAGCTGGCACCGGGCAGGATGTCGAGAGTGATGGTCTGGGTGCCGTCGATGGCGGTGTTGTCCAGCCCATGGATGCCGACCGTCAGCGACGAGACGCCCGGGGTGAAGGTCACCGAGCCGGGCAGCGCCACGTAGTCGGTGCCCGGCACCGCGCTGCCGCTGACCTGCAGCGGCACGGTGATCGAGCCGATCGAGCCGCTGCGCGTGATGGTGAAGGAGCCGTCGCTTGAGCCCGAGGCGGTGGCGTTGACCGCGGCGGCGTTGAGCGTGACCACGTCGAGATTGCGGGCAGTGATCGTCAAGGCGGCGTCGGAGACCGGCACCAGGCTGCTGAAGGTGGTCGGCGAGGTGCTGGTGAAGAGCGTGTCGCCAAAGGGGTGCGCGGTGTCGCGCGGCACGGTGGCGATGGTCGGGCTGCCGGCAAAGAGCACGACGAACTGCAGGACCGCCAGGGTTGCGGAGGCGCCGCCGGTATTGTTGCCATCGCTGGGCGAGTAGCCGCCGAGGTGGATCTCGCCGGAGCCGTTGATGGTACTAAGCGGCCGCGCATCCGGGACGAAGGTCGCATAGCTGCCCGCCGACTGGCTGACCAGCTGCAGGTAGCCGTTGTTGAAGTCGACCTGCAGCCCCCAGGTGTCGAAGGGTGACGCGTTGTTGAGCGTGACCGAGACGGTGATGGTCGAGCCCACCACCGGCAGCGGCTGATCAACGCTCAGCGCGATATCGACCGCGGGCAGCCCGGCCATCGCCATCAGGACGAGGAGCAGGCGCAGCAGTCGACGGTACGCCGCAGGCGGCAGGGGGACGAACCTCACGGATAGTGGTCGCCGAGATGCGACAGGACGATGTTGAGGTCATTGACGTTGACCACGCCGTCGCCATTGGCGTCGGCGGCCGGCAGCCAGCCGCTGTCGGTAATGCGGAAACCAAAGTGGCTGAGCACCAGGTTGACGTCGTTCTGGTCGACCACGCCGTCGCCATTGAGATCGCCCGGATTGGGCTGCGCGGTCAGCGGTACCAGCGCCACCCCGCCATCATAGATCAGCGCCCCGGTGAGCTTGCTGGTGAAAGTGCCGAAATTGCCGCCGATCAGCACCTTGTTGGTGCTCGGGACGCGCAAAAGCGCATAGACCGAGTTGCTCGGTGTCGGCCATGAGCCGAAGGCGGTCGCGGTCGAGGGGTTGATGCTGTCGAAGTTCGGGTTGATGCTCAGCCCGTCGACGGCTCCGAAGGTGCCACCGATCAGCAGGTCGGCGTTGCCGAAGCTCAAGGCGTAGACCGAGCTGTTCACGCTCGGCTGCCAGGTCGCGATCAGCGAGCCGGTGCCATTGATCGCCGCGACGTACTGCTGGCCCTGGGTGGTGATGGTGGTGAAGTCGCCGCCGGCGTAGATGGTGCCGCCATTGATGAACAGCGTGCGCACCAGGCCGTTGGCGTTCGGCGCCCAGCTGGTGGCCAGGCCGGTGGTGGTATCGAAGGCCGCAAGGTCGCTCTGCGCGCTGGCGCCGAGGTGCGCGAAGCCGCCGCCGGCATAGAGCAGGGTGCCGGAGACGGCCAAGGCGTCGACCTGGCCATCCGGGTGCGGCGCGAAGGCCGTGTTCACCCCGCTGACGAGATCGACGCTGGCGAGGTTGGGAGTGCTGGTGCCGTTGATGCCGGTGAAGGAGCCGCCGACGTAGAGATCCGCGCCGATGATCGCCAGCGCCTCGACGGGTCCGGTGGTGTTGTCGTTCCAGGTTCCGACGATGCCGGTCGAAGCGTCGACCGCGGCGAGGTTGGTGCGGGTCTGGCCGTTGACCTGGCTGAAGGTGCCACCGAGGTAGACGGTCGTGCCGCTGACCGCCAGGGCCGAGACCACGCTGCCGTTGACGTTCGGCGCCCAGGCGACCGGGGCCCCGGTGGCGACGGAGATCGCGGCCAGGCCCGAGACGCCGAAGCCGCCGTACCAGTCCTGGCTGCCGCCGACGATCACTGCGCTGGCGGTCGGGACGATGCTGTCGATCGAGCTGCCGTAGCGGCAGCCCGGGTTCCAGGCGCTGGGCGTGCCATCGGTCTCGTTCATGGCGACCAGGCCGTTGCGCGACAGCGACTTCACCACGGTGAAGCTGCCGGCGGCGTAGACCCCGACCCCGGGCAGCACGCCCAGCGCGGAGGCGGAGGCGTTCGGTGACGGCGCCCAGGCCGTGGCCAGGCCCGTGCTGGTGGAAACCGCGCCCATGTAGGAGCGGCCCTGGCCGCCGATCGAGCTGAAGTTGCCCGAGACGAAGAGGGTCGAGCCGTCGACTGCGATCTCATAGGCCGAGCCGTTGCAGGCCGGCGCCCAGCTGGTGATCAGCCCGGTGGTGGAATCGACCTCGAAGAGCGAGGACTTGCCCTGATAGCCGGCGAAGGAGAAGGCGCCGCCCACCACCACTGTCGCGCCGTCTGTCGACGGCGTGATCGCATAGACTGCGCTGTCGAGGCCCGGGTTGAAGGCGGTCGCGGCGAAGCTCGTCTCATCGACCGCGCCGGCGAAGGTGCGCGTCGTGCCGTTGAAGGTGCTGAACGAATTGTAGTAGGTGCCGCCCAGGTACAGGGTGTTGCCGAAGCTGCCCAGGGACTGCACCTGGCCATTGAGGATCGGGTTGAAGGTGGTCGCGGCCCCGGTGGTCGGGTTCAGGCAGCCCAATCCGGTGCGCAGCGCGCCGCCGATCTGCGAGAAGTCGCCGCCGACGTAGAGGTTGCCGTTGGAGACGGTCATGGTGTTGACGTTGTTGCCGTCGATGGTGCCATCAGTGAAGGTGGCCAGCGCGGTCTGGCTGGGGATGTCGTAGGCGGCAACGCCATTGTAGGACACCGGCTGGCTGTACTTGAAGGCGCCGCCCAGGGCCACGACCGAGCCGCTCGCCATGATGCACGAGACGGTGTTGTCGAGCGCCGGGGTCGGGGTCGCCGGCAGCACCAGTCCGGCGCTGGCGTCGAGCTCGGCGAAGCAGCTGCGCGATGCGCCGCCGATCGCGGTGAAGCTGCCGCCCACGGCGACCCCGCCGCTGATCGCGCCCAGGCAGGAGACTGTGTTGTTGGCGGACGGGTTCCAGGAGGTGGCAACCGCGGTGCCGGTCGCCGTGGAGAGCTCGCCTACATAGCTGCGGTTCTGTCCGCCGAGCTGCCCGAAGGAGCCGCCGACGCGCAGATCCGCGGCCCCGTCGGGCAGCAGGCAGTCAACGGTGTAGGAACAGCCCGCCAGCCAATTGTCGCGCACCCCGGTGGCGGTGGTGAAGGAGCACAGGTAGGGAGTCGTGCCGTCGCCGGAGATGGTGTTGAAGCCGCCGCCGACGAAGATGCGTGAGCCGATCACCTGCAGCGCGAAGACGTAGCTGTTGGCTGCCGGATTGAAGGCGGCGTTGGCGGCGGCGCTGGCCGGATCGAGCTGCGCCAGGTAGTTGCGGGTCAGGCCGCCGATCTGCGTGAAGTAGCCGCCGGCGAAGATCGAATTGTCGGCGGCGACTGCGACCGCATAGACGTTGCTGTTGGGATTCGGCGCCCAGGTCGTTGCTTGGCCATAGGTGCCGCCGCTGACCAGGCTCAGCGCGGCGAGGTTGTTGCGCGGCGCGCCGCCGATCGCGCTGAACGAGCCGCCAGCATACAGGGTGTGGCCGTCGCTGGAGGTGGCCAGGCTGAAGATCTGGCCGTTGGCGGAGGACTGGAAGGAGGTATCGATGGCGAAGGTCGACAGGACATGGGCCAGGTAGGCGATCGACTGCGAGCCGATCTGCGTGAAGTTGCCGCCGACATACCAGCCGCCGGCGCCGTCGCTGAGCATCGCGTTGACCGCGCCGTTGGTCGACGGGAAGGCGGGATTCACCGCGCCGCCGCTGGTCAGCGAGGTCAGGAAGGGGACGTTGTAGCTGCTGACGCTGTTGGCGTGGTAGCCGCCGACGTAGAGGGTGTTGCCGATGGTCGCCAGGGCGTGCACATCGTTGTTCGGCCCCAGGTTCCAGAGGTCGGCGCCGGTGGTGGCCAGGCCGGTGGTCGGATCGAGTCGCGCCAGGTAGGGACGGAAGGCGGTCCCGATCTTGCTGAAGTCACCACCGACCCAGATCGAGCCGGCGGCGCTCAGCAGGGTGAAGACAGGCTGGTTGGCCTCGGGGTCCCAGCTGGTCAGCGTGCCGTTGGCGGCCGTGACCGCAGCGACGTAGGAGCGGGCGAAGGTATCGACCGTGGTGAAGGTGCCGCCGAAGTAGAGCGTGGTTCCGACCAGCAGCAGCGCATTGACCTGGCTGTTGGGCTGCGGCGCGAAGGCCGGGTCGATCGACCCGTCGACCAGCACGTGCGCCAGGTACGGGCAGGCCGAGGAGCCGCCGATCGACGTGAAGCTGCCGCCGACATACCAGCCGGTGCCGCCATCGGTGATGCAGGCGTTGACCGTGCTGTTGGCCCCGCTGACCTCCGGAAAGGTGTCCAGCGGCACGCTGCCGGTCGAGGTGAAGCTGGCCAGGCCGCGCTTGTCGAAGCCGGTCGAGAAGCCATCGGAGTTCGAGCAGTAGAAGAGGTTGGTCCCGGAGGTCGCGACACTGCCGTTGGGGGCGGTGGCCAGCTGCATGTTCTCGACCAGCGGCAAGCCGGTGTCGGTGGTGACCTCGGCGAGGTAGTTGCGATGCACGCCACTGATGCTCGTGAAGTTGCCGCCCAGGAAGATGTGCTCCGAGCCGGTCGTGCCGGCCTCGGCGATCGAGGTGACCACGCCATTGGCGCTCGGATTCCAGCTGGTGAGCTGCCCGAAGTTGGAGCTGACATTGATGGCGGCGGCATAATCGCGCACGTAACTCGAGACGCCGGTGAAGTTGCCGCCCACGTACAGGAAGCCATTGTACAGTGCCATGCAGATGATGGAGCTGTTGAAGGCCAGCGGCACCGTGACCACGCTGTTGTTGGCCAGGATATGGGCGACGTCATTGACGCCGACCTCGGGAGCGGTGCTCGAGCCGAGGTGGCTGAAGTTGCCGGCGACCCACCAGCCGCCGGCGCCATCGCTGACCACCGCCGAGACGGTGTTGTCGGCCCACGGGAAACCAGCCGCGGGAATGCCGGTGGTGGCGTCGAGCGCGGCCAGGTTGGGGGCGCGGTAGCCGATGTAGTCCATCGCCCCGCCCAGATAGGCGGTGGTGCCGTCGCTGGAGAGGGCGATGGCGTGCACCGCGCCCTCGGTGCTGGCCACCGGGGTCTGGGGATCCTGGCCGTTCTCGGCGTGCAGCGCGCTGCCCGTAAGCAGGCAGGCACACCACAGCAGCGCCTGCAGGGGCCTGGACAGGCGGGGGCGGTAGTACGGCGCGGACGGATGGGTCACAGGGGCCTCACGGAGGGGCGAAAGGATGTCAACGAGGGAGCGGGGACGGTGGCGTGGTCCCTGGCGAGGGCGCGGCGTGACCCGTAGCTCGCACCCGGTGCTGGCCGCCACCCCGGGAGGGATGGCCTGGCAGCCGGAGGCGAGCAGGGTCGGGCATGGACGCTACGCCAATCTCGGACGGGACGGACCCTGGTGCTGGAGGAGCACGGATGACCGCAACCCGGGAGGTGTAAATAGCGAAGATCGCCGCGATAACAAGCCGCTGCTAGCGCCGCTTTGTGTAGCGCTTTCGATAACTGGCCTGGTTTAGACGCGACCCACGGGAACTGCTAAGCCGGACGCTCACGTGGGAGCACTCCCAGCATCTGCCGTAACCGGACGGCGAGAGCGCTAGTCGTTGGCCGTCGCGGCCGCGAGCCCGGGCCTCGGCACCGGGATCTCGCTCGCGCGGACTTCCCGCCCGGCCGCGGCGCTGGCCTGGGCGAGCTGCGTGAAGCGCGTGATCGCGATCGCCTGGCTCGGCGTGGTGCCGACCGCGCCGTTCTCGCCGCGGATGGCCCGCACCAGGTCCAGGTAGACGTGGTCATTGCCGCTGAGCTGGTCGCGCCAGTCGCTGCCGGTGGTCAGCCACTGCCACGGTGTGTGCTCCTGGTAGAAGGCGAAGGGCTGGTCCTTGGATTCGCCGTCGAGTCGCAGTCCGCCGCGCGTGCCGCGGATCACCACCTCGTTGCGTGGCTTCTGGTGCCCGATCCAGGACAGGTCGAAGGTGAAGGTGCAGCCGTTCTCGGAGCGCGCGAAGATCGTCGACTGCTCCTCGACATCGAAGACGGTCGCGGCTTCAAGCGCGTGCGCAAAGCCGCGGAAATGGCTCGCCGAGACGGTGCTTATCGCTGGCCAGCCGGTGAGGTGGAAGACCTGGTCCATGTAGTACTGGCCCATGTCCATGATCACCCCGCCGCCGGCGCGGGCGTGGTCGAGGAACCACGTGGCGTGCGGGATGATGTCCAGCCCGGGCCGCCCGCGGCGCCGCGCCAGGTGCACGTCGACCCGGTAGATCTCGCCGAGATCACCGTTTCGGCAGTGGCGTTCCGCGAGCGTCGACATGCCGTAGCGGTTGCGCGAGGAGAAGAACACCACGTGCTTGCCGCAGCGGCGGCTGGCCTCGAGGATCGCGACATTCTCCGCCAGGCTCAGGGCGCTGGGCTTCTCGCAGGCGACATGCACCCCCGCGCGCAGCGCCTGGATGGTCAACGGCGCATGGCCGCTGACCGGCACGGCGATGGTGACCAGGTCGATGTCGCCGCGCTCCAGCAGCCGGGCGGCGTCCTGGTAGACCGGGACCTGGGGATGGCCGAAGGCGATGACCTTGCGTCGCGCCAGGGCCTCATCGCGGTCGCAGACCGCGACCAGCTCGAGGCCGGCGACCCGGTAGCTGGCGATGTGCGCCGTGCTGATGTCGCCGCAGCCGATCAGGGCCACACGGATGGGAGCGGGTACGGATGCGGGAGTGGTCATGAGTGGGCCGCCTGCGATGTCGCGGTGGGGGAGGACGTGATGGCGGCGGCGGAGCCGTCGGCAGCCGCGGTCGCGGCGGGAAGCCGTGCGATCGCCTCCTCGACGATGCGCTTGGCGATCGCCAGCTCGGTGAGCGCATCGCCCGGGCCGACATGCTCGAAGGCCAGCGCGCCGTCATAGCCGGCGTCGCGGTAGATGCCCAGCAGCCGCGCCAGACCCGCGGCGCCGAAGCCCTGCAGCTGCCCATCGGGGGTGATGCCCTGGATCTTGAGATGCGACTGCGTCGCGCGCCGCGCGATCGCGGCCACCGAGCGGAACATCAGCTCGCGCTCCGGCTCATCAGCCGCGCCGGCCAAGACCGCCGGTGACCAGTTGGTCGGATCCGGGCAGGTGGTCAGGCGCGGACTGCCGACCGCGTCGATCAGGCGGCAGATGTCGTCGGCTTCGAGGAAGACGCTGGAATGGTTCTCGAGCGCCATGTTGACCCCGGCGCGCTCGGCGTGCGGCGCGCACGCGCGGATGCCGGCCAGGACCAGGTCCTGCAGGCGCAGCTGCCCGTGACCGCGCACGTAATAGCCGGTGAGCATGCGGATATTCGTCACCCCGAGCGACCCGGCCACGGCCAGCCAGTGCTGGATGTAGGCGATATTCGCCAGGCGCCACTCCTCGTTGGGCACGAAGGCGAAGTCGTTGTAGGTCGACAGGCAGTCGACGCGCACGTCGCGGCGCTCGGCGAAGCGCACGATGCTCTCGACTTCGCCGGGCTCATCACTCTTCAGATGGCCGGTGTTGCCGCCAGCCGCGCCGGTGAGCAGCTCGACCCCGGTGAAGCCCAGGTCCGCGACCTGGCTGATCATGTCCCGGACGGTGAAGGCGGGCTCGGCCTGGAAACGGCGCTGGAAGCTCCAGGAGTGGACGCTGGTGCGCATCAGGCCACCTGCGCGTGGCGGCGGATCAGGGCGATGGTCTGGCGCGCCGCGCCGACCTCGTCGCCATCGCGCGGCACGCTCTCGACGCACCACGTGCCCTGGAAGGCCGCCGCGCGCAGCGCTGCGAAGGCCGGGCGCAGGTCGATCGAGCTCTCCTCGCCCGCGCGGTCGAAGGCGAAGGTCTTGACGTGCACCAGCGCGGCGCGCGCCGCGCAGCGCCGCCAGCCCTCGGCCTGCAGGCCCTCCTTCCAGTTGTGGGTATCGAACAGGTACCCCAGGCCGGGCACGGCGCCAAGCAGGGTCAGGACATTCTCGGGCACCACCGTCGGGCCCCAGTGGTTCTCGACCAGGACCGCGACCCCCAGCGCGCGGGCGCGGGCTACCAGCTCACGATAGCCCGGGACGATCACCGCCAGGCTCTGCGCATCGAGCAGCTCCGGACCGCCGGCATCGATGCGCACCGACTGTGCCCCAAGCCGGCCCGCGATCTCGATCCAGCGGCAGGCGCGCGCGAAGTTCAATTCCCGCACGGCCGGGTCGGCCTCGAAGAGGTGCGCGCCATCGACGGCGATGCAGCCGAAGGGTAGGCCGGTCGCCGCACCCAGGCTTCGGATGTGCTCGACATGCTCCCAGCCCGGGACCTGGAGGCGGGCATCCTCGGGATGGCTGCCGGCATGCAGTCCGTCCGGCGCGCCCGCGGGCTCGCACAGATGCGCATTCCACGGATCGAGCTGGGTGCAGCCCAGCTCCCGGCAGGTCGCGAACATGCCCGCGACATCCATGGCGCCGCTGGCGACCACGCGATGGAAGGCGAAGGAGCAGATGCCAAGGCGCAGTGGGGCCTGACGAGGCATGGTGGGTCCCTTTCGCAGGTACCGATTGTTGTGCGCGGCCGGGATGGCCCGGCGGCGCGGACTGAAGCGCTCAGAGGCAGTCAGATGCGTGGGAACGACACGTTCGATGGGCTATTGGAGGACAATACCCATCTCCTCGTCGGGAATCACGAGATTTCACTTACCCGAAACGATGGACGACTTACCATTTCTTGCGCATGTTGACGCATCCCGGCTTTTACACGACTCCGCTGCCCAGCGACCGCGCCGCCTTCCATATCGTCTCGGTCGGCGAGTCGGAGATGCATCCCAGTCCGCTGCGCTTCCGCCGCGACCAGGGCTGGCATTCACATCAGCTGATGCTGACCATCGAGGGCGGCGGCATCGGCGACGATGCGGGGACGGACGTCGCATCCGCTCTGCACGACGTGCTGCTCATGCCCAAGAGCCGCAGCCACGGCTACCAGGTCGCGCCCGGGCAGGCGCTGTGGCGCTACCTGTGGGTGGAGTTCGACGGCGCCTGCGCGGTGCCGCTGTTGAGCATGCTCGGATTGCATAACCGTCCGATGGTGCGCGGCTGTGCGGCGGCGCTCGAACCGATCGAGCGCATCTTCGCCTACTTCCATACCCGCCGCGACGCCGCCCTGCACGAGGCCTCGACCCTGCTGTTGCATACCCTGGCGCTGATCGCGCGCAGTGCGCGCGCGCCGGTCAGCCAGCCGGCGCGCTCCACCACCCTCGATGCGGTGAAGACCTACATGGTCGACCATCTCAGTGAGGAGGTCACCCTCGCTGACCTGGCGACGGTGGCGCAGCTGAGCCCCTTCCATCTCAACCGCCGCTTCCGCGAGGCCAGCGGCGTACCGCCGATGCGCTACCTGCGGCAGATCCGCGCCAACCGAGCCAAGGCGCTCTTGCACCGCCTGGATCTCAAGTTCAGCGAGATCGGCCGTGCGGTCGGCTACCCGGTGCCCCAGCATTTCTCGCGCATGTTCAAGCTCGAAAGCGGCATGACCCCACGGCGCTTCGTCGCCGAGATCGTGCGCGGCGGCGCGGCGCGCACCGCGGGTGACGATGCGTTCACGAGCGCTGGAAGCGACGACCCAGTTCAGCCCAGCTGAGGTCCAGGGTCGTCGGCCGGCCATGCGGGCAGTGCTCCATGCCCTCGATGTGGTAGAGCGCGAAGACCAGTTCGAGCTGCTCCTCGCGCGACAGCTCCATCCCCGCCTTGACCGCGCCATGGCAGGCGGCGCTGTGCTGGATGCGCTCGCGCACCATGGCCATCGCGGTGCGGTCCGAGCCCGAGAGCGCGAGGTCGGCGAAGAAGCTCACCCAGTTCAGGCGCTTCAGGCGCGGCGGGCTGGCGCGCACCAGGAGCGTGGTCGGGCCGAAGACCTCGGCCTGGATGCCGTAGGCCGCGAGGCTCGGCAGGAGCGCCTCGACCGCGGCCACCTCCATCGCCGTCAGCTCGATGCTGCGTGGCACGAGCAGCTCCTGGCTGCCGGTGCCGCGCAGGTCGCCGACCGTGTCGTCGAAGGCGACGAACAGCGCCTTCTCATGCAGCGCATGCTGATCGACCAGGCGCAGGCCCTCATCGGTCTCGATCAGCAGGAACATGCGGTGCAGCTGCAGGACGCGGCGCACGCCAGGGGGCAGGTGGCCGGCGCTGGCGGCGGTGAAGAAATCGACGGAGCCGCTGCCCACCCGCAGCGGCGCTGCCGGTGCTGGTGAGGCTCCGGCGGCAGCCGTAGCCGGCGGCGACGGCGGTACGGCTCCGGCCGCCGGCGAGGCCACAGGCGCGAGCCCTGCAGCTCCCGGCGGCAGGGCATAGGAGCTGGGCGATTCGACCAGCGGCTGGTGCGGAATGAAGCGCTCCTGATAGGCGGGCGGCGCCGCCGGCGGGAGCGTGGTGCGCGCGACGATGCCGCCCAGGCGGATCGCGCCCGGCTCGGCGAGCAGGCTGTGCGACGACGCTGCCTGCGTTGCCTTCGCGGCGTCCGACGGCGTCAGCAGGCTGAAATCGCCGCTGTGCTCGGCCAGGGTCGCGGCCACCGCCGCGCACACCAGGCTGAAGACCTCGCCATCGCGGCGGAAGCGCACCTCCGACTTGGTCGGATGGACGTTCACATCGACGTCCTTCGGATCGATGTCCAGATGCAGCACCACCGCTCCGTGCAGGCGCGGCTCGAGGAAGCCCTTGAAGCCCTCGCGCACCGCCGCGAGCAGCAGCTTGTCGCGCACCCAGCGGCCGTTGAGGAAGCAGTACTGGCGTTTCGCGGTGGGCTTGGCCTCGCGCGGATGGGCGATGAAGCCGCTCAGCTGCATGCCGGCATTGCTGTGCGCCACCGCCAGCAGCCCGCTGGTGAAGGCCTTGCCGAAGATGTCGCGCAGCCGGGCCGGCAGGATCTGGCCGCTGGGCAGGTCGAGCACCGCCTTGCCCGCGATCTCCAGGCGGAAGCCCACCGCGGGGTGGGAGAGCGCGAGGCGGATCACCTGCTCGGTGATGTGACCGTTCTCGGCAGCCTCGCTTTTGAGGAACTTCAGCCGCGCGGGCACGTTCCAGAACAGGTTGCGCACCGTCACCTGGGTGCCGGCGGCCATTGCGCAGGGGGAGCTCAGCCATTGTCCGTCCAGACCCTGGCTCAGGCGCTGGCCCTGCTCCTGGGCGTGCGGCCGGCTCTCGAGCGTGAACTCCGAGACCGCGCCGATCGAGGGCAGGGCCTCACCGCGAAAGCCGAGGGTCGCGATGCGGAAGAGATCCTCGGCGACCTGCAGCTTGCTGGTGGCGTGGCGCGCCAGGGCCAGGGACAGCTCGCCGGCGTGGATGCCCTGCCCGTCATCGGTGATCTGGATCAGCCGCCGCCCGCCGTCCTCGGCGACGATGACGATGCGCGTGGCGCCCGCGTCGAGGCTGTTCTCGGCCAGCTCCTTGACCACCGCGGCGGGCCGCTCGATGACTTCGCCAGCCGCGATCTGGTTGGCCAGGCCCTCGGGCAGCTGGCGGATGTGCGCGGGGGAAGCGGCCATGGCGCGAGATTAGCGCCCGGGCATGCGGCTCCAGGAGCGTGCCGGGCGCGGCGAGCTAGGCGGACGGGCGCAGCGTGTAGGCGTGCGCATGCGCCGCTGGCGCCGGCTTGGCGACCAGCGCCAGGACCGGGGCGGCCGGCAGCATGCCGTCGGGCAGGATCGCGGGCCGGTAGCGGCGCAGGCGCGCGCGGCTGTTGCCGAGCGCCACGGCGATGGCCAGGAAGAAGCGCAGCGAATCCCACAGCGGGTGCACGCCGGAGCGCTTGTCGTGGTAGATGACGGTGATCGGCACTTCGCGGATGCGCACGCCCGCGCGGCTGGCGAGCACGCAGAACTCGCTCTCCAGGTCGTAATGGCAGCCGCGCAGCGGCAGGCGCAAGAGCAGCCGCGGATCCATCAGGCGGTAGCCGCTTTGCGAATCGCGGATGCTGCGGCCCGCCGCCATGGTCACCAGCAGGCTGCTCAGGCGGTTGATGCCGCGGCGGCACAGCGGCTGGCATTCCAGGGACAAGGAGCGCTTGCCGATCACAACCAAGGCGTCCTGGGCGCGCGCCGCGGCGATCAGCCGCGCGGCCTCGCGCGGATCATGCTGGCCATCGCCATCGAGCATCAGCACCTGGCGGTAGCCGGCGCGTGCTGCCCATTGGCAGCCGCTGCGCAGCGCGCTGCCCTTGCCGCCATTGGCCTGGCGCAGCACCTGCGCCCCGGCCGCGGCGGCGGTGGCGGCGGTGGCGTCCGCGCTGCCGTCATCGACGACCAGAACCGGCAGACCCTGGGCGACCAGGCCATGGATCACCGGGGCGATGCGCGTGGCCTCGTTGTAGGCCGGTATGATGGCAAGGACGTGCGCGGGGCGCATGGGGGTAAGCCTATGGGGATGGGTGCCGGTACCAGCGGATCAGGTGGCCGCATGCGCAGCGTCTCCGCGACTGGGCCGGCCCGAAGCCTGCCGCGGCCGGAGCTGACGAGGAGGGCCTAGTGGTGATGATGTCCACCAGCGCCATGCGCGTGACCGTGCGCGAGCTCTTCCGACGAGGCCTTGCGCACCTCGAGGATCTCGATCTTGAAATGCAGGGTCTTGCCGGCCAGGGGATGATTGCCGCTGACCAGCACATCGTCCTCTTCGAGGCGGTTGACGGTGAAGAGCAGGTTCTCGCCGGGCTTGCCGGGATGCTCGGCCATGAAGCGGAAACCGGGTTCGAGCTTGGGCTGGACGTCCTTCGGGAAAGCGTCCTTGCCGACCCGCAGATCGAGCTCCGGATCGTAGGCGCCGTAGGCGACGTCGGGAGTGAGCTCGGCCTCGACATGCGCGCCGGCCGACTTGCCGGCCAGGGCGCCCTCGAGCCCGGGGATGATCTGCCCGTGTCCATGTAAGTAGACCAGGGGCTGGCCCTCGACGCTCTGGTCGACCTGCTCCCCATCAGAGGTCGCGACCTGGTAGTTCATGCTCACAATCGTGTCTTTACCGACCATCATGGGGGTCCCCTCGGGCGCGAGTGTGGAACGGCGGTCGGCTGCGCCAGGGACGACCAGACGGCCATCGACGCTGCGCGGGAGTCTTGCCGTGGCGTCGTGGCTGGGAGACTGCCCAGCCATGGATCCGGCCGTGCCACCGCCCCAGGACGCATCGACGTCTCCGCCCCCCGGAGCGGTCGTGCGCTCGGGCTGGTACCGCCGCCGTTACCTGCTCCTGGCCGTCCTGGTGGTCGTGGCCGTCACCACCGGCATCGCCCTGGCCGGCCCGGGCGCCCCGCCGGCACCACCGCCGCCGCCGCGCACCGAGACCGAGCTGCGCACGCTGGTGCATGATCCGGTGCGCATCGCGCGCGGCCGTGAGCTGTGGGGCAACTGCGTCGGCTGCCACGGCATCGATGGTCATGGCGTGCAGGGTCCGAACCTGTGCGACGACTACTGGTTGCACGGCTCGAACGTGACTGACCTCTGCACCTCGATCAGCGAAGGGGTGCCATTAAAGGGCATGCCGAGCTGGCGCGTCACCGGGGCGATGGGCCCCGACGACATCCTGGCCCTGGCGGCTTATGTGGTCTCGCTGCATGGGACCGACCACGGCCAGGGCAAGGCTCCGGAGGGCCTCCTGGCGCCGATCAGCTATTGAATCGCAGGGATCTCAGCCATGGGGATCGGCTGTGCCCGTGCGGCGGGCAGGTGAGCGTCGTCGAGACGGTCTGCGCGGGACCGACCCACCGGACGGCAGCGGATGGCGTTCCAAGAAGCGCCAGAGCCGACGGCAGGTGGCATCGAACCGTCGTTGTTCAGTCTCGGTGGCATCGCGCAGCAACGGACCCTCATCATACGATATGGCACCTACCAGCGCGGCATGGACATCATCTTCCAATTCCATGGCCAGCGACCGGATGATCTCACCACCCAAGACCCAGAGGAAATCCAGGTGGGTGCGGATCGTGGTCTTGGAGAGCCCTTGCGCGTGCAGGTCCCTCAGGAAGGGGGTGAAGGCGGCGACCAGCCAGGATCCCGCAGGGAGATCATCTGCATCCCCCATCCAGCTGTCAGGCCACCGGGCCATGAGATGGAGATGATGTTCGAGGCTGTTGGTCTTCATGTCGGCAGGTCACGTTCGGTGAGGAATCCCAGTCTGCCGCTCGTCGGTGGAGCATGGCAGGCCTGATGATCGCGGAAGAGGCGACCGCGTGGAGCTCTTCGCAGAGCAGCAGCGCGTATTCCTGGTGGCCCGCCGATTCCATCGGGTCCGACCGGCCTGCCGCCGGGAAGCCGCGGGGATTGACGCTTGCGGCGGTGGCCAAGGGACTGGAACAGTCGAGTCCGCATGCGTACGCACGCTCCGAACAGGTCCGCTCCACGCCTGGCATGGAACAGCTCGATCGGCTGCTGCTGGTTCTCGATCCGCAGCGCGGTCTGCCGTCGTCAATCTCGTCCAGGCCCTGGGTCAGCGAGATGATCATGCGTCATGACTCGATAACGGTCCTGGCCGTCCCTGCCGATCACATGCTCGGCTGATTGCCGAAGCAGCGGTGCTCAGCCCGCTCCGAGTTCGCGCCCGCGCGCCTGCGCGGCCTGCAACGCCTCGATCCACATCGCCTGGTGACCGCGGCGTTCGAGCACCGCCAATGCGGCCGCGGTGGTGCCGCCCGGACTGGTCACCTGCTGGCGCAGGCGCTGGGCGTCGAAGCCGCTCTGCAGCAGGTAG
>Ga0302314_10001885_pt1 | contig 39129 bp, 29 predicted proteins | sample III_Palsa_N2_3_FD_200533 | JGI IMG/M metagenome (GOLD analysis project Ga0302314, IMG submission 200533) | Peat permafrost microbial communities from Stordalen Mire near Abisko, Sweden - III_Palsa_N2_3 | ecosystem: Environmental > Terrestrial > Soil > Palsa > Peat permafrost | place: Sweden...
TGTGGTGGCTGCGACATGCGCATTGGTGTCGATCGTCGGCGCCGGAGGCCCGTAAACGCCGCCGGCGTGTGATGCCGGCGGCGAACCCTGACCCGGTATATTGTTGTCGGCCGCCCCTCCCATACCCGCGCCGGTCGCCGACTGGGCGAACACCACCATCGGCGTGAGAACAAGGGCGGTCGCGAGGAGTAGCTTGTGCATGGTCGGCCTCTTGTCGGGTAGGTAGCGCGCGGCGCGCAATCTGCTCGATCGGCCGGCAACGCTGCGTCGTCATGTCAAGGCGTTGCGCGCCTGAGATGTTACCCAAGCTTAATGCCCCGATCCGCCGGGTCAAAAGCCGTGCCCTCGATGCGCGTCCGACGTATAGCGGGGGCAATGACCCAGACCGAACGGCGAATCGTCGACACAGAAACGTCGATCCGCGATGGCGACGACGTCGCGAGAGTCGCGCCCGTTGCCATCTCGACCTCGGTGCCCGTCCCATCAGCCGGACCACGATGCGCCCGAGGATCCGAGCCTTCGCGGGGCGCGAACGGTCCGGTCGATGTCGTCGGCGTGGTGGCGGCCGACCGAAAATGACGGCTTACGATGTTCGCGAGGCGCTCGTCAGGATGCTTCTACGGGCGCACGGGGGCCAATTGATGCGATGGCGGATCGTGGTCGGAGAAATCCGGGTGTATTCGATAAGTACGCACCCCCATTGCAATTGGCGCGCGGACCCGTCTGGTACGGTTCGGGAGGTAGAGGTCGCGGAGCGCGCCATCGATCTGTTGAGCGCGCAGCATCCGATCGTCGGATAGGGGCCGGCGGGGGCGACTATGGGCAACGGGCAATCGGGTTCTTCCGCCGCGACGCATGGCATCAGCCGCGACCTACGCCGCCAGGATCTAGGGCGCGGAATCCTCTTTTTAACCAGACGGCCAACAGATGGTAATCCGGGGTTACACAGGGCGTATCCGTGAAGCGTATAGGAGATCGATATGTTCAGGGTCGCAGCGGTAGCACTCATGCTGGTCGGACCTGTGTATGCGTCCGACGGCAACCGGGACGTCAGGATCGTGAATGCAGACCAGGCCAAGGCCTGTACGGTGGTCGGTACGGTGAAAAATTCGCGCGCGAGCGGCAAAAACCCCGATGAGGCCACCCAGAAGGCGCTGTCGACCGCGATGGATATGGCGGCCAAGTCGGGGGCGAACGCGGCGGTCATCTCGGATGCGCCCAATGAGAAAGATCGCCAGACGATCGTTCTTCAGACGTATCATTGCGGCAACGGGGTCGGCGTCAGCCCCACCAACTGACCGGGGTCTCGCGACGCGGCACGAGAACACCGGCGTCGCACCTGGGGCAAATCGGAGTTACGCCTCCGCGGCAGTGATCGAGCCAGCATTGCCTGGGCGCGTCGGGCAGATGCGTCGCGGCACAAAAGTGCGCGGCGCTCGCTCTCCGGACGCGTCCTGCCTGTCGCCGATGAGCCGCGCCTTGCCTCTCCCATGATGCTTCGATCAAGATAGGCCAGCGCCAGGTGGCGAGGCTTGCCAAACGTGCACCGGGGCAATATGGAATATCGTATACAAACCTACTTGGCCTGGAGGGCTTGTTCATGACTTTCGATGGGACGCTTTGGAAGGGCGTCTACCCTGCAGCAACGACCCAGTTCGCGGCGGATCTCTCGATCGATCTGGATGCGACGCAGCAGGTTCAGGTCGCGTTGGTGGAGGATGGCGTGGATGGCCTCATCCTGCTCGGCACATGCGGCGAGAACAATTCGCTCGAGCCCGACGAGAAGCGCGCCGTGCTCAAGGGTGCAGTCGAGGCCGTTGCCGGCCGGGCCCCGCTGGTTGCGGGCGTCTCCGAGTTCACGACGGCACGCGCGATCGACTATGTCCGCGATGCCGAGAAGCTGGGCGTCGATGCGCTGATGCTGCTGCCGGCGATGGTCTATGTGCCGAGTCCGGCCGAACTCCAGGCGCATTTCCGCGCTGTCGCGAACGCGACGTCGCTGCCGATCATGCTCTACAACAATCCCCCGGCCTACCGCGTCAACGTCGATTTCGAGACGCTGGACGCGCTGTCCGACGTGAAGAACATCGTCGCGGTAAAGGAAAGCGCGCCCGATCCGCGCCGCTTCACCGACATGATCAACCGCTTCGGCGACCGTTACGAGGTGATGGCCGGTCTCGACGACATCGCGCTCGAAGGCCTGATGCTCGGCGCGTCGGGCTGGGTATCGGGGCTGACCAGCGCCTTCCCGGTGGAATCGGTCCGGCTCGTCGCCGCGTTCGACGAGGGCAATTGGGAAGAGGCACGCGCGATCTACCGCTGGTTCATGCCGTTGCTCCATCTCGATGCCGAGCATGACCTCGTCCAGTCGATCAAGCTCGCCGAGCAGATCATGGGCCGCGGCAGCGAGCGCGTCCGGATGCCGCGCCTGCCGCTTGCCGGGCAGCGTCGCGCCGACGTGATCCGGTGGGTCGAAGAGGCGGAAGCGACGCAGCCGAGCAAGCAGACCGCGAAGGCGGCCTGAGCACTCCGATGCGCCACACCTTCTTCTGCATCGACGGCCACACCGCCGGCAATCCCGTCCGCCTGGTGGCGGGCGGGGCCCCCCTGCTGAAGGGCGCGACGATGATCGAGCGGCGCGCGGATTTCCTCGCCCGCTTCGACTGGATCCGAACCGGGCTCTGCTTCGAGCCGCGCGGGCACGACATGATGTCGGGCGGGTTCCTCTATCCGCCGACGCGCGAGGATGCCGATTGCGGCATCCTGTTCATCGAGACCTCGGGGTGCCTGCCGATGTGCGGGCACGGCACGATCGGCATGGTGACCTTCGGGCTCGAACATGGGCTGATCACGCCGCGGGAGCCGGGCAAGCTGCGCATCGAGGTGCCGGCCGGGCTGATCGATATCGAATACGGAGCGGAAGGCGACCGCGTTCGCTGGGTCCGTATCCGCAACGTGCCCGCCTATGTCGCGGCGACCGGGATCAAGATCGACGTGCCGGGCTTCGGCCCGCTCAGCATCGACGTTTCCTACGGCGGCAATTACTACGCGATCATCGAGCCGCAGGGCGCCTATACCGGTCTCGACGATCTCGGCGCGTCGCGGATCGTCGATCTCAGCCGCACGATCCGGTCGCTCGTGCAGGCGGCGTTCGAGCCCGTGCATCCGCTCGACGATCGCATCCGCGGGGTGAGCCATGTGCTGTGGGCGGACAGACCCAGGGGCGAGGGCGCGGACGGCCGCAACGCCGTCTTCTACGGCGAGAAGGCGATCGATCGCAGCCCTTGCGGCACGGGAACGTCGGCGCGGCTGGCGCATCTCGTCCACAAGGGCGCGCTGAAGGTGGGCGATCGTTTCGTCCACGAAAGCTATATCGGCAGCCGGTTCATCGGCCGCGTCGAGGCGGCGGTCGATGTCGGCGGCGTGCCCGGAATCATCCCCTCGATCGAGGGATCGGCGACGGCGACCGGGTTCAACACGATCTGGATCGATCGCGAAGACCCATTTTGGGCGGGCTTCTCCGTCGTCTGACTGCAACGACAAGGATGTGTGAATGGGCGTTCTGGGGCCGATCAAACCGATATCACGCAGTACCGACCCCGATGCGGCCCATCGCCTCAAACCTACGCTGTCCTGGCCGCATCTGATTGCGATGGGCGTCGGCGCGATCGTCGGCACCGGCATCTATACGCTGATCGGTGTCGGCGCCGAGCGCGCCGGGCCCGCGGTGATCCTCGCCTTCTTCGTGGCCGGCGCGGTCTGCGCGTGCGCGGCGCTTGCCTATGCCGAGCTCGCGACGATGATCCCGACCGCGGGCAGCGCCTATACATACACCTACTCGGTGATCGGCGAGACGGTCGCCTGGGTGGTCGGCTGGAGCCTGATCCTCGAATATTCGCTGGCCTGCTCGACGGTCGCGGTCGGCTGGTCGGGCTATCTGGTCGGCTGGCTGCAATCGGCGGGGGTGCACCTGCCGGCGCTCCTCCTCAACGGCCCGCATGCGGGCGGGTTGGTCAACCTGCCCGCGGTGCTCGTGTCGCTCGCGATCGCGGCGATGCTAATGGCCGGCACGCGCGAGAGTGCCACGCTCAACATCGTGCTCGTCGTCATCAAGCTCGTCGCGCTCAGCGCCTTCGTCGCGCTGTCGCTGCCGGCGTTCGATGCGAGCAACCTCCATCCCTTTATGCCCTACGGCTTCGCCAGCCATGCCGACGGCAGCAGCACCAAGGGCGTGATGGCCGCCGCCGCGATCGTGTTCTTCGCCTTCTACGGCTTCGACGCGGTGGCGACCTCGGCGGAGGAGGCGCGCAATCCCGGGCGCGACCTAACCATCGGCATCATCGGATCGATGGCGCTGTGCACGACCATCTACATCCTCGTCGCGATCGCGGCGATCGGGGCGATGCCGTTCACGGCGCTCGGCAATTCGGCGGAGCCGCTGGCGCTGGTGCTGCGGACGCTTCACCATCCGCTGGCGTCCTGGGCGATCGCCGGCGCGGCGCTGGTCGCGTTGCCGTCGGTCATCCTGGTGATGATGTACGGGCAGAGCCGCATCTTTTTCGTCATGGCGCGCGACGGGCTGCTGCCCCCCGTCCTGTCGAAGGTCTCGAAGCGGACCGGGTCGCCGGTGCTCGTCACCGGGATCACCGGGCTGTTCGTCGCGGCGGTGGCGGGCTTCTTCCGGCTCGACGAGATCGCCGAGCTCGCCAACGCGGGCACGCTGATCGCGTTCATCGCCGTGGGCGGCTGCATGATGATCCTGCGCCGTCGCGCGCCCGATCTGCCGCGCGTGTTCCGGTGCCCGCAACCCTATGTCGTCGGCACGCTGGCAATCCTCGGCTGCCTCTACCTGCTGTTCTCGCTGCCCGAGAAGACGCTGGTGCGGTTCCTGATCTGGAACCTGATCGGGCTTGCCGCCTATTTCGCTTATGGTCGCTCGCGCAGCCTGCTGGCGCGTGAGGCGATCGCGGCGCGCCCGGCGTAGGGCGCGCCGATCAGCGCCGCGCCTGGGTGGTCGCCGAACGGCCGGCGATCCAGCGGCCGACCCGATCGTGCAGGATCGATAGCGGCATAGGGCCGTCGTCGAGCACCGCATCGTGGAAGGCGCGGATATCGAAGCGCGGCCCCAGCGCCTGCTCGGCGCGCCGGCGTTCGGACAGGAATTGCAGCTCGCCGATCTTGTAGGCGAGCGACTGTGCGGGCCAGGCTATGTAGCGCTCGGTCTCGCCCTTCACCACGCGCTCGGGCAGCGCGGTATTGTCTTCCAGACAGCGCATCGCGCGTTCGGCGCTCCAGCCCCTGGCATGGATGCCGACGTCCATGATCAGCCGGCAGGCGCGCCACATGTCGAACGACAGTCGGCCGAAGCGCTCGTAAGGCGTGCGATAGACGCCCATCTCCTCGCCGAGCTGCTCGGAATAGAGCGCCCAGCCCTCGACGAAGGCGGTGGGTTCGTCGCGGCGGCGGAAGGCCGGAAGATCGGTGCGTTCCTGGCCGAGCGCGATCTGGAGATGATGCCCCGGCACGCCTTCATGCAGGATCCACGCGGGTAGGCCGAACAGCGGATCGCCATAGGAGGATCGACCGACCGTCACCGTCCCCGGCACGCCCTTGGCGGGATCGCCGAGCGTATAGCCGCCCGATGAGGCTTCCATCTCGGGCGATTTGACGCGGATGGTCCAGGGCAGGCGCTGCAGTTTGCCGAACCACAAGGGCAGCAGCCCGTCGATCCGCTTGCCGATCTCGCTGGCCTTCTCGACGTAGGTCGCGAGGTCCGGCGCATAGAATTGCTTGTCGCTGCGCAGCGCGACGAGGAATGCGGGCAGCGTGCCGGTGAAGCCGGTGGCACGCATCTCCGCCTCCATCGCCGCACGGATGCGCGCGACCTCGGTCTCGCCCACCGCGAAGATCTGGTCCGGGGTGAGATCGGTGGTGGTCGAGCGCCGGACGGTGAAGGCGTAATAGGCGCTGCCGCCGGGCAGGCTGGAAGCGCCCAATGTCGTGCGGGCATGCGGCACATAGTCCTGCGCGAAGAAGGCGGCCATGATCGCCTGCGCGGGTTTGACTGCCTCGACGACGGCCTGGCGTGCCGCGAGACGCAGCGCCGCCTGCCGGTCGGCTGGGATGGTGGCGGGCAGCGACCTGAAGGGGGACAGGAGCGGGCTTGCATCGACGGGCTGATCCGCCGCAATCCTCAGGATGGCGAGCACCGATGCGGCGGTGCGTTGCGGCTGGACGAAGCCGGTCGCCAACCCGCGCCGCATGTTGGCGATCTCCTGGTCGTAATAGCCGGGGAAGGCCCGGATGCGTGCGATCCAGGCCTCCGCATCCGCATCGGTGCGGATCATCGTAACCAGCGCGGCGTAGTTGGCGGTGTTGAAGAAGCCGTCGCCATTGTCGAACGGGATGCGGTCCTCGTCCCAGCGCGCGCCCTCGATGTCGATCCCCAGCCGCCAGTCGAGCAGGCGACGCGTCAGCGCCTCCTCGCTATCGGCGGGAGAGGGGGGTGCCGCGTCGAGCCGGGCCTTGAGCGCGGCATAAGCCTGCGCGCGGCGATCGGCGGCGGCCTTGTGCATGTCGGGCCAGCCGGGGCCGTCGTCGGCGCTGGTCTGATGGCCGATCGCCTCATAGGCCTTCACCACGTCGTCGACGGGTGAGGCTTGGGCCGCGGTAGACGCCAGCAGCGCCGCGACGAAAGCGAGGCGGATCATGGAGCCACGGCCTCCTTGCTGTTCCAATCGGGAGAGGGATCGCCCAGCAGGTTGCGGACGAAGAAGCCGAATTGCCGGCGCGCGACATAGTCGATCGGGCCGGTCGATCGGCCGACACTATGCTCACCGCCGGGCACCACCAGCAGATCGAAATCCTTGTTCGCCTTGATCAGCGCGTCGACGACCTGCCCCGTCGAGGCGGGATCGACATTGCTGTCCTGTTCGCCGACGATCAGCATCAGCTTGCCGGTCAGCCGCCAGGCGTTGTCGACCCCGGAGGCGGCGGAATAGGAGCGATCGACGGGCCAGCCGAGCCACTGTTCGTTCCAGCTGATCTTGTCCATCCGGTTGTCGTAGCAGCCGTCATACGCCACCCCGACCTTGTAGAAATCGCCGTGAAACAGCAGCGCGTTGAGCGCGCTCTGCCCGCCGGCCGACGCGCCGTAGATGCCGACGCGGCCGATGTCGTAGGAGGGATCGCGCACGGCCATCGCCTTGTGCCAGGCGATGCGATCGGGGAAGCCCGAGTCCGCGAGGTTTTTCCATGCGACGTCCTGGAACGCCTTCGAGCGGTTGGCGGTGCCCATCCCGTCGATCTGCACGACGATGAAGCCGAGATCGGCCTGCTCCTGCATCCCGATCACCTTGTCGCCGCCCGAATGATAGCCGAACGGCCAGAAATCCTTGGGCACGAAGCTATCGTGGGGGCCGGCGTAGATGTTTTCGATCACCGGATATTTCTTGGCGGGATCATAGTCGCGCGGGCGGACGACGACGCCCCATATGTCCGTCCTGCCGTCGCGACCCTTTGCGGTGAACACTTCGGGCGGGCGGAAGCCGGCGGCGCGCAGGCGGCTGTCGTCGCCCCGCGTAATCGTCGCGATCAGCGCGCCGTCGCTCGATCGGTGCAGCTCGCTGATCGTGGGCAGATCGATCCGCGAATAGGTGTCCACGTACATCGTCATGTCGGGCGAGAAGCTGGCGTCGTGATCGGCCGCCGCAGGGGTCAATGGCGTCAGGTGGCGGCCGTCGAAGTCGATGCGGTAATAATGCTTGAAATAAGGGTCTTCGCGCGGGTTCATGCCACTGGCAGCGAACCATATCTGACGCTTTGCGTCATCGACCTTGACGACATCGCGCACCACCCAATTGCCGCGGGTGATGCGGTTCCTGACGCGACCGGTGCGCCCGTCGATCAGATAGAGCTGGTTCCAGCCGTCGCGTTCCGACGCCCAGACGATCTCGTCGCCAAGCCCGCCGACGTCGTGCGCGAAGCGGCGGTCGGCGTAGACGAAGGTCTTCGCGTCCTCGGTGACCGCGGCATGCGCCGTGCCGCTCTCCGCATCGATCGCGATGACGCGCGCCTGCTGGAAGCCGCGCCGCACATAATCGAACGCGACGCTCGCGCTGTCCTTGCGCCAGCGCGGATCGGACAATTGATAGGGGTTGGGGAACATCGCGGCGTCGATCACCGTCTCGCGACGGTCGGCCACATCGAACAGCACCGGTTGCTCCTGGTCGATCGCGTCCCCTGGCTTGGGATAGAGCTGGCTGTGCAGCGCCGGCTGGAGCCGGCCGGCCGGCGCGGCCTCGACCCGCACCACATGGCGGGCATAGCCCGCACGCACGCGGTAGATCATGATCTTGCGGCTATCGGGCGACCAGGCGAGCGTTTCGGGATCGTAGAAGTCGCCGGCCGAGCCATCTGCGCTCAGCGGGATCACGGACTGCTCACCGGATCGGTGGACGACGAGATTGTCGTCGCGCACGAACGCCTCCCATCGGCCGTCGGGCGAGCGCTGCGGATCGTTGGCCGCGGGTATGGAGAGATCGCGCACCACGCCGAAGCCGCGCGGGCGGTGACGATGCGGCTCGGCGGCGCACCGGTCGTCGGCGAGCGTGCAGCGCCAGGCGGTCTCGTCCACCTCGAAGCGGATCGCGCTGCCGCCGTCGACATAGTCGAAATCGGAAAAGGGCAGGCGCAGCGGTGCGATCGGCTGCCGCAGCGCGGCGCTCAATCCCGCGGCGAGCCTGGACTGATCGAATGCCGGCGCCTTGGCGAGCGTCAGCGCATCGACGCTCTCGAACGCAAACCCACCCTCGACCGTCTTGCGATAGGCGAAGCGGCGGCCATCGGGCATCCAGTGCGCCGGCCAGGCCACGTCGCGCGTCAGATATTCCCAGCTCTCGCGCAACCCGATCGACCGCGTGAAGGCGGCTTCATCGGGTGCGGCGTGAAGCGCGGCCGGCGCGCACAGGAGCGCGAGCGCAAGCAGGCGTGCTTGCACGGGGGGCATGATCATCGCGTGATCCTAACAGGGGTGGTCGGAAGGGTAGGCGTCAGGCGGCAGGTGGTTCGGGACCCGCCGCGTCGGTCACCGACCGAGCTGCCGCCGAAGATCGGCGAGCGTTCCGCTGATATGCGCCGAGGCAAGCGCCTTGGCCCGCTTGGCATCGCGCGCCAGCCAGGCGGTGATCAGGATGTCGTGCTCGAGATGCGCACGGTCCTCGCGGCCGGCGGGCTCGAGATGCTTGTAGACGTAGCGCTCGGACAGGACCTGCAACCGTTCGATAAGCTGCGTCGTCAGCAATTTGCCGCTCGGGCGGACCAGTGCCATGTGAAAATCGCGGTTGCGCGCCGCCACCTCATCGAGCTGTGCGGTCGCGGCCTGATCGAGTGCGGCCAGCGTGTCTGAGGCGATCTTCTGCTGCTGTTCGGTCGCGGCGAGCGCTGCTGTCGCGACCGCTTCGGGTTCGATCGCCAGCCGCAACGCGAAAATCTCTTCGGCTTCTTCCGCGGACATCTGCCGTACGAAGAAGCCGCGATTGGCCTGGCTGACGAGCAGGCCTTCCTGTTCGAGCCGCGCCAAGGCTTCGCGCAATGGAATCTTGCTTACGCCCAGTTCGTTGGCGAGGGCGTCCTGACGGATCGCCTGATCGACGGGCAATTGACCCGTGACGATCTGTTCGCGGACGATACTGAAGATCTGCTCGGACAACGTGCGAACGACGATGCTCATCGTTTTCTTAAGCTCCATGAAGGATCGCTGGAATGTGCCGCGCGTCAGCCGATCCCGCCATATCGAAACCGCGGCGCGTGCGCCTGCCTGACGAAAACCGATCCATCGCGACGCCCATCCAGCTTCTCCCCGTTGCGCCTATATATCGTATACGATAGATGCCGAAAATTATCAAGGTGAGACATGACCGAAAAGGCGATCATAATTGGTGACGGTGTCGTCGGGTTGCTGACTGGTCTCGCGCTCGCCCGCCGCGGGCTTGCGGTGACGATTGTGGATGCCGATGGCGCGCGTCAGGCCGCGTCGTGGGGGAATGCCGGCCACATCGCGATCGAGCAGGTCGAGCCGCTCGCCTCCTACGCCGCGATCCGCTCCGCCCCACGCCGGCTCTTTTCGCGCGGGGGCGCGCTTGGCCTGCCGCCGGCGCAAATCGCCTGCTGGGCTCCTTTTGCATGGCGGATGCTCCATGCGGCCAGCCCACGGCGTTTCGAGACGGGGAAGGTCGCGCTGTCCGGACTGGTCGGCGCGGCGATGCCGGCGTGGCAACGTCTGGCGGCGAGCCTGCCGGATGCTGACCTGCTGCGGCAGGATGGCCATTTCGTTCTGTGGGGATCGTCGGCGGCGGCGGCCGAGGGCAGAGCGGTGTGGCGAAGCGCCGACACCGGCACCGCGCGTTTTCGCGATGTCGACGAGGGCGAACGGCGGAGACTGGCCGGATTGACGGGCGCGGCGTCGATCGATGCGATCCGCTTCACCAATAGCGGGCAGGTCACCGATCTCGGACGTCTCGCCGACGCTCTCGAAGCGGCGCTGATTGCGGCGGGTGGCGCGATCATGCGGGGCCGGGCGCAGCTCATGCCGGACCGAGGGCGGGTAGGCGTCGCGATCGACGGCGCGGCGATCGAGGCGGATCACGTCGTTCTGGCGGCAGGCGTGCGCTCGGGCCGCCTGATCGCACCGCTCGGCCACCGCGCGCCGATCATCGCCGAGCGCGGCTATCACATCCGCACGCGCGACCACGGCTGGCCGGCGGGTCTGCCGCCCGTCGTATTCGAGGATCGCGCGATGATCGTCACGCGCTATGCCGATTGCGTGCAGGCGGCGAGCTTCGTCGAGCTCGGCGATCCGGATGCGCCACCCGACGAGGCCAAATGGCGGCGGCTTGAGCAACATGTCGCCGAACTGGGCCTGCCGATGCGCGGGCCGTTCGATCTCTGGATGGGATCGCGACCGACGCTGCCCGACTATTTGCCCGCGATCGGCCGCAGCCGCCGCGCGACCAACCTGTTCTACGCCTTCGGCCACCAGCATCTCGGCCTGACGCTGGCGCCGATCACCGGCGAGATCGTCGGCGCGCTGATTGCAGGCGAGGCGCCCCCTGTAGCCATCGACGCGTTCGATATCGCGCGGTTCGACAGACGAGGAAGACGGACATGAGCATCGGCGGATCAACGGCAGCGGACGAACTCGCCGGCATCGTGCCCTGGGCGGCCAGGGCGCCTGCGATCTCGCGGGCTGAACGGCTCCAGCGGATCGAGCGCGCGCGCGCCTTCACCGAGGCGATGGGGGCGGACGCGCTGCTGATCAATGCCGGCGCGTCGCTTCGCTATTTCGCGGGCGTGCCGTGGGGGGCGACCGAACGGCTGGTCGCGATGCTGTTGCCGGTGCGCGGCGAGCCGGTGATCGTCTGCCCCAAGTTCGAGTTGGGGTCGCTACAGGCGGATCTGCTGATCGACGCCGACATCCGGCTTTGGGAAGAGGATGAGAGTCCCTATGCGCTCGTGGCGGGTGCGCTAGGCGGGGCCCGTGCGCGGACGCTTGCGATCGACCCGGCGCTGTCCTTCCAGATGGCCGAGCGGCTGCGTCATGCGGCGCCCGGCGTCGCGCTGATCGACGGCGGCCCCGCGATCGACAATTGCCGGATGCGCAAGTCCGCCGCCGAGATCGCGCTGATGCAGCAGGCCAAGGACATGACGCTCGACGTCCACCACCGCGCCGCGCGCATGCTGGCGCCCGGGATCACGACCACCGAGGTGAAGCGCTTCATCGACCAGGCGCATCGCGCGATGGGGGCGGCGGGATCGAGCTTCTGCATCGTTCAGTTCGGCCGGGGGACCGCCTTTCCGCATGGCCTGCCCGGCGAGCAGAGGCTGGAAGAGGGTCAACTCGTGCTGATCGATACCGGCTGCACGATCGAAGGCTATCATTCGGATATCACGCGCACCTACGCCTTCGGCAATCCCGGTGACGACGAGCGCGCGATCTGGAATCTCGAGAAGGAGGCGCAGGCCGCCGCCTTCGCCGCCGCCGTGCCGGGCGCGTTGTGCGAGCGTGTTGATGCGGCCGCGCGCGCGGTGCTGGAAAAGGGCGGGCTCGGGCCGGATTACCGTCTGCCGGGCCTGCCGCATCGCACCGGCCACGGCATCGGTCTTTCGATCCACGAGCCCGCCTATCTGGTCCGCGGCGACTGCACCCCGCTCGACACCGGCATGTGCTTCTCGAACGAGCCGATGATCGTCATCCCCGATCGCTTCGGGGTGCGGCTCGAGGATCATTTCTACATGACCGACGCCGGCCCGCGCTGGTTCACCGAGCCGCAGGCCGCGATCGACCGGCTGTCCTGAGCCGCGGCGCCCTCATTCCTCGTCGGGGTAGGGGCCCTTGCCGCCTTCCGCAACGAAGCGATCCACGCGTGCCTGCAGCACGGGGAGCGGCACCGAGCCGAGTTGCAGGACGGTGTCGTGAAAGGCGCGGATGTTGAACTTGGGGCCGAGCGCCTTCTCCGCCTTCACACGCGCGTCGAGGATCGCCTTCTCGCCGAGATAATAGCTGAGCGCCTGGCCCGGCCACGCGATATAGCGGTCGACCTCGGTTTCGATCTCGTGATCGGCGAGCGCGGTGTTGTCGTGGAGGTAGCGTTGCGCCTGCTCGCGGCTCCAGCCCATCGAATGGATGCCGGTGTCGACGACGAGCCGCGCGGCGCGCCACATCTGGTAGCTCAGCATTCCGAAGCGGTCGTAGGGCGTATCGTACATCCCCATCTCGACGCCGAGCTTCTCGCAATAGAGCGCCCAGCCTTCGCCATAGGCGGAGATATAGCCCTGCTGGCGGAAGGGTGGCAGATCCTTGTTCTCGGCGGCGAGCGGCATCTGGAAGGCGTGCCCGGGCGCGCTTTCGTGCAGCGTCAATGCGGTCAGCGAGTAGAGCGGGCGCGACGGCAGATTATAGGTGTTGACCAGATAGACGCCCGGCCCGCCGCGCCCGCCGGTATAGAAGGGCGCGATGTCGGCGGGGACGGGGATGATCGCGAAGCGGCTGCGCGGCAGGCGCCCGAACCAGTCCTTAGCCTTGCCGTCGAAGGTCTTGGCGATCCACGCGGCGCGATCGAGCAATTCCTGCGGCGTCTTGGCGTAGAAGCGCGGATCGGTGCGCAAATAGGTCAGGAAGGCGGGCAGGTCGCCCTTGAAGTCGACCTGGCGCATCACGTCGAGCATCTCGCCGTGGATCTTGACGACCTCGTCGAGGCCGATCTGGTGGATCTGCTGCGGCGGCAGGTCGAGCGTCGTGAACTCGCGGATCTTCGACTGATAATAGGCCTTGCCGTCGGGCAGCGCATAGGCGTCGAGCGAGGTCCGCGCATGTGGGATGTAATCGTCGCGCAGGAAGTTGAGCAGCGCCTTGTGCGCCGGGACGACGGCATTTCCGATCACGGTCACCGCCTGCGATCGCAATTCGGCCTGGACGGTCGCCGGGATCGCGGCCGGCATCGTGCGGAACGGTGCGTAGAAAGGATTGTCCTGCGGCGTCTTGGGGTCGGTGATCGGCGTGACGGTCGCGTCGCGGCCCTCCAGCGTGATCCTGGGCGGCGTGAAACCGCGCGCCTCGCCGGCCTTCATATTGGCGATCTGCTGCGCGAAATAGCGCGGCATCTCGCTCAGCATCGTCAGATAGTGCCGATAATCCTGTTCGGTCTTGAAGCTCTGTCGCGCCGAGCCCGCGGCATTGCCCCAGAAGCTGGTGTCCGCATTGAGCGGCTTCTCATAGTCGCGATAGCGCTGTGCCGCCAGCAGCGTGACGATCTGGTTGCGGTAGATCTGCAGGTTGATGCGGTTCTCGGCGCTCAGCCTGGTGGCGTCGATCGTGGTGAGCTGCGCCATCACGTTCGACCACATGTCGAGCCGCGCCGCCTGCGCCGCTGGCCCGACGTCGGGCAAATGCGCGGAGATGCGATCGCCGCTATCCTCGTCGTCTGCCTGCTGATGCTCGCGCCAGGTCCATTCGGCCGAATAAATCGCGGTGAAGCGCGCGTCCTCGGTAACGTCCGCGCTGATCCCCGCGGTCGCCATCGTGATCGCCGATGCCGTTGCCATAGCCATGATTCCCGCCCTGAATGCACGCATCCGAACCACCTTATATTTGCAATTCCGGAAATATCGTATATCGTATTCTTCTCACATGCAAGGAGAGCGCGGTGCGGTCAGCGTTGACGGGAACACGGCGGGAATGGCTGGCGGGCGTGGGATTTGCAGCGATCGCCGGCGGCTGGAGCGCGCGCGCCTCGGCGGCGCAGGTAGGAAATCCGGGCCTGCTTCCAGCACGTGCCGAACCGCTGCCGCTGGAGGCGGTGCGCTTGCTGCCATCCCCCTTTCTCGACGCATTGGCGGCCAACCAGCGCTATCTGATGCTGCTCGAACCGGATCGTCTGCTGCACAATTTCCGCACCGGTGCGGGGCTGTCCGCCAAGGCTGCCGTCTATGGCGGATGGGAGGGCGACACGATCGCCGGCCATACGCTCGGCCATTATCTGTCGGCGCTCGCGCTGATCCATGCGCAGACGGGCGATGTCGAGGCCAGGCACCGCGTCGACTATATCGTCGCCGAATTGGCCGTCTGCCAGAAGGCGCGGGGCACGGGATATGTCGCGGGCCTGTTGCGCAAGCGCAAGGACGGGACGCTTGCCGACGGCGAGGAGATATTCGGGGAGATCGTCAAGGGCGATATCCGGTCGGGCGGCTTCGATCTCAATGGCGCATGGTCGCCGCTCTATAACATCCACAAGACCTTTGCCGGCCTGTTCGATGCGCAGCAATATTGCAGCAATCCGCAGGCGCTGGAGGTCGCGATCGGGCTTGGTCGTTATTTCCAGCGCGTCTTTGCGGCGCTGAGCGACGAGCAGATGCAGGCGATGCTCGGCTGCGAATATGGCGGCCTCAACGAGAGTTTCGCCGAACTGTCCGCACGCACCGGGGATCGACAGTGGATGAGCGTGGCGGAGCGCATCCACGACAACGCCGTGCTCGTTCCGCTCGAACAGCGGCAGGACGATCTGCCCAACATCCACGCCAACACGCAGATCCCCAAGTTGATCGGCCTGGCGCGTATTCACGAGCTTACGGGGCGTGCCGTGCCCGGTGTCGGCGCGCGCTATTTCTGGGACACGGTGACGCGCCACCACAGCTATGTGATCGGCGGGAATGCCGATCGCGAATATTTCTTCGCGCCCGACGCAATCTCGCAGCATGTCACCGAACAGACCTGCGAGCATTGCAACAGCTACAATATGCTCAAGCTGACCCGCCATATCTATGGCTGGCAGCAACCCGACGGCGCGCTGTTCGACTATTACGAGCGCACGCACTTCAATCATATCCTCGCGGCACATGATCCAAAGACGGGGATGTTCACCTACATGACGCCGCTGATGTCGGGCATCAAACGCGACTGGTCGTCGCCGACCGGCGATTTCTGGTGCTGTGTCGGCACCGGCATGGAGAGCCATGCCAAGCACGGCGAATCGATCTACTGGCAGGGCGGCGACGCGCTGCTGGTCAATCTGTTCATCCCTTCGCGCGCGCACTGGGCGACGAAGGGGGCGGATATCGAGCTTTCCACCGGCTACCCCTATCGGGGCGAGGTCAGGCTGACGCTCTCGGCACTCAAGCGTGCAGGTGCCTTTGCGATCGCGATGCGCGTGCCGGGCTGGGCGGCCTCGGCGGCGATCGCCGTCAACGGCACGCCGGTCGAGGCCGAGCGTTCCGCCGGCTATGCGGTGGTGCGGAGGCATTGGCGGGCGGGCGACGTGCTGACGATGACGCTGCCGATGGAACTGCGCATCGAATCCACGCCGGACGATCCCGATACCATCGCGATCCTGCGCGGACCGCTGGTGCTCGCCGGTGACCTTGGGCCGGCCGACGAGGAACTCGCGACCAGCGCGGCACCGGCGCTGGTCGGCGACGATATTCTTGCCGGCTTTCACGCGGATCCCGCGCAGTTGTCGGTTTACCGGACCCAGGGGCTCGGCCGCCCTTCGGATATGCGCTTCCGCCCCTTCTACAGCGCCTATGACCGGCGCAGCGCGGTGTATTTCAAGCGCTTCACCGATGCCGGCTGGGAGACGGAGAAGGTGGCGTTCGCCGCCGAGCAGGCGCGCCTCGCCGATCTTGCGGCGCGCTCGGTCGACGTGATGCACCTGGGCGAGATGCAACCCGAGCATGATCATCGGCTGACCTCGGACATTTCCTATCCGGTGGTCTATCGCGGGCGGAACGGGCGCGACGCGCGCAGCGGCGGCTTCTTCCAGTTCGTCATGAAGACCAAGCCCGGCCCGCTCGTTCTTGAAGCGACCTATTGGGGCGACGAGCGCAAGCGTGCCTTCGATATCCTGATCGACGACCAGATCGTTGCGACGCAGCAGCTCGAGGCGCTGAAACCGGGGCAGTTCGTCGACGTCGACTATGCCGTGCCCGAGGCGCTGACGCGCGGCGGGGCGAGCGTCACCGTCCGCTTCCAGCCGCATCCCGGGCACACCGCCGGGCCCGTGTTCGGTGTGCGCCTGTTCACACCGGCGAAGACGCCGACGGTCTAGCGCGCCGCCGGTGGGACGGAAGCGGTCAGCGCCAGCAGCGCGGTAGCAAGCAGGCGGCGCCGCGTCATGACGGCTTTCCGATTAGCGGCAGCATCGCGCTCGCGAGACCGGAGGCGGTGGCGGTCAGCCGGATCGGCCCGCCGCGATCGCCGGCTTGGACGATCGCCATGCACAGGCCGTTGAAGGCGGAGCGGCCGGTCGCGTGATCGGGCTCGAGGCTGCGCGGATCGCCATTGCCGACGCCGAGCAGCTTGGCATCGCCCGACAGCGCGAAGTTTACGCGATCGGATGCGGTCGGCACTTCGCGGCCGTGATCGTCGAGGATCGCGGCGCGCACCACCGCGACCTCGCCCGGCGCGAGCTGTCGGCGATCGCTGGAGAGCGCGACCCGTGCCGGCGCGCCGGTCGTCTCGCGGACGGCTGTGAGGATGCGACGTTCGCCGCGGAAGCCGTGCGCCTCGATCCGTCCCGGTGCGTAGGGCACCTGCCATTCGAGGTGGCGATTGCGCTCGACGGTCTTGCGACCCAGGCTGCGGCCGTTGAGGAACAGTTCGACGGCATCGCAATTGCCATGCACCCAGACGGGGACCGGCTTGCCCTCGCGCCCCGTCCAGTTCCAGTGCGGGAAGAGATGGAGGACCGGCGCCGATCCCCACCAGGCGCGATAATACCAATAATCGTCCTTGGGAAAGCCGCAGCTGTCCATCTGGCCGAAGTTGGAGGCGTTTTCGGGCCAGCGCTCGAACGGGGTGGGCTCGCCGCGATAGTCGAACCCGGTCCAGACGAAGCCGCCCGCCAGAAAAACGCGCGCCTCGTAGAAGGTCCACCACGTCTCGGCAGTGGTCGCCCAGCGCGGAAAATCGGTGTCGTAGGCCGGCACGACGCCCGCCTTGTCGTCGCGCGCATATTCGCCGCGGGTCATTACCGTGCTGGCCACCTCGGTGCCGATCATCGGCGTCGTCGGGTGCGCCGCGTGGAACGGGTCGATCTCGCCGAGGAAGTAGTTGCAGCCCTGCACGTCGAGCACGCGCGAGGCGCCCTGGCCGAACTTGCCGTTGAAGGCCTCGGTGACGAGCCGCGTGCCGTCGAGTGCGTAGACGCGACGCTTCATCGTCTCGGCGATCCGCGCGCCGGTCTCGGTGCCGCGATGGATTTCCTCGTTGCCGATGCTCCACAGGATCACGCTCGGATGGTTTCGCCCCTGCCGGACCATCCGCTCGAGCTGGCTCATGCCTTCCGGATCGCTAGACATCTGCCGCGTCTCGTCCATGACGAGCATCCCCATGCGATCGCACGCATCGAGGATCGCCGGCGAAGGCGAATGATGCGTCGAGCGATAGGCATTGCTGCCCATCGCCTTGAGTTGCTCCAGCCGCCAGACGTGCAGACTGTCGGGCACCGCGAAGCCGACGCCGGCATGGTCCTGATGATTGCAGGTGCCCTTGATCTTGACCGGCTTGCCGTTGAGGAAAAACCCGTGGGTGGGATCGAAACGGATATTGCGAATGCCGAAGCGGCAATCGTCGCGGTCGACGACGACGCCGGCAACGACGATCTCGCTCGCCAGCGTGTAGAGGTTTGGCGTCTCCAGCGACCAAAGAACGGCCTGCGCGACCGTCGTCTGCTGGGGAACTGTGATGTGATCCCAGGCGGGCAGATCAACCGGATCGGACAGCAGGGTCGCGACGGTGGTGCCGTTCGGATCGATGATCGTCGATCGGATACGGGCGGAGGTCGCCGGCCCGTCGTTGTCGATGTCTGTCGCCACGCGGATCGCGGCACCGGCACCGGTCACGTAGGTGCGGACCGCGGCGCCCCACTGGCGGATATGCGCGGGCGCGGTCTTCACCAGACGGACGTGGCGATAGATGCCCGCGCCCTCGTAGGACCAGGCTTCGCCCAGGCTGACGTCGCAGCGGACGACCAGGATGTTGGTCTCGCCCGGCTTTGCGAAATCGGTGATGTCGATGCGGAAAGGCGCGTAGCCGCTCTCGTTCGATCCGACGACGAAGCCGTTGAGGATGACGAGACAATCGCGCGAGACACCGTCGAACTCGAGCGAAAGCCGGCGCCCTGCGTCTTCGGCCGCGATCGGCAGCGCGCGGCGATACCAGCCGACGCTGGTCGCCGGCCACAGGCGGCCGAGCGGCTTGAACCCCTGATAGGCGCCGGTCTTGTCGAGATCGGAACCGGTCGGCCCGAATTGCTCGAACGGGAGATCGACCGCCCAATCGTGCGGCAGGTCGATCGCCTGCCAGCCCTTGTCGTCGAAGACCGCGTCGGCGACGGCCGTGCCGACATCGCCCGATTTGCCATAGGTGTCGTGCGACGTGCCGAAGCCGAAATCCTTGGCCGGATCGGCGGCATGGCCCAGATGGAAGCGCCAGCCGCGATCGAGCGGTACGATCTGGCGAGGCGAGGGCGGGGCAACTGGATTTTTTGCGGCCGATCCCATCGCGGGGAGCGCGGCGACCGCGGTCGCCGCGCCGCCGGTCTTCAGCAGGTCGCGACGGTGGACGCGGTCGATCATCGAAAACTCCCGATATGCGGGTCGGCCACCGGACCGACCCGCCGTACCGCTATCAGAGGTTGACGGTTGCGCCGACGAAGATCGTGCGGCCCAGCGTGTCGTACACACCCGGATAGGTGTTGCCGTTGCCGAAGGACTCGAGGATGCCCGATGCGATGGCGGGCGGATCCTTGTCGGCGATGTTGTTCACGCCTGCGCGCAGCTGCAGCCCGCCGGTGAGATTGATCGTCGCGGCGAGGTCGAAGTAATTGTAGGTCGGGATGTGGCTGTTGATCTCGCTGCCGACGCCGTTGAGCGTGCCCGACGCGAGGCTGGACAGCTTGGTTCGATTGATCATGCGCCAGGACAGCGACAGGCTCGCATCGTCGGGCAGCAGCCAGGTCACGCGGGCGACGTGGTGCCAGGTCGGGTTGGGTTCGCCGCAGGTATAGCCGTAATAGCCCTTGCAATTGTAGGTGCCGAGGCCGGGCAATGGTTCGGACGTCTGATCGAGCAGCAGCGTACCGACAAGATTGAAATTGACCTTGCCGAGCTTGCCGACGCCGAGCGTGTAGTCGGCATTGAAGTCGATGCCCGAAGTCCGGAGATAGCCGGTGTTGTACGTCGTCGAGACGATATAGCCGCCGGCCGCGGTGCTGCCGAAGATCGCGCCCGACTGTGGATCGCGGTGGAACAGCCCGCAATAATAGGGATCGGCGCTCGAGATGCACTCGGTGATCGCAAGCGATGGCGCGATCGAGCTGATATAGTCCTTCACCTTGATGTGGTAGTAATCGACTGAAAAGGAGAAGTTGCGCATTTCGTGCGGGGTCAGGACGAGGCCGATCGTATAGGTGTCGCCCTTTTCGGGCTTGAGCTTGGCGTTGCCGCCGTAAAGCTCGTCGCATGTATCCGCGGGGCACTGCGGAATCTTGCCATATTGCGCCGCGGAGACTCCGGTGAGGGCGCAGGCGGCCGCCGATGCCGTGGGGGTGATGCCGCCGCACGGATCGTCCGCCGACACGTTGCCGACGCCCTGGGCGCCGAACAGTTCGGAGATGTTGGGCGCGCGGATCGCGCGGTTGTAGCTGGCGCGCACGCGTACGTCGGTGCTCGGCGCCCAGTTGAGCTCCGCCTTGTACGTCCAGACATTGTAGTTCGACGCAAAGCCGGTCGAGCTCTGCGCATTGTGATAGGCGGAATAGCGCACGCCGCCGTCGAGCGTCAGTTCATGCGCGAAGGGCAGGTTCTGCAGGATCGGGACCTCGATCTCGCCATAGCCCTCGTTGACCGTGATGCGGCCGTCGGTCGGAACCGCGCCGCCTTCCTGGGCCACGGCGTCTGCGGTGTAGAGCAGCGATTCATGGCGATGCTCGGCGCCGACCGCGATGTTGACGCCGCGCGTCGCCCACGGGCTGGTCAGCCCGAACGTGCCCAGATCGCCGTTGATGGTCGCCGCGACCACGGTCAGCGTATCCCGCTCGGCGGTGTTGCTGTCCGAGAACAGATATTGCGCCTGGCTGGAGCTCACCCCGTTCGACTGGAAGATATCGATCGGCACGCAGCTTGGATCCGACCCGTCCACCACCGACTGGCAGGTCGGCGTTCCGTTGACGTTGACCACATCGATCGCGCGCTGCGCCTTGATCGTGTCGACGTTGTTTAGATAGGTCTCGTTGTAGCGGACGAGCGAATGGAGATAATTGACGTCGTAACTGAAGCCGTGGCCGATATCGCCGCGCACGCCGGCGGTATAGCGGAAGTCCTCGTGCCGCAGATCGTCGCGGCGCGAGAAGTCATTGTTGAGGCGATAGCCGATCAGCGCCTGCTCGGTCGCTTTGGTTCCGGCCGCCGCGCCGCACAGCGTGGTCGCCTGCTGCGTGCTCATCAGCGGATTGTCGCAGTTCAGCGTGAAGGCGCTGCCCAAGAACAGCGCCGACGGGGCGACCTGCGAGAAGGTCACGTCGCGCATGAACATGAAGCTGCCGTAGAATTCCAAGGCCGGGCTGACCTTGAACTTGCCGAACGCGCCCGCGGTGTAGCGCTTGTCGGAGCGCTGGATATAGTTGCTCGGCGAGTAATTATACGCGTAGCTGTTGTCGTACGGCACCCAGGTCTTGGAGCCATCCTTCGAATTGGTGAGGTATTGGCCGCCCGCGCTCGGGCCGGTCAATGGCAGGAAAGTGCCATAGGTCGAGGTGCTCGATCCGCCGCAGACGAGGCCGGTGCCGGCCGTATCGAGCTGGTTGAGCGCGCAGTTCGAGACGTCGCGGGAAGACTCCAGCACCGGATCGGTCTGGCGATAGCCGCCATAGATGGTGATATTGCCGCGGCCGTCGGCAAAATTCTTGCCATAGGCGGCGTTCACATTCTGCTTGCCGCCGTCGATGACGTTGCTCGACGCATTGGTATAGCCCGCAGCGCTATTCAGCCCGCGCACATAGTCGTTACCGTTGTTGTGCTGATCGAAGCCGGTCTGGGCGTCGAGACGCAAGCCGTTCAGGCTGTCGTCGAGCACGAAGTTGACCACGCCCGACAGGGCGTCCGAACCATAGACGGCCGATGCGCCGCCGGTCACGACGTCGATCCGCTTGATCAGCGTGGACGGCACGAAGTTGAGGTCGATCGCCTGCGACGACATCATCCGCTGACCATTGATCAGCGTCAGCACGCGGCTCGAGCCGAGATTGCGCAGATTGACCTGCGACGTGCCGTTCGACCCGTTGGAGACGTTGTCGTTAGCATCCGCAGTAAACTGCGGGAGGCGATTGAGCACATCTTCGACGTTGATGGCACCCTCGAGCTTGATCTCCTGGCTGCTCACCGCGGTGATCGGGCTGTTGCTCTGCAGGTTCGGTCGTTTAATCAGCGAGCCGGTAACGAGAATCTCGCCATTATTGTCGCCAGTGCTGCTCGCGGCGTCCGCGGCGGCTGGCGCCGGCGTCACCTGAGCATAGATCGCCGACGACATCAGCGTCGTGATCAGCGCGCCGATCGCGGCGTTCCGTCGTGTCGTGCGGATATTGTCTCGCATGATGTCCCCCATTCGCCGTTCCGGCTTGTGGAGGCCAATCCAACATGATCATGATCAGCTGTCAAATATTTTATACGATATAACGAATGAATGTATTTAGAATACCAGATCAGCCGATTTCGATGCGTATGGCGCGGGTGCGGGGGCCCTGCGGCAGTACGCCGATACGGCCATCGCTGCCGACCTCCGCCATGATGCCGCCGATCATGGCGCGGCGTATCTTCCGGCCGTCCGGTAGACGGATGCGCAGCAGCGTCTCCTGCGGGAGGCGCGGCGGCAGCTTGAGTTCCCCTTCGATCGCATCTTCGGAGGTCGCGCGCAGCGAGAAGCCGACGGCACCCCACCGCGTCGGGGCGCCGTCGATTGCGATCGTCTTGCCCGACAATATCCAGCGGGTCGGCACCGCGCGTGCCAGCCAGAGCCGATCGGCGTCCGCGTCCTCATATACCAGCATCCAGCGGACCAGCTTGGGAATGGTGAGCTGCGCGGGAATGCAGAATAAGGCGAGATCGCCGTTGATGCTGGATACCTCGCCGCCCATCCAGCTGCCGCGCGTATGCGCATGGAAGCGATGCGCGTAGAGGAACAGCAGATATTCCTCGATCCGGTCCTGTCGCAGCAGCGCCTCGGCATAGCCATAGGAGATGAAGCCTAGCACGTCGCGGCTTTCGGGATTGGGTCGGCCGATATTGGCGACGACACCCAGCGTCGTGCCGCCGTGCCCGCGCAGGCAATCGATCACCAGCGCCTCGAGGTCCGCGGGCAACACGCCGGGCTGGAGCAGTTCGGCATAGGCGCGGTGCGGCCAGCCCTGCTCGGATTCCGTCTCGCGCGTCAGCGCCTCGCGGAAGGTCTCCGTGACGCCGGGCAGCGGGCCGACATAGGGCGGCTTGAGATCGTGGCGGACGTTGGCGCGCAGGCGCTCGACGAGATGCGACTGCAGCCGGTCGGCGCGCGCCGACCAGTCGCGCGCATCCGCAGCCGGGCCGCCGATCGCGGGCCAGATCGCGGCGATCTCGCGCCAGCCACGCACCGCGAAGGCCGAATTGGCCCAATAGGGCTTCCACCAGATCGTCGGATCGGGGTGAAGGCAGGAATCGGACTCGTTCCAGCCGTGGATCAGGCCATGACCGCGATCGGCGACGGGCAGGGCGAGGCTCTGGTCGTGCAGCTCGGCGAGCAGCGTCGCGGTCGCGCGGATCTTGTCGCGATGCTTGCCGAGCGTCGCGACATCGCCGGTCAGATGGAGGTAGCGCGCGAGCAGCGCGAGCGTCAGGCCATATTGCGCGGTCTCGGGGCCGCGCATGTCGACGAGGCCGTCCGGCTGCACGAAGGCCGTGAAATATTGATCGAGCACCGCGCGCGCCTGCGTGAAGCGCCCCCACAGCAGATTGGCGTAGAGCGAGCTCGTGAACGTGTCCTGGAAGCCGTCATATTCGGAGCCGTAATAGTCGCGGTCGACGGCGCCATATTTAGGCCAGACGCCGTTCGGCCGAACGATCAGCTCCTTGGCGAAGGCGTGATCGACCATGTCGGTCCAATCCGGATCGGGCAGCGTCGCCTTCACGCCCTCGGCGAGTTCGGCCTGCCAGCAGCGCGCGAAACGAAACAGCGCCGTGTAGAAGGCGTCCGGCGTCGGATGCTCGCGGCGGGGTGGGTAGGGGGCGTAGCTGTGCCCATAGTCGGCGGCGACGATCCGGCCCTGCTCGACGTGCAGCGTGCGATGCCAGGTCTCGACGATGAAGCGGTTGTCGGCATCGACGTCGGCGAAGACGATCAGATCCCAATCGCCGCCCGCCTTGCGGGGAATGACCTTGTGCACCGCGGGCAGCCAGCCGCCGAGCAGCCCCTCGCGGCGTTTCAGCGCGATGTCGTCGCCGGACAGTTCGGGGAAGCGATGCTCGGGGCGATAGGTCCGCGTGCGGCCGTTGCGCATTACCGGCATCGTATCCTCGGCCTGCTTCGTGCCGACCAGCGTCGTCCACGGCAGCCGCGATCCGATCTCGTCGGGCTTGAAGTTGGACGAACTCGGCGGCGCGGCGTCGCGAACACGGTCCGGATCGGGGTCGCCACCGCCGGCGAGCAGCGCGTCGGCGAGCAGGTCGGCATCGGCGAGCGCGATGTCGCGCATCTGCAGGCCGAGATGCGCGGGCTCGGCGGTGGCGAACATCGCCTCGGTGCGCTTGGCGAGTTGCAGCGTACCGGAGGTCGACACGAAGCTGATCGCGCCGTCTGGATCGCGAAGGTCTTCCCACACCGCGAAGCGCTCGCCGTCGATCGTGACATCGAGCAGATGCGTATGCCCGTCGAGCGCGTTCGGCGGCAGGACGGGAAGACGCGGCGCCGCATGCAGCGCTCCGCTGCTCAGTGCAGCAGTGCCGACGACGGACGATTGCAGGAAGTCACGGCGGTTCATGCGGCCTCGCTGGCAGGATAGAGTGGGGAGGAGAGCGGGCCTCGCAAGGCGACCGCGATCAGCACGCCGGCAGTCGCGATCAGCGCGTGCAAGCCCCAGAAACGAACCGGGCCGAGCGGCATGTAGAAGCGGGCGAGCCAGCCTGCGGTCAGATTGGCGACGAACAATCCGGCATAGGCGGCGCCCATCAGCGTCGCGGTCAGCCGCGCGGGTGCGGCGCGCGATACGGCGGCGAGCAGCACCGGCATCACGAACAGATAGGCGGAGGACGACAGCAGGAAATAGCCGAATCCCCAGAACGCGCCGATCGAATGCGCCTCCGGCCAGGCGTAGGCGAAAAGCGCAAGCAGCGCGTCCGCGGCCGCCATCATCGCGCAGCCGATCGCGAATTTGGACGCGACGCGCGGCTCACGCCCCGCCGCCGCCTGTCGTTTCCACAGCAGCATGACCAGCGGAGTCGACAGGACCGTCACCAGCCCGTCGCTGGCGAGATACCAGGCCACCGGAATCTCGAACCCACCGACGTGCCGGTTGGCGGCGTCGTGGATCCAGAGCGGGAAGACGTCGTAACCCTGTCCGAACGGCACATTGTAGCAGAGCGACAGCGCGACCAGTCCCAGCAGGGCGGCGATCCTGCGTGCGTCGCCGGCCTGTCCCGCCTCGCGCACCACGTCGCGGCCACGCGGTCGGTCGGCGGGCAGGTGACGCCAGCCCGACACGTAGATGGCGATGCCGATCAGCATGCCGAAGCCGGCGCCGGCGAAACCGAGATGCCAGCTGTGCGTCTCGCCGATCGAACCGCAGATCAGCGGCCCGGCGAAGGCGCCGATGTTGATCCCGAAGTTGAACAGCAGGAAGGCACGATCGCGCCGCGCGTCGTCGGGCGCGTACAGCCTGCCGACCTGCGTCGCGATATTGCCCTTGAGGCAACCCGAACCGCAGATCAGCGCGGCCAGCGCGATCAGGAAGCTCGCGTCGAAGGCGAGCAGGAAATGACCGAGCGCCATCAGCCCGGCGCCGACCAGGACCGTACGTCGTCCGCCGAGCAGCCGGTCGCCGATGATGCCGCCGATCATCGGCGTCAGATAGACCAGACCGGTATAGAGCCCGAATATCTGCGAGGCGAGCGCCTGGTCCGAAAGCGGCCCGGTAACCGTTTCGACGATCATCCGGAAACTGCCAAAGCCCCAGACCAGCCGATCGGCGCCGGCCGGTAGCAGCACCGTCGCCATATACAGCATCAGCAGCGCCTGCATCCCGTAGAAGGAGAAGCGCTCCCAAGCCTCGGTGCCCGAAAGAATGGCCAAGCCGCGAGAGTGGTGGCGAGCGTCGGCGGTGTTCGCCCCTGACGGGATGTGCGCAGGGCGAGCCTTATCGAGCGATTTGCGCGCCGTCTCGCGAGCCCCCAATTTCATCCGCCTCTCGCCACAGCCCAGGCGAATTGTTTAAACGTATTCCGTATACGAAACAAGCGGGGACGCGCTCACGAAGCTGGCCTCGAAAGTAGCCAGGTGCAGGTCGCGGCCAAGTTCATGGTCGGCGCTGGTCTTCGCCGGCCGGCGGCTCATCCGCATAGCCGGCGGGTCATGATTAGCTGTTCACCGACAGCACCAGCTTGGGATCGGGGATATCGTCCGCCTCATGGCCCTCGATCGGCAGTACCGCGGTGCCGATCGCGAAGAACTCGATCACATGCGGCGACCAATTGTGGCTGCCCTCGTGCAGATCCGCGCCGACGACGCCCTCGGCGCCCGCCTGCGCCGCCTCGGTCTGCATCCGCTCCATCGCGATCTCGCGTGCTTCGTAGAGCGCGAGGCTGAAATTGGTGAGCTCGACATTCTGGCCGACGCTGCCCAGCGTCGCCAGCGGTCCGCGCCGCGCGACATGGTAGACGCAGCTGCCCATCACCATTTCGAGCGGGCGATAGCCGGCGGCGAGCAACGTCCAGAAATCCTGGCCCGACAAGGCCGAGGTGAAGGGCTGCCCGTTCGGCCCCTTGAACCCTTGATGGCCCTTGGCGTGGACGACGCCGGTGCCGATCGCGACGAATTCGAGGATCTTCGAATCCCATTCGAGGCGCTTGACCGTCAGCCGCACCCCGACGATCCCGTCCGCGCCCATTTGCGCCGCCTCGAGCCGCATCCGCTCCATCGCCAGCGCACGCGCCTCGTACATCGCGGTCGAGAGCACATCGAGTTCCTGGTTGGCGCTCCACGCGGCGAACTGGAAGCCGAGATGATAGATGCACGAGCCGACGCACAGCCCGATCGGCTCGAATCCCGCCTTGCGCACCAGCAGGAACTCGTTGACCGAGAAATCCGAGGTGAAGATGCCGCCCGGATGACCGTCGCGGCGCAGGCCAGCGAGGCGCGCCAGCGCATGTTCGGGGATTTGTTGCTCGGCCATCAGATGCTGCCTTCCTGTTCGGAACTGTCGGTGTCGTAGACCGCATGACGAACCTCGCCGGTGCGTTTGAGCGGCGAGAGGCCATCACGCATGTCGATCGTGGGCTCGATCTCGTGCGGCACGTCGGCGCCGCGCGGCGTGTCGACCACGGTGCCGACGACGATGTGGCGGCCCAGATAAGCAGGCGGCTGCTTGTCGCGGTCCTGCTTGAGGATCTCGCCGAAATGCGTGTGCGCGAGCACCCATTGCCCATCGTCGCGGCATTGGCGCGGAGGCTCGCATGCGCCTCGCGACGGATGCCTTCCCAGAAATCGCCAAGCTCGGTGAGCGGCTGGTTGCCCGCGAAGGCGCCGGTCTGCCACTGCGTCAGGCTGCCCCCCGAGCCATAGCCGAAGCCGCCGCCGCCCAGCCAATTATAGCAGGCGCCGACCGCGATCCCGACCGGCACGATGCCCATTTCGAGCAGTCGCACGAATTCGAGCGCGGGGACGGTGGCGACGATCGGATCGGGGCTGGGTTTCAGCCCCTCGACTCGGATCGCGGTGCCGATCAGCGTGAAATCCATGCTCGGGCCGAAGCTGTGGCGCAGCGTCCGCATCCTGACATCGACGATCGCATTGGCGCCGCACGCGACCGCCTCTCGGCGGATGCGGTTGAGCGCGTGGTGCCAGCCTTCCTCGTGGCCCTCGGTCCAGCTCCAGCCATAATGGAACCAGCAGGTGCCCGAGACGGTGGCGATCGGCCTCACGCCGTGGCTCTTGGCAAGCAGCAGCTCGGCGGGCGACATCGTCGCCACCCAGGGCTGCTTGCCGATCGCGGCATTCTGCAAGCGATCGACAACGAACGGCGGCAGCGACTGGCGCGCCAGCGCATCCTCCCACGCGGCGGCGCGCGCCTCATGCTCCGCGCGTTTTCCGGGCGCGATCGACTCTTTCGAAAACAGTCCCATGTGCTGCCCCCCCCACCCGGATCGCCGATGCTAGCGGCGCAGATCGCACCTGTCAGCCCCGCGTTTCGGCTCGCATAATCGCCGCGGCACCCTATTTATGCGGCGGCGCAGCAAAAGGGCCGAATTATGCACGACCGGATCGCTGCCACCAAAGCGACGCCCGCGGGGATTTCGCCCGCGATCACCTTCGCCTGCGCGCTGGCCTGCGGCGCGATGGTCGCCAATATCTATTATGCCCAGCCGCTGATCGGGCTGATCGCGCCCGAACTGCACATGGCGCCGGGCGCGGCAGGGTTGATCGTCACGCTGACCCAGCTCGGTTACGCCGTCGGCCTGTTGTTCATCGTGCCGCTCGCCGATCGCCTCGAGAATCGGCGGCTGATCCTCGCGACCTTGCTGTTGACCGCGGCCGCGCTGGTGATCCTTGCGCTGGTGCCGAGCGCCGGGCTGTTTCTCGCCGCCTCGGCGCTGGTCGGCGTCACCTCCGCGGGCGTCCACATGGTGGTGCCGTTCGCAGCATCGCTGGCGCCCGCAGAGACGCGCGGGCGAACGATCGGCAACGTCATGTCGGGGCTGCTCGCGGGCATCATGCTGTCGCGGCCGGTCGCGAGCATCATTGCCGAGGTCGCGGGCTGGCGCGCGGTGTTCGGCGTGGCGGCGGCGCTGATGCTGCTGCTCGCGCTGCTGCTCGCCCGCGTGCTGCCCGAACGCCGGCCGACGAGCGGCGAGAGCTACGCCCGCATCCTGCGCTCGATGGCGCGGCTGCTGGCCCGCGAGCGTCCGCTTCAACGCCGCGCGATCTATCACGGCTTCGTCTTCACCATCTTCACGATCTTCTGGACCGCGGTGCCGCTCGAACTCGCGCGTCGCTTCGGCTTCAGCCAGACCGGCATTGCCGCTTTCGCGCTGGCGGGCGCTGCGGGCGCTCTGGTCGCTCCCGTTGCGGGACGGCTCGGCGATCGCGGATATATCCGCGCCGGCACGGGTGTGGCGATGCTGATCATGATCGCCGCGTGCCTGCTCGCCGGCTGGGCGGGGGCGGCGGGGTCGCTGATCGGGCTCGTCCTGTTCGCGATCGCGCTCGACGGCGCGACGCAGCTCAACCAGGTGCTCGGCCAGCGCGTGATCTTCTCGCTGCCGGGCGAGGATCGCGGACGCGTCAACGCAGTCTATATGACCGTGATCTTCCTGTTCGGATCGACCGGCGGCATCGCCGCGAGCGCCGCCTATCATGCCGACGGCTGGTGGGGAACGATGCTGCTGTGCGCTGCGATGGGCGTCGCTGTGCTGGCGATTTTTTGCACCGAATTCCTTGGCCGCCGCCGCACAGGCGAATAAGGCACCTGCCAACTTCCACCAGCGGGACCCACCATGACCATCCTCATCCGCGAAGCCGATCTGATCGAGAGCGTCGCCGACGCGCTGCAGTTCATCTCCTACTTCCACCCGATGGACTATATCCGCGCGCTGGGCCGCGCCTACGAGGCGGAACAAGCCCCCGCCGCCAAGGACGCGATCGCGCAGATCCTGACCAATTCGCGGATGTGCGCGGAGGGCCACCGGCCGATCTGCCAGGATACCGGCATCGTCACCGTGTTCGTCAAATGGGGCCAGAACTGCCAGCTCGAGTCGACCCGGTCGCTGCAAGCCGTGATCGACGAGGGCGTGCGCCGCGCCTATCTGTTCCCCGAGAACCGCTTGCGCGCCTCGATCGTCTCGCCGCCGATTTTTGGGCGCGTGAACACCAAGGACAACACGCCGTCGGTGGTGAACGTCGAGATGGTGCCCGGCGACCATGTCGAGGTGATCGTCGCGGCCAAGGGCGGCGGCTCGGAGAACAAGTCCAAGTTCGCAATGCTCAACCCGTCCGACAGCGTCGTCGACTGGGTGCTCGAGCAGCTGCCCAAGATGGGCGCGGGCTGGTGCCCGCCGGGGATGCTCGGCATCGGCATCGGCGGCACCGCCGAGCAGGCGATGAAGCTCGCCAAGGAATCGCTGATGGGCGACATCGACATGGCCGAGCTCAAGCAGCGTGGTGCCGTGACGGACATCGAGAAGCTCCGCATCGAGCTGCACGACAAGGTCAATGCGCTCGGCATCGGCGCGCAGGGGCTGGGCGGTCTCGCGACCGTGCTCGACGTCAAGATCGAGACCTGGCCGACGCACGCTGCCTCGCTGCCGATCGCGATGATCCCCAATTGCGCCGCAACGCGCCATGCTCACTTCACGCTCGACGGATCGGGGCCTGCTTTCCTTGAGACGCCCAATCTCGACGATTGGCCCAAGGTCGAGTGGAAGCCGTCGAAGGAGTCGATCCGCGTCGATCTCGACACGCTGACGCCGGAGGTGGTGGCAAGCTGGAAGCCGGGCGACCGGCTGCTGCTCAACGGCAAGATGCTCACCGGCCGCGACGCCGCGCACAAGCGCATCGCCGACATGCTGGCGAAGGGCGAGGAACTGCCCGTCAGCTTCCGCGGCCGCACGATCTATTATGTCGGCCCGGTCGATCCCGTCGCGGGCGAGGTCGTCGGCCCCGCCGGCCCGACGACGGCGACGCGGATGGACAAGTTTACCGGCATGATGCTCGATCAGGGTCTGCTCGCGATGGTCGGCAAGGCCGAGCGCGGGCCCGTCGCGATCGAGGCGATCAAGCAGGCCAAATCTGCCTATCTGATGGCGGTGGGTGGTGCCGCCTATCTGGTCAGCCGTGCGATCAAGGCCTCCAAGGTGGTCGGCTTCGCCGATCTCGGCATGGAGGCGATCTACGAGTTCGACGTCGTCGACATGCCGGTGACGGTCGCGGTCGATGCGACGGGCGAGAGCGTTCACCAGACCGGCCCCTTGGTGTGGCGCAGGAAGATCGCGGAAGAGAAGTTGCTCGAGACGGTATGACGCGGCTTTGTTGATCGGACATAATCTTCCACCGTCATCCTGGATTTGATCCGGGACCCAGGGCTTCGGGCGTTTCGTTTGCGGCTCTGGATGCCGGATCAGGTCCGGCATGACGATTGGGGTGTCAGACGGCCATTGCCGCTCGGTGCGTGCATCCCTAGCTCCACGACATGATGATCTGGATCGGGCGCATCGGCGTCGGCTTGGCTGTGCTCGTGATAGTGATTGGGATCGTGCTGTGGCTCGCGCCGCGCTTCCTCGATCGGATCTACTATCGCGGCCCCGTCTCGGATCATTTCGACGGACAGCATTTCTTCAACCCCGACGACAGGCCGACCGCCGACCAGCGCAGCACGCGCGTGACGCCGTTGCGCTTCCTGCGCTTCGCATTCGGGATGGACCGCGCGCCCTGGCCCAAATCCGTCCCGGTCGTGCAGACCGTACCGTCCGCGCGTGTCGAGGGCGAGGCGGTGCGGGTGACGTGGATCGGCCATTCAAGCGTGCTGATCCAGACGGAGGGGCTCAACATCCTGACCGATCCGGTATGGTCCGGGCGCGCCTCGCCGCTGTCGTTCGCAGGGCCGAAGCGCGTCCGCGAACCCGGCGTCGCGTTCGACAGCCTGCCCAGGATCGATCTCGTGCTCGTCAGCCACAATCATTACGACCATCTCGATATATCGACGCTCGAACGGTTGTGGCGACGCGACAAGCCGACGATCGTCGTGCCGCTGGGCAACGACACGATCCTGAAGGGTAAGGGCATCGACTCGATCGCGCGCGACTGGGGCGAGCGCGTGCCGATCAAGCCAGGCGTCGACGTGATCGTCGAGCGCGTCCATCATTGGGGATCGCGCTTCGGCGCGGATCGCAACCGGGCGCTGTGGTCGGGCTTCACGCTGACATTGCCCGGCGGGAACCTGTTCTTCGCGGGCGACACGGGCTGGGGGGACGGTAGCTGGCTCGAGGAAGCGGCGAAGGACGGCCCGTATCGGCTCGCGATCATCCCGATCGGCGCGTACCTGCCGACCGAATTGATGAGGTCGAGCCATATCGGACCCGACGAAGCTGCGGCGATCTTCAAGAGATTGGGTTCCGCTTATGGTCTCGCGGTGCATTGGGGGACGTTCCAGCTTTCGTCCGAGGCGATCGACGCGCCGCCCGAGCGGCTCGCCGCCGCACTCGCGGCCGACGGTGTAGCGCCTGACCGCTTCCGCGCGACGATGCCCGGCGAGCCATGGTCGATTCCGGCACGGTAGTGCATATCACGCTCGTGCCGTCTCTTCGCCGCCGCGTCGCCACAGTTGGTTCATCGTTGCGACAGGAACCGTGGCCTGAAAGCAACACCTTAGAATAGCGTGCGAAGATGGCTGCTCGTTCAGGGAACGATCGGCCTCGCCAAGGCATATCACGCCGCGTCGTCGCTTCGGCGAGACCAGATGTACCAGTTGCTTACGAGGTTTTTTATCATGAAGACGTTCCTGCTCGCCACCGGCGCGCTGCTCGCCGTGACCGCCGCTCCCGCCTTCGCACAGGATGCCGACACGTCGGCTCCGACGATGTCCGCGCCGTCCGACGGCCCGACCTTCACCGGCCCCCGCGCCGAAGTGTTCGGCGGCTGGGATCGCGTCGGCACGCGCGCCCGCTTCAACGATGGCACGACGCGCGACACGACGCATGACCACAAGTCGGCTTGGACTGGCGGCGGCCTGCTCGGCTACGACATGCCAGTCGGCAACAAGCTGACCGTTGGCGTGCTCGGCAGCTATGCGGTCTCGACCGCGAAGACCTGTGCCTATTCGGACGGCACGGGCGGTCTCGGCGGCTGCGTCAAGTCGGGTCGCGAGATCGAGGGCGGCGCGCGCGTCGGCTACAAGATCGCACCGCGCACGCTGATCTACGGCAAGCTCGCCTATGTGAACGGCCAAATCCGCAGCAAGTTCGGCGACGGCACCGACTATGTCGGCGGCCATGCCAACCGCGACGGCGGCCGTGCCGGTGCGGGCGCGGAGTTCGCGCTCAACAATCACGCGTACGTCAAGGCCGAGTACGACTACACGCGCTTCAAGTCGTTCCATGCGGACGATCTGGGCGTCGCCGACACCAGCCTGCGCTACGATCGCAACCAGGTGCTCGCCGGCTTCGGCGTCCACTTCTAAGCGATACGAGACTTAGGTCTGGCGCTCCGTCGACCCCGTGTCGGCGGAGCGTTTTTCTGTCCAGGCAAGATCAGCCTTGTGGTGCCAGGCAGGCCGCAATCCGTCGACCGCTGTCGCGGCCCCGGAAAGCCAGGTCGAGCTTGCCTGTCTGCCCCGTGCCGGTAAAGTCGAAATCATAGCCGGTCGTGCTATAGCGGCCGGTGCCGGTGACATGCATCGTCTGGCCGTGCCCGTCCGAGCAATCGCCGACCGCCTCGATCTTGCCGCCCGCCATCGCGAAACGGCCGAAATGGCAGCTCCCTTCCGCGCCCGCGAGGAATATCGTGCGCGGATCGGCGAGGTCAGCAGCGGTATAGCAATCGCGGTGCGGCTGCGGAGACGGCAGCGTGCTCTGCATGTGTGCGCCCATCTCCTCCGATCCGTTGACGCTGTCGAGCGCATAAACCAGCGTTTCCTCCCACAGGCCGGGCGCCAACGGCGGCGCGGGCGAGGCCGCGAGCAGGAGCGGGAGGGTGGCGAGCAATCGGGCGGTACGCATGGCGGTCCTTTGATCCGTTCACAGGGTTAGCGCATGGTCGGCGCCGATGTTCAAATCGGGTGCGCTGCCGATTGCGGCGTTCGCCTTTCGTCCCCATACTCCCCTCATGGCCATACAGATCCGCACCAGTCTCGCCGAACCCGAGGAGCAACCGGCGTTCATGCCGCACCGCCCCGCGCGGCCCGAGAAGTCGGAAGGGGGCAAGGCGTTCCGGCTCGTCTCCGACTATGAGCCGGCAGGCGACCAGCCGGGCGCGATCGCCGATCTCGTCGCCGGCATGAACGACGACGACAAGACGCAGGTGCTGCTCGGCGTCACCGGCTCGGGCAAGACGTTCACGATGGCCAAGGTGGTGGAGAAGCTCCAGCGCCCCGCGCTGGTGCTCGCCCCCAACAAGATTCTGGCGGCGCAGCTCTACGGCGAGTTCAAGCAATTCTTCCCCGACAATGCGGTCGAGTTCTTCGTCAGCTACTACGACTATTACCAGCCTGAGGCCTATGTGCCGCGCTCGGACACCTACATCGAGAAGGAAAGCTCGGTGAACGAGGCGATCGACCGGATGCGTCACTCGGCCACACGCTCGCTGCTCGAGCGCGACGATGTGCTGATCGTCGCCTCGGTGTCGTGCCTCTACGGCATCGGTTCGGTCGAGACCTATTCGGCGATGACCTTCCAGCTCAAAAAGGGCGAGACGGTCGACCAGCGCGAGATCGTCCGCAAGCTCGTCGCGCTCCAGTACAAGCGCAACGACGCCGTCTTCCAGCGCGGCAATTTCCGCGTGCGCGGCGACAATCTCGAACTCTTTCCCTCGCACTATGAAGACACCGCCTGGCGGATCACCTTCTTCGGCGACGAGATCGAAAGCATCACCGAGTTCGATCCGCTCACCGGCAAGAAGGTGGCGAATCTCGACTACGTCAAGGTCTACGCCAATTCGCACTATGTGACGCCGGGCCCGACACTCAAGCAGGCGACAGAGGCGATCAAGCACGAGTTGGCGGAACGCCTCAAGGAGCTGGTGATCGAGGGCAAGCTGCTCGAAGCGCAGCGACTGGAGCAGCGTGTACAGTTCGATCTCGAGATGATCGCGGCGACCGGCGCCTGCGCGGGGATCGAGAATTACAGTCGCTTTCTTACTGGCCGCCTGCCCGGCGAGCCACCGCCCACCTTGTTCGAATATCTGCCCGAGAACGCGCTGCTGTTCGTCGATGAGAGCCACCAGACGATCGGCCAGATCAACGGCATGTCGCGCGGCGATCACCGCCGCAAGATCACGCTCGCCGAATATGGTTTCCGGTTGCCGTCGTGCATCGACAATCGCCCGCTGCGCTTCAACGAATGGGACGCGATGCGGCCGCAGACCGTCGCGGTGTCGGCTACGCCGGGGCCGTGGGAGATGGAGCAGGCCGGCGGCGTATTCGCCGAGCAGGTGATCCGCCCGACGGGACTGATCGATCCGCCGGTAGAAATCCGTCCGGTCGAGCACCAGGTTGACGATCTTGTGCAGGAATGCCGCGATACCGCCGCCAAGGGCTATCGTTCGCTAGTGACGACACTGACCAAGCGGATGGCGGAGGACCTCACCGAATATCTCCACGAGGCCGGGCTGAAAGTCCGCTACATGCACTCGGACGTCGAGACGTTGGAGCGCATCGAACTGATCCGTGACCTGCGGCTTGGCGTCTACGACATCCTCGTCGGCATCAATCTTCTGCGCGAGGGGCTCGACATCCCGGAGTGCGGGCTTGTCGCGATCCTCGACGCCGACAAGGAAGGTTTTCTGCGCTCCGAGACTTCGCTGATCCAGACGATCGGGCGCGCCGCGCGCAACGTCGACGGCAAGGTCATCCTCTACGCCGATCGCATCACCGGATCGATGGAGCGCGCGATGGCCGAGACCGAGCGGCGTCGGGAAAAGCAGACCGCGTACAATGTCGAGCACGGCATCACGCCCGCCACGATCAAGCGCGACATCACCGATATCGTGGGGCACCTCGCCAGCCGCGACCAGGTTACCGTCGACACCGGGATCGAGGAGCGCCCGCACATGGTCGGCCACAATCTGCGCGCCTATATCGAGGATCTCGAGAAGCAGATGCGCAAGGCGGCCTCCAACCTCGAATTCGAGCAGGCTGGCAATTTGCGCGACGAAATCCGCAAGCTCGAGCAGGAGGAGCTCGGGCTCCCCGTCGCCGAGCACCGCGCGGCGGTGCGCGGCAATTCGACGCTCGGCAAGCCGGGGACGCGCCAGACCCGCTACGGCAAGGCCAAGGCGGCGAAAGCGGCGCGGACGCAGACGCGCGGTGGGTAAAGCCGCACCCAAGATATACCGTTCGTCCTGAGCGAAGTCGAAGGACGTGCTTCAAACGCAACGCCTGCGACACGCACTTTGACTCCGCTCAGTGCGAACGGGATAGGGGTCTACTGACGCCGAAGTAAGGCGACCAGACGACGGCTGACGCTTGCGGCTTTCGTGATCCATCGCCATGGATCGTGGATGACGATGCGGCCAACACGACGATCGATCCAGAACGGCGCTGCGATGCTGGCAATCGCGACGCTCGCTTCCTGCGTGGCGCCGCCCAAGCCGACACCCGCGCCGCCACCGCCGCCGAGACCGGCCCCGTCGCTTCCCGCCGCACCGCCGCAACAGGACTGGCGCGACGTTCCGCTGACGCCCGGCACCTGGACATGGCGCGGCAGCGCCGGCCAGGGATCGATCGCGCAATATGGGCTGGCGGGGCAGGGTGCGCAGTTCGCGCTCCGCTGCGATTTCGGCACACGTGCGATCATCTTCTCGCGCGGCGGGAGCGTTGGCGTGGCCGCAAACAGCATGGCCTTCACCACTTCCTTTGGTCCTTTCAGCTTGCCCGCGAGCTATGGCGGCGGCCAACCGCCCGCGATCGTCGCGACCGCCGGCGCGCGCGATCCGCATCTCGACCAGCTCGCGTTCAGCCGCGGCCGCTTTCTGGTCGACGTCGCGGGCCAGCCGCGGCTGGTGCTGCCCGCTTGGCCTGAAGTCGCACGCGTGATCGAGGATTGCCGCCTCTAGCAGCCACCCGCCGTGGCGTCCTTGCATCACCGGCGCGGCCTTTGGAAAAGCGTGAAAAAGCGCTTGCATCGCGGCCGCCGATGATTCAGTTTCACTGGGTCCTATCAACGAGCGAAAGGAGGTGACCGATGTCTCATGGTTCAGCTAAGGGGTCGGTTTTATCCGTTCGGGAGATGTCGCGCTAGGCTTTCGGGCTGAAAGCCGCGACCAGGGTCTTCCGGGCTGGATCATCCGGCCGCTGACCATGCGAGACCGCCGGGGCGCCAGCCGTCCCGGCGGTCTTTCTCTTTTTAGGCTTCCAGCGTCGCGTCGAGCGTGATCTCGGCATTGAGCAGCTTGGAGATCGGGCAGCCCGCCTTGGCACCGGCGGTGATCGTGTCGAACTCGGCCTGCGCGATGCCGGGGATCTTGGCGGTGAGGGTCAGCGCCGACCTGGTGATCGTGAAGCCGTCGCCATCCTTGTCGAGCGTGATCGCCGCCTTGGTGTCGAGCGTGCCGTCGGTGTAGCCGGCGCCGGCCAATGCGAAGCTCAGCGCCATCGTGAAGCACGAGGCGTGCGCGGCGGCGACCAGCTCCTCGGGATTGGTGCCCGCCTCGTTCTCGAAGCGCGTGTTGAAGTCGTAGCGCGCGTCGGCGAGCACGCCCGACTGCGTCGAGACGCGGCCCTTGCCGCTCTTGCCCAGGCCTTCGTAATGCGCGGTGCCGGTACGGATCATGATCGTCTCCTTGGGGTGTCTTGGCAGGTGAGTCTCGCGGTCCAACGTGCCGGGTGGCGGACGGTTCGGGGGGCCGCCGCGCCGATCGGTGCGTTGATCGCATCGCACGCATAGCATGGAGAATAGCGATGGCCGATGACACTGATCACGGGGCGAAGCCCGAACACAATGCGGTCACGCCGCCCAAGCGCGACACCGAGCAGCAGGTCGATCCCTATGTCGCGGGCAAGCCCGCCGGGGAGCGTCAGGACGGGGCAGGTGCCGGGCCCGAGCGTGGCGACCGCCACGACGCGCTGCCGCCCGGCGACACCGCGCGCCGGCGCCGCGAGGGTGAGGCGCAGGGCGATCCCGAGGAGCCCGATGCCGATCACCGCGGCAAGCCCGCCGGGCTGACCAGCGGCGCCGCCACGGGCTCCGGATCGGGCGCGGGCGGCGGCGGGACAGGCCAGGTCGAGGAACCCGATCCCGACAGCAAGGGCGGCGGCGGCCGCGAACAGGGGTTCGCCCACCCACGCTGACCCGCCCGTTCCCGCCACCGTCCCCGCCTACGACCGAGGCGCCCGGCAGCATTAATGCCAGGCGTCTCGATGCGTGTCCGCCCGCCCGCCATGTTGCAAAGCGATTGCATCTCACGCAACAGGCAGCAGAATCAGCGCATTTGCGTTGCTGCACCGCAACAATAAACTGAGAGCGTCACATCAAGCCCCGGCCCAGACTGGCCGCATCGGGAGTTGAACTATGCGCCTCGTCCTCGCCTCCGCGCTTTTCGCCATCGCACCGCTCGCCGGCATCGCCGCGCCCGCGATTGCCGCCCCGCTCCAGCATTTCACGCAGGACGGCGAGGATTACAGCTATTCCGCGCAGCGCCGCGCCGACGGCCTTGTCGTGCTTCGCGGCACCGTCGACAGCACGGGCGACGCGTTCAACCTGCGCGTCCGCGGCCAGCAGGTCGATGGCCGCATCGGCGTGAGCACCGTCTCGTTCCGCGTCTCGCCCGAGACCGCGACGCGGCTCGCCGAGGAAGTCCCCGTCGGCAGCGGCGCCGAGACCGCGCTCGCCGCCAACTGAGCCACGGGCGCCTATTGCGAACCCCGCGCCGGCCGGTCCGTCGCGGGGTTCGTCGTCTCTGCGGAGCATGGCGACCGCGCAATCCACGCAATTCGCCGCAGGACGTATCGACCATCCTCGGTCGCTGCTTCGTCCGCGACACGATCGTATCCCGCTGATCCTAGCGCTCGGCGCGAACCGGCGATCCGCAATATACGCAAGCCGGCAGTACATCCTATCTTAAGCGCGAGCGCGCACATTCCAGCTGGGGGCAGACCATCCGTGGGATTGTGCCATGTCGCTTACCGTCGCCAAATCGCTGCTCGCCATGCTGCTCGTCTCGGCCGCCCCCTATCCGCGACAGGGCGAGGGCGCGGGACCGCTTTCGACGCAGATGCTCGCGCTGCACAATCACGAGCGCGCGCTGGTCGGCGTGCCGCCGCTGACGTGGAGCGGCCGGCTGGCAGCGGAGGCGACCGCCTATGCCGCGCATCTCATCCGGATCGGCGACCTCGAACATTCCTCCGACGAGGCGCGCGGTGACGAGGGCGAGAATCTCGCGATGGGAACGGCGGGCTATTATTCTCCGGTCGCGCTGGGCGTGATGTGGGCGCAGGAAAAGCACAGCTTCGCCGGCGGCGCGTTCGAGGACGAGGGCGGCGACGACGCGGACGAGACCGGCCATTATACGCAGATGGTGTGGCGGACCACGCGCGAGGTGGGCTGCGGCGTCGCATCGGGCGGTGGCGACACCTATTTGATCTGCCGTTATGCCCCGGCGGGCAATTATATCGGCGAACGCGTCTATTGAACCCG
>Ga0302314_10001886_pt1 | contig 39107 bp, 26 predicted proteins | sample III_Palsa_N2_3_FD_200533 | JGI IMG/M metagenome (GOLD analysis project Ga0302314, IMG submission 200533) | Peat permafrost microbial communities from Stordalen Mire near Abisko, Sweden - III_Palsa_N2_3 | ecosystem: Environmental > Terrestrial > Soil > Palsa > Peat permafrost | place: Sweden...
CCCCAACGCGGCGTACTACAGCACCATCGCCGGCACCATCGCCGGGGCGATCAACTTCGCCGAGAACATCTCGATCACCCCGGTCCCGCTGCACGTGGGCCGGGCCATCGGGTGACCGCGGGCCCGCGCGGCGCTGACCGCGGGCGGGTCTGAACCGAGGCAGTTCTGCGGAAGCAGGGGCCGGGCACCGCCGGAGCAGGCGGTGCCCGGCCCCTGTGCTCCGCCGCCGCTACGGGCGGGTGAGGGCGAGGACGGTGTTGTGGCCGCCGAAGCCGAGGGAGTTGCTGAGGGCGAGGCCGATGGGCCGGCTGCGCGCGTGGCCGGCGATCAGGTCGATGCCGTCGGTGGTCCCGTCGGGCCGGTGGAAGTTGGCGGTGGGCGGAGCGGCGGCGCGGGCGATGCTGGCGGCCGTCAGTGCGGCCTCGATGGCCCCGGCCGCGCCCATGGTGTGGCCGAGGACCCCCTTCACCGACGTCACGCTGGGCGGACGCGACCCGAACAGCTCCCGGACGGCGGTGGCCTCGACGCTGTCGTTGAGCGGGGTGCTGGTGCCGTGGGCGTTGATGTGGTCGACGTCGTCGGTGTCCGCGTCGGCGGCGGCCAGCGCCGTGCGGATGGCGCGGCGCAGGCCGGTGCCGGTGGGGTCGGGGGCGGTGGCGTGGTGTGCGTCGGTGGTCGTGCCGTGTCCCGCGAGGACCGCGAGGGTGCGGGCTCCCCGGGCCCGCGCGTGGGCCGGGCGTTCGAGCACCAGGATGCCCGCGCCCTCACCCAGGACGAAGCCGTCGCGGTCCCGGTCGAAGGGGCGTGAGGCCCCGCGGGGATCGTCCCGGCGCCGGGACAGGGCTCCCATCTTGGCGAACGCCGCGGCGCACAGGGGCGTGACCATGGCGTCGGTGCCACCGGCGAGGACGATGTCGCACAGGTCGGCGTCCAGGAGCAGGCAGGCGGTGATGATGGCGGTGGCCCCGGAGGCGCAGGCGGTGGAGGTCTGCAGGGCCGGGCCCTTGACGCCGAGATCGATGGCCAGGTGCCCGGCGGCCATGTTGGGCAGGAACCCGGTCATCGTGAGCGGTGAGACACCGGCCGGACCGCTGTCCAGCAGCCTTCGGTGCTGGGCCTCCAGCGTGCCGATGCCCCCGGCGGCGGAGCCGACGGCCAGGGCGACGCGCTCCGGGTCCCACTGGGCGCGGTCGAGACCGGCGTCGTCCAGGGCCTCGTGGGCGGCGGCGAGCAGGAACTGGGTGGCCCGGTCGTAGCGCCAGGGCTGTCGGCTGGGAGCGTGGACCCGGGCGTCGAAGAGCGGGACGCGGCAGGCGATGCTCACCGGCAGGCCGAGCAGATCGGGATCGGGCTGCGCGGCGGAGGTCCCCTCGCACAGCCCCCGCCAGGTGGCCTCGGTGCCTATACCGGCCGGGGTGACCATGCCGATGCCGGTGACGGCGACGGGCCCGGTCACTGGACGGTGTCGTGATCTTGCTGGTGCAGCAGGTCGTTGACGGCGTGGGCGACCTCGTCGACGGTCAGCCGGCCGTCGGCGCCGGTGTCGTCCAGGGGGATGTTCCAGTGCTCCTGCAGCGTGACGAACAGTTCGATGACGGCCAGCGAGTCGAGGTCCAGGTCGCCGAGGGTGGCCTCGGGCCGGACGCGTTCCCGGGGTGCCTCGAATTTCTCGGTGAGGGTCGCTATGAGGTGCTGGAGGACGGGGTCCATGACTGGCTCCTTGCCCGGTCGGGTGCGGGTGACGCGGCGTCGGGTGCGTGGACCGGGACCGGGGACGGGTCCGGCGGTACCGGTCGGGTCGGGGGCGTGGCCGTGGGCCAGGTCAGGGTGACCGAGGCCCAGGTGAGTCCGCCGCCGAAGGCGGTGAGCAGGGTCCGGGCGCCCGGGGACACCGTCCCGGCGGCCGCGGCCTCGGCCATGGCCAGCGGGATGGAGGCGGCCGCGGTGTTGCCGAGGTGGCGGATATTGCTGATGACCCGGGGTTGCGGTATGCCGAGGCGCTCGGCGACCGAGTCCAGGATGCGCTGGTTGGCCTGGTGGCCGATGAAGGCCTCCACGCCGTCGGCGGCCCATCCGGTCTGGTGGAGTGCGCCGCGGGCCGACTGGGTCATCCGGCGTACGGCGTGGGCGTAGACCTCGCGTCCGCGCATGCCGAAGTACTCGGCCCGGGGGCCGGGCTGCGGCAGGTGGCGGGGGTGGCGGGAGCCGCCGCCGGGGATGGCGATGAGGTGGTGGCCGCTGCCGTCGGAGCCGAAGTCGGCGGCGAGGACCGCGCCGGGGGAGTCGGGCGGCCCGGGGCGCAGCAGGACTGCCGCCGCTCCGTCGCCGAAGATGGGGGCGGTCTCCCGGTCGTGGGGGTCGAGGATGGTGGAGTAGGTGTCGGCGGCGATGACCAGGGGGGCCGTGCAGGTGCCGCTGCGGACGAGTGCGGTTGCGGTGATGAGGGCGTAGAGGAATCCCGAGCAGACGGCGGAGAGGTCGAAGGCGGGGATGGTGCCGAGTCCCAGCCGCTGGGCGATGTGCGGCGCGGTCGCCGGGCACGGGTGGTCCGGGGTGCTGGTGGCCAGGATCAGCAGGTCCGGCGCCGGCTGCGCGCCGGACGGCGCGAGCGGGGCTGCGGCCGGGCCGGACCGGTTGGACGCGGGCACGGACGCGGCTGACCGCAGGGCTTCCCGGCCGGCCGCGACGGCCAGGTCCCCGGTGCTGGTGCCGGCCCGGGCGCGGCGGCGGCCGACGATGCCGGTGCGGGTCCGGATCCATTCGTCGTCGGTCTGCAGGGCGCCCGCCGAGATGATGTCGTCGTTGCTGAGCGCCTGTTCGGGCAGGCAGGCGCCGATGCCGGTGACGACCGCGGTGAGTTCGTCGAAGCGCATGGGGTCCCTTCGGGGCGGGCGCGGGCCCGTCAGGCTGTGGCGAACGGCGAGGGGGGTTTGGGGATGCCCGCCAGGCCCCCGTCGGGGACGGCGAGCCCGCCGTCGACGGTGAGCGCGTGCCCGGTGACGAAGGAGGAGGCGGGGCTGCTGAGGAAGAGCGCGGCCAGGGCGACCTCTTCGGGGGTCGCCCAACGGCCCATCGGGACATGGCTCATCAGCCAGTCCGAGAGCGGCTGGGTGCCGCTGGCGAAGGCGGTCATGTCGGTGCGGGTCCAGCCGGGGCACAGGGCGTTGACGCGGATTCCCTGCCGGGCCCATCCGACGGCGAGGCTGCGGGCCAGGGACACCTGGGCCGCCTTGGAGGCGGCGTACGCCTCCATCAGGGGAACGCCGATGAGACCGGCGACCGACAACATCAGCACCAGGCTGGCGCGCTCGGACGCGCACAGGTACCGGTGGGACGCCCGGCAGAGTGCCGCGGTCGCGTGCAGGTTGACCGTCAGCACCTCGTCCCAGTCGCGCTGCTGGAGGTGTTGCAGGGGGACGAGCACGGGGGCGCCGTCGGCCGTGTGCGGCACGATGCCGGCGTTGTGGACCACGATGTCGAGTCCGCCCAGTGCCGCCGCGGCCTGCTCGACCACCTCGGTGGCGGCCCCGGTCCGGGCGAAGTCGCCGACGACGGTGACGGCCTTGCGGCCCTGGTCCTCGACCGCGCGGACGGTCTCGGTCAGGGCGGACGCGCTGCGGGCGGCCACGGCCACATCGGCCCCGGCCTCGGCGAGGGCTTCGGCGACGGCTCTGCCGATGCCCCGGGAGGCGCCGGTGACCAGGGCGCGCGCACCGTCGACGCGGAAGGATTCCATGGTGTTCATGAGGGCGACCTTTCGAGGAGGGTGGCTTGCGCGGCGGCGGTGGCGGCGAGCAGCGAGGGGGCTCCGCTCCAGCGCAGGAGGGCGGTGCCCCAGGTCATGCCCGCGCCGAAGACGGTGATCAGTACCAGGTCCCCGGGGCGCAGGCCCGGTGCGGTGGCGGCGGCGGTGGCCAGGGCGAACGGGGTGCTGGCGGCGCCGATGTTGCCGACGGCGTCGCCGATGACGGTCACCCGGTCGTCGGCGAGGCCCAGTTCCCGGCCGAGGCGGCGCAGCAGCACCGGATTGGGCTGGTGGGCGACCAGCCGGTCGATGTCCGACATCCGCAGTCCATTGCGTTCGAGTGCGCTGTGGACCTCGCGTGGGAAGGTGTCGCTGATGAAGCGGCTGACGGCCCGTCCGTCCATGTGGATGCGGTGCCCTCCCATCGCCAGGGTGTCGGTGCTGGCGGGGGCGCGGCTGCCGCCGGCCGGGATGAGGATGCGGTCGGCGAGGGTCCCGTCGGAGCCGAGGGCGAAGTCGGTGAAGCCGTTCGGCGGGTCCACGGTTCCCAGGACGGCCGCCGCCGCGCCGTCGGCGAAGAGGACGGCGGTGCCCCGGTCCGTGGGGTCCAGGAACTTCGAGTACGTCTCGACGCCGACCACGACGGCATGGCCGACGGAACTGTCGGCGCGGAGCCAGTCGTGGGCCACCTTGGTGGCGAACAGCCAGCCGGAGCAGGCCGCGCCGATGTCCAGGGCCACGGCCCGGGAGGCGCCGACCCGGGCCTGTATCCGGCAGGCGGTGGAGGGGCCGAGTTCGTCGGGGGTGGAGGTGGCGCACACCAGCAGGCCGATGGCGCGGGGGTCGATCCCCGCCGCCCGGGCGGCCGAGCGGACGGCGGCGGCCGCCAGGTCGGAGGCGGCCTGGTGCGCGGCGGCGATGTGGCGGGTGTGGACGCCGGTGCGCTCGCTGATCCACTCGGCGCTGACGCCGGTCGCGCGGGCGACGTCGGAGTTGGTCCTGGTCGCCCACGGCAGGTAGGTGCCCATGCCGAGGACGCCGACGCTGCGTTCGGCCCCGGGCCCGGTCATGACCTGCCCCCGTGCCGGTCGTCGGCCGGGGTCCGGTCGCCGTCGGCTGCCGCCATCGGCGCCGGGACCACCTCGGCCGGGTAGGAGAAGCAGTCCGTGAGGAGGGGCAGGTACGGCAGGAGGGCGTCGCACAGGGCGTCGACCGTCCCTGGCAGCTCCGCGGCGTCGACCGGTCGCAGGGTTCCGGTGGTGAGCAGGGAGCCGGCCCAGCGGCGGGCGGCGAGCGCGCCGTGCAGCAGCCCGAGCAGCAGCAGCGGGGTGCGCAGTTCGTCGTTTCGCAGGCGGTCGACGGCCGCGGTGATGTCGTCGGCCGCGAGCCGCTCGGTGTATGCCTGGGCCAGTTCGCCGGCCTGTTCAAGCAGCGGGTTCCACAGCTCGAACTCGGTCGCGGCCAGGCCCTGGCCCTGGTCCCGGGCGCGGCGCAGGCGGTCGGTGAGGGCCCGCTGGTGGGCCCGGATGACGCCGGGCCACCAGCGGGGATCGTCGGGGGAGTGGGAAGGGGAGGGGGACGCGGGCCTGGGGACGGCGGGGTCCGGGCCGGGGCCGGTGTCGTCCACGAGTGCCCGGCCCAGGTCGTAGAGGATGAGCTGGCTGTCGCCGCCCGCCGTGTCGAACGCGTGGAAGAAGCCCTGGTAGGCCGCGAGCCGGTTGATGTCCAGGTGGCCGGAGAATCCGCAGTGGCGCTGGCAGTCGGCGGTGACCCGGGCGGCCTCGCGGACCGACCATGCCTTGTAGCCGGCCAGTGGCCGGCTGACCGCGGCCCAGGGCCCGAAGGCCATGCCGGTTTCCGGGGGTTCAGGGGTACCGGTGGCGGGCGCCAGGGATTCGGCCCACAGGGTCCGCGCCTGGTCCGCGGCGCAGGTCAGGGCGAAGGCGTCGGCCAGGGCACCGAGCAGGGCGTGCTGCTGGGTGCGGTACTCCAGCAGCGGCACCCCGGGGGCCAGCCGCCCCTGGGTGCGGCGCTGCCGGGCGTAGCCGAGCGCCAGGACGGCGGACTGCCGGGCGGCCGCCGCCGCGACGGAGGGCAGGGTGGCCCACAGGCCCTGTCCGACGCACAGCGTGCGCTGCAGCCGGCCGTCGACGGAACCGAGCGGGTCGTGGAACACGCCCTGGTCGCTGATGCGGGCGCTGTCGCGCAGCCAGCGCTCGTAGGGCAGGTGTATCCCGTGGAAGCGGACCTGCGCGTAGTCCAGCGGGATGGCGCTCAGCTCGATGGGGCCGGACATCTCGATGCCGGGCAGCAGCCCGTCCGCGTCGCTGATGTCCACGACGAAGGCGAACACGCCGCAGTCGGCCTCCGCGACGAACAGCCTGGCCAGCACCACCGCTGTCTGGGCAACCCCGGGGGCTCCCACCCCGGCGAACTTCGCGGCCGCGGTGTCGGGTGTCCGCAGGACGAACTCCCGGCTGACCGGGTCGAAGCAGGCCCGGGTCCGGACGGCCAGATGGCTGTTGGCCGCTCCGGCCTCGGTGATCATGTAGGCGCCCCTGGCGCGTCCGGACTCCAGTGCCTCGACCTGCTCCTTGAGTTCCCCCGGTTCCCCGGCGAGTTGGACGATGGAGCCGAGGCAGAGCAGGTAGTGGACGCAGGCCGTGAGGCAGAGGGCCGGCTCGGAGACCATGATCCAGGCGTGCAGCGCGGCCAGCCGGGCCGGGTCCTGGTGCAGGCCCCCGGCCGGGGCCAGTCCCTCGCTCAGCCGACGCATCCGCCGGGCGAGGCGGGCTCCGCGCCGGGCGGGATCGGGCACCGCGGGCGCGGGGTCGGCGGCCAGCAGGCCGCGCAGCGAGTCGAGGAACGCGGGCTCGCACGGCCCGTGGACGAGCCGCGCCAGTTCCTCGCGCGCGTTCCGGGGCAGAGCCGTGGGTGGGGCTTGGGTGTGCATTGCTGGTCCTCCAGGACGGTGTCTCGGTGGAACAGGGCATCAGTGCGCGGGCCAGCGGAACCCGGTCTCGACCAGTGGGGCGTGGACGGTGACCGGGCTGTCGGCCAGCACCCGGAGGGTGCTCCGCGACAGTGCGCTGCCGGTTCCCGCCTCGTAGAAGGCGTGCGGGTGCCCCGCCGCCGCCCGGCGCAGGACGTCGGGCAGGACCGCCGGGCGGATCAGGCAGTCCGCCAGCATCCGGGGCAGGTCGTCGGTCGCGGTGTAGGCCCGCCCGGCCACCGCCGAGTACACCGGGATCCGTGGCTCTCGGGCCGGGTAGGCACGCGCCGCCGCCGCGAACGCCTCGGCCTGGTCCGCCAGCCCCGGATGGTGGGAGGAGAACGGCAGCCGCAGCCGCACCGCCGCCACGCCCTTGTCGGCGGCGGACTCCTCCAGGGCGGCGAGTTCCCTCACCGGCCCGCTGACGACGGTCTCGTGGTCGTCGTTGACGCAGGCCACCACCAGGTTGCGGGTCTCCGGACGGCCCGTCAGCAGCGCCGCCGTCGGCCGCGGGCAGGTGAGGACGGTCATACCGCCGGGGCAGGCGGTGAGGATCCGGCCGAGGTCGTGGGCGATGCGTGCGCCGTCGGCGACGCTGTACACGCCCGCCGCGGTGAGCGCGGCGATCTCACCGAAGCTGACGCCGAGCAGTGCCTCCGGTTCCGGAAAGGACGCGCACAGGGCCCGGTGGACCGTCATGGACGCCCCGAACAGGGCAAGTTGCGTCGTTCCCACGGCGGCATGGCTGAGGTCCCGCCCGCTGGGCGCCCGGGCACTGAACAGCCAGGCGGCCAGTGGTGTCGCACCGCGTTCGACGGCGACCCGGTCCACCTGTTCGAACACCTCCTGCGCTGCCGGGCGCAGCGGTCCGCCGGGGCGGGTGAGCCGGGCCAGAGGGCTTACCGCGAAATCTCCCTGGCCTGCGAACAGGTGGATGACACCAGTCATCGGACTGGCTTCTTCAACTGCTGTCGTGCCATTGCGGTGCATGGCTCTCCCAGATTCCCTGGCGCTCTGCGTGGGACCCCTTCCCGGTCAAGTGGGCACCCTCGGGCGCACTCCGGCAAAGGCCCGGCGGTCATCCGATGTGCTGAAAATCGAGCCGCGGTGAAATCCGGGCGGGGCGCTCGCCGTTCGGCCCGCCGCCGGAACACCGCAGGTCACCAGGGGCCGCGCCGGGGCCGCGGAACGGCCGCCGTCCCACAGGCGCACAGGGGCCCCAGTAGTGCGGCCGCCGGGCCACCGGGCGCCGTTTGCCCAACGCCACCCCCGTACCGCAGCCTGGCGAAGCGGGCCTGTCAGCGGACGGAATCCCCGGCGCTGGTTCCCAGCGAGTGGAGTGACCATGCCACAGCAGCTTTCTCCGAACCGGCAGTTACGCAAGCTGCTGGTGCAGGCTTCATGGACCGGACAGGACCTGGCCACCGCCGTCAACGCCATAGGCAGGGAGACCAGCCTGGCGCTACGGTATGACCGGAGTGCCGTCGCACACTGGCTTGCGGGGACCCGGCCCAGGCCGTCGGCGGCCGCCCTGATCGCCGAAGCACTCTCGCGGCGACTGGGCCGGACCATCACCCAGGAGCATCTGGGATTCACCACCTCACCCGGTGCGGCGTCGTCACGATCCACTGTTCCTGGAGCGGCCGAGCGGCCGGGCACCCAGGACGAGGAGGAATCGGTGACCACGCTGGTACGACTGGCCCAGGCACAGACCGCCCCCGATCATCGACGACGACAGCTGCTGGTCGGTCTGGGCTACAGCCTGACCGCCCTGGCGGTACCCGGTTTCGACTCCCGCCCGGCCCCGGACGCCCCGGCCCGGGACGCCCCGGCCCAGGACCCCTTGGCGCAGGACGCCCTCGCGCAGGCCGCCCGCGTCCCCCGGTCGCGCGCGGACAAGGTCACGCTGTTCGAAGTGGAGGCCGCCGAGGCGCTGGCCGTGCACTTCCGGGCCGGAGACGCCGCGTTCGGCGGCGGCCACGGCCGTCGCGCCCTGGCCGCCTACCTCGCCAGCGACCTGGCACCCCGGCTGCGCCGTCCGGCGAGTCCGGCGGTGCGCAGCCGACTGCTCGCGGCAGCAGGCCGGTTGGCCTACCTGTGCGCGTTCATGTGCTTCGACGACGAACTCCACGGCTACGCACAGCGCTACTACCGGGTCGCCCTGCGGCTCGCCACCGAGAACCGGGACGCCCTCGACTACGCGGTCGCCCTGCGGGGCATGTCGGTTCAGGCACGCGTCCTGGGCCACTACCACCAGGCGGTCGAACTGGCCGAGGCCGCCGCCGCGAACACGCCCGGCCAGCCCCTGCGGCAGGCGTTCGTCCACGGGCAACTGGCCGTCGCCGCCGCCGCCGACCGCGATCCCCACCGGGCCCTGGCCGCCATCGGCACAGCCGAGCGCTTCCTGGACCGGGCCACCGGCCCGCAGACCCAGCTGACCGGCGCCTACCACTGGTCCTCGCTGCTGCACCAGCAGGGCACGGTACGGGAACTGCTGGGCGACCGTGCCGGGGCCATCGGCGCGCTGCGGGAATCGCTGCGTCACCGCCCCACCGCGGAACGCCGCTCCCGCGCGATCATTCTCGCCGAACTCGCCGAACTCCAGCTGGACGAGGGCCGTTTGGACCAGGCCGTGGCCACCTGGAACCAGTTCCTGGACGAGTACCCGACCCTGGCCAGCGCCCGATCGGACACCGCCGTCGCCATCCTGCGCGCCCGGGTCCGCCCGCACGGCCGGAATCCGGCCGCACGAGCCCTGCTCGAACGCACCGCCGTCCTGGCCGCGCCCCGGCCGCACCCGCGCCGGGTCGACGCGTCACCGGTCCGGGTGACATAGAGGCATCCGTCCGGCCGTCGGTGCCAAACCGGAGCGTCAACTGATGCCACACTGCGCACAGTGTCGAAGTCCGCCGGAGCAGGGGAATGAACTACACACGATTGACTGAGATGCTGGACGTCACCCTCATCAGGGACAGCCGTCCCCTGGTGGTGACCTCCTTCCTGCACCCGGTCCGGGGCCCGGTGCGGTGCCCGGCCGCGGCCCTCTTCGCAGCCCAGCTCCGCAGCGACGGCGTACCTGTCTCCCTGGGCGCCGTCGACACCACGCCGTCGGCCCCTGCCCGGCGGCCGTCCACCCGGTCCCACGGAATCCTCGCCGCCACGACCTACCTCGGTCCCGACGGCCGGGCCACCGGGGTCGCCATCGCCGCGGGGCCGGAGCACGCGGACCTGCTGCGGCGCGTCCTGAGCCCGTGGTCAGCGGCGCTGCGCACGCGACGGGTCCTGATCACCGAGGGCCCGCCCCGCTGCGGGAACGCCGGACGGGCGCAGGCCGCCGCCCCGGCGCGGCTCCCGGCCTCGCGACGCGTACCGGAGACGGACACCGGGCGGGGCGGCTGCGGGCCGTGGGAGGCCGCCCGGGCCGCCCTGGACTCCTATCTCGACCGGGGTGACACCGTCCTCCTGGTCGCGGGGGCGGCCGCCCGGCGTCCGCAGCTGGACACCGGGCAGTCCAGGCGCGTCCTGCGGGTGGACAGCACCGAGGCGGTCGCCGCGCTCCGGGTCGCCGACCCCGGCCACGTCTCCTTCGTGGTCCACCCGTGTGCGGTGACCGAGGACGCGGCCGAGATCCTGGGCGCGCTCCGGGCCGTGTACCCCAGGCTGCGCGGCCAGCACCCGGACCAGTGGTGCTACCGGGAGTCCGACTTCCGCAACTCCGCCCGCACCGTCGGCAGGGCCAGCGACCTGGTGCTCGACCTCACCGACGAGGGCAGATACAGCGGTTCGGCCGACCCGGCCGGACTCCACGTCACCAGTCTCGCGCAACTGCGGCCCGAACTCCTGGCGCCCGCCGCCACCGTGGCGGTGATCGCGGACCATGGCCACCGGGACACCGGCTCGCCGTGCACCACCGACGTCACCACCGCGCTCTCCGGCCTGGGACCCCTCAGCGTGGTCCACCACCGCAGCGTGACCGAGACGGCGACCGGCGTCCACGAACGCCCGGCGGCACCGTACCCGCCCCTGCCGCAGCGTGAACTGCGGGCACCACGACGCCGTCCGTAGTCAGCCGTCGCGCTCGGTCGTGCACTCTGGTCCCGTCGACTGTCCTCCCACCCCGGACCTGGGCCGCAGCGACTGTCCTGAGGCCAGGGTCTCGGCGAGGCTGCGCCAGATCTCGGCGGCGAGGTCGGCGTTGGCGGCGTCATGTGCCTGACGGGCCAGATCCTCGATGGCCGGCACGCCCACCTCACCGAGGCCGCTGAGGATGCGGATCCGGTTGACCAGGACCTCGAAGCGAATCCGGTCCCGCAGGGCCAGGCTCCGCGCCCGGCCGCCGACCGCCGCGCAGAGCTCCTCGGCGTCCTGCAGCCGCCCCTGGGCGAAACGCAGGTGCGCCATGATCACCTGGAACTCGATCTGCTGCTGCTCGGTGCCGACCAGGCGCAGGGCGGCCTCGGCCTCCCCCATGAGCCGTTCGGCCTCTCCGACGCGCGGCGGGGTCATCTGCAGGTACAGCGAGGCCGCGGCGAAACGCAGCCGCAGCCAGAGCGTGAGGTCGGTCCGGCTGTCGTGCCGCGCCAGGGCATCCTGCAGCCTGGCGGCCGCACCGGCGAAGTCCCCATGGCGGACCAGGACGTTGGCCGAGGTCCACAGGGCGTCCACGGCGATCCGGTCCGGCGCCCCGGGCAGACTCTCCTCAAGCTCCGAGAGGTGGACCAGCGCGTCGGGGACGCGTCCGACCTCGACCTCGGTGGAGATCAGCACCAGCAGCACCCGCAGCAGGTCGGTGGCCTGGAGGCGGTGCCGGGTGACGAGGGCATGGGCCTCCGCTGCCAGCGTGTACGCGGTCGCCATGTCGCTGCGGGCACGCAGCAGTCGCGCCTGCAGGATCCGGGATCTGACCTGGAGCTCGGGGACGTCCAACTCGTCGCTGATCCGCAGCAGTCGCTGCGCCGCCTCGCCCTCCTCCGCGGATCGCCCCTGCTGACCGCGCAGCTGGGCCAGCTGCCAGAGGGCAAGCCAGCGAAGGGCCGGTGCGGCCCGTCGCCCGTCGTCCGCGACCGCCGCCAGCAGCGTGCCCGCGCTCTCCTCGTCCGGTGCCGACAGCGCCTTGACCACCTCGACGTCCGACGGCACGGCCGGCGACTCCTCGAAGGCGCCCACCGGCACGCCGATCCGGTCCGCGAGGTATTCCACGGCCGTCGACGTCGGGGGTCGCAGGCCCGACTCCAGCCGGGAGAGATAACCAGCAGACATGCCGACACCCACCAGGGCAGCCTGGGAGAGTCCGCGCTGGAGGCGGAGCTCGCGCAGGCGTTGTCCGAAGCGAGGCTGTTCCAGCATGTGTGCTCTCCTCACCGGGCGGGCTCCATATATCAACTGAGTTAGGCAAGTTATTGCCTTATGATTGACTTCATCGTAATCGACAGAACGGGTTCGGACACATGCCTCCGGTTGCCTCCCTGGCCGCAGCAGTCGCACAGCAGGTGGCGGAGGCCTTTGAAGCCCTCCTGCCGGACGGGCAGTCCGCCGATCCGCTGGTGCGCGGCAGCGACCGCGCCGACTTCCAGGCCAACGGTGTGCTGACGCTGGCCAAGAGCCTCGGGGAGAACCCCCGTGAGCTCGCCGCGAAGATCGTCGGGGCGCTCCCCGCCGGTGGCGCCCTGGAGGGGGTCGAGGTCTCCGGGCCGGGGTTCCTGAACATCACGGTGTCCAGTCGTGCGATCACCGGGAACCTGGCCGCGCGGGCCGCGGACGACCGGCTGGGGGTGCCCCGCGACGACCGGCCGGGCGTCACCGTGGTCGACTACGCGCAGCCGAACGTGGCGAAGGAGATGCACGTCGGCCACCTGCGCAACTCGATCATCGGCGACGCCGTGGTCAGGCTCCTGGAGTTCAGTGGGGAGAGCGTCGTCCGGCGCCACCACATCGGCGACTGGGGCACCCAGTTCGGCATGCTCATCCAGTACCTGATCGAGCACCGGGCCGAGTTCGGCCACGCGGACGACGACGGCCGGGTCTCCGGCGAAGAGGCCATGTCGAAACTCAACCGCCTCTACAAGGCGTCCCGGGCGCGCTTCGACACCGACGAGGAGTTCAAGCAGCGGGCCCGGCGCCGGGTGGTCGGGCTGCAGGGCGGGGACCCGGAGACGCTGGCTCTGTGGCAGGGCTTCGTCGACGAGTCGAAGATCTACTTCAACTCGGTCTTCGACAAGCTGGACGTCGAGATCCGCGACGAGGACGTGGTGGGCGAGTCCGCCTACAACGGCATGCTGGCGGAGACCTGCCGGATGCTGGAGGAGTCGGGTGTGGCGGTGCGCTCCGAGGGCGCGCTCTGTGTCTTCTTCGACGACGTCACGGGGCCCGACGGGCGTCCGGTCCCGCTGATCGTGCAGAAGTCCGACGGCGGGTTCGGGTACGCGGCCACGGACCTGTCGGCGATCCGGGACCGGGTGGTCAACCTGCGGGCGGACACGCTGCTCTACGTCGTGGACGCCCGGCAGGCGCTGCACTTCCGGATGGTCTTCGAGACCGCCCGCCGGGCCGGCTGGCTCACAGACCAGGTGCGGGCCGTCCAGCTTGCCTTCGGTACCGTCCTCGGCAAGGACGGCAAGCCGTTCAAGACGCGTTCCGGGGAGACGGTCCGACTCGTGGACCTGCTCGACGAGGCGGTCGCCCGGGCGGCGGCCGTGGTCGCGGAGAAGGCCCCCGGGCTGACCGGGGCCCAGCTCGCCGAGCGGGCGGCGCAGGTCGGCATCGGCGCCGTGAAATACGCGGACCTGTCGACCTCGGCGAACCGCGACTACCGGTTCGACCTGGACCAGATGGTCTCGCTCAACGGGGACACCAGCGTCTACCTGCAGTACGCCCACGCGCGGATCTGCTCGATCCTGCGCAAGGCCGCGGAGCTGCGCCCGGTGGCGCACCCGGAGCTTGAGCTGACAGGGCCGGAGCGGGCGCTGGGCCTCTGCCTGGACCAGTTCGCGGACGCGGTCCTGGCGGCCGCCGGCGGCTACGCCCCGCACAAGCTGGCCGCCTACCTGTACCAGCTGGCCTCGCTCTACACGGGCTTCTACGACCAGTGCCCCGTCCTGAAGGCCGACACCCCGGAGCTGGCGGAGAACCGCCTCTTCCTCAGCGAGGTCACCGCCCGCACCCTGCGGCTGGGCATGTCGCTGCTGGGCATCAGGGCGCCCGAGGTGCTTTAGCACGCACCGGCTCTTATGGGTGCATTCCTTGCCATTCCTTGCCATTCCTGGCAACTAATCAGGCAATTCATTGGCGTTGGCCGGTGCTGGAGGCCACGTCGTCCGGGCCCGGCGGCTCGGGTTCAGGGCGGGCCGCTGCCCGCCCCGCGGGCACCTGGGTCGGCCGGCCTCCCGAGAGGCCGCTACGCGCGTTTCTGGCCAGATGCCGTGCGTTTCTGGGTGTATCCGGTCCATCGGCCTCCGGGGTCTTGCGACGTCCGCCCGGCCGGGCGACCCTGGGGGCAGGAATGGTACGTGCCCTGTGGACCTCTCAACTCTGGTAAAGGTTGGTCTCGATGAGTGCATCCAACTCCACTGGGTATCCGGCGTCGCGCGATGGGCGGCGCCCGCGCAGATCAGTGCCTATCAGGGAACTTGACGCCCGTCTGACCGACACCTGTTCGCCGGCCCTCACCCGGGTGCTGCGGGGCGACGACGCCCCGGACACGGCCGTGGACGTAGCTGCCTTCAGTTCCTCCATCTGAGCTGAAGTCTGCTGCTGTCCTGATGGAATCCGAACCGGCGGTCTTTCGGCAGTTCGTGCTGAAGCTGCACAGCCGCTGCGATCTCGCCTGCGACCACTGCTACGTGTACGAGCATGCCGACACCAGTTGGCGCGGCAAGCCCGCAAGAGTCTCCGCGGAAACGCTGCGCCAGACCGCCCGTCGAATCGCCGAGCATGCCTTCGCGCACGATCTCCCGGTCGTGCGCGTGGTCCTGCACGGCGGTGAGCCACTGCTGGCGGGCGCCGGGACCATCCGGCTGGCCGCCGAGGCCCTGCGTGCCGAACTCGGCCGGGCCTGCGCCCTGGACCTGCGGATTCAGACCAACGGCGTGCGGCTCGACGAGAGCTTCCTGGACCTCTTCGACGCCCATTCGATCAAGGTGGGGATCTCCCTCGACGGCGACCGCGCGGCCAACGACCGGCACCGCCGCTACGCCGACGGACGCAGCAGCCACGACCAGGTCCTGCGGGCCGTCGCCCTGCTGAACCAGCCGCGCTACCGGCACCTCTACGCGGGCCTGCTGTGCACGGTCGATGTAAGGAACGACCCGCTGGCGGTGTACGCGGCCCTGCGCGACCTGGATCCGCCGGCGATGGACTTCCTGCTTCCGCATGCCACCTGGGACCGGCCGCCGTTGCGTCCGGCCGGACCGGGGAGCACCCCGTACGCCGACTGGCTGGGCGTCATCTACGACCGGTGGCAGCAGGAGAACCGGCCGATGCCGGTCCGGATGTTCGACTCGGTACTGCGCACACTGGACGGGCAGAGCAGCCTGACCGAGACGCTTGGTCTGGAACCGGCCGATCTGGTGGTCGTCGAGACCGACGGGACTCTGGAGCAGGCCGACTCACTGAAGACGGCCTACGACGGCGCCCCGGTGACCGGCCTGGACGTCACGCACGACGACTTCGACGCCGCTGCCGCGCATCCAGGGCTGGCCGGGCGCCGCAGCGGCGCGGCGGGGCTCAGCCCGGTCTGCCGGTCCTGCCCGGTGCTGCGCTCGTGCGGTGGCGGCCTGTTCGCCCACCGGCACCGGGAGGGCAGCGGATTCGGCAACCCCAGTGTCTACTGCGCCGATCTCAAGGCCTTCATCGGCCGGGTGTCGCTGCGGCGGCAGGCGGCGGCGCCCGTCGGTTCCCCGCCGGAGCCGTCGAACGACCAACTCGATCAACTGGCAGTGGGGCAGGGTGCCGGCGACGTCGTCGGGGCCCTGGCGGACGGGGAACTCCTGATCAACGGCGACCTGCTGGACCGCGTCCGCAGACGCTCACCCGGGAGCCCGGTGATCGGCAGGGCCTGGGATCTCGTGCTCGGCCTGAGCGACGAGGCACCCGACGCGGTCGGAGAGGTCCTCGCTCATCCGTATCTGCGGCCCTGGGCGCAACGGGCCCTGGCCGGTGGCGGCGGGAGCGAACCGGAGCGCCTGGCGGAGGTCGCGGCGGCGATGGCGCTGCGGGCCGGGGCGGTGGCGGAGGTGGAGGTCCCGGTACGGCACGGATCGGTGCATCTGCCGACCCTGGGAGTGCTCCGGGTCGGGGATGCCGGTCGGGCCGTGGTGAGCACCGGTGACCGGTCGGTGAGCGCGGGCGGAAGGTCCCTGCGGTTGTCCGGGGACGAACCCCGCTGGCAGCCGCTGCGATACCTGCGGATACCGGCGGTGCGCGGTTGTGCCGCCTGGGAGGTGGCGCTTGAGGACACCGACCCGGAAAGAGACTGCTACCGGACGGCGGTCGCGCCGCGGCTGAGCGCGGCTGAACTGGCGCTCTGGGAGGAGGAACTGGCCGGGGCCTGGCGACTCATCGTCACCGAACTGCCGGGCTATGCCCCCGGTCTGCGGGAGGGGCTGTCCGCGCTCACCCCGCTGGCGGGACCGTCGGACGGCCGTTACGCCAGCGCGGCCGCCCGGTCGTGCTTCGCGGCGGTCGGCATCGCCCGACCCGGCTCACCCGAGCAGTTGGCCCAGCTGCTGCTGCACGAGTTCCAGCACGTGAAGCTGGGGGCGGTGCTGGACCTGGTCGATCTGTTCGACCGAACGTACCGGGGTGTCTTCACCGTCCCCTGGCGCGAGGACCGGCGCCCGCTCGAAGGCGCGCTGCAGGGCGCCTACGCGCATCTCGCCCTCGCGGACTTCTGGCACGCCCGTGCGAGCGCCCTGGACGGCCCGGAGGGCAGGCGGGCACGGGAGCGGAGCGAGAGGTTCCGAAGCTGGACCGAGAGCGTCACCATACAGTTGCTCGAATCTGGCGCACTCTGTCCATCCGGTGAGCGATTTGTGGCTGGAATGCGCGCTACCCTTGTGGCACAAGGATTCTGACTGAGCGTCTGATCTGCCAACGGGGGCGGGGAAACAGGTGCTGGACCGGACGAATGGCCATGAGCGCGGCGATGACCAGCGCGCACGCAAGGCCCCACCATTCATGCTGAGCTACGCGCGCCCCTCCCAGGGCATGGGGACCGATCACGAGCCGATCAAGAGGTTCTTCGACGATCTCTGCGGGGAGATCGGATACATCGCCTCCGGGCTCAAGGAGGCCGAGGCGGCGGCGTTCGACCAGGAGATGCCCCTGGGCGTTGTCTGGCAGCGCCGTCTCTCCTACTTCCTGGCGAACTGCCGGGTGCTGGTCCCGCTGCTGTCGCCGCCGTTCTTCGAGAGTGAATGGTGCGGCAAGGAGTGGTGGGTGTTCAACCAGCGCGAGGTGGTGACCCGCCCGCCGCTCAAGGACGACGAGTCCGCGGTGGTGCCGGTCATCTGGGTCCCCCTGCCGAGCCGCAAAATGCACGCCTCCCTCGGGAAGCTGCAGTACACGAACCGTCACATGCCCGACTCCTACGCGCAGGAGGGCCTGCTGGCGCTGAGCCGGCGTGACGGCAGCGACTACAGGGTCGCGGTGAACCGGATTGCCAAGCGAATCGGCGAGTTGCTTGAGTACACCACCATCGCTCCCGGCAAGATGGTTGACCTCAACACGGCCCCCAACGCCTTCAAGGAGCCGAAGGGTCTGCCGAACTGGGAGCACGTCAGGTTCTGGCACGAGGAGAGCTACCCGGCGACCCCGGTACAGGGATGACGAGAGAGCTGGTCCGGACGGAACCGGCGGCGAAAGGGCTGGGATCGCCGTGTGGCGGACAAGAGGTGCTGAGGGAACCGCTCCCTGGTTCTTCCTCAGCTATGCGCATCTGCGCGGTGCGACCTCGGTGGACACCCTGGTCGACAGGTTCCATGCGGACCTGAGTGCGGCGCTGCTGCGTCTGGTCGGCAAGGAACACCCTTACGCGCACGGCTTCGTGGACCTGCCCGGTGCCAGTGAGGCCTCCCGCCGCGAGCGGAGGGCCGCCGCGCTGGCCCGCTGCCGGGCGCTGGTCGCCCTGTGCTCGCCCGACTACTTCACCGACTTCGAGTGCCACAGCGAGTGGACGGCCTTCCACCAGCGCCAGGCGCTGGTCGGCAGCCCGCAGGCGGCCGTGGTGCCGGTGCTGTGGGAGAGGCTGTGGACCGAGGGCCCGGTCCAGGCCGGGCTGGACCGGCAGGCGCTGGCCGACCAGTTCGGCGAGGACGGGCTGCGCGCGGCGCTCATCAAGCCGCGACTGCGAGAGGAGTACGAGCGCGGGGTGCGGCGGGTGGCCCAGGCCGTGCTCGCCGCCGCCGAGCGAGTGGAGCTGGCGCCGGGCGACACGGCGGCACTTGACCTGCGGCCGTCGCCCTGGCGGGGTCATCCGGTGGAGCGGACCCTGCGCATTCTGGTGCTGGCCTACAGCCGTGGCGACGACCTGCCGCCGGGCTGCGACCGAACCCGCTACGGATCCCGGCCGCAGGACTGGCGGCCGTACGGCTCGGACATGCCCGAGCCGGTCGCCGAACTGGCCGCGGGCCTGGTGCTGGCACGGAACCTGCAGGTGGTCGCTGTCGAGGACTTCGAGCGGTTGTCCGACAGCGAGTCGGTGGTGGATCGGCCCACGGGACCGGAGTTGCTGCTGCTGGACCGCTGGGCCCTGCGCAGCGGGCGCCTGCGGGACCGACTGCTGGGCTACAACCAGAAGCGAAGGCATCCGATGGCGGTCATGGTGCCCTGGGATCCGACCGTCTCCGACGCCAGTGCGCATGACAGCGAGCTCCAGGAACTGACCCTGAGCACGCTCAACCGAGCGGTGGGACGGCCCAAGCCCGACTTCGAGCAGTTGCGCCGGGGCATCCCCGACGCGGCTTCCTTCGCGGATCAGCTGCCCAGGGCAATACTGCAAGCACGTCAGGCGTTCATCACCTGGCGTCACCGGTCGATGCGTTCCGCCGGTGCCGGGGACCCGTTCTCGAACCATGGCTGAGGACACAGCAGATGTATCAGGTGAAAGGTCTGCGATGAAGGTGAAGGACGCTGCGCGGGAGCCGGACGGTCACCGCGGTGGGCGGGTGGTGACGTTCTACTCCTACAAGGGGGGAACCGGGCGCACCATGACCCTGGCCAACGCTGCCTGGATTCTCGCCGCCAACGGCAAGCGGGTGCTGACCGTCGACTGGGACCTGGAAGCGCCGGGGTTGTACCGCTTCTTCCACCCGTTCCTGGACTACAGCTCACTGAGCACGGTCGGCGGCGTGGTCAACATGATCAACAACTATCTGGAGCAGACCTCGGAGGCCCCGGGCGGGATCACCGAGAGGCGCGCCCGGGAGAGCGGCCACGCCGCGGTCGCGGGCCATGCGATCAGCCTCAGTTGGGAGTTTCCCGGCGGTGGCAGCATCGACTTCATCTCCGCCGGGAAGCAGAACGAGGACTACTCGACCATCCTCAACGGTCTCAACTGGGACGACTTCTACCAGGACTACGAGGGTGGCACCTTCCTCGACGCGATGCGGGAGGAGATGGCCCGTTCCTACGACTACACGCTCATCGACAGCCGGACGGGCCTCAGCGACTCGTCCAAGATCTGCACCCAGCACCTGCCGGACGACCTGGTCGTCTGCTTCACCCTGAGTGACCAGAGCATCGACGGAGCCGCCGGTGTCGCCCGCCTGATCGACGACCGGCAGCGCGACCGCGACATCAGGATCCTGCCGGTGCCGATGCGCATCGACGAGGGCGAGAAGGAGCGGGCGGAGCGGGGACGCGCGGTGGCCCGGCAGCGGTTCCGGGGACTGCCCAGGGTCGTCCATTCGGTCGACCCCGCGGAGTACTGGGGGTCGGTCGAGATCCCCTACAAGGCCTTCTACGCGTACGAGGAGGTGCTGGCCACCTTCGGCGACCGGCCGGGGCTGCCCAACACCGTCCTGGCCGCGAGCGAGCGACTGGTGGCCGAACTCACCGGGGGCGCGATCACGCGCCTTCCGGCGATGCCGGAGGCCCTGCGTGAAGTCACCGCGGAGAAGTTCACCCGGAAGGCGCTGGTGCGTCGCAACGACGCCTCCGTGCGGCTCTGGTACGCCGTCGAGGACCGGATGTGGGTCGACTGGGTCACCTTCGTCCTGGACAAGGCCGGATACCGGCTCAGCTCGAACCGGATCGACCGTGATCCCGGTGCGGCCGCGGAGCCCGGAGCCCGGGCCGACGGGTCGCAGCCGTCCGTCGGGCCGGAACGGTCGGACGGGCCGGACCGCGACGACGGCGACGAGCCCGGGCAGAGGGTCGACATGCCGTTCCTGACCCGGCACTTCATGCGCGCGGCCAGGGCCAGGGAGGTCTGGGGACCGGTACCGACCGGCGACCTGGCCGCCCCCGGGCCGCAGACGGTCGCGCTCCGCCTCGGCGGGATGAACCCCGGTACGCCCACGGGCCACAGTGCCCCGCTGGACCTGTCGTCCCCCACCCTCGACACCACGCGCGCGGCCGAACTGCTCGTTCGGCATCTGGGCGGGGACGACGAGGCTGTGGCGATGGCGCTGGAGGAGCTCGACTCCCCTGACGCACCGCGCTTCCCCGGCACCCGTGCCGGCATCGTCAGCCTGCTGAGCCGGAACGAGGAATTCACCGGACGCGCCGAGGAACTGGCCACGCTGCGCAACCGCCTTGTCGCGGGCGCCAGTTCGGGGCGCGACAGCGGTGCGCAGGTGCTGCGGGGCTTCGGCGGGGTCGGCAAGTCCCAGCTTGCCCGGGAGTACGCCTACCGGTACATCGCGGACTACGACGTGGTGTGGTGGATCCCCGCCGAGCGCCCCTCCTCAATCACCACCGAACTGGCCGCGCTGGGCCGGCGGCTGGACGTGGGCGGCGGTCTCAACGAGACCGATGCCGCCCTGGCGGCTCTGAACGCGCTGACGCAGGGAACCCCCTACAGCCGATGGCTGCTCGTCTTCGACAACGCCGAGGACCCGGAGAGCCTGAAGGAGTTCCTTCCCCAGGGCGGCGGCCATGTGATCGTCACCTCCCGCAACCAGGTCTGGAACCGGGTGGCGGCCGAACTGGAGGTGGACGTCTTCACCCCGGAGGAGAGCGTCGCCCACCTGCGTCGCCGCGTCAAAGGGATGGAGCCGGGCGAAGCCCGGATGCTGGCCCAGGCGCTCGGTGACCTGCCCCTGGCGGTGGAGCACGCGGCGGCCTACCTGGTGCTCACGGACATGTCCGTGAGCACCTACATGGAGCGCCTGGACAGCTTTCCCTCGGACATGTTCGGCGAGGCGCCCCCGGCGGACTACGCGCTGCCCATCAAGACCACCTTCGCCGCCTCCCTGCAGCGGCTGGAGCAGGAGTGGCCGTCCGCGAAGCGGCTGCTGCAGATGTCCGTGTTCTTCGGCCCCGAGGCGTTCTCGCAGACACTGGTCTACAAGAGCCCGGAGATGCTTCGCCACCTGTCCGCGCAGGACCCGGCCCTGCGTTCCAGCCCGGCACAGCTCGGGCGGGTCGTCAATGCCATCAAGCGGCTTTCGCTGGCCAAGGTGGACGGCCGAACGGACACCATCCAGGTCCACCGGGTGCTGCAGGCCCTGTTGCGGATGCAGATGACCGACACCGAACTGGAGGAGATCCGGAGCGAGGCGCAGACCGTCCTGGCCGGGCAGCGTCCGCTGGGCGGCGAGGTGGAGGACCCGGAGAACCGGCCGGCCTTCGAACGGATCCGACCGCATCTGACTGCCTGCTCGGCCGAGTACTCGGAGCTGCCCGAGGTCCGGCAGTTGATGGTCGACCTGGTCAGACTCCAGTGGCGCAACGGCGACTTCGTGCTGGCCAGGTCGGAGGCCGACCGGATCGACGCGCTGTGGAGCAGCCGGCTGGGGGAGGAGCACGAGCAGACTCTGGCCCTGCGTACCGTTCGGGCCAACATCCTGCGCGACCTCGGCGAGTACCGGGAGTCCTGGGAACTGGACCGGCGGACCTGGGAGAGCCAGTGCCGACTGCTCGGGGAGGACGATCCGAGCACCCTGGTGACCGCGCGCGGAATGGCGGGCGGCCTGCGCGCTCTCGGACGCTATCAGGAGGCCCTGGAACGCGATCTGATTACCCATCAGATGCTGCTGGACCAGTTCATGGAGGAGGACCGGGCGGTTCTGTCGGTGTCCCACAATCTGGCCATCGACTACCGGCTGATCGGCGACTCCGAGTCGGCCCTGCGGTTCGACGAGCGGACCGAGCGCACACGCAGGCAGGTCCTCGGCCCCACCCATCCCCGGACCCTCCTCTCCCAGCTCTATCTGGCCCGCGACAAGCGGGACGGCGGGGAACTCCGCGACGCGGCAGCGGATCTGCAGCGGGTGCGGGAGGACTACCGGGCGACCCGGGGGGACGACGACCCGGAGACCCTGCGGGCCTCCAAGAGCCTCGCCGTCTCGCTGCGGCTCCTGGGCCGCTTCAAGGAGGCCGCCGAGATCACCAGGGACACCTATGCCCGCTACCTCGTCCGGTACGGCGACGACAACCCCGACACCTGGACGTGCGGTCTGAACATGGCGGCGGACGACTGGAGTCTCGGCAACCACAACGAGGCGCTGAGCCGGGCCGAGGAGATCAGGGAGCGCTTCATCCGGAGCCTTGGCGACCGCCATCCCAACTCACTCGCGTGCGCCGACAACGTGGCGGTCTATCTGCGCGCTCCCGGGGCGTCGGAGAACAGGGTCAAACGGTCCGCGGTCCTTGGCGAGGAGACGACCGGACGCCTCACCGCGCTTCTGGGCAAGGACCACTCCTTCACCCTCTGCGCCGAGGTCAACTGGGCCAACGCACGCGCGCAGCTGGGGCAGCTGGCCGAAGCCGAGCGGATCGGGCGCTCCTGCCTGGACCGACTGGCGGGGAAGCTGGGCGCGGAGCACCCCGACACCCTTGCCTGCCAGTCCAACCTGGCGGTGACGCTGCGGGCCCGCGGGCAGACCGCGGAGGCGGAGCGGCTTCATGACGAAGCCGTGCGGGCCTTCAACCGCGACCGGAACTTCGGCCTGTCCCACCCGGAGACCGTCCGCGCGGAGAAGTGGGAACGGATCAGTCACGTGCTGGAACTGCAGGCATGGTGATGTTCTGGCGCGGCTGCTTGAGCCAGGGGAGGATGTCGGGGAGCACCGAGACCGCGTCGAAGTGAGCCTTTCCCGGTGCGATCCGCAGGACCGCACCGGGAATGTGCCCGGCCAGCCACGCGGAGTGCTGCATGGGGGCGAAGACATCGTCCTTCCCGTGCCAGAGCAGCACCGGAACCGAGATGTCCTCGACGTTGAACCCCCAGTCCTTGGTGAGCGCCAGGGCGTCGTCGATCCAGCCGTCACCGTTCTGCCGCAGGGCCTCCCGGTAGTTGTCCTTCAGCATGCGGCGGATTCCGGCGTCGGACATCACCAGCAGGTCCGAGGCCTGGACCTGCTCCAGCAGTTGGCTGATCAGCGCACCGGGATTGTCGTGGATGGTGCGGGAGCGCTCGGTGAGGCCGGGGGCCAGATGGCTGATGCCGCTGGCGGCGCGGCTGTACTCGTCGACATTGCCCTGGGTCATACCCTCGAACCAGAGCGGGCCCATGCCCTTGGCGCCCTCTCTGGGGGCGAGGCTGACCAGAGCGGCGGCTCTGGTCACACGCTGCGGGAGCAGTGCGGCGCAGGCCAGCGCGTGCGGCCCTCCGCCGGAACGACCGACCACCGCGAATTCGTCGATGCCCAGGTGCTCCGCGATGGCGATGACGTCCTCGGCTGCTGACGCCACATCACGGTCCTCATGGCGATCGGAATAGCCGTATCCCGGGCGGTCGTAGGCGATGAGGCGGACGCCCAGCTGGTACAGCAGGCTGGCACGGGGGGCCACGCCGAGGCGGCTGCCGGGTGTGCCGTGCAGCACGAACACCGGGGTGCCCGTGCGTTTGCCCCACTCACTGACGCTGAGCAGGCGGCCTGCGGCGTTCTTGACCGTCATGTGGTCCACAGATGTGCTCCGGCGGGCCGGGCCGGCCAGGGCTCTGTGTGCGGGAAGGACGGAAAGCGTGTCCCCCGGGTCCGGGAGCGTGGCGGTTCGGGCGCCACCGCGTCCCCCCGCCCTTGCCGGCTCCTCCGACATCAGCTCCGGCCCCCCGGACCTGTCTGGTGTCGGGTGTGCTTCTGGCGTATGAGACCACCCATTATGGCTGGCTCCACCGGATCCGACCGAGCAGACACGTAGTCACCCCTCCACAATTCACGCCATCGGATCACCGGAGGCACACCGGTCCGAATCCGCAGCATGGTGTGGTGCTTGTGAGGCCCCGAGTCGCGTGTGCAACGTCCCTCGCAGCCACTGTCGAAGATCCCCTCAGTATGGAGTGCGGCGGCTGCCGGGGGAACGGGTGGTTCGGCCCTTCGCAGAGGGCCTTTCAGCCAACCTCCGACCGTCGTGGCGTGCTTGTGATGCCCCGTCAGTCGTCGTTGTCGGGGATCCAGTTGCCGTGCAGGCCGAAGGGGACGCGGGTGGGCAGGTGGATGGTGGCCAGGTCGTAGCGGACGAGGGCGGTGCCGCTGGTGATGTGCCCGTGGGCCGTGCCGAGGCCAAGGCCGACATCCAGGACCGGGCCGACGCGGTCCGCCGGGCCATCGCCGCCGGCCTGGCCTGACCCGCGCCGCCACGGCCGGCGTCAGATCAAGCCTTCGCGGATCGCGAAGGCCACCGCGTGCGTCCGGTTGCGCAGCTGGTAGCGGATGGTGATGTCGTGCAGCACACAGGCCACGGTGCGTTTCGAGAAGGCGAGTTCGCCCGCGATCTCGTCGGTGCCCAGGCCCTCGGCCGCCAGCCGCAACACCCGGCGTTCGCGTTCGGAGAGCCCGCTCAGACTCAGGCCCTGGGGGCGCAGCACGTGCTGCTGCAGTCGGCCGACCTGCTTGAGCAGCCGGTTCAGCAGGTCCGCAGGCAGCGCCGCGTCGCCCGAATCGGCCCTGATCACCGCCTGGGTGAGCCAGGTGGCCGTGGCCTCCCATCGCCACAGCACCGAGCGGGCACCCGACTCGACCACGCTCAGCAGGTCGTCGTCGGACAGGGCGGAGACGACGAGCACCACCTGCGCCCCGTCCCGCAGGCGGACCGCCCTGATCAGGTCGAGGGTCGACGCCGTCAGCGTGTCGAGCGCGAACACCACGACCCGGGCCGATCCGCCCAGGGGCGGATCGACGAGCTCGATCTCCGAGCGCTGGCGCAGCTCGGTCGTCAGCCCCGTGCGGGTGAGGGCGTCATCGGCGTAGATCGACACCGGTATCCGGCCTTCCAAGGAATCCTCCATGCACCGTCGGTCGCTCCGGCACGGGTACGCCGGACGGGGCGGCCGAGTCTCGCGCCGTCACAGGGGCATGGTTCCCCCCGGAGCGTGCGCCGGGCGGCCCGTGTCTGGACCCGGGCACCCGTCGGCCGACCAGGTACAGCAGAGCACCGGGGTGATCCGGACACCAGGAAGCCTTACCGGAAGCCTTACCGGAAGACCTCGCGCCGACGGGAGTTCCGGCTGGGCGGCAGCGGCGCCCGTCACCGGGAACCGCTGGTGTCCTGGTCGGCGACGTAGGAGTGGGTGTCCGTCGGCGCTGCCCCGCCGGACCGGTCGGCGCGCTCCGGCGCCCGTGCCGGGCCGAGCCCGCCGGCTCCGGTCGCGTACGTGTGCGCTGCCATCTCGGACCGGCTGCTCACCCCCAGGGTGCGGCCCACCCGGTCCATCAACCCGGTCACCTCCTGCGGGGTCAGCAGCAGGGCCTGGGCGATCTGACGGTCGCTGTGACCGGCACTGACCATCTCCAGCAGTCGGTGCTCGGTCATCGACATGCTCGGAGCCACCGGTGGGGCGGGCCGAGGACGCACCCCCACCGCCGTCAACGCCCGGCGCACCTGGCCGGCCAGCAGGACGCTGCCGCACGCCTCGGCCAGGTCCAGCGCGTCAGCCAGGGCGCGCCGGGCCTGGCCGGTCTCGTCGGCACGCAGCAGGGCGGCTCCCAGCTCGTACTGGGCCCGGGCCAGTTCCAGGAGGGCCGGAGACCGCTCCAGCACGGCCACGGCCTCGCGCAGGAGGGCCAGGCCCGCACGGCCGCCGGTCGCGGCACCCAGGCAGCGCGACGCAATGCCGATTGCTCGCGCGGTGCCCCAGTTCTGGGCCAGTTCCAGTTCCTCGGAGGCCAGCTGGAGGGCCTCCCGGCGCTGTCCGAGCGCCAGCTGCAGCGAGGCCGCCTGCGACCGCCAGGGCACCATGGCCAGATTGGTGACCCGCGCCTGCTTCTCCCGCGCGCCGTAGTCCAGCAGGATCCCGAGTGCGGCGCTGCGGTTGCCCCGCTCGGCCTGCAGGCGGCTGCGTACCAGGAGCAGTGGCCCCTGCCACAGCCAGCCCACCTGAGCGGTGTCGGCGTCGGGGATCTGGATCCTGGCCGCCGCGTCCAGGTCGCACCGCTCGATCAGCGACTCGCCCACCAGGGCCGTCATCGCCAGCCGCACCCGGGTGTCCAGGTCCTCCCGGGCCGCAGTGCCGGGGCACTCGATGGTCGGGGTGAGCCCGAGCTGCTGACCGCGACGGGCCCGGATGGTCAGCTGCCACATCATCGCCGCGGAGACCATCCGGGAGGAGCCGTACCGCACGCCGATGTCCGCTGTTCTGTCGAAGCGTGCGGCCGCGTCGTCGAGGCGGTCGGTGGTCACGAATCCCATCCCGGCAAGGCTCACCAGCAATCCGGTCTGGTCTCCCGTGGTGATGCCGCCACGCAGCGCCCGGTCCAGCAGGTCGTTGGTGACGGCCGCGCCGGCGCCCCCGGTCACCGCCCACGCGGACAGCGCGACCAGGACCGCGCACTGTCCCGGGGTGGAACCGGGCAGCTTCTGCTCCCACAGTTCTCCGGCCAGTCGCCGGGCCGCCGGCAGGGTGGACAGGTCCTCGTAGCCCATCATCAGCATCTGGGCCTGCAGGTACCACGACAGCTCACGGGCGAGCCCGTCGTCGCCCGTCTGCCGCAGGTCCTCCACGGCCCGGGCGAGGACATCGACGGCGCGCGCGTGCTGATGCCCGATGAACAGCGCGTTGGCGAGCAGGTAGGTCGCGTGGGCCCGGGAGTAGGGGTCCGCCAGGGTGGACAGCGCCTGGGTCAGGTGGTGCGCGGCGACGACGAGGTCACCCTGCATCTCGTCGGCCCCCAACTCCAGCAGCAGCGGAGCCCGCTGTTCACCGGACATCGGTTCCCGCAGGGCCCGGCGCAGGTACGTCAGTGTGATCTCCGGGGCCCCTCGGCCGCGGGTCACCCGGGCCGCTTCGCGCAGCACCTCCACCCGCCAGGCCTCACCGCTGGGTTCGGCCAGCAGCAGGTGTGTGGCCACCTGTTCACCGGGCACGCCCTCGCCCTGCAGCAGTTCAGCGGCCCGCGCATGCCCGGCGGCCAGCTCCACCGGCCCGGCGACGGCTTCGGCGATCGCGGCGCGGACCAGCGGATGGTCGAACCGCGGCAGCGCGCCCGGTGCCAGCACGCCGATCCGCCGCAGCTGGCGGCCGTGCTCCCGGGCCTCGGCCTCACCCAGTCCCGCCAGCTCGGCCACGATGTGCCAGGAGGCCCTGTCCCCCAGCACCACCAGGGCCCGCGCCAGCCGCCGGGCCGCCTCCGGCTGACGCGCCAGCCGCTTGACCACGCCGACAGCCAGGATCCGGCCGCGGGACTCCTCCAGCAGATGGGCCTGACCGGCGACGGGATCCACCCCGTCGTCGGCCAGGGCCCGCAGCAGCTCGCGCAGCAGCAGCGGATTGCCCTGCGCCGCTTCGACGCAGGCGGCGACGAACCGCGGCTCGGCGTCCTGCCCCAGACTTGTCCGCACCAGCCGGGCCGCGCTGGTGGCCGTCAGCGCCGGCAACCCGACCTGGCGGCAGTCCGGTTGGGCGGTGATCTGCTCCAGCAGCGGCTCGACCGTGGTCCCGCTGTCCGGCCGCGCCGCCAGTACCAGCAGCAGCGGCAGCCCGCGCAGGCGCCTGGCCAGGTACTCCAGCCAGCGAACTGACGGACCGTCAGCCCAGTGCGCGTCGTCCACCGCCAGCGCGATCGGCCCGTCGTCCGTGGCATGCACCAGCAGCCAGTACAGGCTGTGCAGAACACCCAGCGACGCCTCGGGCGCCAGTCCCCCCGCCTCGCCGCCCTCCACCCGCAAGGCGTACGAGGCCAGTTCCGCGGGGCCCGCCAGCAGCCGCTCCCGCCCGGCCCGTCCGGCCCCGGCCAGCAGCGGCTCGACCAGCTGGCGGAGGACCGCGAAGGCGAAATCCTGCTCCAACTCCCCACCGCTGGCGCGCAGCACCCGCATCCCGCGCCGCTGCTCAAGGCCGGCCCAGGCGTTGACCAGCGAGGTCTTCCCCATCCCGGCGCCGGAACGGATCAGCACGACCGTACCGCGGCCGCCACGCGCCTCAGCGGCCGCACCCGCCAGCGCCGCCAGCTGGCTGTTCCGGTCGAGCAGGCCGGTCCCCGCCATGCCGTCATCGGCAGGCGACTCCCCGGGCCGGCCGGTACGTCCGGCACCGAGCAGCAGGGCGGCGTCGGAGTCGGCCAACCCCAGGGCGGACACCAGCAGTTCCAGCGTCCGACGCTGCGGCCGCTCCCGGCGTCCCCGCTCCAGATCCCTGATCGACCGCGCGGACAACCCGGCCGCCTCGGCCAGTTCCTCCTGTGTCAGACCCGCCGCCTGCCGAAACTCCAGCAGCATCCCGCCGAACGCCCTCACGGCCTGACCACCATTCAAACTCCCGCATTGCCAAGAATGATGACCTGTCGTCACCTGTTACTCCGGCACCCGGGACCGGTGAACTACCCGCGGGTAACCGGCTTTCAGGACTGTACCGGGACAAAGGCTGCTCTGGACAGCACCTCGCGGCTGCGCATTTCGCTGCCGGTTCACGCAGGCGCCGAACCGCGGCCGCTGCCACGCTGGTCCGGCCCGGCGCGAGCACGACCCGTGAGCGGCACGACGCTCCGACGAACGAGGGAAGGACCAGGCAGATGGGGGTTTCCGTCGTCTTCGAGGACGGCAGCGACACGGTGGAGGCAGTACCGGGCGAGCAGGCCACCTGCGTCCTGCGGGTGGAGAACACGGGGATGGTGGTCGACCGGGTCCTGGTGGACGTGCTCGGCAAGGCGGCCGAGTGGGCGCGCGTCGAACCCGCTCAGGTCAACCTCCTGCCGGGCGCGGTCGAACGGGTCCGGGTCGTGTTCCAGCCGCCGCGGGTGGCCTCGCTGGCGCCGGGGGAGGTCGGCTTCGCGCTGCGGGCGATGTCCTCCGAGGACCCCGAAGGATCGTGCATCGAGGAAGGGAGCGTCCGGGTCGGCGAATTCGCCGAGCTCAGCGCGCAGTTGGTGCCCAAGAGCTCGACCGGGCGCCGCTCGGCGCGGTTCCGGCTGGTCGTGGAGAACCGCGGCAACCGGCCGGAGCAGGTGCGGGTGGAGACCGTCGACCCAGAGGCCAGGCTGAGCTTCCGGACGCGACCCGCGGTGTTCGTCGCGCGGCCGGGCACGGCGACCTTCGTGCGCCTGAAGACCGCGCCGCGCAAGACCTTCTTCAAGGGACCGAACCGCACCCTGCCGTTCGAGGTCTCCGCACTGCCCGAGCGGGGCGACGCGGCGAAGGCCGAGGGCGTGATGCTGGAGAAGCAGACGCTGCCCGAGTGGCTGCTGCCGCTGCTCGGGGTCGGGGTCGTCGCCTGCGGCCTGCTGTTCGCGCTGTGGATAACCGTGCTGCAGCCGGTCGTGCACTCCGCCGCGAGCGCGGCGGCGCAGGCGCAGAATGCGGCGAGCTCCGCGAAGTCGGCCGCGAAGGCCATGGCGAGTCCCAAACCCGCGCCGAAGAGCGCGCCGCCGACCGCGCTGGCGGTCAATCTGGCTTCTCCCGCCGTCGTCATGGGGACAACCGACCTCGCCACCGTGACCGGCACCTTCGCCGACGGCGGCGGCTCGGTCCCGGCCCTGGTGTGGACCTCCTCGGCTCCGCGTGTCGCCGCGGTCTCGCAGAGCGGTGTGGTGACCGCGGTCAGCCCGGGCACGGCCACCATCATGGCGACGAGCGCCACCAGTACCGCGTCCCCGGCAGCGTCCGCCGCCGCCTCGCCCCGCACCACGGCGGACCCGGTTCCCGCCAGTCCCAGGGTGGTGTCCGGCTCGGTGACGGTCAGCGTGGTCGGCTCGGTGTCCATCTCCACGGTCTCGCTGCCCGAGGCCGCGCTCGGCAAGGCCTACGCCGAGTCTCTCAGCGGCAGCGGCGGCACCGGCTCGTACCGCTGGTCGGTCGGCCCCGGGCCGCTCCCGCCGGGGCTCTCGCTCTCCGCCGGGACCGGGGCGATCACCGGAACCCCGAGCACGGCGGCGGTGACCACGTTCACCGTGCGTCTGACCGACGCCGGGCCGCCCGCCCAGGTCGTCACCAGGACGGTCAGGCTGACCGTGGTCGACGCGCTGGCCGTGGACAGCTCCGGGCTGCCGGGGGCGACCACCGGCACCGCCTACGCGCAGCCGCTCACCGCGGTCGGTGGCACCGCCCCCTACCGCTGGTCGCTCGTGCCCGGCCAGGGCGCGCTGCCGAACGGACTGAACCTCGACCCGGCCACCGGGGCCATCAAGGGCACCCCGGCCACGGTCGGCACCTTCGGCATCGCGGTCCAGGTCACCGATTCGGCCGTGCCGAACCAGTCGGCCACCCAGCACCTGTCCCTGGTCGTCGCCAAGCCGTTGGTGATCAGCACCCTGACCCTGCCGGACGGGGTCACCAGTACGCCGTACTCGCAGACGCTGAGCGCGTCCGGCGGGACCGAGCCGTACAGCTGGGTCGTCACCGCCGGTTCGCTGCCCGCCGGACTGACGCTCGGCTCGACGACCGGGCTGATCGGCGGAACACCGCGGGAGGACGGCTCCTCGACGTTCACCGTGCGCGCCACCGACTCCGGCAAGCCGGACCTCACCGCCGCGCAGGCCTTCACCGTGGAGGTGGTGACCGGCTTCGCGAGCACGACCTCAAGCCTGCCCCAGTCGGCGATCGGGGTGCACTACACGACGCGGCTGACCGCGGCCGGAGGTTCCGCGCCGTACGTGTGGACGCTGACGGGCACGCTGCCGTCGGGCCTGAGCCTCGCTCCCGACGGCTCGATCGTCGGCAGCCCGACCACGACCGGCAGCTTCCCGTTCAGCGTGCAGGCGACCGATTCCAGCGCGCCCCCGCTGACCAGCACCGAGTCGCTGACCCTCTCGGTGGTGGGCTCGCTCCAGATCACCACGGCCGCGCTGCCGCAGATACTGACCGGGCAACCGTATGCGCAGACCCTCACGGCGACCGGCGGCACCGCCCCGTACACCTGGTCGGTCACCCCGGGCGGCCTGCCGGACGGCCTGACCCTGAACCCCGCCACCGGAGTCATCAGCGGCATACCGGTGTCGACCGGCACCGCGCAGCTGACCTTCTCCGTGGCGGACTCCGGTCCGCCGCCGCAGACCGCGAGCCTGACCACCAAGCTGGTGGTCATCGAGCCGCTCACCTTCTCCGAGCCCGAACCGCCCGAGGCCGCCGTGGGATTCCGCTACGCGGGCGCCACCCCGACGGACGTGAGCGGTGGCTCGTCCGGGTACGACTGGTCGGTGACCAACGGAGCGCTGCCGGCCGGCCTCCAGCTCGCCGGCTCGACCGGGGCCATCACCGGCACCGTCCTGTCGTCCGCCGCCGCCGGGACGTACCGGTTCACGCTCACGGTGAGCGACACCGCCGACTACGCGGTGACCGCGAGCACCCAGCTCGCCATCACGGTCGTCGAACCGTTGAACCCTCCGAGCGTATCCGTCCCCAGCGGCAGCGTCGGCACGGTGTTCGACGTGCCGATCCAGCCGACCGGAGGCGAGGCGCCGTACCGGATCAGCCTGGTCGGCGCCCCCAGCTGGATGTCGCTCGACCCCTCGACCGGTGAGCTCTCCGGGACCCTGGACGGCGCCTGCACCCCGGCGGCCGCCGACCCCGGGCCGTCCGGTGCGACCGACCCGACCATGACGATCACCTGCGGGCCCGACCAGGTGGACGGCGCGCAGGTGACGGTCACCGACGCCCTGGGCGAATCCGCCAGCACGACGCTGAATCCGACGGTGACGATCCCGCCGCTGGTCATGACGTTCAACACGGCCGCCCACAGCCAGACCGGCGGCACCCCGCTGGCGGCCTTCAATGTGATGTCCGAGGGCCCGACCGGCGGCTACGGCGGCGCGACGTACTCGTATACCGCCGTCGGGCTGCCGTGCGACCCCGCCGACACCAGCCAGTGCGACCTGATCGACGCCTCCAGCGGGACGGTTACCGGGGACATCGGCCAACTCCCGGGCAACAAGACGGACGTCACCGTGACCGTCACCTCCACCGATCCGCTGTCCAGCGCCGACACGGTCACGGCCACGTTCCACGAGTCCATCACGACCCACCCCGCTCCCGCTCCCAGCCCCTCCCCAAGTCCCAGCCCCTCGGCAACTGGAGGCTCCGCATGACCGGGTCGCCGCACCTGGCGCCGCAGCCCCCGCTCGACGTGCTGGTGCTCCAGACGGCCGCGGCACTGGAGAACCTCGCCGTCGAGTCCTACACCTCCGCGGCAGGCCTGCCCTGCGTGACCCGGGGAAGCGGGCAGCTGCGCGCGCTGATAGCCCGCAACCTGGCGCACCACCTGGCGCACGCGGGGGCGTTCAACCAGGCCGTCGCCGGGGCGGGCGGGGCCCGGCAGCATGCCGCCGACGCCCGGTACGCCGCGACCGTGCGCCGGCTGCTGGCCGGAACCACGGATCCGGCGTCGCTGGCGAACCTGCTCACCGAGCTCGAAGGCATCAACGCGCAGACCTGCACCCGTTTCGCGACCCTGGCCGAGGGCGGCAGCCTGCGCTCGCTGTTCGTGAATGTCGCCTCGGTCGAGGCGCAGCACGGTTCGGAGCTGCTGATCGTCCGCACGCTGCTCGACGGCGGCCACGCCGAGCCGGGCGCGACCGCGGCCGCCGCGCGGGCGATCCCGGCGGCGGTCGGCACGGCGGGCATCCCGCAGGCCGCCTACCCCACCGCGGACGCGTCCGCGATCGACGAGGGGGCGGCGCGATGAGCGGATCCCGGCGGTCGTTCGTCCTGTGCGCCGCGGGGGTCGGCCTCGGTTTCGCGCTGGACGCGTGCAGCGGCAGCGGCTCCGCGCCACCACCCTCCCCGTACTCCGGGGACCTGCGGACCGTGGCCCTCGCCGCCGCGCTCGAAAACCAGGCGCTGAGCGCCTACCGGGCCGTCGAGACGGCGCTGCGCGCCGGGAGGTTCGGCCCGGCGATCCCGGCGCTGGCCACGTTCGTGCGGACCGCGCTGGACCACCACACCCGGCACGCCGCGACCTGGAACGCGATCCTGCGTGATGCGCGCAAGCCGGTCGTCAGCGGAGCCCCGCTCTCCGGACACGCGCGGCTGATGGACGCGATCGCGGCGGCGTCGAGCGTCGACGAGATCGTGGCCGCGGTGCGGCGCCTGGAGAACCAGGCGGCGCAGACCCATACCGCCGCCGCCGGGAGCCTGGCCGGCCCCGGACCGGCCGTCAGCGCGGCCGCGACGATCGCGCCGGTCGAGGCGATGCACGCCGCGGCGCTCGGCTACCTGCTGAGCGGACGCTCCGGGGTGACCAGCTTCCTGGGCACGGCCGAGGCGGTGCCCATGACGGAGCTGACGGCATGAACGCCCGCCGCGCCCCCAGGCCCCCCAATTGCCCTTCGGTCCCCGGCGACCGCCATCCCCTTCGCCCGGGACACAGCCCAGGAGGTACCTATGAAGCAGCAGTTGATCCCCCTTGTGCCGGTCCTCAAGGAACTCCTGGCCGGCCCGCAGGGCCCGGCCGGGGAAGAGCAGGGCCCGGTCCAGCTGGCGCACATCGCCAAGGGCAACGACATGACCTGGCTCAACGAGGCACTGGTCGCACTGGTCTTCTGCGACCGGCGTGACTGGTACGCGCAGCAGGACGACTGGGTCGCCGAGTGCCTCGCCGTGTGGATGGACCCGGAGACCCTGCAGCTGTTCGGCTCCGGGCTGAGAGCGGACGCCGGGCAGGGCGATCTGGAGATGTTCGTCGATGCCCTCGACGGCGTCGTCGAGCGGTGGCGGGCGGAGAGCGAGCAGGCCCGGCCGCAGCCGAACCCCGACGTCGATCCGGCGGCGCCGGTCGAGGGCACCCAGTTCTACAAGTACGCCAGGCTCCAGGGCACGCGGGAATTCCAGTGGCTCTACGCCTCGGCCCCGGACTCCGCCGACTGGCAGACCATCGACGCCAGGTACCTCCAGCACGAGGCCGGTGCCGCCGGCCGGCCGGACGACATCCGGCCGCACGGCGACCACTTCACCAAGCTGGTCGACGGGGCGTGGGCGTTCGGCGCCACCCGCGAGGCGGCCCTCTGGTACGACGACTACGAGTGGATGCTCGAACAGGAGGGCCTGCTGCCGGTCCCGCCCGAAGCGGCGGAGCAGGTCGTCGAGGCGCCCGAGCCACCCGGCGGCCTGGACGAGCGGGTCTTCGACCCGGAGGCCGGTCTCACCTCCGCAGAGGCGAAGGACATCCTGGCGACCCCAGCCGGAGAGGTATTCGCCGAGGCCATGACGCAGGCAATGATCGACATGCAGGCGGAGCAGATCGAGAGACTGCTCGCCGGGGCCGAGAACCTGAGCGAAGAAGAACTGAAGGCCCTGCTGGAACTGGTCCAGCAGTCCGACTGATGGCGACCGGCCAAAGGAGTGTGCAGGATGACGATGGAAATCCCCGAATCCGCCCGGAAGCCCCTCGCTGACTTCGAGCGCACGAAGGCCGCGCTGGAGAAGCTGCTTGAGAAGAGGTTCAGCCAGGGCGACATCACGTCGCTCGGAACCGCGATCCTCGGGCTGGAGGACAAGAGCCGGGGGACCGTCTTCCATCCCACCTTCGAGAAAGTCCTCACCGAAAGGTACGCCGCGTACCTGCTCGCGCACTTCAGCGGCAGGATCTCCGTGCAGATCGACGACGCGACCCGACGGGTGGCGAAGCAGCAGGCGAAGGAACACGTCCGGCAGCTGATGAAGGACGAGGCCGACAAGTTCACCGGCGACAGCAGCCTGAAGGAGCGGGCCCGGGAACTGCTCGCGTCGACAGACGTACTCATCGCCGACATCAGGAAGGCCATGGAGGGCGTGGGGAGGATCCTCGCCGAGATCGACAGGTTCCGGAACATCGAATTCATCAGGGGCGTCATGCAGAGCGGGGCCCTGGTGATCGTGGACGGGGAGCAGGGCCTGCGCGCGGCGGTGCGGACCTTCGAGGCGTACGGAGCCGCGCTCGGCAAGGCCCGCGAGGCGATCCACGAGGCCGTCGACAGCAGTGCGCCGGGTGGCCGGGAACTCGTCGAAGCGGTGTCGGCGGCCTACCGGGTCATGGGGGAGTACTTCCCCGACCGGGGGCGGTTGTCCATGGCGGTCGCCGACGCCTACAAGGACATGACGGTCACGATCAACGAGAAGATGCTCGACGCCTACATCTACGCGCACAGTGAATCCGTCGCGAACCTCAGGGGCATCAGGGAAGTCATCGAAAATGGTGCGGGCGTCACCGAGACGGTCCTCAGGAGGAGCACGTACTCGGGCCTCTTCGTGCGGCTGGTCGAGTTCATCAATATCGCGGGGAACAAGGCGGCGACAGAGCTGGCGATAAAGGAGGGCAGCAGCAGCTTCAAGAAGGACAGGGCACCGGGCAGCCTCTTCGAGGTGTACGACAGGGAGCCGCAGCTGCTTTTCCAGCGGTTGCAGGACAACCAGTTGGCCGCGCTGGACATGCTCATCTCGGTGATGGGGTTCACCTTGTCGGGGGCGCTGCTCATCGCCCCCGGAGCGGGCGAAGTGGTCACCGGGGTCTACGATCTGGTGACCAAGGTCGTCAAGGACGTCGTCAGGGAAATCCTGAAGGGGCGCGCGGAAGGCGCCATGGCGGAGATCAGGAAACTGGGAATACCGCAGCAGCCGGCCGCCGAGGACAGTTTCTGGACACAGGCCGAGGAATTCTGGGACAAGACGTGCAAGGGCGCCTCGGAGGAGATCGAGAAGGAGCTGAAGGTCCGGATCAGCGAGGAGACGCTGCGCGCTGTCGTCTCCACCGACACCGCCCTGGGTGTGGCCCAGGCCGCCCACAGTCCAGGAGCGGACGACGAGCCGAGCGGCGCCAGGTTCGACCCGATCGCTCTCGTCGGCATCCTGGAGGGCTGGATCATCACGCCGGTGGCGCGGTGGGTACTCCAGTACTGCGAGATCCGGCCCGCGGAGTTCTTCACCGGAACCGACCTCGCCACCATCCTCACCGGGATCAACCGCGCCCAGCTGCCGGTGGGCTCCGCGCTCAAGAAGTGCGTGGTGCTCCCGCCGCCGCTTCCGGTCGACGCGAAACTGCACCCCGGCCTGGTGCCCGAGGCGGTCAACGGCCACCAGGTGATCGCGACCGACGCGTCCCGGAGCAATCTGGCCGATGCCCCGGACGCCCGCTCCGTCCACGTCGCGCTGACACTCCAGGGCGTCAAGGTCTGGGGGAACTGGCTGTGCGCGGCCGGGAAGTGGTTCGCCCGGGACATCCACCGCAACTCCTTCGCCGACTGGAGCCGTATCAATGTGATCGACCGCAACCACATCGGGGAGAGCGGCACCGTGCTGGAGGGAACGTGGCATGCCATCACGAGCCCCGGGATGAACTACACGTACATCGGGTTCAGGACCAGCGGCGGCGACTGGCGGCTCGGCCACTACATGGACCTGCCGAAGGGGCCCCGGGCACCGGAGTTCTTCCTCGGCACGCAGACCGAGCGGTTCTGGGTACGGCAGGAGATCGGCGACCTGTTCCAGGCCTGACTCTCCATCGGATCAACGGGAAGGGCCGTGCACGGGTGAGCATGCTGCGGGACGCCGATCTCTCGATCGCGAACTGGCTCGGCGGCGTCCTGCCGCCGGGCGCCGGGGTCAGGTTCGACACCCCACGGGCCGGCTGGGAGGAGCAGGGATCCGGCACTCCCTTCGTCAGCCTGTTCCTCTGCGACATCCGGCGGGACGGCCAGGACCTGCCCGCCTCCGGATGGTCGGAGGTGCGCGACGGCGACGGGCGGATGGTGGGCAGGCAACCCGCGGCGCGCTACTACCGGATCTGCTACGCGGTCACCGCGTGGGTGGATCCGGCGGCCGCGGAGCCCGGGAAGTCCCGGCCTGAGCACGACCGGCAGCAGCGGAACCAGCGGGCGCTGGAGGAGCACGGCCTGCTGGGCCTGCTGATCGACGCCTGCGCCGACGCGGACACCATCGCGGACGATCAGCTGACGGGAGCCCTGGCCGAGGCCGGGCTCCCGTCCTTCGTGCGCTGTGCGGGCGACGAGCCGGGGCGCTCGACACAGGGCCTGTGGCCCGGCTTTGGGATCGCGCCGCGCGCGCATCTGGTGCTGGAGCTGGTGGCCCCGATCGTGCCGCCGATGGTGACCGGCCTCGGCCCGTCGCCTCGCGAGATCGTGCTCGGCGCACACCGGCTGCCCGCCCCCTCCGGCCCCGGCGATGCGGCCGCGCCGACCGGCACGCCGCCGACCGGGACCACCGGGACCGTGCGCCGGTGGGAGCGGAGGACGGTCGACGAACGGGCCGCAGGGCCCGGGCGGACGCCGCCGCGGGGCTGAGACCGGTCTCGGCCCCGCGCCCTCAGCCCGCGGTCACCGACGCGTTGCCGGTGATGAACCGCGCGGTGCCCGGCTTCTCAAGTGCCGGGTCGGGCACCGGACCGGCCGGGGTCGGCTGGGTGGCCGGCGTCTCCACGGTGAACACCGCCGGAAACGTCCCGCCCCCGAGCAGCAGGGGCTTGCCGCCGTTGGTGGTCTGCCGTGTCAGGTTCTCCGGCAGCAGGGTGAGCGTCAGGGTGCCCGTCCCGGGGACGGTGAACGGCGGTGCCGTGTACACCAGCGGCTCGCGCAGCACGATCGGCAGCTCGTCGCCCTGGAGGCAGACGGGCATGCCGCCGACGGTGACATTGGTGCTCGAACCCGTCAGCGGCACCGGCGCCTCCAGCCCGGGCACCACCGCGGGCTCCGGGACGGTCACCTGGAGCAGGTCCCCGGTCCTGATGACGAAATCTGCCACGCGTCCCCCTCCCCGGTCACGTCGTCAGTGGTCACGTCGTCAAGCCGAACAGTTCGATCTCGGCGACGGCGACATCGGATCCGCTGCCGCCCGGATACACCGCGCCGACCTGCAGCTGCATGCTGGTGATGAGCTCCGCGTGGCTGATGGTGAACGTCTGCGCCTGCGAGGTGTCCTGCGGGACGATGGTGGAGGACTCGCCGTCGGAGTACACCAGCCGCAGTTCGCTCGGCCTGCCGTCCTGGATGTAGGCGTTGCTCGCCCCCGAGTGCAGGATGAGCTTCTCCAGCGTCACATGGTGGGCGAACTCGAAGGTCAGGGTCGGCTCCTTCGAGGCCGACCAGGGAGCCAGCCAGTACGTGCTGAGCAGCTCGTCCGCGGCATTCAACGCGGGGTACCCGCGCTCCGAGACGTTCGCCGTCATGCTGACCGCGTGGATCGGCGAGAGGTCGCTGCCGATGGTGTTGGCGACGCGTGACTTCAGGCTCTGCGCCCTGCCGTCGACCGCGTCGCGGAACGGCGGGTACACGCCGTAGAGCAGGCCGGCGCAGAGAACCGCCACCGCGCCGAGGACGCGGCCCTTGCGGTAGACCTGCCGGAGCACGAACTTCGGGTCGAAGCGGGATCTCGCGAGATGCGCTGTGGGCCTGCCGTCCGCCTTGGCACCACCCGTGCCCGGGTCCAGCTGGACCACCCGCGGTCCGCGCCGGGGCACGAACCTGCGCCACCACGGCTCCTTGACCTTCGCCGCCTCGACCAGCGAGGCGCCGCACCGGCTGCAGAACCTGCGGGTGCTCGGATTGCCCTCGCTGCAGGTGCCGCACACCAGGTCGCCCGGTTGCAGTCGGTGGGTCGGCGCGGTCCTGGTCACCGCGACCGCCCGGACCCGCGCGGTCTGCGGCGCCTTCTCCCGGATCTCCTCGGGCACCGGTACCGGGACCGGCACCGGGACGTCGTCGGTGCTGGTGGCCACCGGGTCCGGACGCTGCGCCTCCGCCGCGGGCGACGCGGGCCCGGGCCCGGGCTCGGGGTGCTCGACCGGGGCGACCAGCGCCGCGGCCCCGCCCCGCCGCGGCGGGGGCGGCGCAGGAGGCGGGGGTGGGGGAGTGCCGC
>Ga0302314_10001888_pt1 | contig 39077 bp, 30 predicted proteins | sample III_Palsa_N2_3_FD_200533 | JGI IMG/M metagenome (GOLD analysis project Ga0302314, IMG submission 200533) | Peat permafrost microbial communities from Stordalen Mire near Abisko, Sweden - III_Palsa_N2_3 | ecosystem: Environmental > Terrestrial > Soil > Palsa > Peat permafrost | place: Sweden...
CGCCGGGCTCGACGGGGGCGGCGCCGTCGAGGGAGGCTCGCCGGCGAAGGACGCGGGGACCGACGGAGGCGGCGCCGTCGAGGGAGGCTCGCCGGCGAAGGACGCGGGAGAGGGCGGCATCTCGCCCGAGGAGGCTGGCTCCCCCGGTGACGCCAGCGCCACGCCGGAGGGGGCCGCCGGCAGCGTGGACTCCGCGCCGCCCGGCAGCGGGTCGAGCGAGGCCGCGACGGACGGCTATCTGGACGGCGGCGGCCTGTCGTGCGCGATCAGCGCGACGGGGCGCGGGGACGCATCGGCCGTCGGGGGACTGGCGGCGATGATGGCCCTGGCCGGCGTGGCGCGTCGCAGGCGGCGCGTGGCTTGACGCCCCTCCCCCGGCTGGTACTTCGTGGTGCCTCATGGCCGCTCGCGAGCTCGTCCTCATCCTCGACTTCGGCGCGCAGTACACGCAGCTCATCGCGCGGCGCGTCCGCGAGCAGCGCGTGTACTGCGAGATCCACCCCTTTACGCTGCCCTTCGACCGCATCCGAGCGATGGCCCCGCGCGCGGTCATCCTCTCCGGCGGTCCGGCCAGCGTGTATGCCGAGGGGGCGCCGATCGTCGATCCCCGCGTCTTCGAGCTCGACGTCCCGGTCCTGGGCATCTGCTACGGCCTCCAGCTCATCGCGCACCTGCTGGGAGGCAAGGTCGAGCCGGCCCCCGCCCGCGAGTACGGCCAGGCCCGCGTGGTGGTGGAGAAGAACGAAGGCATCTTCCGCCGCTTCGCCGCGCGCGAGACGCTCGACGTGTGGATGTCCCACGGCGACCGCATCGCCGCCTTGCCGCCGGGCTTCCAGACCATCGGGGTGAGCGGGAACACGCCGTTCTGCGTCGTGGGCGACGCCGCGAGGCGCATCTACGGCGTGCAGTTTCACCCCGAGGTGGTGCACACCCCGCGCGGGTCCGACCTCCTCGCGGCGTTCCTCTTCGACGTGGCGGGGCTTTCGCCCACCTGGACGGCGGGGGCGTTCACCGAAGAGGCCATCGCCAGCGTGCGCGCGCGCGTCGCGCCGGACGAGCACGTCATCTGCGGCCTGTCCGGCGGCGTCGATTCGTCGGTGGCGGCGGTGCTCTGCAACCAGGCCCTCGGCGATCGGCTCACCTGCATCTTCGTGGACAACGGTCTCTTGCGCCAGGGCGAGGCCGAGCAGGTGGTGGCCACCTTCCGCGAGAATTTTCACCTTCACCTCGTGGCGGTCGACGCGCGGGACCGCTTTCTCACCGCGCTGCGGGGCGTCAGCGATCCCGAGCAGAAGCGCAAGATCATCGGCCGGGTCTTCATCGAGGTGTTCGACGAGGAAGCCAAGAAGGTGCCCAACGTGCGCTGGCTGGTGCAGGGGACCCTCTACCCCGACGTCATCGAGAGCGTGTCCTTCAAGGGGCCGAGCGCCGTCATCAAGAGCCATCACAACGTCGGCGGGCTGCCCGAGAAGATGAAGCTCCAGCTCATCGAGCCCTTGCGCGAGCTTTTCAAGGACGAGGTGCGCGCGGCCGGCGAGCAGCTGGGAATGGCGAGAGACCTGCTGTGGCGGCATCCCTTCCCCGGGCCCGGCCTGGCGGTGCGATGCCTCGGCGAGGTGACCGAGAAGAGGCTGGCGGCGCTGCGGGCGGCGGACGCCATCGTCACCGACGAGATCCGCGTCGGCGGCCTCTACGACGAGGTGTGGCAGGCGTTCGCCGTGCTCTTGCCGGTCAAGAGCGTGGGGGTGATGGGCGACGAGCGCACCTACGAGGAGGCGTGCGCGGTGCGCGCCGTGCGCTCGGTGGACGGGATGACGGCCGACTGGGCCAAGCTCCCTTACGAGGTTCTGGGTCGCATCTCCACGCGCATCTGCAACGAGGTCCGCGGCATCAACCGTGTGGTGCTCGACATCACCAGCAAGCCGCCCGGGACCATCGAGTGGGAGTGACCGTCGCGCGCCAGCCCGGGGGGGTGGTGGCGGCTGGGCTGGTCGCCCTGGCTCTTTCGGCCTGCCGTCCCCCGCTCGTGGCGGCGACGCCCAAGGTGTCGCTGCGCATGACGGGGACGCCGGCGGAGGCGACGGTGATCATCGACGAGGAGGCGGTCGGATCGCTGGATCGGGTGGCGGCGCACGGCGTGGCCCTTCCGGTCGGGGTGCACCACGTGACGGTAAAGGCCGCGGGGTACTTTCCGTGGGATCGCGAGGTGACGGCCGAGGAGGGAAAGAGCCCCATCCGGTTCGAGGTGGCGCTGACGCCGATTCCCGATTGAAGAGGCCCCGCTTCCCGCGTCGCCTTTGCGGTGCGAGCGCCCGGAAAGGCTTGACCTTCGCCGGATTTCGCGCACACTGCGCCGCCTCGACATGTCGAACCGTGCTCTGTGGAACGTGAGGAAGCGTCACGAGTGGCTGGCCACCCCGCTGAAGGCCAAGCGCATCAAGCGAGCGCAGCGTCTGCGCTGCGGTCTGCAGGACGCCATCGACCGCAAGGCCGGGCCGCTGCCTCCCGAAGAATCCTGAGGCTCCGGCCGCCCACGGTCCTCGCGCGCGGGAGCACTCGCCAGCGTCAGGCTCCGCCGAGGACGTCGGCGAGCTCCTGGCCCGCCGCGGCCCAGGTCATGGTGCGCGTGTTGCGTGCGAAGCCCAGGCGCCCGGCGGAGTCCACCAGAATGACGCCGCCGGTGCCGCCGACACGCGCCGCCATCTGCCGGATGACGACACGCGCCGCCTCCTCGGGGTGCGCCCGCGCGCGCATGAGGTCGACCGCGACCTTGGCCAGGCACAGGCGGAGGACGGCCTCGCCCTCGCCCGTGGCCGAGCACGCGCCGCCGTCGTCATCGGCGTAGTTCCCGGCTCCCGGGATGGGGCTGTCGCCCACCCGCCCGGGGCGCTTGTTCATGCGCCCCCCCGTGCTGGTGGCCGCCGCGACCCGGCCTTGCGCGTCCCGGGCGACGGCGCCGACGGTGCCTCCCGCCCAGCGGTCCCCCTCTCCACTGGCCTTCGCGCCGGCGGCGAGCCAGCGCCCGCGCACGGCGTCCGTCGTCATGGCCGCGGCGGTGGAGGGCGTGAAGCCCTGCGCCACGGCGAACCGCGTGGCGCCTTCCCCGGCGTAGAGGACGTGATGCCCGTCCTCGAGAACGGCGCGCGCGATGGAGACCGGATGAAGAAACGGCGCCAGCGCGCAGACGCCGCCCGCGCGAAGCCGCGTCCCTTCCATGATCGACGCGTCCAGCTCGATGAGCCCCTCGCTGTTCAGGCACGCCCCGGTGCCCGCGTTGAAGGAGGGATCGTCCTCCAGAACCACGACCGCCCGCTGGACGGCGTCGAGCGCGGTCCCGCCGCCGCGCAGCACCTCCGCCGCCGCCCGGGTCGCCGCGCGGCATCCCTCGGTGTGGCGCGTGGCGTCCTCGGCGGCCAGGTCCCCTGCCCCGCCGTGCACGAGCACCGACCAGGCGCTCGCGCCGGCGCCCCAGGAGGCGGTCACGCGCTCGAGATCGCCTTGCGCCATCGTCTGCCACGATAGCGCCGGACGGCATAGGCGAGGAGCGCAAGCGTGGGGAGCACGCCGAGCGCGGCCGGAACATGGCCGGCGGCGGAGGCCTGGAAGGTCACCACGCTCGCCGCGATGGCGCCGCCCGCGAGGAGGACGAGGGGGAGCGCGCGCGCGCGTTCGAGCAAGGCGTGCGCGAGAAGCAGCGGGAGGGCCAGCCCGCCCAGCGCCATGACCGCCGATGCCGCCGCCCGCCCGTGGCGCGGGATCCCGGCCATGGCCCTTCCCGCTTCGGCGGAGATGCGCACCGGTGCCCCATCGGCGCCGACGCGCAGCCCCTGGACCGAATCGGCGAATGCCGTGCCCGTCCACGCCCACGCGCTCCCGTGCGTCGCCGTCGGAAAGAAGCCCGTCACGTCCACGGCGCGCACCATCCCCAGCCCGAGCGCCGCCGCCAGCGCAACCAGGGCTCCCCCCAGCACCGCCGCCGCGGCGATCTGCGGGCGCGACCGACCGAGCGCCTCGAGCGCCAGCGCCTCACCGCGCGAGAGCACCGGCGCCAGTGCCGCCCACGTGCCGATGGCCGCGCAGAACGGCGTGAGCGGGAGCGTGCGCCCGGCCCGCTCACCCCAGGCCACGCCGCCTTCGTCGGTCGCCGCGGTGACCAGCCAGGCGAGCGCCAGGGTGAGCGCGCCGGCCGTTGCCGCCCGGGTGAGCTGGCGAACATCCCAGCGCGTCCAGCCGCCGCCAGACCTGGTCACCACCTTGCCCGGCTCGGCGTCCATGGGGTGGCGAGGATAGCCGACGGGCGCCGACGGGCCGACCGGCCGACGGAGAAGGCCCGAGCAAAGAAACGGCCGGCAATTCGCGCTTTCCTCCTTCGGCGGGGAAGACGGGGGCCGATGGCGTGTTATGTTCGGTGCACGCGCCGGGTACGGGCCCTCGCGGCCCCGAAATAATTCGGCGGCGGATCACCGCCGCGTGCGTGGCTTGGTCCGAGTGCCTCGGCACCCACTACAGAAACACTCGCTCGGCAGCGTTCATCACCATGCGCGAAGCCCCACGAGTGCCGGCCATGCGCCGGAGGAGGAACGTCATGCAAAGTACCTATGGCTCCAGTCCGAGAGGGCTCTGTCGTAGCAGCTGACGGATCGAGTACGGGGGCCGTATGACAACCGGTCCCGGCGCCCGTTCGGGCACGTACTCTCCGTCCGCGTGACGAGCCCTTTCGCTGGGCCTGTCAAGGCCCGCGCTTTGTCGTGGCGTCCATCGCGGGCGCGGCGAGAAAGCAAAGGCCAGGGACGGACGGCCCGGGTGGACCAACGCGCCACCCGGGCCGTTGTTTATTTGCGGCATGCGGAATCGCGGGAGCAGTAGCGGACGGAGGGGCGAGGGGCGACGGTGCGGGCGCGATTGAACCGTTGACGAGCGCCGAGGTGGGCGGTAGTTCAAACCGGCCGCCGCGGGACTAGCTCAGTTGGTAGAGCGTCAGCTTCCCAAGCTGAAGGTCACGGGTTCGAGACCCGTGTCCCGCTCCGTATTTCGAGTTCAGCTGCTCACGGGCGCCAACCCGCCCGTCCTCGGGCGAGGAGGCGAGGATGCTAGGATGGCGCCCCGATGCCCTGGTGGACCCGGTCTCGGGCGCTCGTGCCCACGGTTCTCCGGTGGATCCTGGTGCTCTGGGGCCTCTGGAAGCTCCTCAAGTGGACGCTCGCCGCCTTCTCTGGCTACGAGAAGCTCTTACTCTTCACCAACACGCCGTATCACCGCTTCACGTCGATGGCGATGCTCAGCGGAACGGTGCGCCTGCGCAGCGCATTGTCGAAGGTGGGCCACGACGAGCAGGTCTACAACGGCGCCGGCTACACCAACTGGGGCTTCGGCGTCCCGGCGCTGCAGATGCCCTTTCACGCCTTCGCCGCCCGATGGCCGATCCTTCTCGAGGGCGTCCCCTCACACTTCTTTCCCGATCGCGCCATCTTCTTCTTCTACCTGGCGGGGATGATCCCTTTCCTCTGGGCGGCCTTCGATCGGCTGCTGGCCATGCGCCCGGGCGCGCCCGGCGGGCGGCTGCGGCGGCACGCGCTCTCCTGGTCGGCCGCGCTCCTCGCGCTCTCCTTCGCGCTCTATCCGCTCATCTCCTGCCGCTTCTTCGTCTACGAGGAGACCATCGCCTACCTGGTCGTCTGCGAGCTCGTGGCCATCGGGGCGTACATCTTCGCGCTCCGGTCGTGGAACCCCGCGGCTGTCGCGGGGGCGGGGGTGGCCGCCGGCGTGGGGCTGCTGGTGCGTCCGACGGGGCTCGTTCTGGTCGGGGTGCTGGCGACGCTGGTGGTGCTGCAGAGCCGCGGGAAGAAGACCGTCGCCGTCTTCGCCGCGTCCCTCGCGCCGTTTGTCCTGGCCTGGTTTTACGGCAACTGGGTGCGGAGCGGCTCCCCCCTCTCCATCGGCCTGTCGAACTCGCTGCCCTCCTCCGAGCATCAAACACCGATGCTGCGCTTCGGCAGCGCCTGCGTGGACACCCGCGCGCATTTCATGGAGGCGGCGTCGCGCCTCTTTCGCGCCTTCTTCATGGCCCTTCCCGCGGACGGCAGCGATCCCTTCTCCTGGATGAGGCGCTGCCACTTCGACTTCGAGACGCGCCCGCCGGCCACCGAGTCGTACGCGCTGGAGCCGTTCTTCGGCGTCGCCGTGCTGTTCGTCCTCGGGTGGATCCTCCTTTGTGCCCTGGCGCGCCGCGAGCGGCGTCTGGCCGTCTACGTGCCTCTCGCCGGACTGCTGGCCCTCTTTGGCGTCTACGTGTCGGCCGGCGGGGGCTTCGCCTGGCGCTACACGGGGGACTTCTGGCCGCTCATCGTGCTCGCCTGCGTGGAGTACGTGCGGGTCCTTCCGGTGGCGGCGAACCGGCTTCTCGGCGCGCGCCTGGCGCTGGGCTTCACCGCCCTCAGCGCCGCCGTGTACAAGCGCCAGATCGAGCCGGCACAGACCACGGTCCTCACGCTCGCGCCGGAGAAGGCCGCGGTCCAGTGGGACGCGTTCAACGATTCGCGCTGGGCGATGGACCCCCCCATGCCCTCCCACCTCGAGTGCGGGGACCGGCTGGTGGGGCTGGTCAACAACGGGCAGGGGTGGAGCCCGGGGTGCTTCGTCAACACCTTCACCAACGTGTACCTGGGGGTGCCCTCCAAGCGCGACGACCGCTACACCGTTCGCTTCCAGGTGGAGGGCGTCGCCGATCCCACCCTCGAAGTCTACGTGAACGGCCGCATCTACACGGCCCGGCGAAGCGGCGCCATGTACGCGACGGACGTGCGCATCCACTACGGCGCGCTGACCTCCCCCACCGTGGTGGCGACCATCCGCTGGACGCGCAGTCTCGACCTGCCGCGCATCAAGCTGCAATCCATCGAGCTCATCTAGTAGGAGCGACTAGGATGAGCGATCGGGAGGCCCGATGAGCCGGAGAGCCCCCCCCGCCGAGAGCGCGGAGCGCGACCCGCACCTCTCGGCCGCCCTGGAGGCGGCGCTGGTGCGCGAGCTGTGGAGCGCGTGGTGGCAGCTGAACGAGGCCTTCTTCCGGGGCGGCCTGCGACCGCCGACCCTCGAGCTGGTGAACACGCGCCACACCCTGGGCCGCTGGATCCTCGCGACGCGCACCATCGAGATGTCGCGACCGCTCCTGCTGGAGAAGGCCTGGGCGGCGGCGGTGGAGGTCCTCAAGCACGAGATGGCCCACCAGTACGTGCACGAGACCCTGGGCGAGACCTCGCAGACGCCTCACGGCGCGGCCTTCCAGGAGGCCTGCGCGCGCCTGGGCATCGACGCGCGCGCCTCGGGCATGCCGGAGACGCCGGCGGAGGCGCCGGAGGGAGGAGGCGACCGCATCGTCGAGCGCATCGCCCGCCTGCTGGCCCTGGCGGAGAGCCCCAACCAGCACGAGGCGGAGGCGGCGATGGCCGCGGCGCAGCGCTTGATGCTGCGGCACAACCTCGAGGTGGTGCGCTCGCGCGTGGTGCGGGACTACCGCCACCTGCACCTCGGCAAGGCGAGCGGGCGCGTCTCCGAGCACGAGCGCCTGGTGGCCATGATCCTCGGCAAGCACTTCTTCGTCGAGGGCATCTGGATCCCGGTGTACCGGCCGCTCGAGGGCAAGCGCGGGAGCGTCCTGGAGATCTGCGGCACGCCGGCCAATCTGGCCATCGCCGATTACGTGCACGGGTTCCTTCACCAGACCGCCGAGCGCCTGTGGCGCGATCACCGCAAGGCGCGCGGCATCCGCACCGATCGCGACCGGCGCACCTTCCTCGCCGGGGTCATGGTGGGCTTCGCCGACAAGCTCGCGCGCCAGGAAGCGACCAGCCGCGGCGAGGGCCTGGTCTGGGTGAAGGACGGCGATCTCGCCCATTACTTCCGCCGTCGCCACCCCCACGTTCGCCACGTCCGCCACGTGGGGCAGCGCCGCACCGACGCCTGGACGCACGGAAGGGAAGCCGGTCGAAAGATCGTGCTGCACAAGCCGGTCCGCAGCGCCGCCGAGTCGCGTGGAAAGCTCCTCCCGGCCAAGCGTTGAGGCGCTGGTGATTTCCGATTCTCCGCGAGACTCGTGAGATGGCGTACTAGAGACTGGCGGCTAGGGACCGAGACATGGCAGGCGCCGAGCAAGTCGAGCACCCGGACGGCCGGGTGGAGCTGGCCGCGGGAGTGGTCCTCTCCGACGCGCGTCTCTTCAACGAGGACCTCGCGCCGACGCGCCTCGCGCAGCGCACCTGGAGCACCTACGCGTTCGCCGCGCTGTGGGTGAGCCTCTCCCACTGCATTCCCACCTACATGATGGCCGCGGGGCTCATCAAGCTGGGCATGAGCTGGTGGCAGGCCATCGTCACCATTCTCGTCGGCAACAGCATCGTCCTCGTCCCCATCCTCCTCAACTCGCACCCCGGCACCAAGTACGGCATCCCCTTCCCCGTCTTCGCGCGCGCGTCGTACGGGGTCTTCGGCGCCAACGTCCCGGCCCTCATGCGCGCGCTCGTCGCCTGCGGCTGGTTCGGCATCCAGTGCTGGATCGGCGGCCACGCCCTGGATCGCTTTCTCCAGGCCTTCTGGCCGGGATGGCCCACGGCGCTGGGCGCGGGGACGCTCGGCGGCTACCTCCCGACGCAGTGGCTCTGCTACGCAGCGTTCTGGACGCTGAACATCGTCATCGTCTACCGCGGCATGGATGTCCTCCGGCGCGTGGAGAGCTGGGCCGCGCCCTACGTCCTGGCCATGACCGCGCTGCTGCTGGTGTGGATCCTGCGGCGCGCCAGTGGGGTCGCCGGAGCCAGCGGCGGGATCGGCAGCATCGTCTCGGCGCCGGGGAGCTTCACCACCCCCGGCGCGTTCCTCCGCGTCTTCGTGCCCAGCGTCACCGCCATGGTGGGCTTCTGGGCCACGCTCTCGCTCAACATGCCGGACTTCACGCGCTACGGGCGCTCGCAGCGCGAGCAGGTGGTCGGCCAGGTGCTGGCGCTCCCCACCACCATGACGCTCTTCGCCGCCATGGGCGTCTTCATCACGAGCGCCAGCGTTCTGGTCTTCGGTGAGGCCATCTGGGATCCCATCGACCTCGGCGCCAGGCTCGACTCCCGGGCGCTCGTGGCCCTGGCCGAGCTCACCGCGGCCTTCGCCACGCTGGCCATGAACATCGCCGCCAACGTGGTCTCGCCGGCCAACGACTTCTCCAACCTGGCCCCCGGCCGCATCTCGTTCCGCACCGGCGGCCTCATCACCGGCGTCCTGGCCACGCTGATGATGCCGTGGAAGCTCCTCGAGAACAGCGACCGCTACATCAACGGCTGGCTGCTGGGCTATTCGGGGGGCCTGGGATCCATCGCCGGAGTGCTCATCTGCGATTACTGGTTCATCCGCCGCACGCGCCTGCGCCTGCCCGACCTCTACCGGCGCGACGGCGCGTACTCCTACGGCTCGCGACGGGGCACGAACCCGGCGGCGATGGCCGCCACCGCGGCCGGCTGCTTCGTGGCCTGGATCGGCCTCTTCGTCCCCGCGCTGCACTGGCTCTACGACGCCGCGTGGTTCTCGGGGACGCTGACCTCGGCGCTGGTCTACGGCGCGTGGATGCGAGGGGCGTCCTTGCGCGCGACCCCGGCATGAAGGCCGGGGTGGCCATCGGACGGTGACGCTCGCCGTGTACCCAGTGATTGCACTGGATGCACCGAGGTCCACCTGCGCGCGCGGACGCTCGCTCACTCCGGCGGCGCGCGCTTGCCGCCCTTGTTCGCCGACGCCAGCGCCGCCTCCACCTCGTCGACGGTGAGGCCCAGCTCGCGCGCGCGCCGGAAGGCGGCGTGGAGCACCGGGCGCAGGGCTCGCGGGGAGGCGTCGCTGGCCTCGGCTCCCGCGCAGAGGACGGCGTCCACCAGGTCGTGGGCCGTCACCGGCGGCCGGGGGGCCTGGGGCGGCGGAGCGGGGGCGACCAGGCCGAGCTCCTCCAGCGTCTCGTTCGCATGGGCGGCGACCTCCTGGGCCAGCGCCAGGTCCACCGGGACGAGCAACGTGGCCAGGTGCCGCAGGGTGCCCGCGTCCGGCACGGCGCGACCGGTGTCCCAGCGCGACGCCGTGCGGTGCGAGAGGAGCAAGGCGGGCCCGAACTCGCGCTGCGACATTCCCAGCCGAGCTCTGGCGAGGGACAGCACGTGCTGGAGAGGGAGCTGCGGTTTCGTGGCCATGGGTCACCGGACCGTGGCGCATCATGCGCCCCTTCGCCCCCCGCCGAAAGGCAAGAAGGCGCATGGCTGGACGTCGTCGGCGCGTCGTCGGGGTTCTGGCGGGCGACTCCGGGGCTCCGGGGGCATGGAGAACCGAAGATATGCGCCATCCATGGCGTAGGATGCGCCTATCTGGCGCTGAGGAATGCCACGTCTCCGGGAGGAAGGTCGTCTGCGGCGATGGAACGCGCCTCTCTCCGTCAAGAGGGCGCCCTCCTGGGGTTCCCTTGCGCCCTCCTCCCGCTCGGTCGTGCCACCGTCCCCGTGGAAGACGCCACGGAGAGGCGAGGACGCGGAGCTCCTCCCCGAGAAGGCCCCGCGCTTCGTCGCCCACAGGCGTCCTTTTCGCGCAGAATGACGCCCATGCCGGAGAGCCCCTTCGTCGAGCGCATCCCCAACTACGTGGGCGGCCGCTGGACCGCGTCGGTCCACCCCGAGCACGTCCCCATCACCAACCCCGCCACCGGCGAGCCCCTCGGCTCCGTGCCCGTGGGCGCGGCGAGCGACGTGGACGCCGCCGTCCGGGCCGCCCAGGCCGCCTTCCCCGCCTGGCGCGATCTCCCCGCCCAGTCCCGCGCGCGCTTCCTCTTCGACCTGCGCGACCGCATGGAGGCCCACTTCCGCGAGCTCGTCTCCATCTGCACGCAGGAACACGGCAAGACGCTGGAGGAGAGCCAGGGCGACGTGCGGCGGGCCCTCGACAACGTCGAAGCCGCGTGCGGCACGCCGGCGGCCATGCTGGCGGCGGGCGGGGCGCTGGAGCAGATCGCCGGCGGCATCGACTGCCACTCGGTCCGTCAGCCCATGGGGGTCTTCGCCGTCATCGCCCCTTTTAACTTCCCGTCCATGGTGCCGTTCTGGTTTCTCCCTTATGCCATCGCCAGCGGAAACACCGTGGTGGTCAAGCCCAGCGAGCAGGTGCCCTTCTCGCAGCACCGCCTCTTACAGCTCCTCCACGAGACGGGCCTCCCGCCCGGCGTGGTCAACCTGGTGCACGGCGGGCGCGACGTGGTGAACGGCCTCCTCGAGCACCCGGACATCGCCGGCGTCTCCTTCGTCGGCTCGTCGCCGGTGGCCCGCCACGTCTACGAGCGCTGCGGCGCCACCGGCAAGCGCGTCCAGGCCCTGGGGGGCGCCAAGAACTTCGGCGCGGTGCTGGAGGACTGCGACTGGGAGCGCACCGTGGCCAACGTGGTGGACAGCTCCATGGGCTGCGCCGGCCAGCGCTGCCTGGCGCTCAGCGTGATCATCGGCGTGGGCAAGGCCTACGGCGAGCTGGAGAGGCGCCTGCCGGAGGCGCTCGGCCGCGTGAAGGTCGGCTACGGGATGGATGCCGGCGTGACCATGGGGCCGCTCATCAGCGCCGCCCACCGCGAACGCGTCCTCGGCTGCATCGACCGCGGGCAGCGCGAGGGCGCCCGGCTCCTCGTCGACGGGCGCGCGCGCCAGGTCGCCGCCTACCCGCGCGGCCACTGGCTGGGGCCGACCCTCTTCTCCGGCGTCACGCCGGACATGAGCGTGGCGCGCGAGGAGATCTTCGGCCCGGTGCTGTGCCTGATGCAGGCCGACGACCTGGGCGAGGCGCTGCGCATGGTGCACGCGCATCCTCTGGCCAACGCGTCGAGCATCTACACCTCCAGCGGCGCGCAGGCCCGTCGCTGGTGCCGGGAGGTCGACGCCTCGATGGTGGGCGTCAACATCGGCGTCGCCGCGCCCATGGCCTTCTTCGGCTTCGGCGGGGCCAAGGGCTCCTTCTTCGGGGACCTCAAGGCCCACGGACGCGAGCAGGTCCAGTTTTACACGCAGAACAAGACGAGCATCGTGAGGTGGTGGTGATGGCGCAGAAGATCCAGGTCGGGCTCATCCAGGCGTCCACGCCCTTCGAGGAGAGCTGGTCGATCCAGAAGATTCAGCGCGCCTCGCTGGAGAAGCACCTCCCGCTCATCGAGGAGGCCGGCAAGCGCGGGGTGCAGGTGCTCGGCCTGCAGGAAATCTTCAACGGGCCGTACTTCTGCCCCAGCCAGGACGCGCGCTGGTACGACGCCGCCGAGCCGGTCCCCGGTCCGACCGTGGAGCGGATGCAGGCGCTGGCCAAGAAGCACCAGATGGCCATGGTGGTGCCGCTCTACGAGCGCGAGAAGGCCGGCGTCTACTACAACACCGCGGCGGTCATCGACGCCGACGGGACGTACCTCGGCAAGTACCGGAAGACGCACATCCCGCACACCAGCGGGTTCTGGGAGAAGTTCTTCTTCAAGCCCGGAAACCTGGGCTTCCCGGTCTTCCAGACGCGCTTCTGCAAGGTGGGGGTCTACATCTGCTACGACCGGCATTTCCCGGAAGGGGCGCGCGCGCTGGGTCTCAACGGCGCGGAGGTGGTGTTCAACCCCTCGGCCACGGTGGCGGGCCTGTCGCAGTACATCTGGAAGCTCGAGCAGCCCGCGCACGCGGTGGCCAATGGCTACTTCGTGGCCGCCAGCAACCGCGTGGGGGTGGAGGCGCCCTGGAACATCGGCACGTTCTACGGGACCAGCTACGTGGTCGATCCGCGCGGCAACTTCCTGGCGGTGGGGAGCGAGGACCGGGACGAGCTGGTGGTGGCGACCTGCGATCTGGAGCTCATCGAAGAGGTGCGAAGGACGTGGCAGTTCTTCCGCGACCGGCGTCCGGAGATGTACGGTGACCTGACGGAACAGCGATGAAGCTCTCCAACTCCGACGTCACCGCGCGGCACCAGCAGTTTCTCTTCGCCAGCACGGCGACCTACTACGAGGCGCCGGTCGCCCTGGAGAGCGGCAAGGGGACGCGCGTGCGCGACTTCGACGGCAAGGAGTACCTGGACTTCTTCGGCGGCATCCTCACCGTCAGCGTGGGCCACGCCAACGACCGGGTGAACGCCGCGGTGCGCGCGCAGATGGAGCGGCTCGGCCACGTCTCGACGCTCTATCCGACCTTGCCGGTGGTGGAGCTGGCCGAGAAGCTGGTGAAGCTCGCGCCGGGCACGCTCGACAAGGTCTTCTTCTGCGCCAGCGGCACCGAGGCCGACGAGACGGCCATCGCCCTCGCGCAGACCTACACCGGCCGCCAGGAGCTCATCGCCCTCCGTCACGGGTACTCGGGGCGGAGTCTCCTCGCGCAATCGGTGACCGGCCACGCCCGCTACCGCGTCGTTCCCTCGCAGGTCGCGGCGGTGAAGCACGCGCACGCGCCGTACTGCTACCGCTGCCCCTTCGGCCTCACCTACCCGAGCTGCGACGTGCGCTGCGCGAGGGACGTAGAGGAGCTCATTCAAACGACGACCACCGGGCACATCGCCGGCGCCATCGTGGAGCCCATCCTCGGCGTGGGCGGCTTCATCACCCCGCCGGACGGGTGGATGAAGACCTTCGTGGACATCATCCGCAAGTACGGCGGCATCTTCATCGCCGACGAGGTGCAGACCGGCTTTGGCCGCACCGGCGGCACGATGTGGGGCATCGAGCACGAGGGGGTCGAGCCCGACGTGATGACCCTGGCCAAGGGGATCGCCAACGGCTACCCCCTCAGCGCCGTGCTGACCACGCGCGCCATCGCCGACTCGTGGAAGGGAGGCAACATCTCCACCTTCGGCGGGAACCCCATCACCGCCACCGCCGCCAACGCCACGCTCGAGGTCATCGCGGGCGACAAACTGGTGGACAATGCCGCGGCCATGGGCGCCCTCCTGCGCGCCGGTCTGGACGCCTTGAAGACGCGGTACAGGGTCATCGGCGAGGTGCGCGGGCGAGGCCTCATGCAGGGCGTCGAGCTGGTGAAGGACGAGAAGGCCGGCGACCGCACGCCGGCGCCGGAGACGACGCTGCGCCTCTTCGAGGAGACGAAGAAGCGCGGCCTGCTCATCGGCCGCGGAGGCCTCTACAGCAACGTGCTGCGCGTGGCCCCGCCCCTGGTGGTGAGCCGGGCCGACGTCGAAGAGGCGCTGCGAATCCTGGACCAGTCGTTCGAAGCGCTGGGGCAATGAGGCGATGAGAGCGTCGCCGGGACGGGGATCGCCGTGAGCTTCCTCGAAGGCCTCCCCGCCGAGCGCGTCGAGAAGGCGCTGCCGGACAAGAAGCCGCACATGACGGCGGGCGAGGCGCGCCTCGAGGCGGAGCGCTGCCTCTACTGCGCCGACGCGCCCTGCACCCGGGCCTGCCCCACCGGCATCGACGTGCCGGGGTTCATCAAGCGCATCGCCAGCGGCAACGTGCGCGGGAGCGCGCGGACCATCTTCGCGCAGAACATCCTGGGCGCCTCCTGCGCGCGGGTGTGCCCGGTGGAGGTGCTCTGCGAAGGGGCCTGCGTCTACACGGCGTGGGTCGAGAAGCCCATCGCCATCGGCCGCTTGCAGCGCTTCGCGACGGAGACGGCGATCGGGGAGGACCCGGCCCTGCTGCCGCTGGGTGCGCGCGCACGGGCGGGAAAGCGCGTGGTCTGCGTGGGTGCCGGGCCGGCGTCGCTGGCCTTCGCGGCGACGCTGGCGATGGCGGGGCACCGGGCGACGGTGCTCGAGAAGCGCGCGCTCCCGGGAGGGCTGAACGCGACCGGCGTGGCGCCGTACAAGCTCCACGCCGAGGACGCGCTGCGCGAGGTGGACTGGGTGCGCTCGCTGGGCGTGGACATCACCACCGGCGTCGAGGTCGGGCGCGAGGTGACGGGCGAGGAGCTTCTCGCCGAGTACGACGCGGTGTTCCTGGGGCTGGGCCTCGGCGACGACACGCGCCTCGGCATTCCGGGCGAGGAGGGGCCGGGGGTGGTGGGGGCGACGGCGTGGATCGAAGCGATGAAGCTGGCGCCCGGCGCGCGGCTCCGGCTGGGCAAGGTCCTGGTGGTGGGCGGCGGGAACACCGCCATCGACGTGGCGCGGGAGTGCGCGCAGCTCGGCGCCGAGGAGGTGACCCTGGTCTACCGGCGCGGCGCGGCGGCGATGAGCGGCTACGAGCACGAGATGACCGCGGCGAAGAAGGAGGGGGTGCGCCTGCTCGCCAGCGCGCAGCCGGTGGCGGTGCTGCGGGACGACGGCGGCGCGGTGAAGGCGCTGCGGGTGGCCCGCACCGAGGGCGGCGCGCCGGTGCCGGGGAGCGAGCGGGACGTTCCCTGCGATCTGGTGGCGCTGGCCATCGGTCAGTCCAGGCTTCGCTCCGTCGCGCAGCAGTTCCCCGGGGTGGAGCTCGACGCGCGCGGCTGCGTGGTGGCCGACCCGGCGACCGGAGTGACCGGCCATCCACGGGTGTTCTCCGGCGGCGACTGCGTGAACGGCGGCAAAGAAGTGGTCCACGCCGTCGCCGAAGGCCGAAACGCCGCGCGCCACCTGAAGGCCGCCTGGGAAAAGGAGGCGCGGGACGCGCCGGACCAGCACCCCGCCATGGCGAATCATGGCTGATCTGCGCACCGAGATGGCCGGCATCGAGAGCCCCAACCCCTTCTGGCTGGCGTCGGCGCCTCCCGCCAACACCGGCGAGCAGGTGATGCGCGCCTTCGACGCCGGCTGGGGCGGCGCGGTGTGGAAGACGCTGGGCGATCCCATCGTCAACACCTCCAGCCGCTTCGGCGCCGTCGACTACGCGACCGGCAAGGTGATGGGCTTCAACAACATCGAGCTCATCACCGACCGCCCCCTCGAAGCGAACCTCCGCGAGATCCGCGCCGTCAAGCGCCGCTTTCCCAGGCACGCGGTGGTGGTCTCGCTCATGGCCGAGAGCAAATTCGACTGGCACACCCTCATCCGCAAGGTGGAGGACACCGGCTGCGACGGCCTGGAGCTCAACTTCGGCTGCCCGCACGGGATGTGCGAGCGCGGCATGGGATCCAGCGTGGGGCAGGAGCCCAAGCTCATCACCGAGATCACCCGCTGGGTGAAGGAGGTGGCGCGGACGCCGGTTCTGGTGAAGCTGACGCCGAACACCGGCGACGTGGTGGAGGCGGCGCGGGCGGCGAAGGCGGGCGGCGCCGACGGCGTATCGCTCATCAACACCCTCAAGAGCCTCATGGGCGTGGACCTCGAGCGCATGGTCCCCTTGCCGCGCGTCGGCGACGCGTCGACCAACGGCGGCTACTGCGGGCCGGCCATCAAGCCCATCGCCCTCTACATGGTCGCCGCCATCGCGCGCGACCTCCCGCGCCTCCCACTCTCGGGCATCGGCGGCGTGCAGACCTGGCGCGACGCGGCCGAGTTCCTGGCCCTGGGCGCGTCGACGGTGCAGGTGTGCACCGCGGTGATGCACCTCGGCTACCGCATCGTGGGGGACATGATCGACGGCCTGAACGACTGGCTGGACCAGCACGGCATCAAGAGCGTGCGCGAGGTGGTGGGGCGCGCGGTGCCCGCCTACCGGGAGTGGGGCGACCTCGATCTCGCGTACCAGGTGGTGGCCAAGATCGACCCGGCGACCTGCATCGGCTGCCAGAAGTGCGTCGTGGCCTGCCAGGACGGCGCGCACCAGTGCATCTTCACCGGCCGCGAAGACCGCCCGCGTCCGCCGCACGCCCACGCAGAGGGCCTGGCCCGCGCGCCGGTCCCCTTCCCGGTCGGCGCCCTCGCCGGAGACCGCGTCCCGTGGATCGACGAGCCGGAGTGCGTGGGCTGCAACCTCTGCCAGCTGGTGTGCCCGGTGGACGGATGCATCACGATGCACGAGGTCCCCGGCGGCCCCAAGGAGACCTGGAACGACCGCGTGGCGCGCGGCGACGCCAAGGTGCCGGGGGGAATCCACGAGGGGTAGGGGGGAGCCTCCAAAGCTTACGGAGACCCAGCGGACGCCGCGGCGGGCCCGCCCTCGTCCTCGTAACCGCGCTCGACAGGACGTGCTCGTCCTCGTGATCGCGCCCGTGCACGTACATCGAACCGCGTGCTCGACGAGCCGCCTGTCGGCGCACACTTCCCCGAAGTCGCTCTATCTCTTCTTCAATGTCTCGCCCCCCTGCGACGCGCGGTCGACCTTGCGCGCCAGGCGCCGCGTGCGCTTCATGGCCCGCTCCGGCTCTTCGCCGGTGCCGCGGTCCGCCCAGGCCAGCGCTCGTGCGGGCTCGCGCATCCAGTGCTCGTAGAGCTTCGCCAGCTCGAGACGAACGCCGGCGTCGTCCACCGTGGTGGCCAGCGACTCGAAGTCCGCCAGCGCGCGCGCCCGGTCGCCGCGCGCCTTGGCGATGTCCGCCCGCGCACGCAGGGCCTGCGGCGTCGGCCCGCGCTCGAACGCCACCTCGGCCGCGGCGAGGGCCCGATCCAGCGCCCCCGCCTTGCGCAGCGTGCGCGCCACGCCCACCACGTCCGCGGCCGCGAGCTCGGCGTGCAGCGGCTCGCCGTAGAGACCGAGCAGCGCGGCCATGGCCACGACGTCCCAGGCGTTGTGCTCGATGACCCCCAGCAGCGCGCGCGCGTCGCCGGTGCGCAGGAAATGCAGGTAGCAGGCGCTCACCTCCCCCGATTCCACGTCGTCGACGCGCTGGAAGCCGAGGACGTCGCGCTCGAGGACCACCAGCCGACACCCCTGCCCCAGGCGCTTTCCGTGCACGCGCCGCGCGACGTGCAGGAGATCGAGGTGCGGTGGGGAGGGCGGTGGCTCCATCCGGGCCATGGCGAAGCGTGTCCGCAGGAGCGGCATGTCGAAGCTCTTGCCGTTGAAGGTGACCAGCATCGATGCGGCGGCGAGGCGCTCGCGCAGGCGAACCAGCATGGGCGCCTCCTCGCCGAGAGCGCGCACGAGGAGCTGCTCGAGGACCAGCGTCCCTTCGTCCCACCAGGCCAGCCCCACCAGAAACGCCACCGTTCCTGTCCCGCCGGAGAGCCCCGTCGTCTCCGTGTCGAGGTAGAGCGCGCCTTGGGGATCGCAGCGCGCCAGCGAGGGATCGAGGGCCAGGAGGGCCAGGAGCTCGGCGCTGGCCTGGCGGGCCGGGGCGAGCGGGGCGCGTCCCGTCCGGTGCGCGCGGGAGAGGCGTTGCGCGCGCACGTGCAGCGGCCCGAGAGGCGTGTCCTCGGTGGCGAAGGGCAGGTCGACGGTGTCGACCGCGGGCGGTGGAGCGACGCCGCGCCGGGTGGTGCGCTCCAGCGTGGCCTGGATGCGCGCGCGCAGATCGGCCAGGAGGTCGGGACGCGGCGCGGCCGGCGCTGGCGAGGGCGATCGCGAGGGCGGGGCAGGCGTCGCAGCGGCGGACTCGAGCCGGGAGAGCTTGTCGAAGAAGGACACGAGCGACCCTCCCGACGGTACATGGGTTCAGTGTCTCCCGCCAGCGCCCGTCCGGCGTTACTCGAGGACGCCTTCCCCTCCCTCGACCGCCGCGCGCAGCATGTCCTGCATGCCCATGGCCAGCTCGGTGGGAAGCTCCTCGCCGCGGAACAGCTTCACCTCGCGGATCTCCATGGGGTTCGCCGGGGGCTTCACCGGCTCGCTCACCTCGCACCGCACCACCACGGTCACGCCGTGAAACCGGGGGTCCCGGTCGGGGCGCGACCACACCCCCACCAGGCGCCCGACCTCGCAGCGCTCGACCCCGGTCTCCTCTTCCAGCTCGCGCACGATGGTCGCGCGCAGCGTCTCCCCCCACTCCAGGGTCCCGCCCGGCAAGGCCCACTCGCCGGTGTCGCCTCGGCGCACCAGCAGCCAGCGCCCGTCGCTCGTTCTCGCCGCCGCCGCGATGCCCACCACCGGGCGCCGCAGAAGATGGCGCGCGACCTCCTTGACGATGCCCCACAGACCGCGCGGGATCTTCATGGCGCCAGGCTACAGCCCCGCCGCGCGATGCGCCGGGTCGCGGACGGCGAGCGCGCTTTCGATTGAACGCGCTGCGCTGCTCGGTTACCACCGTTGCTCATGTTGACGCTCCGGCACTTCAATGTGGTCCCCCGCTTGCCACCCGCCCTGGAGCGTCTGCGCGACATCGCCTTCAACCTCTGGTGGTCCTGGTCGCCGGTGGCGCACGAGCTGTTCGTTCGCATCGATCCGGATCTCTGGGGCGAGGTGCGCGGCAATCCCATCGAGCTGCTGGCGCGGGTCGATCAGGGGCGGCTGGAAGAGCTGGCCACCGACGACGCCTTCACCAGCCACCTCGAGGGCGCCTGGACCACCTTTCAGCGCTACATGCAGCGCGAGGGCTGGTTCTCCAAGACGTACCCCGAGGCCGCGGGCGCGCGCATCGCGTACTTCTCGATGGAGTACGGCCTCCACGAGTGCCTCCCCATCTACTCGGGAGGCCTGGGCGTCCTGGCCGGCGATCACCTGAAGACGGCGAGCGATCTGGGCCTGCCGCTGGTCGGCGTCGGCCTGGCCTACGCCGAGGGGTACTTCCGCCAGGTCCTCAACGCCGACGGCTGGCAAGGGGAGCGCTATCCCATCAACGACTGGCACCGCATGCCGGTCCTCCCGGTGCTCGACGGGACGGGCAAGCGCCTGGTCATCCGCGTGCAGTATCCGCACGGCATCGTCCTGGCGCAGCTCTGGAAGGTGCAGGTCGGGCGCGTTCCGCTCCTCTTGCTCGACGCCAACGTCCAGGAGAACCCGCCCGCCGACCGATCCATCACCGGCTCTCTCTACGGCGGCGATCAGGAGTTCCGGGTGCGCCAGGAAATCATGCTGGGCATCGGGGGGACGCACGCGCTGGAGGCCGTGGGCCTGTCGCCGACGGTGTGTCACATGAACGAGGGCCACTCCGCCTTCCTCGCCGTCGAGCGCATCGGGCGGGTGATGCGCGAGCGCCACGTGAGCTTCGCCGTCGCCGCCGAGGCCAACAGCCCGGCCAACATCTTCACCACCCACACCCCGGTCCCGGCCGGCAACGACGCCTTCGCCCCGCAGCTCGCGCGCCGCTACCTCGAGCCCTACCGCGCCGCGCTGGGCATCTCCGACGGGGAGCTCCTGGGGCTCGGGCGCATCGACCCGCGCGACGACGGCGCGCTCTTCTCCATGCCGGTGCTGGCCATGCGCACCTCCGATCACTACAACGGCGTGAGCGAGCTCCACGGCGAGGTGTCGCGCAAGATGTGGCAGGGTCTCTGGCCCGATCTCCCGCAGCACGAGATCCCCATCGACTTCATCACCAACGGCGTGCACACCCCCTCGTGGATCGCGCCGGAGATGGGGGCGCTCTTCACGCGCTATCTCGGACCGCGCTGGGCCGAGCAGCTCGACGACGCCGAGCTGTGGCAGCGCGCCTACGAGATCCCCGACGCCGAGCTGTGGCAGGTGCACGAGCACCTGCGGAGCCGCCTGGTGCAGCGCGCGCGGCGCTGGTTGCACGCCGCGGCGGATCGGCGCGGCGCGGAGCGCGACGAGCTGTGGCTGGCCGACGAGGTGCTCGATCCGCACGCGCTGACCATCGGCTTCGCGCGGCGCTTCGCCACCTACAAGCGGGCGGCCCTCCTGTTCAGCGATCTGGCGCGCGTGAAGAAGCTCCTGGGGGACGCCGATCGCCCGGTGCAGCTGGTCTTCGCGGGCAAGGCCCACCCGCAGGACAAGGGAGGCAAGGAGCTCATTCGCTCCATCACGCTGGCCAGCCGCGACGCGGGGCTGCGGGGGCGCGTGGTCTTCCTCGAGGACTACGATATGCGCGTCGCGCGGGCGCTGGTCGGCGGCGTCGACGTCTGGCTGAACACCCCACGCCGCCCGCTGGAGGCCAGCGGCACCAGCGGGATGAAGTCCGCGGCCAACGGCGGCCTGGGGCTCAGCGTGCTGGACGGGTGGTTCGCCGAAGCGTGGCGCGATCACGGCTGGGAGATCGGCTGGGCCATCGGTCGCGGCGAGGAGTACGCCGACGCCAGCGGCGACGCGCGCGAGGCCGAGCTCCTCTACGACCTCCTGGAGCGCGAGGTGGTGCCGCTCTTCTACGCGCGCGAGGGCATGGGGCAGCTGCCGCGCGCCTGGATCCGGCGCATGAAGAACTCCATCGCCAAGCTGGTGCCGCAGTACAATACGGCGCGCATGGTAAGGCAGTACACGGCGCGCTTCTACGTGCCGGCCATCAAGCTGACCCACAAGATGACCGACCACGATCTGGCGGGCGCCAAGGCGCTGACCCAGTGGAAGGACCACGTGCGCGCAGCCTGGCAAGGCGTCTCGGTGGAGGGCATCCGCATGGAGTCCCTGGAAGAGGTGGCGGTGGGCGAACCGGTGAAGGTCGCGGCCACCGTGCGTCTCGGCGGCCTCACCCCGGACGACGTCGCGGTGGAGCTTTATCACGGCCCCACCGCCGGGGGACACGAGATCGCGCGCGGGAAGATCGTGCGCATGCGCGCGGTGGAGCGCGCCAGCGACGGGATGTGGAGCTACGCCGGCGAGATCCCCACCGCGACGAGCGGCGCCCACGCCTTTGCCGCCCGGGTCATCCCGTACAACGAGGCCATGAGCCACCCCTACGAGACGACGCTCATCCGCTGGGCGTGACCGACCCGGCTAGCGGGGCGCGGCCGGCGGCGCGAGAGGGGCGGTCAAGCTGCTGCAGATGTCCACCAGGCTCCCGGGGTCCGGTTTGCCGTCCCCGTCGCGGTCGGCCGCGATGGTCGCGCAGCCGTGGCGCGCGGGGTCGAAGGTCCACGCTTGATCGACCCGGCCGTCGCCGTTGGAGTCGTGCGCGCGCCGGACGACGTTTCCCTTTTCGTCGACGATGTCCCAGGTGTCGATCTTGCCGTCGTGGTTCTGGTCCTCGCCGTAGCAGCGCGCCTTTCCCTTGACCGAGATGCGCACCTCGTCGACCTTGCCGTCGCCGTCGTTGTCGTAGGCGCGCGCTTCGCCGGTGTAGCAAGGCTCGTAGTCGGCGGGCGGACGCAGCGCGATGTCGTCCGAGGGCTGCTCCATGTTGATGACCTGGAACCGCATGCCGTCGCCCGGCGTGCACCCCGCGGAAGAAAGCGCGCTGGCGAGCGCGGCGAGCGCGGCGAGCGCGAGAAGCGTGGCTGGCACGCACGGGGTGATCGACACGAGCGGTCCCAGGGGCGTCACGGCCCGCCCAGGCTACCAAGTTTTGCTTCCCGGCCTGCCCTCTTCCTGTGATGACTAGGTAGTACGATGGGAAAGCTCGCACTCGACGGCCACGAGCTCGAACCGCCGGCTCGCACGGTGCGCACCTTCGCGCCGGCCAGCGGGGAGCTCCTCGCCGAGCTGCCGGTGACCAGCGACGCGGAGGTGCGCCGCATCGTGGCGCGCGCGCGCAAGGCACAAGCGGCCTGGGCCGTCCTGCCGGTCGAGGAGCGGGCCTCGCGCCTCTTGCGCCTCCGTGACGCGCTGGCCGACCGCGCCGAAGACCTGGTGCAGACCGTGTCGCGCGAGTGCGGCAAGCCGCGGCACGAGGCGCTGGTGCACGAGGTGACGACGCTGCTCGACCTGGCCGGCTGGGTGTGCAAGCACGCGCCGGCCGCGCTGGCGCCCGAACGCGTTCCCCTGCACCTCATGAAGCATCGCTCGAGCGAGGTGCAGCACGTCCCGCGCGGGGTGGTGGGCGTCCTCTCGCCCTGGAACTTCCCCCTGGTCATTCCCATGGGGAGCGTGCTGGCGGCGCTGGTGGCGGGCAACGCCTGCGTGGTCAAGCCCAGCGAGGTGACGCCCCTGGTGATGCTGGAGGCCAAGAAGATCTACGACTCGACGGGCCTGCCGGAAGATCTCTTTGCGGTGATCGTGGGCTACGCCCCGACCGGCCAGGCGCTCCTCGACGCGGGCATCGACTACTGCGTCTTCACCGGGGCGGTGGAGACCGGGCGGAAGATCGCCGCGGCGTGCGGACAGCGCCTCATCCCGTGCGTGATGGAGCTGGGAGGCAAGGCCCCGCTGCTGGCCTGCGAGGACTGCGACCTCGAGCGGACGGCGCGCGCCGTGGTCTTCGGCGGCCTGGCCAACAGCGGCCAGGTGTGCATCGCGGTCGAGCGCGTCTACGCCCACGCGCGCGTGTACGAGCCTCTCCTCGAGCGGGTCCGCGCGCTGGTGGGGGAGCTCCGTCAGGGCGATCCGGCGGAGGATTTCTTCGACCTCGGGGCCATCACCTCCGCCAGGCAGATCGAGGTCGCGCGCCGGCACGTGGAGGACGCCCTGCAGAAGGGTGCGCGCCTCCTGTGCGGGGGCCGCGCGCTGCCCGGTCCGGGCCAGTTCTTCGAGCCGACGGTGCTGGCTCACTGCGACGCCACCATGACGGTGATGAACGAGGAGACCTTCGGGCCGGTGGTGCCCATCATGCGCGTCGCCTCGGACGACGAGGCGGTGGCGCTGGCCAACGACTCGCGCCTGGGTCTCAACGCCTACGTCTTCACGCGCGACAAGGCGCGGGCACGCCGTCTGGCCGAGCGCATCGAGGCCGGCAGCGTGGTGGTGAACGACGTCCTCTCCAACTACGCCGCCGTCGAGACGCCCTTCGGCGGCATCAAGCAATCAGGCTTCGGGCGCGTGCACGGCGTGGACGCCCTTCGCGCCATGTGCGTGCAGAAGCACCTGAGCTTCGACCGCGTCGCTCCCCCGGCGCACGACCCCTTCTGGTTTCCCTACACCGCCAAGAGCTACCACTGGCTGCAGCGCGGGATGCGCCTCCTCTTCTCCGGGGGGAGCCTGGCCAAGCGCATCGGGGACCTCTTCTGACGGTGTGCTAACTCCCCTCCGGGCTAGGATGCGTGGCTTCGTCGATCTCCACTGCCACTGGGTGGCGGGCATCGATGACGGCGCCCGGACGCCGGACGAGGGCCTGGCCATGCTGCACAGTCTCCACCAGGCCGGCTTCGACCACGTCGTGGCCACCCCGCACATGCGCCCCGGCATGTTCGACAACGACCGCCCTGGCCTGGAGCGCGCGTTTGCCGCCATGCGCCCCGGTCTCGCCGCCTCGCGGGTGAGCCTCCCCGTCGTGCACCTGGCCAGCGAGCACTTCTTCGACGACGTGGTCTTCGGCCGCCTGCTGCGGGGCGAGGCCCTCCCCTACCCCGGCGGGCGCTGCGTTCTCGTCGAGGTGGGGCACGGCCCCTTTCCCATGCGCCTCCAGCACCGCTTCTTCGACGTGCGCCGTGCCGGGCTCATCCCCGTCCTGGCGCACCCGGAGCGCTACGAACCGGTGTGGAAGGACGACGCCTGTCTCGATCCGCTGCTCGACGCCGGGGCGCACCTCCTTCTCGACGTGTGCTCGCTGGTCGGTAAATACGGGCGAGCGCCGCAGCGCGCGGCGGAGAAGCTCCTCGAGGAGGACGCCTACGAGGCGGCCTGCTCGGACGCGCACAAGCCCGGCGACGTGGAGGCGGTGGTAGAGGCCATCGAGCGCCTGGAGGCGCTGGTGGGCGCGGCGGAGGCGAGGCGCCTTCTCTCGGAGGGCCCGCGGGGCATCCTGGCGGGGGCCGTCGTCTCGCCGGAGGATGCCGCGGACCGGCATACCGTCCGGGGCCCCGCGGCCCGTGAGTGAACGGGTCGCCGTCCTCGGTCTCGGGTACGTCGGGCTTCCGGTCGCGCTGGCCTTCGCGCGCAGGTTCCCGGGGACGGTGGGCTTCGACATCGACGGCGAGAAGGTGGCCGAGCTCCGGCGCGGCTTCGATCGCAACGGCGAGCAGGGCGCCGACGTGCTGGAGACGACCTCGCTGACCCTCACCTGCCAGGCCGCCGACCTGAGAGGGTGCACCTTCTTCGTCGTGGCCGTTCCCACGCCGGTCGACGCCAACAACGTGCCCGACCTGACGCCGGTGGAGCGGGCCAGCGAGACGGTGGGACGCGCGCTCGGCCCGGGCGCGGTGGTGGTCTTCGAGTCGACCGTCTACCCGGGCGTGACCGAGGACGTGTGCGGCCCCATCCTCGAGCGGGCCAGCGGCCTGCGGCGCGGGTCCGGCTTCAAGCTGGGCTACTCGCCGGAGCGCATCAACCCCGGCGACCCCGAGCACACCCTGGAGCGCATCATCAAGGTGGTGAGCGGCGAGGACGCGGCCACGCTGGAGCGCGTCGCCGCCGCCTACGAGGCCATCATCGACGCCGGAGTGCACCGCGCGCAGAGCATCAAGGTGGCCGAAGCGGCCAAGGTCATCGAGAACACGCAGCGCGACCTCAACATCGCGCTGATGAACGAGCTCGCCATCATCTTCGACAAGATGGGCATCCGCACCGCCGACGTCCTCGCCGCGGCCCGCACCAAGTGGAACTTCCTCGACTTCACGCCGGGCCTGGTCGGAGGGCACTGCATCGGCGTCAACCCCTATTACCTGACCATGAAAGCTCAGCAGCTCGGCTACCAGCCGCAAGTCATCCTGGCCGGGCGGCGGATCAACAGCAGCATGGGGGCTCATGTCGCCCAGAAGGTCGTCAAGCTGCTCCTCGACGCGGACATCACCGTGAAGGGAGCGCGGGTCGGCGTCCTCGGCCTCACCTTCAAGGAGGACTGCAACGACATCCGCAACAGCAAGGTGCCGGACTTGGTGACGGAGCTGCGTCAGTTCGGCATCGACCCGCTGGTGCACGACCCTCTGGCCCGGGCGCCCGACGCCTTGCGTGCGTACGGGCTGACGCTCTCGCGCTGGCACGAGCTGTCGCCGCTCGACGCCATGGTGTTGGCGGTGAGCCACAGGGGGTACCTCGACCTCGGCCCGGGGCCGCTCCTCGGCATGATCCGCGACGGCGGTGTCATGGTCGACGTCAAGAGCGCCCTCCAGCCCGCGAGCATGCCGCGCGGGATCCGGTACTGGAGCCTCTGATCGTCCGGTCCGGGTGGACGGGGTCGAGTCTGGCCCCGACCGTGCTATACGGGCGCCCGGGGGCAGGGGTAGTCGCTTTGGAGTTCTTGAAGCGCCACAAAGGCAAGCTGGTCGCGTCCTTGCTCATCACGCTGGGCATCTGGGCGGCCCTGCACAAGGGCGGGCTGAAGATGGTCCCCGAGGGGGGCGACTTCGCGCACGTGAAGTGGTGGACCATCCCCTGCTACCTGGCCTCGCTGGCGGCCCTCAACTGGTTTCGCAGCGTGCGCTGGCGCTTTCTCCTGCGTGGCGTGGCCGAGGTGCCCAAGAGGCGCCTCCTGGCCGTGTCGGCGGTGGGCTTTGCCGCCATCCTGCTCATGCCCTTCCGCATCGGCGAGTTCGTGCGGCCGTACCTGATTCGCACGCAGCCGAGCCGGCGGCGCCCGGGCGAGAAGGTCATCACCATGACCGCCGCGACCAGCTCGGTGGTCGCCGAGCGCATCATCGACGGGCTCTATCTCAGCATCGTCCTCGCGCTGGCGCTGGTGCTGGTCCCCACCATCCAGCCCCTGCCGGACAAGGTGGTGGGCATCCCGGTGTCGGTCGAGCACGTGCGCATGAGCGGGTACGCCATGCTGGGCCTCTTCTGCACGGCGTTCGGCACCATCGCGGTCTTTTACTTCGCGCGATCCTGGGCCCATCGCACCACCTTGGCCGTGCTGGGGAAGGTGTCCACCCGCCTTGCCGAGAAGCTTGCAGGGATGGCGGAGAAGTTCGCGGATGGATTGCACGTATTCGGCCGCGCGGGGGATGCCGGCGGGTTCTTCGTGGAGACGACGCTCTACTGGGCCGTCAACGTGGTCGGCATGTGGTTTCTGGCCTGGGGGAGCGGCGTGACGCACATCGACGGGAGCGGGCCGTCCTTCGGGGAGGCCTGCGCGCTGATGGGGATGCTGGGGTGCGCCATCTTCATCCCGGGGCCGCCGGGCATGCTCGGGGTCTTCCAGGCCGGCATCTACGCCGGGATGACCATGTTCTACCCGACGCGCGTGGTGGTGGGTCCGGGGGCGGCGTACGTCTTTCTGATGTACGCGTCGCAGGTGGTCTTCCAGCTGGTGGCGGGCGGGTTCGGGCTGTTGCTCGAGCGCGGCGACCTCGACCGGGCGCTGAGCCGGGAAACTTGGCCCGGGGCGCCCGCTCTCGCTAAGCGCGAGGGATGACCTGGGGCGGAGCGAAGGCTGGGCTGGTGGGCATGCTCTCGGGGCTGTTGGTGAGCGCGGCGGTGGCGCTGACCGCACCGGGGGCGAACGCCAAGTCGAACTACGAGTCGCCCTACGGCTACGACCGCACCTGGAACGCCGCGCTCCGCTTGGTGCGGGTGGACAACGGCTGGAAGGTCAGGGAGAAGGACGACCAGAACGGGTACCTGCTCTTCGACTATCGCTCGCCGGGAGGCGACAAGCCCTATCCGGGCACGCTCGAGCTGGTGCGCGGCTCCGACGCCGACGCGCCGGTGAGCGTGCTCATTCAGCTCCCGGCCATGCCGCAGTACCACGAGCAGGTGCTGCTCGACGCGCTGGCCTCCAAGATGCGGCGCGAGTACGGGGACCCGCCGGTGCACCGGAAGCCGGAGCCCCCCGTCGTGGACGCGGGCTCCGACGCTCCCGCGGAGTGATCCCCATGGCCCGAACCCGTCGAGCGCTCACCGCCGGGCCAGCGGCGCCTCGCCCACGTCCAGCGGGCGCGCCGCCCCGCAGCAGCGAAAGCCGATCTGGTAGTAGCGGAAGGTCTCGTCGTGGGCCGTGGTCATGGGCCGGCAGCGCGTGCGGACGGGGCCCCAGTAGCCGCCCTTGAGGCCGCTCGCGTGGGGCTGGCCGGATTGCGACACGTTCACCACCCACTCGTCGACGTTCCCCGTCAGGTCGTGGACGCCGTACGGGCTCACGCAGGCCGGCCGCGCCCCCGAGGCCTCGCGCTGGTCGAGCCTGGCCAGCTCCTCCGTACTCGTCGCCGGATCGTAGACCTTCTCCGGGCGCGGCCAGATGTAGGGCTTGTCGATGTTGCAAGCCGTCCCGTCGCGCGCGAAGCCTTCGCCGTAGGGGTAGGGCTGGTGCTGCGGCCCTTCGCAGGCCAGCGTCCACTCCGTGTCGGCGCAGAGGCGCTTGCCGATGCCCTCGCAGGTGGTCTTGGCCTCCACCCAGCTGGCCATGGTCTGCGGGAGAACGCCCTCCCTGTTCGGCCACTCGTAGCGGTCGATGCAGAACCTCTGGTGCTCGGTCTTCATCGTGCACCGAGCGCCCATGGCCTCGCTGGGCGCGCGCTCGAACTCGCCGCACTGAAGCTTGGTGGCGGGGTCGATCCAGCGCAGGCAGCGCTGCTCCACGAAGGGGCAGTAGTCCCCTTCCACCTCGGTCATGTCCGGAGGGCACGACGCATCGCTGGGCAGGACGTCGGGCGACGAGCCCGGCTTGATGAAGCGCCCGAAGAGCGGAACGTCGCGCCGGGCCAGGAGCGGCAGGACGGCGGGTCCCCGCGATGGCGCGACCGCGGTACGGAAGAGCGCGCCGTCGTGCTCCTTCCCCGCCGCGTTCGAGCGCGGGCTGAAGGTCGCCACCACGAGCACGACCAGGACGCCCCCCAGCCCGGCGAGGCGGGTGGATCGCCGGGAGGCGGTGACGCGAAAGGCGCGCTCCCGGCGAGAGGCGGTCGAAGACGACGAGCGGTTGCGGCTGGTGCTGCGCATGATGAGAATCCACTGCCGCGTGTTGGACGAACACGCGTCCCCTTCGGTCCGTCACCCGGCTGGGTGATGCTTCGGACCGGCGAACCCGATGGTGGCCATAGCAAACTTCGATCCCGCGCGCGCGGAGGCGATCCGGGCGCGCGAGAGGCCGTCGAGGCGCGTCCCGCGAAGCCCCGGCGACCCTCGTGGGTCCCCGATGAGTCGCGGGAAACGTCGTGAAAGCAGGGTACGGCGTCGCCCTGCTGGCGGTCACGTTTGTGGCGACGAGGGACCTGTCGCGCGCGTGTCAGAGAAGCTGCATGCGCGTCAGCGCGAACACAAGATCGCAGCGGCGGCTTCGCGGCCGACGGGCACGTCGTCGTCCAGTCCCGCCCCCTCCACGGCGCAGCCCCGCAGGCAATGTGCGACCACCGCGTTCTCACTGCAGGCCGTCACCACGCCGCCCTCGCAGCGGTACGCCTGCCCCTCGTCGCATCCCCGCGGCGTGTCGCCCGCGACGGCGGGGCTGCCGATCGGGCCGGCGTCGGCCTCCGCGGCGCAGAGTTGCCGGACGGCCCGGTCCCTGGGTACGACCGCTTCGACCCCGTCGGCGACGCATCGCCCGCCGCAGTCGTCCACGCGCTCCCAGGGGCAGGCGCACTGCTCGAGCGTGCCGTGACAGGGCCAGGGCAGGGTCGTCCGCCGGGAGGCCTCCACCACCGCGCCGCTGCACCGCGCCAGTCCGTCGGCGCAGTCGATGGCGTCGAGGGCGGCCTCCCGAAGGTCGGCTCGCGGCGCCGAGCCTGGTGGCCGCCGGCCGCCGCTCCCCACCCCGTGCTCGCCCAGCCAGCTTCGCGCGCAGCCTCGCTCGCAGCCGGCGCAGGCGAAGACCAGGGAGAGCGCCGAGCCGAACGCCCACCACGACGCCGGCCGGGACGCCCCCGGAGAGTCGCGCGCCGCGAGCGTCCGCGAGGCCGCCGCAGGAGCCACGGTCCGCCCGCGCTTTACGACTCGATGAAGCTCTTGAGCTGCTTGCTGCGCGAGGGGTGGCGCAGCTTGCGGAGCGCCTTGGCTTCGATCTGCCGGATGCGCTCGCGGGTGACCTCGAAGTCCTGGCCCACCTCTTCGAGGGTATGGTCGCTCTTCTCGCCGATGCCGAAGCGCATGCGGAGGACCTTCTCCTCGCGCGGGGTCAGCGTCTTCAGGACCTTTCGCGTCTGCTCGGCGAGGTTCATGTTGATGACCGCCTCGGCGGGGCTGACGACGCTCTTGTCCTCGATGAAGTCCCCGAGATGCGAGTCTTCCTCTTCGCCGATGGGGGTCTCCAGGCTGATGGGCTCCTTGGCGATCTTGAGGACCTTGCGCACCTTGTCGAGCGGCAGCTCCATCTTCTCGGCGATCTCCTCGGGCGTCGGCTCGCGGCCGTACTCCTGCACCAGATAGCGGCTGGTGCGGATGAGTTTGTTGATGGTCTCGATCATGTGCACCGGGATGCGGATGGTGCGCGCCTGATCGGCGATGGCCCGGGTGATGGCCTGCCGGATCCACCAGGTGGCGTAGGTGCTGAATTTGTAGCCGCGCTTGTACTCGAACTTGTCGACCGCCTTCATGAGGCCGATGTTCCCCTCCTGGATGAGGTCGAGAAACTGCAAGCCCCGGTTGGTGTACTTCTTCGCGATGCTGACCACGAGGCGGAGGTTGGCCTCGACGAGCTCGGCCTTGGCCTTGTCGGCGATGCGCTCGCCCTCCCGGATGGACTCGTAGCTCTCGCGCAGCTCCTTCACGTCGAGCTGGAGCTCTTCCTCGACCTTCTTCAGGTTTTTCTGGGCGGTGGAGTGCGCGCCGAGGACGTCGTCGGGCGAGACGTTGTACTTCTTCTTGTACTTGCGCTCGAGCGCGGCATCTCCGCGCGACTGGCGCGCTTCCTTGCGCAGAAGGTCCACGTCGATGGCCGCGCGCTTGGCCATGTCGAAGACGCCGCTCTCGGCGCGCTCGATCTTCTGGATGAGGGCGCGGAGCTTGGCGACCACCTTGTCGATGGTCTTCTTGTTGAGGCGCATCTCCTCCAGCGTCTCCACCATCTTCTGGCGGTTGGCGTCGACCTCGGCCTCGATGCCCTTCTTGCGGGAGGCGGCGGAAGTCGAGAGGCTCTCCTTGAGATCCTGCGCCACCTTCTCCAGGTGCTTCACCTTGTCGATGAGGCGGAGGATGCGGCGGTCGGCCTCTTCCTCGTCGAACTCCGCGTTGTCGTCCTCCGCGTCGCGGATGATGTCCTTGACCCGGATCTTGTGCTTGCGGAGCTTGTCGCCCAGATCGATGATCTCGCGCACGGCGACCGGCGAATTGAGGATGGCCGAGAGCACCATGTGCTCGCCGGTCTCGATGCGCTTGGCGATCTCCACCTCGCCCTCGCGCGTGAGGAGCGACACGCTCCCCATCTTGCGCAGGTACATCCGGACGGGGTCGTTGCTCTTCGAGTGGTACCCGTCGATCTCTTCCTCGGTCTTGGCGGCGGTCGGCGACTGCTCGCGGTCGCGCGAAGTCTTTTGCTCGTGCTGCTCCTCGACGATGCGTTTCGGCGCGATCTTGACCTGCGTCGCTGCGTCCACGATCTCGATGTCCTCGTCGCCCAGCGCCCCCAGCACGTCCTCCATCTGGTCGGGCGCGGCCATGTCGGCCGGTAGCGCGTCGTTCACCTCTTCGTAGGTGAGAAAGCCCTTGGACTTTCCCATCTCGATGAGTTGCTGAACTTCTTTCCGATCACGGTTCTTCGTCGCCATCGCTACCTCGGTGCTTCTGAGCCCACCCTGACCCGCTCACACGTCCGCTCCACAGTGCGGTCCGCGCGTCCCCTGCCCGCCTTACTTGCCCATCAGCCGCTGCCGCACGAGCTCGTTGCCCTGCTTGAGCAACTCCAGTCCTGTGTCCCAGTCGCCCACGACCCGATGCTGCTCACGGACAATCTCGTTCGTCTCCCGCGCAACGCTCGTCCCTCGCAGCCTCTTGGCCGCCTTGGCCACCGTTTCGCGTGCGTCTTCGATGGTCTCGTGCATCGGTGCCGCCAGACGTGCAGAAGCGAAGGCTTTAGTGTCGTCTGGCATTTGCGCAAGGAATTCGGTTGTGTCCAGGACTTTTTCCCCACCTCCGTTCACCCGCATGGAGTTGGCGAGGGCTGCCACGATCCGTGCCGAGTTCGCCTCCAGGAAGGGCAGGACCGCCTGGACCTCGGAATCGTCGAGAAGTTCGGGGAAATCCAGGATGGCTTCGGCGATGGCTTTGCGATCCTCGCTCCCCGCCGGGCGCGGCTTGAGGCGCGCCTCCCACGGGCGCGGCCCGAAGTCGATGCGCGCGGCGCGAGCCTGGGAGAGGATCTGCCGCTTGAGGACACCGAAGGCACCGGGCGACGAGCGTACCAAGTCGAGACGCCCCGCCGCTTGATCGGCGTAGGACTCCGCCATGCCGCGCACCAGGGGGTCCTTCTGCCGCGCGACGAGGGCCCCCACCCGCTCGAGGCGCGTGGCCTTCTCGCGGAGGTCGACGGCGCTGAACGACTCATCGAGGAGGATGTCGATGAGGTACTCGAAGAGCCCGCGCGACTGCGCGAGGAGATGTTTCAACGCGTCGATGCCCCGGGTGCGAACGAGGTCGTCGGGATCGGTCTTCTCCGGCAGCGTGGCGACCTTGGCGTCGAGGCCGACCTCGTCGCACGGTTGCTCGGCGGCGAGGGCCGCCTTGCGACCCGCCGCGTCGCCGTCGAAGAGCAGCGTGACGTGGGTGGCGTAGCGCCGGAGAAGGCGCGCCTGGTCCTCCGTGAAGGCCGTGCCCAGCGGCGCGACCACGTTCTCTACGCCGCGCGCGTGAAGGCTCACCACGTCGAAGTTCCCCTCGACGAGGACCGCCTCCTCGAGCTGACGAATGGCGTGGCGCGCCTGCCAGAGGCCAAAGAGGTTCGCGCCCTTGACGTAGATCGGGCTCTCCGGCGAATTGATGTACTTGGGCGGCGGATCGCGTCCGGCGTCGCCCTCGTCGCCCGGCGCTGGCGCAAGCGCGCGTCCGCTGAAGGCCACCACCCGGCCGTGTGTGTCGATCACCGCGAACATCAGCCGCTGGCGGAAGCGGTCGTAGTACCCGCTCCCGCCGGAGCGCGGGACGAGCAGCCCCACGCTCTCGGCGATGGCGGGGGAGATGCCCTGCTTCTTCAGATGCGAGGCCAGCCCCTCCCAGGCCGAGGGGGCGTACCCCACGCGGAAGGCTTGCAGCGCCTCCGCGTCGAGGGCGAGGCCGCGCCGCCCGAGCTCGTCGATGGCCGACTGCCGGGCGGGGTGGGTGCGTAGCTGCTCCTCGTAGAAGGCCGCGGCGACGTTCATGGCGCCGTAGAGGGCTTCCCGCTCCTTCTTGTGGCGGTCGGCCTCGCTCGGCGCCACCCCCCGCTCTTCCTCGATGGGGATCCCCGCGCGCTCGGCCAGGGCGCGCGCCGCCTCGTGAAAGCTGTGGCCGTCGACACGCTGGAGAAACGTGAAGACGTCGCCGCTCTCCTTGCATCCGAAGCAGTGATAGACGCCCGAGTCCGGGTTCACGTTGAAGCTCGGGGTCTTTTCCTTGTGGAAGGGGCAGAGGCCGAGGAAACGCCGGCCCCGCTTCTTGAGCGAGGGCACGCTCTCGGAGATCACGGCCACGAGGTCCGTGCGATCCCGGATGAGCGCGATGGTGTCCTTCGAGATCATCGCCCGGGTTCGCTCACGCGCATCTTCCTTCCCCTGGCGGGGCCGCGCCGCCGCGCGCCACCCCATCGTGGCAACGATTTGTCACACGCGCGTGACCGCGGGTCAAGCCGTCCCCGAGGGGCGGCGAATGCCGTCCCCGTCCTGGGTGATCCCGCGCCAAAGTCGCCGTCCCGGCACGCTGGTTGGTACGATCGGGGCCGCGCGCTTTCGCCGCCGCCGCCCATGCCGCCCCACTCCCTTCGGTTTCCCCCTCGCCGCCCTCCGGCGGGCCGCCGCTCCGGGGAGCGCGCCGGGTCCAGCACGCCCCCAACCCCCCCCCCGCCGGACACGGGCGTCGCCTTGCGGCTGGCCATCGGGCGGGAAGGGATCGGCCTCGAGCTGGCGCGGCCGGCGCGACTGGGATGCCTCTCGGTGACCGACCTCTCGGCGACGCTCCCCGGCATCCGCTTCCCGGTGGACGTGTCGGGAGGGGTGCCGCGCTTCCGGCACCGCCGCGGCGAGCTTCAGCGCCTGGAGGTGGAGCTCGGCGCGCGCAGCCTGGCGCGCTGGGCGTCGCCCCGCCTCCGCGGCCTGGTGGGGATCCGCGGGCCGGAGGTGTGGATCGCCGTCCGCCCGGCCGCGGCCACGGTGTGCGTAGCGGCCACCACCGACCCGGCGGAGGAGACCGCGCGGCCGGCGCCGGTGCTGGCCTTCGAGGTGCACGCGCTGGCCGAAGCCGAGAATCTCGTGCTGGTGGTGGAGCAGGCGCGGGGGACCGATCTGCCGCTGGCGGCGACGGCGCTGGCGCTGGCCTGCGTCGAGGCCCTGCTCGGCGAGGCGTCGGCCCGGGAGGGGTGCGCCTTCGTGGTGCGCGGCGCGGCGGGCGCCGTCGTGCGCGCGCTCCTCCCCGAGGCGGGGGCGCGCGTGCCGGCGACCGAGGGCGTGCGCTGGACGACGGTGGCGGCGGCGAGCGACGCGTGGCTGCTGCACGCGGCGCACGGGGGGCTGCCGGCGGTGTCGAGCCCCGAGGCGCTGCGGGCGCGCGAAGTGGCCCTGCTGCTGCGCGAGGCCGACGACGCCCTCGTCCGCGGCGTCGAGTCCGAGGCGCGTTCGCTCTACGTCGATGCGCTCGCGCGAGCCCCCCGGCATCCCGAGATCACCCGGCGCATCGTGGAGATCGACGTGCGGGCCGGTGGGCGTGAAGAATCCGCGCTGGCCCTGCTGGTGGAGGCGCGGTTCCCGGTGCCGGGAAGCCCCGACGCCCGCTTCGGGACGCTGCCGGGGGAGCTCCTGCTGGGCGTGGGCGACAGCGCGGCGGCGCTGGCGAGCCTGGAGCGCGCGGGCGACACCGAGCCGGCGCCGGCGCTGGCCGCGCGCGCCTACGAGATGGCGGCGCGCCAGGCGCAGGATCCCGAGGCCGCGGCGCGCTGGCTGGATCGCGGCGTGGCGCGCGCTCCCGGGTCGAGCAGCGCGCGGTGGCTTCGGGTGACGCGCCGGCTGGCGCTGGGACGGCTGGAGGACGCGCTGGCGGACGTGGAGCACCTGGAGGCCATGGCGCGCGGGGGGAGGGTCCGGCACGCGGTGTGGCTCCGCGCCGGCCGGGCGTGGCACGAGGCGGGGCTCTCGTCGCACGCGGGCCCCTTGTTCGAGCGCGCGCTCCGCTTCGTGCCCGACGAGCCGCGCGCCCTGGCCGGGCTGGGGGCGGCGCTGGTCGGCGAAGGACGCACGGAGCGAGGCGTGGCGGTGCTGGAGCGGGCGCTCGAGGTGGCCGATGCGCGCGGGGAGGCGACGGCGGGCATCCTGCTGGATCTCGGGCGGGCCCTGGCGGAGAAGCTCGACGACGTGCCCACCGCCGTGGCGCGGGTCTCGGCGATCCCGTCGGACGCCGTCGAGGCGCTGCTGGCGCGCGGTCTGGAGGGGCGCTGGCGAGCGCGCCTGGGGGACCTGGCGGGTGCGGCGCTGTCGTTCGCGCGGCTTCGCGAGCTGTCGGCGTCACGCGCCGAGACCCTCGACGCGGCGCAGATCCCGCCCATCGCCGCCCTTCTTCGCGAGGCTTCCGACTTCGAGCGCGTCAGCCGCCACGATCTCTTCGCCGCGCAGCGCCACCTCGCCGCCGCGTTGCGCCTGAGCCCGCGCCATCCCGAGCTCCTGCGCGCGTACCGCGAGGTCGGCGCGCTCATCTCCCGGCCGCCCTCGTCGGGCGCGTCCACAGGTTCGGGGGAGCATCCCTTGCAGCCGGGCGAGGACGCGGAGAGCGACGCGCCCCCGCCTTTCGACGGCGGGGAAGAAGAAGTGTCGGCCACGCACCGGACCACCCTCTCGGACCGGCCGCCGCTCGACCTCTCGTTTCCCCCGGAGATCGACGCCGCACTGGCCGGACGCATCGACGATCTCACGCGTCGCTTGCAGGGCGATCCCACCGACGATGCCGTGGCCGACGAGCTCGGCCGCTTGCTGGAGAAGGCCGGGCGCGGTCACGATCTGGTGGCGCTGCTCAGCGCGCGCCTGGAGGACGCGGCCTCCGAGCGGCGGGCCGTGCTGGTCCCGCGCGCGCTTTCCGCCCTGGAGAGGCTCGCGCGCCAGGCCGAATCGGCGGGGAGACACGAGGAGGCGGCCCTCTACCGCAGCGCCATGGAGGCCTTGCGGCCGTAGGGGCGGCTCAGGAGGCGCCACCCATGGCTTTCTTCACCTCGTCGAGCGCAGCGTCGACCTCGGATGCGTCGAGCCTGCAGGCGCGGGCGATCTTCTTCAGGACCTCGTGCTCGACCGGACTGACGTCGTCGCTGACCTGCGCCAGCAAGGCCGCGATGCGCAGCACCTCCCGAGCGTGCTCTCGCTTGGACGCGGTCTTGGCCAGCGCCGCGAGGCGACGATCGAGGCCGTCTTCCGCCAGCTGATCGTCGAGATCGCTCACCAGGGCGGTGATCTGCTGCGGCGCCACTGTGCCGCCGCACGCGGCGTGGACGACGCGCTCGAACGTTCGCCGCTCCTCGTCGTCGAACACCCCGTCCGCGTGGGCGACCAGGTACGCCCCCTCCACGATGGCCTCGAAGAGGGCCACCGCCAGCGGGTCGAATCCCGTGGGCACGGTGGCGTCCTCGGAGGGGCGCGCCCCGTACGACGCCGCCGTGAGCGACAGGATCGACACCGGCATCGCCGGATCCACCGGCTGGCCCGGCTCGGCAGCCGAGCGAGCCACGCGCGCGAGCAGGTTGATGCGGAGGTCCTTCTTCATGACGAGGTCGCCACGAGAACATACCAGAAGCGGCCGCGAGTCCAGAGCGCCTCTACTTGGCACTGGGCTCCAGATACAGGTCGTAGGCGCCCGTGGCGTCCGTGAGGGCCACACCGATCTCCACGGCCGGTCCGGCCGCCGGCAGTTCGAAGACCCGGACCACGGCGGCGACGATGGGGTTGCCCAGCGGGTCGAGGAGCTGCTGCGGGGCGTGCATGGGAGCGGGCACGCGGATGGGTGGGACGATCACCGGCGTCGCCCCCACCGTCAGGGGCTGCGTGACCCAGGGGAGGCGCGTCCCGTCCTGCGGCTGCACGCGGAGGACGTAGCCCCCGGGGTCGAGCGCCTGCGCGAAGGACCCGTCGGCCAAGCACGTGGTCCAGGCCTCCCTCGGCAGGCAGAGCGTCGACGAGGACGCCACCGCGCAGCTCACCGGAACGAAGTCGACGGTGGCGCCGGCCAGAGGCCTTGTGTCGGCCACGGAGGCCGAGCCTTGCACCGGTCGCGGCGCGTCGACGACAAGCGGCCCCGGGGGAGCGCCGGTGGTGGGGTCGACCACGTAGGGCGTGACCGTGACCTCGTGCTGCGCATCGAGCGGGCGCACGGTGAGCTGGTACTGCCCGGAGGGAAGAGTGACGGAGAACGTGGAAGCGCCGGTGGAGTCTCTCCGCGCGCTCGCCCGTCCGGTGTACTCGAAGTTCGCGGTGTTGATGGCGGGGGGCGTGCCGGCGAGGTAGACGGCTTGCGCCTCGAAGAAGAGGTCCGCTTCGACCGCCGTCGAGCCCGGGACGTCCACCACCGTCCCGCTCACCTTCGCCGCCTCCGCCAGCGTCGGGTAGGCCTGCGCCTCGGAGAACTGGCCGCCTTGCGCCGCGACCTTGTACATGGGAACGGGGAGGCCGTCGGGTGGAGCGATCACCAGCTCGGCGTCGGTCAGCGCGTCGCCGTCGGCGGGATGATGGTTGGTCGGAAGGTTCACCGCCATGGTGTTGGCGCCGAGCGTCGCCAGCGAGGAGATGCGGCGCAGGGTGGTCGGATCGCGCAGATAGGACGTCCAGCCCACCAGGCCGCCCACGCGGGAGAGGGCAAAGGTCGGGATCTGGCGGCCGATGGCCCCGCCGGTCTCCAGCGTGGTGGTGTCGTAGGCCAGCATGTCGACGTCGTTCTGGCTTCCCGCGGCGATGGTCACGCGCTTGACGTCCGGAGGGAACGCGGCGTCAAACGGCGGGTCGGGCTGAACGGTGACCTCGTAGATGGCGGGCTGGAGGTTGGCCTGGTAGCCGATGCTGTTGCCCAGGCCGGGACCGGGCGGCTTGCTGGGCGAGGTGTCGACCACCACCGCGGCCGGGATGGGGCCGAGCGGCAAGCCGAGAGACGCGGCGTCGACCGCGCCGGAGGGCGCCGCGTCCGGGGGCCAGAGGGGGCGGTAGGTCACGTGGACGGGGAGCGCGGTCGACACACCGGGGTTGCCGAGGTTCCAGTCGAGAGCGGCGGGGGACTGCTCTTGCGGCGTGGCCAGGTAGGCGCCCTGGACGATGCCGTACCCCGGCAGGTTCGTGCAGGAAAGCGTGGCGGAAGGCACGCAGGTGATGGGAACGGCCGGCGTGTCGTCGAGGTGCTCGAAGGGAATGGCGAAGGTCTGGCCGGGCGCGAAATACGAGTCCTCGGAGAGCGACACGGTGAGGATGAGGCCCGTCAAGACCGGCGGGACCTCGCACGCCCCGTCCGTGCCGCACGAGGGGGTGACCGCACTGCCCTGGTACGCCGAGCAGGCATGCGAGGGGCACGCGTTGACGGGACCACTGAGCCCGACGGGGACCGGCCCGGTGCCGGGCCCGCACGAGGCAGCGACGAGCGTCACCGCGCCGAGCACCGCGCGCGCTCTCACGGGTCGGCTCCCGACTCGGGAACGACCGGCAGCCCGTCCGCCCCCGTGTCGGCGGAGGGGAACGCGCCGTCCTGGAGCGCGCCCGCGTCGTAAAGCGGGCACCCGTTGGGGTTGCCGCCAGGATTGAAGAACCACGACACGATGTCCCCGCCCACGCTGTCCCAGGTGTGCGCCGAGCCCGGATCGAACTGATGGGCCACCAGGAAATCGATGCGATGGCAGAGCGAGTCGTCCAAGCCGGTGAGCCCCCCGAAGGAGACCAGCGCGACGCCGCCGTCGACGGTGTCCGGCGTCGGTTGCACGAGCTGCGGGTAGATGGCGGGGGGCGTCGGCTGGCAGCTGCTGGGGTTCGCGCACGGGTTGTAGTCCACGAAGACGTCCCACTCGAAGGACTGCTCCGGGTCGTCGAGCTCCACGGGGACGACGAACTCGAGCGGCATCTCGGCGAGGATCTGGTTGGGCGGCGGCACGACCGCCTCCTGCCGGATGGTCGGACGCTGCTCCGGGAGCTGAGGCAGCTCTGGCGGCGGAGCGGTGACGCACGCCGAGGTGGTGGCGATGGCAAAGGCGAAACAGCCGCCCGCCGCCGCGACGAGGCCGATGGCCGTGAAGCGAAGCATGGGGATCAGAAGACGCTGAAGCGACCGG
>Ga0302314_10001890_pt1 | contig 39066 bp, 42 predicted proteins | sample III_Palsa_N2_3_FD_200533 | JGI IMG/M metagenome (GOLD analysis project Ga0302314, IMG submission 200533) | Peat permafrost microbial communities from Stordalen Mire near Abisko, Sweden - III_Palsa_N2_3 | ecosystem: Environmental > Terrestrial > Soil > Palsa > Peat permafrost | place: Sweden...
CGACCAAACCCCTGGGAGAAGGCACGGGCCTCGGGCTCAGCATGGTTTATGGCTTCGCCCGTCAATCGGGGGGCCAGACTCGCATTTATTCCGAAGTCGGCAACGGTACGATGGTCTGCCTGTATCTGCCGCGTTGTGCAGACTCTGATGCGGAGACCGTCCAAGTGGAGGAGATCGCCGAATTCCAGCACACGAAACTCGGCGAGACCGTACTAGTCGTTGACGATGAACAGACGGTGCGAATGCTAATTACAGATGTCCTGGAAGAGCTGGGATATACGGCAATCGATGCCGGCGATGGTAGAGCGGGCCTCCAAATACTGGAATCCAAGCGTCAAATCGATCTGATGATCACCGATGTCGGATTGCCAGGCGGCATGAATGGCCGCCAGCTTGCGGATGCGGGTACGACGCTAAGACCTGGGCTCAAAGTCCTATTCATCACAGGCTACGCCGAAAATGCAGTGATCGGCGATGGGCATCTAAAGCCTGGCATGCATGTGCTGACCAAACCATTTGGCATGGACTCACTGGCGAACCGGATTACGAGCATTCTCAACTCGACTTAGCAAGCCCTTCGCAGTGGAGATTTCGCGAATGCGATCCCGGGTCCGCTATGATTTTAGTTTACGGATTTATCCTGCCATCCACCGCCCAGCGCTTTATACAGTTTCACGACATCGGTGTTTTGCGTGAGCAACGCATTGGCTAGCTGCTGCTCGGCTTGAACAGTCTGGATCTGCACGGTGAGCACGTTGATGTAGGTCATGAGGCCGTTGCGGTACAAGTTGGTGTCAACTTCCAGTGCCCGCTGATCAGCGCCCAAGGTTTGTCGCAAGAATGCGGTTCGAAGCGCGTCTTGACGCAAAGTGCTCAGTCCGTCCTCCACTTCTTGCAGGGCGTTGAGCACGGTCTTGTGGTAATTGAGTTCCGCCTCGGCAGCCTGAGCACGCGACAAACGCACATTGCCGACCAGCGCTCCGCCTTGAAAAATTGGCACGGAAACCGCCGGGTTGACCGTATAAAACTTGCTGTCCCAGTCAAACAGATAGCCCGGACTCAAGTTGCGCAGTCCTAGCGTACCGGTGAGTGAGATGTCGGGGAACAAAGACGCCACTGAAACACCCACTTGGGCCGTCGCCGCGTGTAAGGTGGCCTCGGACTCGCGAATGTCGGGGCGGCGCCGCGCGAGGGTCGACGGCAATCCGACCGGCATCACGGCCGGTATCGGCGGCAATTCGCCGCCGATACCGAATTCGCCATCCAACGATTCCGGGGTTTGGCCCATCAACACAGCCAACGCATGTCGGGAGGTTTCGATCGATTGGTCGTACGGCGGCAATTGAGATTGTAGTGTCGCCAGTTCTGCGCGGGCTGAATCCACGTCCCCTTCCCCGGCAAGACCATGCTCGAAGCGGTTTTGAGTTAGCTCGGCGACGTCGCTTTGCGCCGCAATTTCACCGGAGGTTATCTTGCGCAGCACCTGTGCCGCGCGCAATTGAAAATAGGTTTGCGCCACTTCGGCTTGTAGCGACACCAGCAAATCATTGCGCGCTTCGACGGCGCTCTGGCTCCGCGCGTCGGCGGCTTCCACGGAACGACGCACCTTACCGAATAAATCCAGCTCCCAAGTAGCATCGAACCCGATCTGATAAACATTTACAGGCTTTTCGAAGCCGGTGATGAGAGCCGCCGCCGCGGGGCTGGTGCCCGTGTCGAAGTGCTGCGATTTAACGATGCCCGCGAGTCCCAATTGTTCGCGGTTGTAGCTCGCGGTCGCATTGAGACTGGGCAGGCCCTGGGCTCTTGCCAATTGAACCTGAGTCCGGGCCTCGACGATCCTCAAGAACGCCCCCTTGAGGTCGAGGTTTCCCGCGGCAATTCTGTCCTCCAGTCGATCGAGCTCCGGATCGTGAAACTGTCGCCACCAGAACGATCCGTCCGTGGGGTCAGCTGTAACCGGCGGCACCGGCTCGCCGGTTGGGTTGGCTGACGCTCCCGCATATTGCGCGGGCACCTCGACGTTCGGCTGCTTGAAATTGGGACCGACCTTGCACGCGGTGAGAACAACTGCGGCCAACAGCGGTACAGCGCATTTAGGGGCACGCATCAATGAGCTCCCCCGCCGCCGGCTTTCTTCACGGGCGAAAACAGAAAGGTGAAAGGCACGAAAGCGAATGACATCACCGCGCAATAAAGGAATACATCCATGTAAGCCAAGATCCCGGCTTGGGCAATGAGGTTTTGATATAGCTGGCCCATGGCCGTTTGCGTTGCATCGCCGGCCACCGTGCCGATGCCGCGTATCGCATTGGTGAGTTGCTGCAAGGTGTTTCGAAACGTCGCGTCGGACTGGCTCAAGTGCGTGGACAGATACGCCATGTGGGTCTGCGTTCGAGAGGTTATCAACGCTGTCGACAGTGATATGCCCACGGAACCGGCAACGTTACGAAACATGGTGAACAACGCCGCCGCATCGCCCTGGAGCTTTTGCGGTACGGATTGATAGGCGAGCACGCTCGCCGGCACGAACAGGAATGCAAGCGGAATCGCTTGCGCGCCACGCAGCCACACCAGGTGCCTAAAGTCGATGTCCGGTGTGAGTTCGCGCGAGTAGTACAGACCGACGCCCATCAAAAAGAATCCGAGACCTAACACATACCTCGTCTGGACGTAGGGGCTGACCAAACTCACGATCGGAATCATCAGGATAATGGCGAACGCCCCGGGGCTCAACACCAGTCCTGCCAGCGTCGCCGTGTAGCCCAAATGTTGTTGCGCCAACTGCGGGATCAACACCGCGCTGCCATACAAAATGGTAGCGAATACCGCGATCGCACCACAGCCCAAGGCGAAATTGCGGTCTTTGAGCACACGGATGTCGACCACCGGCTTCGGCGTGTACAGCAACCAGCCCACCGCCGCCGCGCAGCCGACCGCCGCCATGATCGCGAAAGTGCGAACGAAACCGGAAGCGAACCAGTCCGCATCTTCGCCCCGATCGAGCATTATTTGAAAAGACGCAAAGGTCAGCGTGATGAGGCTGATGCCGATATAGTCGATCGAGAGCTTGCCCGCCTGCTTTTTGAGCCAAGGAGGGTCCTCAACCAGGCTCATGACGGCAAATCCGGTGAGCAAGCCCACCGGCACATTGATCAAGAATACCCAACGCCAACTAAAGCTATCGGTGATCCAACCGCCGAGTGTAGGCCCCAACACCGGAGCGACTACGGTTGCTATGGCGGTCAGTGAAAACGCCCGACCGCGTTGCGCTGGCGGAAACGTGTCGAGGATGATGGATTGTTGGTTAGGTTGAAGACCCCCGCCGAAAAAACCTTGTAATACGCGAAATACGATGAGCTGCAACAAACTGGTGGAGATGCCGCATAAAAACGAGCATGCGGTAAAAGCGAAAATGCAGATCACGAAATAGCGCTTACGGCCGATCACGCGCGCGAAGAAGCCGGAGATTGGCAGAACGATGCTGTTGGCGACGAGGTAGGACGTCAGCACCCAGGTCGCTTGATCGTAGCTTGCCGACATGGTGCCGGCGATGTGGGGCAGCGCCACGTTGACGATGGTGGTGTCGAGCACCTCCATGAACGCCGCCAGCGTGACGGCGACGGCGATCAACCAGGGGTTTCCCGCCGGCCGCCAATCGCCCTGATTCTTTTTGGACGACTCCTCGGTCACGGGAAAAACACGACCGGCGATACCGACAAGCCGATGGGCAGCGGCCTATTGGGATCGAGACCGCGATCGATGACGATCTTGACCGGTACACGCTGAACGATTTTCACGAAATTGCCCGTGGCATTCTCGGCAGGAAAGGCAGAGAAGCGCGAGCCGCTGCCGTATTGGATGCTTTGTACATGACCCTCGAGTTTGAAGCCCGAGTAGGCATCTATTTCGATGTCGACTTTGTCGCCGGGACGCATCCGCCCGATTTGCGACTCTTTAAAATTTGCGGTGATCCAAACATCCGGCGTCACCAGCAGGAACATCACTTGCCCCGCCGTCGCGTAGCTTCCCAGCTGGATGCTACGCATGGTGATGAAGCCGTCCGACGGGGCGCGAATGTCCGTGTAGCCTAGATTGAGCGCCGCTTGATCGAGTTGTGCCTGCGCCTGCTGTACCGACGCCTCGCGTTCCGCGACGGCATTGGCCGCCTGCTGCACTTGTTCTGGAACCAAGCTTGCAATGGCCACTTGAGCTTGCACGTTCTTGAGGTTCGCGGCCTGGCTCGATTGCTGACTGGTCGACGTGTCGATGCTTTCCTGAGTAGTGGAACGCCTATCGACTTGGTGCTGCCGATCATAGGACGAACGGGCGAGCGCAAGCGCCGCGGCTGCCGCCGCTTCCTGCGCCTTCGCAGATACCAACTGCGCCGGGTACTGCACGCGTGCAATCCTTAGAGCATTTTTCGCCGACGCGACTTGCGCATTGGCCAGTGTGAGTTGGGCTTGCGCCTGGGCTTGGGCGGTCAGATAGTCACGCTGATCGACGCGCAACAGCAGATCGCCTTTTCGCACGTGCTGATTGTCGTCGATGTACAAGTCGACGACATAGCCGGAAACCTTCGGCACCATGGTTACCGTATTGCCATCGGTATACGCATCGTCCGTCGATACCTGATTGCGATGCGCGAACCAGATGAAAAAGCCGACGATGCCGAGCAGCACGACGACGACGGCCATGATGATCAGCGGCTTTTTGCTTCGCGGCTTTTTGTCCTTGTCGTCTTTATCTCCGTCGTCGGCGCCCTCTTTTTTCGACTTGTCCGTTGCGGCATCGTTGCCCGACTGGTTCCCGGGTTCGCTATTTTGCTTGCCGTCGTCGCGCGAATGATGGTCGCCGGAGGCGCCATCTTCCGAGCGCGAGTGGGATTCATCTTCGTCGAACGACATAGCAGCCTCTCATTGGACCAATCTACAATCGGTTTTTGTCAGTGTAATGGACCGTGTCGGCGCGTGTTAACCACTGTGCGACCACATGGCTAAAGAGTTCAGGCGCGGGCAATCACCAATTTACGGGGAGAAGTGCGGAACGGCTAAAGATATCTTAGTCTGTCTGTGCGGTTCCGCACCGATGCGTCGATCGGCGTCCAAGACTTCCGATAAACGTCTCGTCCAGTCCAGCAACGTCATGCCGATCCACCCTACGCTTGCTGCCCGGCTGCCGCTTCATGCCAAGAAACAAGCTGGATTGAATCGCACCGACGCCGACACCGCGCCGTGATACCGGTAGTTCTTGCCTACTCCAGGTGTTCACGGTGGGCAGGATCATTCCCATGCCGTTGACTGCCGCGGGCATGCGGTCAACTTGCACCGCGCTACGCATGGCGGAGCTCACTTGACGCTGTGCAAAGTCGCTGCCGAAGGTTCGGCGGGTACCCAGATTCCGTGAAAACCTTCATGCAAACGGGCCGGAAAACGGATCGTTGCAACCGGTCCGGCACTCAAATCAAGCGCATCCAAGATGACCAAGTCAGTCCGATTCTCGGCACGCCGTCCGACGACGGTCAGCAGCCACCCGTCGCCTTGCGCAGAATTAGCGGATCGCGGGACGAACACCGGCTCTTCGGGTGCGGAGTTCGGTCCGGCGTAGTAGTACTCCAAGCGCCCGGTGAGCGCGATCCAATGCCCGAGACATGTGAATGGCGGCCCCTTAGGTCCCATTTCCAGCATGGGCCCCAATTGAAGATTGCTCGTACCGAACCAGAAATGCTCGGTTCGCTGCATTAGAAATCGCAGATCAATCATGGGCATTTCGCCCACCTGCGGAAACAGTTTTTCGGAACTGAAAGTGTCCGCCGGCGCGGAATCACGGCGACCTTGGTCGGCAGGCTCCCGTCCCAGTGAAAAAACGGCTTGCCGGCCTTGACCCGCTCCCAGTCGCAAATCATGGGGCAGATCGTGAACACGACATAGTTCTCCGACAGCATGAAGTCGTGGACCATCGACGCGTAGGGCGCATCGAAACGCTCGGTGCGTGCCAAAGTCCCGTCAGGCTCGATGAAAAAGAGCTCGATGGTCGAACTGGCCACGCCCTGCGTGTTGTAACCATAAGCCACCACTTCCCCCGTTCGCGGATCGATTTTCGGGTGCGCCGTGAAGGTCTTGCTGCTCAACCTCCCGTTGCAGCGCGAACAGACGTCCCGCATTCCACCAGACCGACGTGTTCCCGGTGCCGCGATCGACGCCGGCTACTGAGGGATCATCCGTGAAAGGATTACGATAGGCGCCGGAAACATCCCTATGATGAAGATGATGATACTTGCGCCGCGTCAACGACTGGATGGCGGTTATCGGAGGGTTTGCACTCAGCCGTCCACTTCGGTTTCGGGCCGGTCGCTGCCTTTGACCTCCTCGTGATGCCAATGCCCCTTCTCATCCTCGTAAGAAATGGACGCGGATTCGCCCGCCGTCGATTGTTCAGCCGCCGCGAGTTTCGCCGCCGCGCGAGCCTCGTCCTTGCTTCGATGAGGCTCGGAAAAGGTGCCATTGGCTTCGTAGGCCCAGCCGCCGTCGTGCTTTACGATCTTGTAAATTATCTTGGTCATTGATTGGCCCTTCGCAGTAATAATGGCGGATCTCTCCGTCACTGTATGCCAGTTTCCGCCCAGCAGCCATGCCCGACGAACACGCGCTGGTCGGAACTATTCCGGTCGATCCGGCGCGAGACCGGGGGCCATGGCCTCGAATACGCCGTCGCGCCGAACCCACTTGTGAAAGAGAGCTGCCCCGAGATGCAGGAGGATCAACGCGAAAAAGACGAAGGCCAGATAGAAGTGGGCATCCCACAGCATGGTATGCAGTTCGGGATTCACGCTGACGAGGGGTGGCAAATGCAGGCCGCCGTACAGCACCACCGGATACTCCGCTGCGGACAGCATGGCCCAACCGAGCAGCGGCATGGCTATCATCAGCGCATAGAACACGGTGTGCGACAACTTCGCCGCGAGCTTCATCGGCTCCGGTAAATCGGCCGGCAGCGCAGGCGCGCCGTAATAAAGTCGCAGCGACAAACGAATGAGCGCCAGCACCAGGATGGTAATGCCGAGCGGCTTATGGATGGAGACCAAGGCTAAGTATTTGGTCGTCACGGTGGACACCATGCCAACGCCGATGAATAGCATGGCAAGGATGCACAGAGCCATCAGCCAATGAAAAACCCGCTGCAAGGGGGCAAAACGTGTGCGGTTCGTGGCCATTACTTGCCTCCTGTCGTCGTGCGCGGATAGTCCGCAGACTCCGCGGTGCGCCGGTCGTAGGAGACCGCGTAGGCCGCCGAACGGGCTGAGGGGAACGGATCGTCCGACGTCGTGATGCCGGACGGCAGAACGGTCGGATCGTAGTTGAGGTCGCGGCAGGGGCCGTCCGCCTCCGGCTCGATCTGCTTCACCGTGAGCGTGCCGACATCGACGGTGCGGCGATCCTCGGGCCACGCCTTGGTGGGATCCGCGGTCGGATCACCGGGGTTGGCAATGGTGATCATCAAGTCCCATTTCTGCGGCCCCGCGGCGACGCGCTGGGTAATATCCTCGTCGAGGAAGTTAGGCGAGCGGCCGGCCAATTCCTCGGGCGTCAGGGCGACGGCTTGCGCCGCGGGAACATAGGACCAGCGTACCGCGTGCTGCTTTCCGGACGCATCCGTAAAAATGAACGAGTTGAGGCTGTTGAAGCGATCCTCGGCCCAGCTTTCGTTGCGTGCATGGCCCTTCACCCAGCCGATGAAGGTCATGATCTCAGGATGCACCGAGGCGTACTCCTTGACCGCATCGGGATCCTTGCTGCCGGCGGCAGTCAGGAACTGATAGAAGGCCTGCGGCGTGGGGGCGGCGAAAAACGGTGCATCGAGCATCGCACTGCGCCATTCCTGTCCATCCGGCGTCGCGATGCGAATGCCGAAGCCGCGCGCTTGCGCCTTGGCATACGGCACGTTCGGATCGCCGCCCGCGATGTTGAAGCGCCCGACGACGGGATACTGTCCGCGGACGAACATCGGTGCCGTCGAAAGCTCTGCGCCTTGGCCATTCGCCTCGAAATCGCCCGTGAAGCAAATACCCTTCGCGTGGTTCCGGCGGTGCCCCAGCGCGGGGCCACCCGGCGGCTGCACAACGGCCACCAGCTTCTCAGGCGTTATCCTATCCGGAGACAGCCAACCGGCGGTGTACGCGAAAGCCACTGCAACGGCGCCGACAATGATGGCGATGGTGACCAACGACTTTCCCGACTTGACCATTGCAACCTCACTTCTGGCAGTGCGTTAATGGCGATGCAATATCAGAAATTGCACTATAAACAATATTCCGTCGCAAATGGCGATGGCCGCGAAAATGCTTTTGAGCACGAAGGGATTCGAGCGGCGGCTCAAGAACGGCGCAAGCCGCGCGCCGAACACGCATCCCAAACCCGTGAAGGCCGCGACACCCCAAGGAATGCCGCCCAGAAAGAACTGATGAATCCCCGTGAGAAAAATCGAGTTGATCGACAGGAGCACCACCCCCAACCCGATGCAGGTCGCCACATTCACCCGATAGAACAGCATCAGCAGCGCCGCGACGATCTCGCCTTCGCCGATGGCAATCCATCCGGTAATGAGGCCCCCGATCAACGAGCAAATCACCAGAGGCACGGCAGCCCTATCGGGAATGTCGGATAAAGGGTGGGACTCCGTGGCCTTCCGCGACAAGACGAGGGTCAGCACGCCCAACAAGATGGACACCGGGCCAAACAGCAGCTTGACCAACAGTGCGCTCGGATGAATGACCAGAGAGCTGATGGTACTGCCGATGAGCAAGCCCGGTACCGTGAGCTTCAACGCCCGCAGCGGCACCACGCCCTTCTGCATCCAGCCCACGGCACCGCTGGTCATTCCCCACGATTGGCTCGCCAGCGCAATTTTCAGCGCCACGACGGGGGGTAGCCCGAACAAAAAGATGATCACCGGAATGAAGACAATGCCCCCGCCGACGGCGGAGATATTCCCGAGGATGGCACCGCAAAAACCCACGGGAATGTAGACCCAGTTCGCCGCCAGCAGTCCCGCGGGATCCGGCGCCAACGAAAAGTAGCCCACGATCCAGGCCAGCAGGAATAGCGCCAGCCACGGCGACCAATAGCGAAAGTGCCGCTCCAGACCGCGCGCCGGCTCGGCGCGGACATCGGTTGCGGGGGCGGCCGGCTCTTCAGCGGGAATCATGGATGGGCCTCGAGGGAAGTCATACCCCCATGATACATTTTTGTTTTCCGTCCGGACCGTCCCCGCCGGCCTCCGACCACCTGCCTGAATGATGTGTCAAACCACCAGCGTCGAATGCGCGGCCACCACCTGCCAATGGGCGCCGTCTACTCCGAGCGCCCACACGCGAGTGAAGCGAAACACGCCGTCGGCCGATGCACCGGCGTAGGTACCGCCGATTTTCGTGCGCACCGACACCACGGCGGCGCCGTCCAACAGCAGCAAGTCCTGTTCCGAACGGATCATGTAATTAATGCGGAGAGCGCGCGACCTATGCGCCTCCAAATCATCGTCTTTGAACAGCCGCTGCCCCAAGTGATTGGTAAAAATGAGTTTGGGAGAGAGCAGCCTCTCGAGAATCGCGACGTCCGATGTCAACATCGCCGCCTCCAATTCGCCTTCGACCCGCAAAATCTCCGCTTCGCCAGGCTTTCTCGAAACGCTCATGGAATTTCCTCCTTGAAATTGCGATGCGTTGCCAATCGATCATACCCGTAACCCGGAAAATCGAACACCCTTTAAAGGGCCCATCAGAACCTAGCATCCAACCCCAACCTCACCGTCCGCGGTCGCAGCGGCGTGACCTGATTACGTTCCCCCAGCCCGAAGGGGTCACCGAAGGCAAAGGTGTTGCCACGCACATCGCCGACGTTGTCGACCTTTAGGGACAGCGCGAAGTCCCCGAAGTCGAGCCGCCCACCCACATCGGCCACGAAATAATTGCCTTGCGGGATATCGAGGTACTGCCCCACGCCCAACGTCGAGGTGCCCACGTAGCGCACCGAGGACGCGCCGCTCAGCAGCACACCCGCGCTTAACTTCCGGTGCCACTCCGCGGCGAGGCGCCCGCCGCTGCCCGCGACGTTCGGCAAATTTTCCTCGCTGCCCGTCGCGAATTGCGGTTCCGGTTGGGATAGTTTGCGAATAGTGCCGAAGGCCGACGCGGTGACGTCGACCGCCGCCGTCACATGCCAACTCACATCCGCATCGATGCCGCGAATCCGTCCGTTGCCGATGTTCGCCGTATAGGGGAGTCCACGAGTATCGACCAGATCCGCCTGAATGCTATTCCAATCGGCAAAAAATGCCGCCGCTCTCACCGACACGCTGCCCCGCCCCTCATCTCCCCAGCGCAGCCCCACCTCGTCCATATTGAGTGAATCAGCATTGAACTTCTGACTCTCGAGCCCGCTCCCCGACGTCGTCACCGCCAAGCCGCCCGGTCGATATCCCTGTTGATAGTGAAAGAACGCCGACCACGAGCCGCCCGGATGCCAATCCAGTGCCAGCGTATTGGAAAAGAAGGCCTCGTCGCGCGACACTCGCTGCAGTTCCATCGCCCCATTCTCGATGGGCACGCCCGTACTATTCGCGAAGGTCACGCGCTCGCCGATAGTCCCCGTCAAAGTCGGGGTGAAGGGGTGCGAGATCTGCCCAAATACCGCCGCTTCCGCCTGGACGTTCACGACGCCCGCAATTTGCGTGGCATCGCCCAATGGACCCAGCCAGCGCGTGAGCTGGTCGGAGCTGAACAACGTGGTGATGCCGGTCACCCAAGGTGCCTGCCAATCGCCTCCGGACAGCCGCGTCTCGTGCGACACCACGAACACATCGTCGTCTTCGACGAAGCGCTCAGGGAGCGTCGTGCCGTCGTACCCCGTGGCATCGAATACCGTGGTCATGTTCTGCCACACGGCCGACGTCGTCGACACGAGTTCTCTGTCGCCAAGCGGAGTCCGGGCCGTAATATAGTAGAGGCGATACACATTGGCGAAGGGCTGAGCAATGGCAGAGCTGCGCGTCAGCGGCGCCTCGCCGCGGAGCGCATATTGCTCGTCCGCACTCGATAAATTTTGCAGCACCGCGCCGAAGTCCAGCGTCCACCCGGACAGGTCCTCGACGCGCAACGCCAACCGCTCACCGTAACTCGCCGTACTGTTGATGTCCGTGAGCCCGCGCGAAGCATCGTCGATGTAGCCCGCATCGCGCGCGCCCGAGGCCACCAATCGCACCGCCACATGACCCTCGATCACCGGCAGGTTCAGCATGGCTCCCCCATCGCCGCTGACGCCGCCGAACTCGGTGGAACTGACGCCGCTCGACGCCGTCGCCGAGACCTCATGCGTATCCGGATCATTGGGCACCAACCGGATCACGCCGCCCAGAGAGCCCGCGCCATACAACGTCCCCTGCGGACCCACCAGCACTTCGACGCGCTTCATGTCATAGAGATTGAGGTCCGGATCCGGAGCATTGTAGTTGAGCCGCAGATCGCCCAAGTATTCGCCCACCGTGGCCTGGGTGGGGCCATTGAAACCACTATCCGCGATACCGCGAATGAACAGCTTGTCGCGGCCCGATCCCAGATCGGTGGAACTCAGCACCGTCATAGAATTCGTGATCGCCGCCGTGCCGCCCGCGGCATTGTCCGCCACCCACCCCGGAGTCAGGCGCAGGACCTTGACCGATCCGGGATAGGTATCCACCTGCATGGCCTGTTTACTGGCGGTGACGACGATGTCGTTCAGCGGCTCGGCCGCGATAGCGGTCGCCTGCGCACCGACCGGCGAAGCTGCCCTGCTTTTTCGCACGATACGCACGGTAGTCGCGTCATAGAACACCGCCTCGGCGTCGGTGCCGCGCAAGGCTCGCTCCAACGCGACGGCCAAGGAGAAATCGCCGCTGACTCCCGGAGATCGCTCCGCCGCCACATCAGGCTCGGTTACCGTGATGGTAACCCCCGCCTGTACTCCCAACGCCGCCGCGACCTCCCCGACGCGACCCGGCGCCATGTGGAAGGACTCCGCGTGCGCGGGGTCGGTCAGGCTAAGGCCGCAGGCGACAGCGAGAACTGCCGCGCGCCCTCTAGCGTGCCCCATGATCGATGGGCGTCATGGTCCACCCATCCGCGCTTTCCGCGAGCGATACGTTCAACACGGGCTGCAACCGATTGAGCTCTGCCGCCCCCGTCCCCGCCAGCACGATGGCGCCCGAAAAGGATCGGCGCGCGATCGCAGGAGCGACAGCAATATGCACCCCCAGTGTCCGCGCGAGATCCGCGGCCACCTGCGATAGCGGCTCACCCGAATACACCAAGTGCCCTTCCCGCCACGCGCCCACCGACGCGGCCGGCGATGCCGTCAATCGCAGCCCGGAAGATCCCGCCGCATCCAGCACGCCCTGACCCGCGCTTAAGGGCACATCCTGTCCGCGGGCTTTGTAAATCACCTCACCTTCGGCAACGCTCACGCGGATCTCGCCCACCTCGCGCACCACGTCGAACACGGTCCCCACATCCTCGATGCGATTCTCGCCCACCAACACCCGGAAGGGCTTCGCACTGTCGTGCCGCACCCGGAACAGAGCCTCACCTGACACCACCGCCGCAAAGCGCGCATTGCGATGATCCAAGGTCACCCGTGTCGAGCCATTGAGAGACACCTCGGTGGTGGCATCGAGCTTGACCGCCAGGTGCTGTCCTGGACCCGTGACCACCTCGTACCGGTCCGTCAAGAATCGCGGAGCGAGTACGGCGAGCACGGCGAGTGAAGCCGCCAGCGCGCCGCCGTAGTACCCGACGCGCGGCCATCCCCAGAGCGAGGCACGCACTGGCTTACGGTTGGCCGCCGCGTCACGCCGGAATTCCACCCCGGGCAACAGGGCCTCCAGCGTCTGATCCAGGTGCTCGACCTCGTCATACACCCGGGCATGACTCGGATCTTGGGCAAGCCACGCCGCAAACGCCTCCCAAGTCGCCTCATCGGCGTCTCGCAGCTTGAGATGCCATTGAATGGCACGCGCCTGCACGCTGTCTTCCGGATCATGAATCAAGACGCCCTCCTTCGCTCTTCAGATGCCGCGGCTCGGGATAATCCCCATCTAAACGCAATCGCGCCGCCGCAATCGCCTCATAGGCGCGGGTCAGATGTTTCTCCACGGCGCTGACACTAATGCTTAAGGCCGCCGCGATCCGCGGCTGAGATTCGCCGTCGATACGAAAGCGCCGAAAAATATCGCGCGTCCGCTCGGGCAGCTTGTCCAAGACCCGCTGCAGGATCCCGAGTTGCTCACGAGCAATGAGCTGCGCCTCCGCCGAGGGCCGCCCGTCCAATTCGCGCGTCTCACCGCTATGCACCTCCACCCACTCTTCCTCGCGCCGCGCGCGTCGGCTGGCCGTGCGGCGATGAACCAAAAACTGATTGTTCGTCATCGCGTACAGATACGCGCGCGGCTGCTCGACGGGGCCGAGAGTCTCGGACCACAGCTTGACATGCACCTCCTGGAGAATGTCCTCCGCCTCGTCCGTCCGCGCGCCTCGCGTCACCAGGAAACGCAGCAATGCCGCCCGCACCTCGCCGAAAACACCGAGAAGCTCATCACTCGACATAAGCTGGCCGCCTACAGTCCATTTCCGACATCCGCTTCCTCACCGCATAAATCCCAAGCAATCGCGCCATTTCCGGGCCCGTTTCACCCTCAAAAAATATTTAGTGGGGAGTTTGGCGCACGTCGGTATCTCACGGGTAATGAACACTGTTGCTCACCGGCGAATGCCGCTGCCTAGGATAGACATCTTCCCGCGCAATGCAATCGGGATGACCCGTACGGGTGGTCCCGCTTTAGAGCCCCAGTGTCGTTGACCCCTCTTTTTTCACTGCCAGGAATATGAAAATGCGTAATCCCTTGATGTCCTCCACCAAGAATAGTGTCGTTCTCGTCATCGCCTTGGCCGCCGCCGGGTGCGCCAGCACCAGGCCCGTGGCCTACACCGGCATCGATTCGTCCGCTCAGCTACATCCCAGCGCCAACTCGAACGATCGGGTGCCCTTCGAATACAAGTCGCCGGTCGACTGGCGCGCGTACTCCAATGTCATCGTCGAGCCGGTGGTCATTTACCGCGGCCCCGATGCGCAGTTCGATAAAAATGTCTCCGAGGAAGATAAAGCCTATCTCGCGCAGTACATGGAAAGCTTGTTCAGCGAGAAGCTCAGCACGCGCTTCACCATCGCCAGCACACCCGGTAGCGCTACGCTCCGGGTCAAACTCACACTCACCGGCGCGAAGGACAGCAAGCGGGTCATGAGCACCTTTGCTCACTTTGACCTCACGGGCGGGATTTACAACGCTACGCAAGCGGTGCGCGGCAAGGAAGCGGCCTTTACCGGCTCGGTGAGTTACGCAGTCGAGATTTACAACTCATCCACCAACCAACTGCTCGGCGCCTACGTCACGAAGCAGTATCCGAACTCCATGAACGTCAAGGCCAGCTTTGGCAAGCGTTCGGCCTCCCTGACCGGTATCAAGAAAGGCGCGGACCAATTGCTCACCTACTTCGAATGACCCATCGCCACGACGCCAAGAACTTCACAGCCTTAAGTCAAGGACACAATCCATGAAACATTATCTGGCCCCGGCATTGGTCGGGGCGGCCTGCTTCGCATTGACCGCCTGCCACGACACCACGCCGCCACTCTCAGGTGCGCTGCGTCTGGCCAACGGCATTACCGATTCCAGTGATCTCGGCATGACCATCAGCTCACTGGACGCCTTCAGCAGTATTGCCCTCGATACCGCCAGCGGCATCACCTACGCGCCCCAAGGCACCTATGATGCCGAGCTCACCAGCAACGGTGTCACCTTCGACGAGAACAATATTAGCGTCGACCACGACAGGGTCACCACGGTATTCGCCTACGGCACCGTCGGCAGCGGCACCCAAGCAGCCTTCTCCGTGGAAGAGTCGCTCGACTCACCGGCCGACGGACAGGCCAAATTACAGCCGGTATACGCCGCCCTCGCGGCCTCGGCCACCGCGCCCTCGCTCAACTTCTACTTCGCGAAACCTGGCACCTGCGCCACCACCATTGCCGGCGCCTCGGCCAATGTCACGTCCGCGTTCGGTGCGACCGCGGCCACGCTGACTCTCACGGGAGGCACTTACGAGATTTGCGTCACCGACGAAGGAGGGACCATGGTCTTCGATAGCGGGCCCACAGGAATCGCGCTGCCCACCTCATCGTCCATCGACGTGTATCAACTCGCCGTCTTCGACGCGCCCAGCGGCCAAGGCAACGGCTCCACGCTGGTGCTGTCACTGCTCGACAACAACGGAGGCACCACCGTGCTGTACAACCTAAAGCATTGAAGGCCCGTAACGCCAGGGTTACTCACGAGTATCGGGTCCGACGTTGCGGCGCGCACTCGCCGCAGGGTTGGGACTTCGCAATACTCCGTAAGGGCGTCAAGTGCGGGCCCGCTCCAACTCTTTCAAATGAGCCGGGTCAACGGATACGTGCGTCACCGCCAAGGCGGCTGGGTCATGCTGCCGTAAACGTCGAGTCAGATGGTTCGCAAAACCGGGGCCATAGGCCTCGCTGGTAAACACGGCGTCCACACGCTTGCCGAGTACGTCTTCGAGCAGCAAAGCGACGAAGTCCCGCTGGACACCCGCGTCAGCCTCGTTGTCCGGTAGGACCGGCACCGACTCCTTCCTCGCGAACCACTCCTGAAGCTTGTCCTTAGTCACCACGAGACGCGTGCAATCGGGAAATAGAAGTGACAACCAGTGTTCCCTGAGCGCAGGGTCAGCGATTTCCGGCTCTGGATTTGAATAGCTGAGTACGATGACCTCATCACAGTACTTTTGAGCGGTCTCTATGACCAGAACATGGCCATCGTGCAGCGGGGCAAACTTCCCGACGACAAGGCCTCGTCGAAACCGCTTAGTCATTGGCAACGACAAGCTTCCGCCACCGCAGGCGAGCGAACCACGCATTGACCCAAAACGCCGAGTAAAGTGCCGCTGTAAGCCACAGACCACGGAAACCAAAGAGCGCAATGGACAATGTATTGACCGCGAGCCAAAACCACCAGGTTTCGTACCGACGCGTCATAAGCAACAATTGCGCCATGACCGACAAAGTCAGCACGAGGGAATCGACGAAAGGGGCGTAGGCATTGGTAAAGCGTCGTAGCATGAGGCCATAGACCATGGCCACACAGAGCGCCGCGCAGGCCGTGACCCAGAGTACTTTGGCGGCAACTCGCGTCACCGGCAACGCAGACCCCTCTCTGCCGCTCAACCACACTCGCCACCCATAAATGCTGGTCGCGATAAAAAATATTTGCAGGACGACGTCGGCGTAAAGCTGGGATTGATAGAACAACACGGCAAACAGGCCGCAGCCGAGAATGCCAGTCCACCACGTGTGCACACTGTTGCGCGCCGCCAGCACAATCGAACCCGCGTTCACCGCATTGCTGACAATCTCCAGCCTCGAAATCATGCTTTAGCGACCAACTTCGGCAGCAGCAGGCGGGAACGTGTCCGTCACCTCAATGACTCCCAGTATATTGGCATTGAACTCAGCCAACTCCTGCGCCGGGATCCAGTACTCGGTGTGAACCGCGCCACCGACGATTTGTATCGGAAAGTGGGCAACGTAGGCGGCATCGACCTCAAATCGCGTTACGAAGCCAGAACCACTGGCCTTGACGTTCCAGTCACGGGCGATCTGCACCGCATACTCCCGGTTTGTGACGGGATAAAAAATCGGCTGATCAGGTAAGCGAGGAGGAAATTCCCGCCACTTAGAGGCTCGTATCAATTCAAGCTCGGCCGGCCCGACGGGCCGATACAGGGTGACGGTGTCCATGGGATAAATGATATCGGGTGGTATACCCGACATAGCGTAGCTGATTTATATAGTAAGTCGAACGCCGACGTCGGTTTCGCTCACCCCAGCGGCATCGTGTCGAATGGCGGAACATTGGGGCGGCCGCTCGTGCGAGCGCGGCGATCACGACCTCTAGCCACTCACACCTCGCCTGCGTCAAACCGCACCCGCGGTTTCCGCACTACGCCGTCCGCCCAAAATCGTACCCCGCCAACGCACTAGGCCGCCCGACCAGGTACCCCTGCGCGAAGTCCACCCCCAACAGCCGCATCGCCTCGAGCTCGGTATCCGATTCCACCGATTCCGCCACGGTCTGCACCCCGAGATCTCCCGCCATGCGCACAATGGATGAGACCACCGCGCGCGCCACGCGATCCGTGGGTGCCGCCACCACCAGCGATGCGTCTATCTTGAAATAGTGGGCAGGCATGCCTCGCAGATACCCATAGGAGGGCGCCGACGTCCCGAAATCATCCAACGCCACCTCGCAGCCCAGGGCCTCCAGTCGCCGCAGCGTCTCGGCCACGCTGATGCTGCCTGACGACGCCGAGCGCTCGGTGATTTCGAAGCACAGCGCCTGCGACGGCAGCCCGCTTTTCTGCACGCACGCCTCAACGTAGCTGACGAAGTGCGCGTCGGTCAGCGACTGCCACGCGAGATTAATCGAGAACACCGCCGGAACGCGCGCCCATCGCGCCCGATTGTTCACCAACCATACCAAGAGAGTGCGCACCACCCATCGATCGATGGTGGGCATGAGACTGCGACAGGCCGCCGTCCGTAAGAACCCGCCGGGCTCGAGCAGTGTCCCATCGAACATACGCAGCCGCAGCAGCACTTCGTACCGCGCCAAGTCCACATCCCCCTGCAATGAACGAATGGGCTGCAGGAACAGCTCGAAGCGAAGCGCATTCAACGCCTGCTCCACTTCTGCCAGGCGTTGCGCATCGTCGCCCGGCAAGCTCGGCAGCGCCTGCCGCCGATCTAATTCCGCCGCTACGCAGACCAGCACGGGTGCCAATCGCTGTTCCAGCGGCTCGGCGACTCGCGCATCCTCAACGCGTGCATCCACGGAGAGTCGCACGGCACCATTCACCATGCCTTCGGCATCGCACGCCGTCATGGCTACCGAGTAGCGCGAATCCTCGTTGCGGCCGTACTGCACGGCCTGCGCCCCGCGCTGGCCGCGCGACAACACCTGTCCCACCAGCTGATGATCTTCCGGCAATAGGAAGTCATCGCTCATCCACAGCGTGTCCGCGGCGATATCATGGAACGAAACGCTGCAGACCTCGGGTGCCAATGCGCGAATGACCTGCGCCAGCGCCTCCAGGGTGCGTCTCGACGAGTCGTTGGTCAGGTGTGTTGCGAGGTTCACGTTCAGACTTCACTGTATGATTCGCTGCCAATGGTAGGACCGAACACGCCTCAGCGACATGTCGCCGGGCGGCGACGTTGGAGAGCGGCGACAAGTAAGCTTCCCGAGCGAATAAGTCAAACGGCGCACCCGCTTACCTGGCGTTCCCATGGGTAGCTGCCGGCGACCTCAAGAGAACCTAGAAAGCATCAACACTGATTTAGCGCCGCCGGGAGGCTTTGTAACGCCGTATGAGCAAATTATTTTGGTTCATCCTCTCGAAAGATAGGCCTTTACAGCTTGATGCGTTGTTTCGTTCCATGCACGCCATGACGGGCGCAATGGTTCATTGCGTCGTGCTGTATAAGACCTCCAGCGACAGGTATCGGCGCGCGTATACGGAAGTCTTTGAACGGCACAAACACATGGATTTGGATCCCGTCCTGGAACAGGATTTCAAAGCGGATGTTTTCAGGCTCGTTCGATTGAAGAATTTCGAGAGAGTCGCGTTCCTGGTCGACGACCAAGTGTTCACAGCGCCCGTGAACTTGAGGGAAATACTGACCTTGGACGCCAACTTCGCAACCTACAGTCTTCGCCTCGGCAAGCGAATTACTGGCAACCCTGCGTTTTTGCAACTGGATGGTCTTCCGGGCGACTGGCTCGCCTGGCGCTGGGACACGGGCACCGGAGATTGGTCTGGCGCGAACAGTGTCAATGGCAACGTCTTGTCGCGCGCGAACGTTCTGGCCGCGTTCGAGCACCCCATAGCGTCCAGGATTGCCGGACCGCAGACCCTGGAAACGTCCTTACATGCGTCGGGCATCAGCGCGAGGATCGGCATCTGCAGCGTTGAGCCGCAGGTGGTGAATCTGGCCGTGAATCGCGTGTCGGAAGATCCCCAGGGAACCATCGCAGCCGATACGCTGCTCGAGCGCTGGGAGTCAGGATATCAATTGAGCTTAAGGGCGCCGGCAATCCTGGAAGCGGATTCCTGCCACATCATGGGTGATCTGGCACTGGAACGCAGGGAATAAGCACGCCTTGGCTCAAGCCAGCTCGCCCGCCGGCGCCGCAGCCTTTTTGTCTTCCTCTTCCCATGCCAGCTCTTTGAGTTCGGGCAGCATCCACACCCAGCCGAATACCCCGATGAAGCCCATCACCGCCGCCACCAAGAACGCCGCCGTGAAGTTGTGCAGGCTATCGACCAGCACGCCGGTTAGACCATTGGTCACGATACCCGCGAAATTGCCGACGGAATTTTGAATGCCGACCCAGCGGCCCGTCGCGCGGGGCCCTGCGAGAATTTGCGGAATGGCGTAAACACCCGGCGCTTGAATGCCGCATAGCGCCTGATACGCAAACATGCCGCAGAGAGCGAGCGTCAGCGACCCGTAGGCCATGCTCACCATGCACACCACCGACCCCACGTGCGTGAACACCATGGTGGTCTTGTATACGTTGTTGGCCGAACGTCCTCGGGCGATCAACTTGTCGATGACCCAGCCCGCCGCGATGGCGGCCACTGCGTTGGTGATGAAGGCACTGGTGGCCATATCCGTCATGCCCGCGGTCGAAAAGCCACGCTCCCGCACCAGGTAGTACGGGATCCAGCTCAACATGAAATAGAACACGTAGTTGCTGGAGAATAGCCCCAGGGCCGTGCCCCACAGCGACTTTTGCTTGGCGATGGTCCACCAATGAGGCTTGTCCGCATCGGTGCGACGCACCGCCCGCGGCGGCAGCTTGACCCGAGACCACGGCAGTAGCCACAAGAGCGAGGCGCCGCCCAGCGCCACGAAGGTGAGCCGCCAGCCCACCGCATCCTCCATATGGCCGCCCACGTACGTTCCCACCGCGGGTCCCGACAGATAGCCGAAAGCCACGATCCCGTTCGCCACGCCCAAGCTGCGCACCGGCACCACCGCCGCCAACAGCTTCGACACCGCCGGAAATCCCACACTCTCGCCAATCCCGAGCAGTAGCCTTAAACCCAACACCACCGGAAACGAATGCGCCGCCCCGATGCACATGGTCGCTGTCGCCCAGACGATCAACCCCGCGGCCAGGACACGCTGCGCGCCGAAGCGCTCGGTCAACCACCCCACCGGGATTTGAAACAAGGAATACGACCAGAAGAACGCCCCGAACAACCAACCCAGTTGCTTGGGCGACAGATTCAAGTCGTCCTGGATTAAATGCGCTGCCGTGGGCAATGCGCCGCGGTCCACGTAGTTAATGAACAGGACCAGCGCCAGTAGTACGACTACCAGCCAGGAGGTGCGCGTCGGCTGCTCTGAGGTGTTGTCGGAGTTCAGCTGGCGTAGTCCGGTGAGGTTCGGTCGAGCATGCGCTTCAAAGCATCGAAGTGCAGTTCGGCGCGATCCCTGCCGCCTACGGTCGTTCCACCTTGAAATTGCGCCAACGTGGCTTTGACCACCGCATCCGGAATCACGCGCAGCGCTCTACCGGTGGACAGCGCCAACACTTGGGCCTGTGCCGCACGCTCCAAGAAGTACAGGCGCTCGAAGGCCTGCGGTATGGTCGTGCCCACCGCCAATACGCCGTGATTGCGCATCATGAGAATGGACTTCGATCCCAGCGACCGCGCCAACCGCTCACCCTCGGTCTGATCGAAGGCGAGGCCGTTGTAGTCGCACTCGTAGGCGATGTCATCGTAGAAGCCCAGCGCACTTTGCCCCGCCATTTCCAAATGCGGGTTCTCCAACATGCACAGGGCCGTCGCGTAGGGCATATGGGTATGCAACGCACAGCGCGCCTGAGGCGCCAGCTTGTGCACGGGAAGGTGTATGTACAGCGCCGTGTCCTCGATGGGGCCGTGGCCGCTTAACGTGTCGCCGTTGAAATCGATCACCATGAAATCGCTGGCGCGCACCTCCGACCAATACAGCCCGAAGGGCGCGAGGAGGAACCGGTCGTTGTACCCCGGCACCAGTACGGTGAGGTGGTTGTCGATGCCCTCATTCAGCCCGAAATGGGCGGCCAACCGATAGGCCGCGGCTAGGTCGATCCGGGCTTGGCGCTCGGCGTCCGAGGGAGTGGCCTTAGGGCTCAAATTTGCGGGTTTTAGGCTGGCATTCATGTCATTTGCCTCGGAACTGGGTGCCACAAAACTTTAACATCAAACGCAGGGCGCCGCGAGGGTCGCGCCGCCGACACATCCCCGTCACATTGACGCCGCAAACTTGCGGTAGTGGCAGTTCAAAAATCAAATATCCACTTGCCCACCATCGACCTGGTTTATTTCAATGCCGGGGGTGGACATCGCTCCGCCGCCAACGCCCTCGACGCCATTATTCGCGAACAAGGCCGACCCTGGCAGGTCAGGCTCATTAACCTCATGGAAGTCCTGGATCCCAAGGACGTATTCCGCAAGACCATGGGCATGGAATGGGAGGACCTGTATAACACCCGCCTCGCCCGCGGCTGGAGTCTCGGCCTCGCGCAGGAATTGAAGTTTCTGCAGGCGGTCATTCGCCTCGCGCACCCCGGATTGAAGGCCCGACTGCGCCGCTACTGGCGCCGCACCAAGCCCGACCTCGTGGTCTCGCTCATCCCCAACTTCAATAGACCCATGTACTGCGCCCTCGCCGCCGCCAGACCGGCTGCGCCATATGTCACCCTCCTCACCGACTTCGCCGATTTGCCGCCGCATTTCTGGATCGAACCCGGCCAGGATCAACATCTCATCTGCGGCACGCCGAAAGCGGTGCGCCAAGCCTACGCGGCCGGCTACGGCCCTGACACTGTCCACTCAACATCGGGCATGATCGTTCGCCCCGACTTCTATCGCGAAACGACCGTCGACCGTCGCGCTGAAATCGCGAAACTGGGGTTGGATCCCGATCGGCCCACCGGTCTTGTACTCTTCGGGGGCCACGGCTCCAAAGCCATGCACGGTATCGCCCGCCGCCTTGCCGACACACAACTCATTCTGATTTGCGGCCACAACGAGGCCCTCGCCGAGCGCTTGAACGCCATGCCCGTGCGCGCGCCACGCCTCGTCGTGGGGTTCACGCCCAAGATTCGCGACTACATGCACTTGAGCGATTTCTTCATTGGTAAACCTGGACCCGGCTGCATCAGCGAAGCCATCCAACAAGGATTGCCGGTGATCGTGGTTAACAACACCTGGACCATGCCCCAGGAGCGCTACAACGCCGACTGGATTCTTGAAAATCACGCCGGCATTGTGCTCGACTCCTTCAAGGATATTCGCAGCGGCGTCGACGACGTCATTGCACGCCTGCCGGAGATGCGTGCCCGTGTCGGCCGGATCGAGAATCGCGCCATTTTCGAGATCCCCGAGATCCTCGATCGCATCCTTTGCGAAGACCGCACCCGCGCCGCTCGTCACGTGCGCAGTGCTCGCAGCTCGTCGCGAGAAATGACGGCGACTCAATAACGCGGCGCCGTCGCACTGTTAAACCGTCGCGCATTCTCGCAACACGCGAAACCGCTTCCTTGAAAAAATTACAATCGCCGACCGTCGTTAGCTTCACCAAACGGCGGCCATACACTCGTTCAATTGCGGCGTTTTCCAATCTCTGGAAGAATGGCATCGCCTGCCGCGGATCAATAACAAATCGCCCGGCGGACCTTTAAGGCGACATATTTCCGGGGGCCTCGAAACGAATGAGTGCGTCGATGCCGCAAAACGTCTCCGCGTCTCGCGCCGACCACGCGTTTCTCACGGGTGGCGGCGCCATGGCTCAGCGCATCGCGGATTTTGATTGGAGCGCCACCTCCCTGGGTCCGATTAGTTCCTGGCCTCAGAGTTTAAAGACCACCACGGGTTTGATCCTTCGCTCGCACGTGCCGATCGTCACCCTCTGGGGACCGGGCGGCATCATGATCTATAACGAGGCCTACTCGGTGTTCGCCGCTGCGCGTCACCCCATGCTGCTGGGCTCCAAGGTGCGAGAGGGCTGGCCCGAGGTCGCGGATTTCAACGACAACGTCATGAAGGTGGGCTTGAGCGGCGGCACGCTCGCCTACACGGACCAGGAACTCACCCTGTATCGAAACAATCGTCCCGAACAGGTGTGGATGAATCTCGACTATTCGCCCGTCCTCGATGAGACCGGACAGCCCTCAGGCGTCATCGCCGTGGTCACCGAGACAACCAAGAAGGTTCTCGCCGAGCGCTGGCTGCAGGGCGAGCAGGAGCGCCTGCGCCTCATGTTCCAACAGGCGCCGGGCTTCATGGCCATGCTGCGCGGACCGCAACATGTATTTGAATTCGTGAACCCCGCCTACCAACGCTTGGTCGGCGGCCGCAACGTGCTTGGCATGAGCATTCGGGCGGCGCTGCCCGAACTCGAGGGCCAAGGTTTTTTTGAGATGCTGGATAAGGCTTTCGCGACCGGGCTTGCCGCCGGCGGCAGCGCGCAGTCCGCCAACATGCGCGTCAGCCCCGGCGGCCCGATCGAGCAAGTCTACCTCGACTTCATCTACCAACCCGTGCGGGACTCGAATCACAACGTCATTGGTATTTTCGTGCAAGGCTCGGACGTCACGGAACGCTACATCGCTCAGCAGGCCGTGGAACAGAGCGCCGCACAGTTTCAAACCTTTGCGCAAACCATGGCCAATCAGGTTTGGACCGCGCGGCCGGATGGCAAGCTCGATTGGTTCAACGATCGCGTGTACCGCTTCAGCGGACTGACCTTCGCTGAACTGGAGGGCAACGGGTGGGCTCAAATGCTGCATGCCGACGACCGTGACATCGCAGCCGAGCGTTGGTCGAAAGCGCTTCGCAGCGGCGACACCTACGAGGCGGAGTTTCGTTTGCGCGGCGCCGGCGGGGACTATCGCTGGCACCTGGCGCGAGCGCTCCCCATTCGGGCCGCGGACGGTTCGTTAACCAGTTGGATCGGCACCAACACCGACATCCACGAGCGCAAGAGCGCCGAGGCCGAGAGTGCGCGAGATCGCGATCGCATGTGGGCCATGTCGCAAGTCTTGATGCTGGTGTTCACGGAGGACGGCCTGATCACCGCGGTCAACCCATCGGCGACACGGATCCTGGGCTGGGAGCCGTCCGAGATGGTGGATCACCGGGTTGCAGAATTCATTCATCCCGACGATCTCGATGACACCGCAAAGGAGATTTCCCGACTCGCCCAGGGCGCGGCTTCCTTAGGCTTCGAAAACCGCTGTCGCTCCAAGAGCGGCGACTATCGCCTGCTCGAGTGGACCATCACACCCGATGCCGGACGAATCCACGCGGTCGGCCGCGACATCACGCGAGAGAGAGAAAACGCAAAAGATCAGCAGCGCATTTGGACTCTCTCGCCGGTGCTCAAAGTCGTGGGCGCTGCAGCCGGCAAAGTGCTCGCGGTCAACCCCGCGTGGACCCGGACCCTGGACTGGTCCCCCGAGGAGACCGTTGGCAAATCGCTTCTGGATTTTCTTCCCACCGAAGATCGACTCGATGGGGCCGCGTACATCAAGCGCCTCGATACGGAAAATGCAGTGCCGGAGCGCCAACTCAACCTCCTCACCAAGGCGGGCGCACGCCGGCAGGTCAATTGGACCTTTGTGCGGGAGAACGACACCCTGTATGGCTTCGGTCTCGACGTCACCGATCAGCGCACTGCTGAGGAGGCTCTGCGCCAAAGCCAGAAGATGGAGGCGGTCGGGCAGCTAACCGGTGGGATCGCCCACGATTTTAATAACTTACTGCAAGGAATTACCGGCAGCCTCGATCTGGTGCAAAAGCGCATCAGTCAGGGACGGTTAACCGAGGTCGATCGCTTCGTCTCCGGTGCCATGACCTCGGCGAATCGCGCCTCCGCACTAACCCATCGCCTGTTGGCGTTCTCGCGCCGCCAGCCCCTCGATCCCAGGCCCGTACGCGCCAACCCGCTCGTGGCATCCATGGAAGATCTGTTGCGACGCACGTTGGGTGAACGCGTCGAACTCGAACTGGTGCTGGCGGGCGGACTCTGGCTCACCCGCTGCGACCCCAATCAGCTAGAAAGCGCCATCTTGAATCTCGCGATCAACGCCCGCGACGCCATGCCCGAGGGCGGTAAATTGGTTATCGAAACCTGCAACACGCACTTGGATTCGCGCTACACCGTAAGACAGCAGAATGTCAGGCCCGGTCAGTACGTTTGCGTCAGCGTGACGGATACCGGCAGCGGCATGAGCGCCGAGATCGTAGAGAAGGCCTTTGAACCGTTCTTCACCACCAAGCCGATCGGACAAGGCACCGGCCTCGGGTTGTCCATGATTTATGGGTTCGCCCATCAGTCTGAAGGGAATGCCAAAATCTACAGCGAAGTGGGCAGAGGCACGACCGTTAAACTGTACCTCCCCCGCTACCGCGGCGAGGCGCCCGAGCAGGAGGAACCGCCCTATCTCACCGACGCCTACGCCGCGGAAAGTGGCGAAACCGTGCTCGTCGTCGAAGATGAATCCGTCGTGCGGGGATTGATCGTCGAGACTCTCGCCGATTTGGGCTATAGAGCCTTGGAAGCCGCCGATGGACCGAAAGGCCTCGAAATTCTCCAATCCCGGCGGCGCGTTGATCTTCTGGTGACCGACGTGGGTTTGCCCGGCCTCAATGGCCGTCAAGTCGCGGATGCCGGCCGCACGCTGCGACCTGGCCTCAAGGTTCTCTTTATGACGGGCTACGCCGAAAACGCCGCCCTGGCCTCGGGCTTCTTGGAGCCCGGCATGCAAATGATCACCAAGCCATTCGCGATGGAAGTGCTCGCCTCGAAAATTCGCAGCATGATCGGATCCCAGGGCTCGTAACGGTGCAGCTGGGCCGCTACCCGCGCCTCAATCCGCTAGAATAACGCCCCGTCGTAACGACACTTTTCGAGGACACGGATTGGAAACCTTCTTGCTGGCGTTTGGAGCCCTGTTCTCCATCGTCAACCCGCTCTCCGGCGCGTTTATATTCTTCGGCGCCACTCGTGAGCTCGACCCCAAGGTGCGCGCCGCCGTATCCCGCTGGGTGTCCATCTATGCCTTCTGCATCGTCGCCGCATCACTGTACATCGGCGCCTACGTACTCAGTTTTTTCGGCGTCACCATTCCGGTACTGCGTGTAGCCGGCGGCATCATCGTCGCCATGTCCGGCTGGCAGATGCTCAATCAACCCGACGCCACCGAACAGCGTCGCAGCGAAACCCCGAACCCGCGCTCCATCACCGTAGCCCCCAGCAAGCTTGCGTTTTATCCGCTCACCATGCCGCTCACCACCGGCCCCGGCACCATTTCGGTCGCCATATCCATCGGCGCCGGACGTCCCCGTGGTTTCCACCCGTTGCTGCTCGAGTTCTTCGTCGAGACTCTCGCCGCCGTCGGTCTGCTGGTGCTCCTGATCTACGTTACCTATCGCAACGCCGCTCGCCTCGCCAATCTCATCGGCTCCACCGGCACCAGCATCGTCGTGCGCCTCTCCGCCTTTCTCCTGTTCTGCATCGGCATACAAATCCTCTGGAATGGCGCTGCGGAACTGTTGGGCTCCTTAGGCATCGGGTCAGCCGGCGTCAGCTGACCCGCCATCGCGCAAGCCTCTTCTCAACGGCCGCCGCCGCTCTAATCACGCATATCAATGGACACCCAAACGCTTTTCCATGAATACACTGAGTGGATCCTCGACATATGCACCGAACGGGCCGCGCACGGCATAACCAAGACGCTTGTATAGGCCGAGAGCTTCACGCTGAAGGATCCCAGTTTCCAGCCGAGCGAGCGCGATTCCGCGGCCTTGGAGATGGTCTTCGAGTTTTTGCATAATAGCCCGGGAATACCCCTTCCCTCGATGACCATCCAGCACGAAAACGCGCTTGATTTCGCCGTAACCCCCATCGTCCGACAGGACTTTTACCGCCCCGCATCCAACGATCCGATCTTCCAAAAAGCAACCTAAGAAATACACGTTCGGACGTATCAACGCTTGGACACTTTCGAGGTGATTGCTTTCCGAAGGATACAGCGCAGCCATGTAAGCGTCAGACATCGCTATCAAGGTCTGCGCACCCTCCGAATCAGGGCTAGTCGGTTCGATTCTCATATCGTCAGATCAATCTCTTGAGAGACAACACCGCGGTGTCAATCCGGCATCTTGATTTCATGCAGGAACTGAAGATAGCGCGGATCGCCGCGCAACGATCTCAACAGCGGCTCGGTTTTGATCTCGATCAATCCGCCATCGTGTCCCACGTAGGAGCGCTCCAGCCAGGTAAACGCGGAGTCCTTCTCACCGCGCCAGGCGTAGACGGTGGCAATTTGAAACTGCGCTTCGTCGGTGTGTTTCGCGATCAACTGATCGAGCGCCTGTTGTGACTTCTCGGCATGACCCAGGCTGAATTCCGCCATCGCGACACCGTACAGGCGAAACACCTCATCCTTACAAGAGTCGAACGTGGTCGATGCCGCGGCGGGATAGCCCTCCAGGAGTTGCAGTTTTCCCGAGTTTTTCAAGGAATAGGTGGATTGCGGGTTCAAGGCGAGTGCGTGAGCCAGCGCCGTGTCGGCGCCGGCATAGTCGCCGTCGGCCATGGCATACAAGGACAGGTTTCCCCACGCGGAGACAGACAGAGGATCGGCCGCGAGGGACCTTTTGATGGCCGTTGTCGCTTCAGGCAATTTACCGACAGCGGCAATTACATAGGCATACCGAGCCTGGACCTTGCTGTCGTCGGCTTTCATGGACAGCGCCTTCGACAGATCCGCTTGCGCCCCGGCCCAATCGAAGTTCGTGGTCAAGCGCAACACGCCCCGCGCCGCATAGCCATCCGCCTGGTCTGGGGCGAGCGTGACCGCCTTTTCCGCGGAGGCCATGGCAGCCGCGTAGCCCGCCGCATCGCTCGAAAAATCGGCGATGTAATTCTGCATGATGGCAAGCTCCGCATAGGCCTCGGCGTACCGTGGATCAAGGGCGATCGCCTTCTGATATGCCTCGACTGCGCGATTCTTGTTATCGGCCCCGGCCTCGCGGCCAAATTGGCGCGCCTGTAAGAGCAGCGCGTAAGCTTCGACATTCGAGGTTTCGCGATCGGCGATTCCTTCTGTCGGCATGAGCTTGAGCCGCAGCGCGGCCGACACCGCGCCCGCGATCTCATCCTGGACCTTGAACACGTCCTTGAACTCGAGATCGTAGGTCTCCGACCATATTTCCTCGCCGGTGCTCGCAACAAAAAGCTGGGTGCTGACGCGCAAATGATCACCGGATCTACGCACGCTGCCCTCGAGAATGTTGGCAACCCCCAAACCCTTGGCGACTTCCGCAAGCGTGACTTGCTTGCCCTTGAAGTAGAACGAAGACGTGCGCGCGATGACGTACAGCCCCGGCGTTTTCGCCAAGAGATTCAGAAGCTCCTCGGCCAGGCCGTCCGAAAAATACTCCTGGTCATGATTTTCGCTCATATCCAAAAACGGCAGCACCGCGATGGATTGCGCCGCCGCCCGGCCGGCGCGCCTTGGGAGCACGAATTTTTCGACGGCAACGTAGCCCGCCGCAAGGAGCACCAACAGGCCCACCAACCAAAGGGCGAGGTGAGCCGGCCTGGAATTCTTGAACGTGCGCACGGTGGGTCCCGATGGCATGGGCCGCGGCGCGCCGGGCGACAGTAGGAGCGAAACCCGCTCCACAAACTCCGGCGGTATCGCCCCTTGCGCAAGCTGTGTCCACTGCACCGCTCGGAAGGCGTCGGGAACGTCGGCCTCCCGATTGTGCAAGCTGTCGACCACGACAGGCATGAGGAATGCCACCCTGTCTGACATCAGATGGGTGCGTTCGACCGCTAAGCGCCACTCCAGCCGGAAATACCCTTCAGGGCGAGCTTGCGTATTGGAGGAGATCACGGGAATGACGAGCGCGCAGTCACGAATCTGTTCGCGGATCTTCCTATCCCATAGATCCCCGCCACGCAGCTCGCTCCTATCGAACCACACCTCGATGCCACCAGCCCGCAGCGCCTCGCAAATGCGCTGCGCGGACTCGGCATCCTGCGAAGCATAGCTTATGAACACCGCCTTGGAAGGTGCGGTCGTCAAAGGTTGATGTCCCCGGCACTCGCTCGGGGAATCCTCTCCATCGGGACCGCCGGCCTCGCCTCGCAGAGGAGCTTACCTGAAAAAGGCGGAGCGAGGACTTCCTACAACGGCGACCTCTCACAATGCAGCGAGAGATGCCGGAAAAGTCGGGTGCACCCAGAGCGCTTTTGCATGAATACACGGCCGCGCCATCGCCTGCCCAAGACGCGCTTCAAGGTGTTTGCGAAATCGGCGCCGCCACACCTGGGAGGTGGAGGGCCCTTCGGCAAAGGTAGCTAATCTCGATGAATTTCGCTGTTCTGGCATCCCGTTCCGGCAAAGAATTGCGCTGCGCCTAGAGCCACACTTTAAATTCATCTTCGGCGCAGAGTGTAGCGATGATCTCAGGCTGCGATTGGGACTTTGCGGCCCGAAACCGCACACTGCACGAGCGGAGATTGCCTGTAGCAATGCACGGCGAACGCGCTGAATAGCACGTTCGCCGCGACTGGCTCCGACCAAGTCCGAAATCCATGCGACGGATTGGCCCCTGATTATGCCCCGGGCTGCGATCCGCTCGACGGCGTCGTCGGCGACGCGCTCGGAGGTTTCAAAGGTGCGCCCGGCGTACCCGGAGCACCTGTTTGGCCCGGTGTGCCAGGTTTGACGGAACGGCTGGGGCTGCCGGGAGTTGACGGTGCTGTAGGCGATGCCCTCGGCGGCTTGATCGGAGCTGAGGGCACGCCGGGAGTACTGGGAGCCGTTTGACCCGGAGTGCCGGGCTTGGAGTCGCTTGGCGTCGTCGGTGACGTCGGCGCTGCGCTGGGCGGCTTCAAAGGAGCGCCGGGAGTCCCACCCGGCGTACCCGGACTGCCCGGGGTCGCGCTGCTCGGCGAGGTTGGCGCGGTCCCTCCCGAGGACTGTCCGCTGGATGATTGCGCAAAGACTGCCGTCGACATGAGCACGCCAGCGGTGACGGCAATGATAGATAATTTAGCCATAACACTCCCCTTCGTAGAAAAGGAGTTAGGTTACCTTCGAAAATCGGATTGAATAACGAGCGAAGAGCATGATCGGCGGTAGGAAGGCATCCCGACAGCGTGTGGGCAGTCGTGATGACTACGTCGGCGCCGCCGCGCCGATCAGGAAGCGGGGCTGGGCCCCAGCCGATCCGCTTCTGCCTGGCGCCGCAGCGCGAACAACATCACGGAAGTGAAAAGCATGATGAGTACAAAATAAACACTCAACGCGAAAGGCACCCATCTCTGCATATCCAGCAGCAGCAGCGTGACGTTGAGCGACAGGAATACGATGACGGCGATGCTGGTGTAAAAGACAATCTTTATTTGCACCCCCACTGCGTGCATGCGATACGCGCTCGTCTCGAGCGGCCACCTCTTTCTGCGATATAGAACCCAGTACACGCCAAATGCGTTCACGGCGTAAATCAGCGTGACGGCGCGAAGGAGGCGATAGCCGGAAAACCCAGGAAATGGGTGCTGCTGGATATAGATCACGAACGCGGCAAACAGGAAATAGCCCACGACGGCAAGGAAAACGGTTAATGGCGATACGAAATCGAACAGGCCGCGGCGCTGCAGACGGACTGTCCGCTTAACCTCCGGCGGCGAGCGCTTGAGCGCATTCTTTTTGACCCACGCTCCGATCAAAGAGACGATAACGAACGGCAATACCTGCACCACGATATACCCGCGGAGCAGCAGAGTCACCGGACCGACATCCCAGTCCGGGCTCCGCATGTGGTTGAACAGCCAGCCCAGCAACACCAAGCCGAACACCGTGATGCCTATGTTCACCGCGCGGTATAGATTCAGAAAGCGCTCGCGAAAATTCCGGTCCCAGCCCGGAAGTTGTGCCTCCCCCTTCGCGCGAGCGAATTTTGTGAACCAGACCGGATGCAGCATCGATACCACCAGTATCTGCATCGAGAACGCCGCAAGAAATGCATAAGCTTCGATCATGACAGCACCTCACTTTGCCTACGGTTGCCGGTTGATGGCGCCCACGAACGCATTGCGGATTTCCGAATCGGTTACACCCGCCTCGCGCAACTCGGCAACGGTTTCGCCGAGCTTGCGCAGCGTCCATTCCTGCAGGTTGATTTTGCAGTTCGCCTTCGCCCTGGGGTGGACATACGTGCCGCGGTATCCCTTGGTCTCGATGACCGAATCCCGTTCCAGCAGCTTGTAGGCCTTCGCCACCGTCTTGCTGTTGAGTTCGAGGTCATTGGCGAGCTGGCGGATCGAGGGGAGCGCGTCACCCGCCTTCAGCACGCCGGCCTTGACCGCAGCTTTGATCTGTTCGATGAGTTGCTCGAACTGCGGCACGGAATTGTCGATATCGATGGTGATGTCCATCAGAATTGCGGCCTATATGTACCAGTCGACCCAATGGTACAACTGGCGCATATAGTATGCAACCACCCACACCGACGGCTCGCGTGATTTCGCGTGACGCAATTGGTGAGACTTTGTGATGGCCAAAAGAGACCCCTCGGTCCTGACACCGAGAACTGAGTGCCGATAAATGTTGCAAGGTCTCCGCGGGTATCGGTTCACGCCAGCGGCGGCGCAGGAACGGGTCTGCCTTCGGCGCATAGATATAGAACTGGAATCCCAAGTCGTGCAGGAAATCGGCGCTACTCAACCGTGCCGACCAGTCCCAAGGCCGACCGAAGAAGCCTTCAATTACGCCTGTTTTCACGCCGGTGTCGCTTTGCATTCGGGGAATTGTTATACCCAGCTACCAAGTCAACTATATGCCACCGTCCAGTCAACCGCTCGTTGCCGGGGTGATCGCATGCGTGCCGCTTCTGCCGGGCTTTTGGCGTTATCGTCAATCAGCCGCGAACGTCGCTGAGACGGCGGCGTAGCTTCTTCACGCGGCTAGCCCCGAAAAGATGTCGCGAATTCCCTTAATCCACATAAAAGGAAAGACGGCTGGATCGTGGACAGGAATGCCATAGCCGGTTGAGGCCCCAACCGGGTTGAGTATAAAGTTGATGCCGAGCCCGACGATACCGACCGGTATTGCAAGAGTGCACCAAAACAGCAGCGAGTTCTTTTGCAGGACCGAACCATCTAAGTCAGTTTTCATGTTCATTCTGGTCCGTCAGGTTAGCGTTGGACTTGTTCAAAGCATGCGGATCGTTTATTCAACGCGCGAAGATTGCCCCTTGGAGAGCACCGTCCGCCAGGATCAGTCCGGTAAAGACGATCGCGGGAATGATGTGCGCCGAGCCCTCGCGATCTCCAGTCCCGCCGTCAAATAACGCCATCCTTTGGGGTATCCCCAGCGCCGGAAGTTAGCCTCGCCGTTATACTGCGTATTCATGCAAGACGCTTTCGTATCTTATGAGTGACACTGTTTCCCGGAAGTGGCGATCGGATGACCCCCGAAGGCTCCGCATGGCCGACAAGCGCGCTGAGATCCTGCGGGCCGCCCGCCCCATCTTGCTGAGGGACGGCCTTGGCGGAACGACACTAGACCGGGTCGTCGCCGAAGGCAGAGTTTCCAAGATGACCCTCTATCGGCACTTCCCCAACAAGGAAGCGCTGTTTAAAGGGCTGGTCACCTGGATGTGTGAGTGCACGCGCGAAGGCCTCGAGAACGCGCCGTCGGCCGACATCAACAAATCCGCCCCGAACAGGCTCGCGGACGAACTGCGAGTCCTCACGTCGGGGCTGATCGAGCCGGACTGGCTCGCGCTCTATCGCCTGCTTGTTGCGGATGGCTGGCGTTTTCCTGACCTCGCTCGCGTCTTCGATCAGTCCGGCATGCGCATCGTCCGGCGGCGAACAGCCGAGCTGCTCGAAGCCGGCGGAGTACCTGCCAATAAGTCGGGCCAAGTTGCGGCCGAGGTGGTTGCATTGGCGCTGGGGGATGCGTATCAGCGCGCGATTCTCGGCATTGCTGAAGAGGCAGACGGCGAGGCGTTTGCGCAGCAAATTGACGCTGCTGTAACGCACGGGTTTAGCCGGCCCGGATGTCAATCCTGACGGAGCACCAAGCGAACAATGTGCTTCGCAAAGGTACTTGTTAGGGGTTCTCGGGAGAACCAGCGACGATAGAAAAGGGGGCCGGTGAGTGCCGCTACCAACACAGCAGGATCCGTTGTCTTCGGCAAATCGCCCTTCCGCATCGCCCGCTGGATGATGGACTGTAAAGGCGCCGAATAGCCCTCTTGAAGCCTGCTGTACACCGCCGCGATATCGGGGTCGCGCTCGGCCGCATCGATGACCGAGGGCAATACCGAGGTCCATTTCTCCGATCGCAGGAGATGGGCGAGGCTCGTCACCAGCGCTATTACATCGCCCTCGAAGCTTCCGGTGTCCGGTACTTCCAGGGGCGTCCCGATGCTTGAGCACGCATCTCGCAGCAAATCGCCCCGGGTTGGCCAGTGCCGGTAAATCGTAGTCTTCGCGACCCCTGAGCGACGCGTGATTTCATCGACGCTCGCGCCAGCGAAGCCGCGCTCCAACAACAGCTCTGCTGTGACCTCGAGCACTTTCAGCCGCGATCGGCGGACGCGTACGTCGAGCACCTTGCCGTCACGCTCGGTCATAGACGGCGTGCTTGGGTTGGTTGGTCGGCGTTTCTTCTGCATAGCGGAATGGTAGCACTTGACTGATACGCTACGGTAGCGTAGCGTTGACAAACCGATTGATTCCAATTCTTGATACTGCGCAACGGGAGATGGTATGAGGTTTGCTTCTACACGGCTAATTGCCCGCGACATCAAATCCCTTGTCGGCTTCTATGAGAAGTTGACGGGTCAAAAGGCAGAATGGTTAGCGCCGGTGTTCGCCGAAATCGTCACTCCGGCGGCAACGCTTGCTTTCGGTGCCGCCGAGACCGTGGCCTTGTTTAAGGAGGGAAGTGCGGAGCCCGCATCCAACCGCACCGCTATCGTGGAGTTCCAAGTCGAAGACGTCGAAGCCGAGTTTGCGAGACTTAAAGATGACTTGGAGGTGGTGCATGCGCCGAAGATGATGCCGTGGGGCAACTGTGCCGCTCAATTCCGCGATCCCGAAGGGACGCTGGTGGGCATGTATACGCCTATAACCGAAGCCGCCAAAAGACGGTTTGGCAGTCGCTGAGCCAAGTATCTTTCGCCGTCTGGATTTACTGCCTGATCGCGATCCAGAGTTGGACTGGTCGGCAGTTAGCTGACGTTCACGGCCTCCACGTAGGCTATTCTCACGCATGATGTTCCACGACGAGAAAAAGGCCTAGGCTCATACTCTTACTCACCGCTTGCGCGCTTCTGCTTGCTAGCCTAAGTTCCGGATGCAGCGATGCCAAGGGCGGAAAACTTCTGGCACCGGAACAATTCGGCCTCAATCGAATCGCTCCTGGCGTCTATGTCGAGGCCGGCGCGACCGCGGCGACACGTGAGCAGCTCCTAGCAATCCGCGAGCGCGCCATGCTCGCGATCCGCACCGCGTATGGCAATGTGATCTCAAATCCAATCGTTAACGCTTGCATCACCGAGCGCTGTTACCAATCCTTTGGTGGAGAACACTCGATTGCTAAGATCTACGGCAGCCGAATTCTTCTCTCGCCTCGCGGGCTGGATTGGCATTTTTTAGCACATGAATGGTCGCACGATGAAATCCGGGAACGTCTAACCTTCAGCGCTTGGAGACGCTTACCGCAATGGTTTGATGACGGACTCGCAGTTGCGATCAGTGAAGCGCCCGAGCATTCCGAAGCGCATTGGCTGTGGCTGGTGCAGTCGAACCTTCAACGACCAACACGTGAAGAACTGCACGCCCTGAATTCACAGCGTCAATGGTCGGATGCTGTGGATCGGTTTGGGGAGATCGCCCACAATGCCCAACGCAAAATACAGGGCTTACCGGAGATTCGGCCCGTCTACGCTGCCGCTGGGCACGAAGTTCGATCCTGGTTGGCTGCGGCCGGGACGCTGGGTCTCATTTAGTTAATTGAGCAATTGAATGACGGGGAAGCTTTCGACCATGCCTATCAGGTGATTGACACCACCGTCGTGCATACGGCTTGGTAAGGATGATCTCCGTATTCGGAAGAATTTGATGAGTTGCGTGCCGGCGACGTCACGTCCTTGCTGTGCTTCATTGGATCATCCAAGGGTTTCATTGTCTGAAACCCGCCGGTCGCATCTGGCACCGGAGCCCCGCGATAGACCGCGATAGAGCCGGTGCCGCCAAAGGCGCCTTCCGCCCAAAACCACCCAGTCAACTTGAAAGAATCAATGTCGCTATAGCGGCCGTTGGGCTCGTGCGCTACGCTAAGGTTCACATGGAGGATTGCTCGCATTGAACGAAGGGTACCGCGCGGGCAGTTCGTGTACCTATAACAAGAGGAAATTGCATGCGTGAATACCTGATGCCGATTTTTGTGGCCGCTTCTTTACTGCTAGCCGGCTGCAACAAGTCGAAGTCGCCGGAAGATGTTTCGAAGGATGTAGCCAAGGCCGAGCAGAATGCGAACAGCGAGGTGACAAAGAGTGAAGAACGCGCGCAGAGCGCGCTGGATAAATCGTACGAGAAAGTCAATGAGCAGGAAATCAAGTTCAACAACGATGCCACACACCAAACCTACAATGTGGCCATTGCAAAAGCCGATGGCAATCGCAAAGTAGCCCTAGCGACTTGCGAGTCGCAGAGCGGCTCCGACCAAAAGTCGTGCAAGGACCAAGCGGAAGCCGACTACAAAGCGGCGCGCGCAGATGCTCGAGCCATCGCCGAGGCGGCTGTGGAGCAGAAGTAAACCATCGCGTGCATAACCCGCGATGAGTGTTTCGACCGAGTTGACGAATCTACGGCCGCGCTCCTGGAGGCCAACTCCTGTCGAAGTTTCTCTCTGTTTACGAGGTAATGTGCTTGATGCTTCTTGCGCCCGCTGATCCTAAATACACAATACGCCAGGACAAAGTACAGCAGCAATTGCGGCTGATCACGTATATCCGTTGTTTCCCATCAAAATGCCAACTAGGTTGTAGCCCGATTTCCCTGGGCAACAAAAGCAAGCGCCTCTGCGAGCGATAAGGCAACGTTGTCTTTTGAAAACGCTTGACTGCTACCGGCCAGTTTCGGACTTTCGCTGGCCGGAGATTTCAAACATTCCAATGTGCTTACAGCGGCGGACTGATTGATGCCCATTGATGATACGACACGAGCGCTTGGAGTGGCCCGCGGCTGGCGGCGCAACGTCCATTCAATATTCGCTAGTCCACAGGGCCCGCGCAGTGGATGGAAGGCACTGCTATCGAGAAAGCATTCTCTCTCGTGCGCGAGCCGCCATGATGCATATCGCCATACCGCATCTGTCCAAAACCGTCCTACGTGAAAGCGGGATGGACGGTAGTCACGGCGGCCGGCGCCCGATGCTAATATTCGCCGCGGTCAATTTGCGCAGGGCGTGCACGCGCTGAACCAGAACAAGGAAGACGTGGTGACGGTGTATTTCTACAATCGAGCCGACCACACGCGCCAGGTCGCCATCAGCGTGGACTACACCACCGGCTGAGGAACTCCCAAAGCGCGCCGGCTCACAACAACCTCGGCCCCGGCCCCTCACTCGCCAACGTATCCGCCGGATTGCGCAACGGACACACCTTCAATGACAGGCATCCGCAGCCAATACATCCGTTCAAGCTGTCTCGCAGCTGCACCAACCTGTCGACTCGCTCATCCAAAACTTCCTTCCATCGCTTGGATAGGTTCCGCCAATCCTTGGCCGTCGGCGTGCGCCCCTTGGGCAGCGTGAGCAACGCCTCGCGAATCACCGACAGCGGAATGCCAATACGCTGCGCCACCTTGATGACCGCCACCCGCCGCAGCACCTCTCGCGGATAGCGTCGCTGGTTGCCCGCCGTGCGCGTGCTCTTGATGAACCCCTGCGCCTCATAGAAATGGATGGCCGACACGGCGAGGCCACTGCGCTTCGCCACCTCGCCCACCGACAGCACCGCGCTCACCAGCGGCGCGCTGGTTCTATGCTTCGAATTCTGCTCAGGCATATGACCCCACCCTTCGCCTCACGATAACCCTTGACCTCAAGTTTACTTGAGGTTGTATCTTGGGGACCATTCCAATCGGAGTGATGCCCATGCACCCCTCGGCCGCCGCATGACCGCGGCTCACCCCCGCCGCGCCGACAGCCTCTCGGTCGGCTGCCTCACCGCCCGCTTCACCCTGCTGTGCGTCGGCGTCTGGCTGCACTCCGCGGACACGCTCGTGACCGCCACCATCGCGCCGGCCATCGTCGAGAACATCGGCGGCATCGTCTACATCAACTGGACTATGTCCCTGTACGAAGTGGGCGCCATTATCGCCGGTGCCGCAGCGACCGTACTCAGCCTGCGGTGGGGCATCAAGCGCCTCTTCATCGGCGCCACGCTGCTCTATGGCATCGGCTGCGTCGTGGGTGCCGCCGCGCCCAGCATGGGCATGCTGGTCAGCGCCCGTCTCGTGCAGGGCATGGGCGGCGGCATGTTGCTCACCCTCTGTTACGTCGCGGTGGAATCTTGGTTCGAACCCAAGCGATGGGGTCGCATGTATTCCCTAATCGCCGTTATTTGGGGCGCCGGATCCCTACTGGGCCCGCTGATTGGTGGCCTCTTCGCGAATGCCCACAGCTGGCGTGGCGCGTTCTGGGCCTTTGCCGCGCAGGCCGCCGTGCTCGCCGCCTTGGCCAGCCTGCTGCTGCCGACATCCGTTCCGACGCGCCAGGAACACACCCCACATAAATGGCCCGTCCTACCCTTGGGTGTCCTCTTCGTAGCCACCCTCCTCTTCGCGGAAGCAGGCGCCCTCAGCACCCCTACCCCCGCGGGCGCGGCCATGTCCGTCATAGGGTGCCTGGTCGGAGTCATGCTTCTATATACCGCAGCCCGGCTCGACCGCCGCTCCCAAGTTCGGCTGCTGCCCTCTCAACTGCTCGACCCCGCTCACCCCGTCGGCGCCGCGCTCCTCATGGTGTTCGCCCTCTCGGTGGCCACCACCGGCTTCTGGGCCTACGGCCCCCTCATCGTCAAAATACTTTTCAACACCAAACCGCTGGTCATCGGCTACATCCTCGCGGGTGAATGCATCGCCTGGAGCCTAGCCACCCTGGCCGTGGCAACAGCCACGCCCGCCGCGGATACCTGGCTAATACGGGGAGGCGCGCTGGGCGTTGCTCTCGGGGCCGCCGGTTTCGCGGTCGCCGTGCCCGGAGGCTCACTCGCCGGCATGATTGCCTGCGGCCTCCTGCAAGGCGCCGGGTTCGGCCTGTGCTGGCCCATCGTGGTCCAGCGCACCGTGCGTTTCGCCGATCCCGCCGAGCACTCCCTCGCCTCCGCCTCGGTGTCCATCGTGCAGCGCATCGGTTACGCGGTGGGTACGGCGGCCGTGGGCATAGCCGCCAACATCAGCGGTCTCGCCGACGGCATTTCCGTCGCCGCCGCCAAAAACGCAGGCTTCTGGGTATTCGCCGCCTTCGTCCCCGTGCTGCTGGTCGGACTGGTGAGCGCCTGGCGATTTACCAGCTCAGCGACAACCTCGAGTGCCGCTGCGGCGCCCGATATCGCCGCCGAAGCCGGCTAGAGGTGGAATCCTAGGTAATGGAGCGCGCGACGCTCAGGGCATCCGCGGCGGCCACTTCGTGGGTCGACTGCTGAGGATCAATCCGCGGACGATAGAAAATCAAACCGTTCTTTGCGATCAACACGGACGACGAGTCGCCCTCGGTCGCCCGCACATCCATCAGAAAGCGCTGCGC
>Ga0302314_10001892_pt1 | contig 39034 bp, 24 predicted proteins | sample III_Palsa_N2_3_FD_200533 | JGI IMG/M metagenome (GOLD analysis project Ga0302314, IMG submission 200533) | Peat permafrost microbial communities from Stordalen Mire near Abisko, Sweden - III_Palsa_N2_3 | ecosystem: Environmental > Terrestrial > Soil > Palsa > Peat permafrost | place: Sweden...
TTCCTCGAAGCCTACATCACCTGCCCGCCACATCCGATGCGCAGCTGAACCTGCACAAGCTCGATCAATATGTGCAGCGGCTGAACGACTTGTACAACGTCGGCGACAAACGCGGGGAAGATTCTCCCGCATTTGCCGGACCGGCGGCCGATGCATTGGGTTTGACACAAAAGTAAGCCCGCTCCTCCCTGTTTTCGCCAATCACCGACTCTGCCGCGCCATTCGCCGAAAACCGCGGGACTTTGCGTTTTCCCTGGCATATCTTCACGCTGCGGCAAGAAAAGAATTTCCGGCAAACCGGCATAGAACAATGCCAAGCCACCGCCGCAGCGTACAACGGAAAAGAGACAAGGGGCAATCATGGACCAATTGGTGGAAGGCAAACGGCACGCGCGCAAGCGCATTCTCTGGGGTCTGGTTCTGGTGGCGCTGGGCGTGTTGTTCCTGCTGGAACAATTCGACACGCTCGATCTCACCATGAGCTGGCGTTTCTGGCCGCTGGTTTTGCTGGTGTCGGGCCTGGTCGACGTGCTTGCGGCCACGCGCTGGAAACACATTGCCGAAGGCTTGAACCAGATCGTGATCGGGTCCTGGCTGTTCGCCTGTATCGTACACTTGTGGGGTTTCACATTCACCAATAGCTGGCCCTTGCTCTTGATCGGCTTCGGCATCACCGTCGTGCTGGGTGGCCTGCCCGACTGCGTGCAAAAGAAGAATTGATCGACAGCCCTGAGGAATCGTCATGAACCAAAACAACAACCGCATCGTGCTGGGCACCGTCATCATCGTCTTCGGCATGCTGGCGCTGATCGATAATCTCCATCTTTTCGGCATGACCGACGTGATCAGCTTCTGGCCCGCCGTCTTCATCCTGGCCGGTGTATTGAGGCTGGGCCAGACCAGGACGCGCGGCGGACAGGTCTTCGGTGCCGTCATGATCGCCGTCGGCGTGCTGCTCACGCTGGGCCACCTCGGCCTGATCTATTTCAACGTGCACGACGTGTGGCCGCTGATCCTGATCGGCCTGGGCATACTGGTGATCTCCAAGGGCTGGGTCGAAAAAGAGCTGGGCATGGGCGCCGGCCCCAACGGCTTCCGCCGCGACGACCAGCCTTACAGCGGCGCCGATGCCACGTCGACCTTGAACGTCGTTGCCGTCATGAGCGGCAGCAAGCTGCGCAAGGATAGCCAGGATTTCCGCGGCGGAGAAGTCACCGCCGTCATGGGCGGTGTCGAAATCGATATGCGCCAGGCGTCGATCCAGGGTACGGCTGTGCTCAACCTGTTCGTCACCTGGGGCGGCGTGGTGCTGAAAGTGCCGTCGGACTGGGTGGTGATCAGCAACGCCATCCCGGTATTGGGCGGCATCGAAGACAGAACCGTCCCCCCGCCCGCGCCGGTCAAGCGCCTGATCCTGGAAGGCTATGTCGTCATGGGCGGCGTGGAAGTGAAGAACTGACGTCGTTCCCAAGCCGCGCAATCATCCATGCACCCCCTGTTTTCCGACGCGCGCCACCTGATCTGGTACTTGGCAGCGTGGCTCTTCATCGGCAACGCTGTGGCCGCAATACTCTCGGCCAACGGCAGTGCGCCGCACGCCAACGCCATCTTCTTCTGCCTGCCGGTGTGCCTCATGTTCGGCTTCGTCGCCATGTCGGCCTATTTCGTGTGCCGTTCGCAGCCGCTGGCGAGACGCCGCCTGCCGCGCCTGTTCGCGATCTACGGCCTCGCTTCGCTGGTCTCGGGCTTGATCCTGGTGCTGCTGTGCCGCGCCTGGGCAAGCTTCGGCGAAGCCGTGGGCGCGAGCTGGAGCATCACGCCCGAAGCGGTGAAATACCCGCTCTCCATCTTCGGTTTCGGCGCCGGCGCCTATCTGCTCTCCATCCTCACGCACGACGTCTTCCTCGCGATGGACAACGTGCGCCAGTCCGAACTGCGCGAACGCGAGTCACGCATGCTGGCGCGCGAGGCCGAGCTGCAACTGCTGCGCATGCAGATCAATCCGCACTTTCTGTTCAACAGCCTCAATTCGATCAGCGCGCTGACCTCGATCGACCCGGCCGCAGCGCGCGCCATGACCGTCGCGCTGGCGCAATTCTTCCGTCAGACACTCTCTCTGGCGGACAAGGAGAAAATTCCGCTGTCCGCCGAATTCGCGCTGTGCGAAAGCTTCCTTGCCGTGGAAAAAATACGCTTTGGCGCCAAGCTGCAGGCCAGCCTGCAAGCCGGGGAGGACGAATTGAAGGCGATAATCCCGCCCATGATCCTGCAGCCCTTGCTGGAAAACGCGATCAAGCATGGCATACGTACGCTGACAGAGGGCGGCTTGATCGACGCCCGCGTCGCGCAACAGGGCGGCTGGCTGCACATCACGGTGGACAATCCGATGGACCCCGACGCCGGCGTCGGTGCACAGCAAGGCACCGGCACCGGCCTGGAAAACATCCGCCGCCGCTGTGCCGCACTCTACGACAGCCGCGCGCGGGTAGAATGGGGCAGCAATGCGCCCGGCCGTTTCAGCGTGACCCTGACCCTGCCCTTTGAGATCGAGACATGACTTACCGCTGCCTGATCGTCGACGACGAAGACCTGGCGCGCCGCCTGGTGCGCGAATTCCTGGCCAGACACGGCGACATCGAGATCGTCGGCGAATGCGAACACGGGCTGCAGGCGGTGGAAGACATCAACCGTAAGAATCCCGACCTGATCCTGCTCGACATCCAGATGCCCAAGCTCTCCGGCCTCGAAGTGCTGGCCGAAACCGGGCGGCGCTCGGGCGTCATCTTCACTACCGCCTACGACGAATATGCCTTGAAGGCATTCGACCTGCACGCCGTCGACTATCTCCTGAAGCCATTTTCTCAGGAACGCTTCGACGAAGCGTTGGCCCAGGCGCGCTTGCGGCTCGGCCAGCCGGCGCAGGGTGCGGCCCCGGGTTTGGCGCAAATGGTGGCGCAAGCCAAGCTCAACCGGCTGGTGATCCGCGATCGCGGCCAGAACCATCTCGTGCCGGTGGGCAGCATCGACTACGTCGAGGCGCAGGACGACTATATCGTGGTCCATGCCGAGGGCAAGACCTGGATGAAGACCCAAAGCCTGTCGGACCTCGAAGCCCAGCTCGACAACGCGCAGTTCGTGCGCGTGCACCGCAGCTACCTGGTCAACGTGGAAAGCGTGCAGAGCATGGGGCGCCTGTCCAAGGACGTGCAAAGCGTGGTGCTCAAGGATGGGACGGCACTGCCGGTAAGCCGCGCCGGGCTGGAACGGCTGAAGGCCGTCATGCGCACCGGCTGAAGGCCCGCTTGACCCCGGGCGTGTTCGGGCACACACTATATGCACACATCAAGTGACCCCTCTCCCGCCTGCAGGAGCGGGGAGTTGAGCTGCCTGCCACTTAATCCGGAGTCTGCTGTGAGCAAAAAAACCTTGATCCGCATCGCATCCTGCCTCGCCCTGTTCGGCGCCGGCGTCGCCACCGGCCTGGTGGCCCAGACGCTCACCGATTCGCCACAGCGTGTCGAACAGAAGCGCGCCGACCTCTCCGGCGCGCCCAACATGGAAGTCATCGCCTCCACTGCCGAATACAAGCCGGGGGATATGATCGATGCCCACATCCACCACGGCATCGAGGCGGCCTATGTGCTGCAGGGCGCACAGATCCAGATACCCGGCAAGGCGCCCGTGACGCTTGCCACCGGCACGACGCTGTTGAACCTGCGCGACGTGAAGCATGCCGGCTTCAAAATCGTGGGCGATACGCCGCTGAAACTGTTCACCGTCCACGTGGTCGACAAGGGCAAGCCGCTGTACGACTATTCGGCACAATAAGAATCACGCGCCTGCATGGAACAGCTCAATAAATTCCAGATCCTGCGCCGCCTGGGAGGCGGCGCGACGTCCGACGTCTACCTCGCCCTCGATACGTTCCAGCAGACGCAAGTGGCGCTCAAGGTTTTGAAGGCCGACCTGTTGCGCGACGAAACCTATGCCGGCCGCGTGCGCAACATGTTCATGAACGAGGCGCGCCTGGTGCGCGAGCTGCAGCATCCCTACATCATGGGCATCCTGGACGCGGTGCAGGACGAGAAGCGTGCCTACCTGGTACTCGAATATGTCGATGGCACGCCGCTGTCGAACCACATCAAGCCCGACACGCTCTTGCCCATGGCGACGGTGCTGCAGATTGCGTTCAAGTGCTGCATGGCCATGGCTTACGCCAGCGCGCGCGGCCTGGTGCACCGCGACCTGAAGCCGGAAAACATCATGCTGACCAAGAGCGGCGACATCAAGATCAGCGATTTCGGCGCCTCGCATTTCGTCAACAGCCAGACCACGCAACTGACCGGCATGGTCGGTTCGCCCTCCTACATGTCACCCGAGCAGATCGCCGAGCGCGAGCTCGATGCGCGCTCCGACATGTTTTCGCTGGGTGTGATGCTGTACGAAATGCTGACCGGCGAGCGTCCGTTCCAGTCGGACAACCTGATGACCTTGATGTTCCACATCTCGAATCACCCGCACGTGCCGCTGCGCACGCGCCGCCCGCTCTTGCCGGCCACGCTGGAACGCCTGATCGACGTCGCCCTGCAAAAGGACCCGCGCCAGCGCTTCCCGACCTGGCAGAACTTTGCCGATCAACTCTCCGTGATCGACTCCGCGCTCACGCCGGAACAGGAGGAATATTCCGATCGCGAAAAATTCCTGGCGTTGCGGAAAAATCCTTTCTTCGAATCGTTCAACGACCCGCAGATCTGGCAAACCCTGCGCGCCGCGCGCTGGCACCGCCTGCGCGTAGGCAAGGTGCTGATGGAAGAAGGCAAGCAGGGCAATTCGTTCTCGATCCTGATCTACGGCGAAGTCAATGTCAGCAAGCACGGCAACCACATCTCGCGCTTGAAGACCGGCGCCAGCCTGGGCGAAATGGCCTTCCTGAAGCCCGACCAGCCGCTACGCACGGCGACGATCACGGCAGCCACGCAAGTGGTGGCCGTCAAGTTCACGCGCGCGGCGCTGGAGCACGCAGGTGCGGACTTGCGCGCCAAGTTCGAGCAGCGGTTTTTGGAGATATTGGTGGAACGCTTGAGCATCACGTCGGAGAAATTGGCGGAAGTGCAGACGTGAAGTGCATGCCATTGCTGCACCGCATCGCCGCCGAGCCTCACTATTGAGGAGCGCCGAAAGGAGGCAAACAAACCACAGTTGCCAGGATTTGTCTGTGGCAAAATAGGTGGCCTTGGACAATACGGCAGTTTGCAGCTCTCGAGAGAACCATAGCCAACACAATGATCGCGGCACACCGCGGCACCATGATCAAGGGATGTCAATGCAATTCATCAAATCGGCGGCAGCCTGCTCCCTGACCGCACTGGCCCTGGCGGCATGCGGCGGTTCCAATAACGACACGGATGGCACCGGCGAACAATCGAAGCAGCTCACGCGGCAAACCAAGAGCGCAGCGGGCACTTACCAGACGGCAGTGGAATCGCTCTACGTCGCCTACTTCGGCCGTCCCGCCGATCCCAATGGCCTGGCCAATTTCGCGGCGGCGCTGCAGGCGGCCGGTGCGCCGAACGACGTGCCAGGCTTGGCTGCGGCCTATGCCACCAATCCCGCGATCAAGAGCCTGATCGACAGCTTCGGCACGAGTGCCGAATCGCAAAAGCTCTATGGCGGCGGCAGCACCACCGACTTCGTCGATGCCGTGTTCCAGAACGTGTTGGGGCGCGCGCCGCAAGCGTCGGGCCTCTCGTTCTGGGTCAACGCCATCGACGCCGGCACGGTCAGCCCGGGCGATGCCGCGCTGGCCATCATGTCCGGCGCGCTGACCAACAACACGGCCCAGGGCAAGCTCGATACCCAACTCATAGACAACCGCCTGTCCGCAGCGGGCTACTTCACCGGCGCCGCGACGGCGGGCACCTATACCGGCGCGACGGCGGCAAGCGATGCGCGCGCCATGCTGGCGACCATCAACGCCACCACCAGCGCCAGCGCCCTGCAAAGCACGGCAGTCACCGAGGCGCAGGCGATCAACAACCAGACCATTTTTGAGAGCACCGCATTGAATGGCGGCGAATGGTACGTCTACGACAACATCCCCTATGGCGGCGGTGCGCTCGTGCCGGGGCAGAATTACGTCTATGCCGAAGTGGTGAATGTGCTGTCGCAGTCGCCCTCTGCCGGCGCGCAGCAGACCAGCACGCAATTCACTACGCTCGACACCGCCCTAACCCCGCCCGGTTACGGCGTCACGCGCCTGCTGATCAACGGCAACGTCCTGCTGCAGCCGGATAACGGCGTGCGCGCCGTTTCCTATGTGGGCGGCGAAGTGCAGGTGCAATACTATGATTCGAACAAACAAACCGTCGTGGCGACCTCCCAGTTCGACACCTACGCCGGCGCCAGCCTGAGCGGCCAGATGTCGTCTTCGTCGGAGGAGTTGCAGGCGGCCGTGCCGATCAATCAATGGATCGCCTACGACAACTTCGCCGCCACCGCCAAATGGCAAAGCGGCGCAGGCTACATCAAGCACCAGGGCCACAACGTCGGCGATCATTACGAACTCGACGACTGCACCAACACCGCCAATCCGGTCAGCACCACCGGGACCACGCCCACACCCTGCGCCACCGGCGGCAGCTTGTCGGGCATGTTCCCGATCACACTGTACGAAGGCGCAGACTACCCGTACGAAACCGACTTCCTCAGCGACGGCACCATCACGACCGTGCAGGGACTGCAGATGTGGATTGCCAACAATCCCAAGCCGCTGGGCGAATCCTATGCCGCCGAGTACCGCTTCTACGTCGTGATGAACGGCGAAGTCTACATGGGCAACTTGATCAAGGATGGCGCGCCCTATTACTATGCGCAAGCCGACGGCAGCGTCGTCAACTACTCGCTGGGATTGAACCAGGCCGCTGCCAACAGTGTGGCGCAAGGCCTCATCAGCGGCGCGGCGATGGGCTCGAAAATCGGCAGCGCCACGACTGTCAGCGGCACGCCCGACCTGTTCGGCATCGGCGGCAGCGGCATCAACGGCTCCTTGTCGCCGGCCGATCTGCGCAGCCACTACAACGTGCCGGCCACGCTGACCGGCGCGGGCCAGACCGTTGCCATCGTCGACGCACCCAGCAGCGCCGACATCGAGGACGATCTCAACACCTACAGCACCTACTACAACCTGCCGTCCTGCACCAGCGCCAACGGCTGTTTCAAGCATGTCGACCTCTCGCAGGGCGCCGCAGTCTCCGCCGCGGCCGACTGGGGCAGCGAACCCGAACTCGACGTGCAGATGGTGCATGCCATCGCGCCCGGCGCCAAGATTATCCTGGTCACCTCGGCAAGCGATAGCGGCGAAGACCTGTTCAATGCCGTGGGCTATGCCGCCAGCCTGCCCGGCGTCAGCGCCGTGTCGATGAGCTTCGGCGCCCCGGGGTTCGACACCGCGGTCGACAATGCTTTCATGAATGCCGTGCAAAGCGGCGGCCCGATCTTTTTCTCCAGCAGCGGCGACGCAGCCAACCTGATGGACAACCCCAACTTCCCGGCCTCCTCGCTGTGGGTCGTCGGTGTGGGCGGCACGCGCATCAATGCCGTAACCTGGAGTTCGGCCGCCAGCGAATCGGGCTGGCAATTCTCCGGCGGCGGTACGGCGCTCGGCACCGCCAGCAACACCTGGATGGCAGCGGTACAGCCGCAATCGATCCTGCAGGGCGTACGCGCCGTGCCTGACGTGGCCGCCGTGGCGGATTATCAGAACAGCGCGCTATCGATCTATTCCGAAGATTCCTGGGACCTCTCGGGCGGCACCAGCGCCGCTTCGCCGCTATGGGCCGGCTTTGCCGCGCTGATCGGCGAATCGGTCGGCGCCACGAACCAGACCTTGCTGCAAAAGCTCGGCACCCCGGCAGGCGGATTCGGGGAAATCCTCTATCAGATGGCCAACAGCAGCAATAGCGCGCTCCTGTTCTATCGCAGCAATTCCGGTTCGAACAACCTCACCAGCGCCACGTGCTCGCTCTGCATCGCCACAGGCAATTACAACGAGGTGACCGGCCTGGGCGCACCCAATCTTGCCAACATGATTACCTATCTCGGCGGCACTGTGCCGGCCACCGCGGTCGATGCCAAGCTGGGCAAACCGGCCTACAAGATGATGCGGCGCACGATGAAGGCAAAGGCGTTGCCGCTGCACTTGCGGCCAGTGAGTGCGCAGGGGAATTGAGAAATTGCGCTGCGGCTGCGCCCCGGACCAGATGGCAAAGCCGGGCCGCCGCTCCCTCTGCAGCCAACCCCTGGTCAGCGCAGCCCAATTAGTGGTTTTCTACTAATACGGCATGAATGGGCCAAATCCGTCATCGCGGCGGATTTCTATGGCAGAATAGCCGCGTTCCAGCCTGCATGCAGGCCGGCTTCTCCTGAGGACCATCCAAATACCTCGATCGCAGCCCGACTGCGGCACCCGACCCTGACATGCTATGCAATTCATTAGATCCGCGACAGCGTGGTCGCTGACCGCGCTGGCCTTGGCCGCATGCGGCGGCACCGGCAACAGCACTGACAATCCCGACACGCAATCGAAGCAACTCGCACGCGAAGCAAAAAGCGCAGCGAGCACCTACCAGACGGCAGTGGAATCGCTCTACGTCGCCTACTTCGGCCGTCCCGCCGATCCCAACGGCCTGGCCAATTTCGCGGCGGCGCTGCAGGCGGCTGGTGCGCCGACTGACGTACCGGGCCTGGCTGCGGCCTATGCCACCAATCCGGCAGTCAAGAGCCTGATCGACAGCTTCGGCACCAGCGCAGAATCGCAAAAGCTCTATGGCGGCGGCAGTACCACCGACTTCGTCAATGCCGTGTTCCAGAATGTGCTGGGGCGCGCACCGCAAGCTTCAGGACTTTCCTTCTGGGTCAGCTCCATCGACAGCGGCGCGGTCAGCCCGGGCGATGCCGCTCTGGCCATCATGTCCGGCGCGCTGACCAACACCACGGCCCAGGGCAAGCTCGATACCCAGCTCATCGACAACCGCCTTGCTGCGGCAGGTTACTTCACCGGCGCCGCATCGGCCGACACCTATACCGGCGCGACGGCGGCAAGCGATGCGCGCGCCATGCTGGCGACCGTCACCGCCACTACCAGCGCCAGCAGTTTCCAAAGCACGGCCGTCGCCGAAGCCCAGACGATCAACAACCAGACCATCTTCGAAAGCACCGCGCTGCATGGCGGCGAATGGTACGTCTACGACAATATTCCCTATGGCGGCGGCATCCTCGTGCCCGGGACGAATTACGTCTACGGCGAAGTGATCAACTCCCTGTCCGAGTCGCCATCGGATGGAGCGCAGCTCGCCAACACCTATTTCACCACGCTCGATACCGCCCTTTCCACACCCGGCTCAGGCGTGACGCGTATCCTGGTGGGCGGACAGGTGCTGCTGCGCCCGGTAACCGGATTACGCTCGGTGTCCTACGTCGGCGACGCCATCCAGGTACAGTACTATGATACGACCGGGCAAACCGTGCTGAACACATCGCAGTTCGACAACTACCAGACAGGTACGCTCAGTGGGCAAATGTCGCTTGCGCCGGAGATCGTGCAGGCCAGCGTGCCGATCAACCAATGGGTCACCTACCAGAATTTTTCCGGCTCGGCGAACTGGCAAAACGGCTCCGCCTACGTCACGCACCAGGCGCATAACGTAGGCAACATATATGCCTTGAGCGATTGCCTCAACGTCGCAAGCCCGACGTACACCTACGGCAACTCGCCGACGCCCTGCGTGAGCAATACGTCCCTGACGGCGGATATATTCCCCATCGCGCAGTATTCGGGAGACATCAACAAGCCCTTTGAGATCGACAACGCGAGCGACGGCAGTTTCGTTACCGTGCAAGGCTTGCCGATGTGGATTGCCAACAATCCCAGGCCGCTCGAAGAAGCAGGCGCCAACTCGGTATACCGCATCTACGTGCAGATGAACGGCAATATCTATTATGGCGCCATGACCGCGGACGGCGCGACCATCTACACGCAGCAGGCTGACGGATCGTACGTCAACTACACGCTCGCGTTGAATCAGACCGGGGCCAACAGCGTTTCCCAAGGCTTGATCACCGGCTCCGGCCAGGGTTCCAAGGTCGGCATCGCCGCGGCGGTGTCGAACACGGCCGACATGTTCGGCATCGGCGGCACGGGCGTCAGCGGCTCGCTCTCGCCAGCCGACCTGCGCACGCACTACAACGTACCGCCCACGCTCACGGGCGCCGGCCAGACCGTCGCCATCATTGACGCCCCGAGCAGCGCCGACGTGGCAGCCGACCTCACCACCTACAGCACCTACTACAACCTGCCGGCCTGCACCACGGCCAACGGCTGCTTCCAGCAATACACCTTCACGCCGCCCGCGGATTCCACGGTCGACTGGGGCAGCGAACCGGACCTGGACGTGCAGATGGTGCACGCCATCGCCCCCAACGCAAAAATCGTCTTGATCACCGCGGCCTCCGACAGCGTGGACGATCTTTTTGCGGCAGCCCACTATGCGCTCACCTTGCCGGGCGTCACGTCCGTTTCGATGAGTTTCGGCGGCTCCGGCTATACCAGCCAGAGCCAGAGCGACTTCTTCAATGCCGCGACCACCGGCGGGCCCGTCGCCTTTGCCAGCAGCGGCGACGGCGGCTATGATGTCGCACCGCAATACCCGGCCGTCGACCCCTGGGTGGTAGGTGTAGGCGGGACGCGCGTCAACTCGGTGCAATGGTCGTCCGGCGCCAGCGATTGGGGCTGGCAATTTTCGGGTGGCGGCACCGGCACCAGTTGGCAAGGCAGCACCTGGATGACCTCCGTGCAGCCGCAAAACATCGTGGGAGGCAGACGTGGCGTACCCGATGTGTCCGCCGTCTCGGACTTCCAGAACAGCGCCGTCTCGATGTATTACGACGACCGCTGGATACTCGAGGGCGGAACCAGCGCCGCATCCCCGCTTTGGGCCGGTATCGCCGCCTTGTTCGGTGAATCGGTTGGCGCCAACAACCAAAGCCTGCTATCCAAACTCGGCAATCCCTCGGGCGGATTCGGCGAAATCCTGTACCAGATGGCTGCAAACAGCAACAGCGCCAACCTGTTCTTCCGCAGTACGGCCGGTTCGAACGATCTGATCGGTGCATATTGTCCATTATGTACCGCCACCGGCACCTACAATGAAGTGACCGGCCTGGGCTCGCCCAACGTCGCCAACATGGTCGCCTATCTCGGCGGCACAGTGCCGGCCACGACCGCGATCGACAACCTCGGCAAGCCGCAATACAAGATGCAGCGCAACCGCACCATACAGCAACATGCGTTGATCCACCGCCAGCCGACCTCGCAGGGATATTGACGCCGTACGGTTTCGATATCGGCGGGGCCAACACTGCCGCGCCGTGCACGCAAGCTTGCGTGCCGGCTGCGGCAAGCGGGCACGGCTACTCGCCCAGCGTCACCACCACTTCCCGGCTATCCGCCCGCCCCAGCCCATCCACCACGCGCAAGACATACCTGCCCGCCTGCGGCGGCTTCCAGGCCAGCGCTTCCCCGGGTTTGCTATTGCCGACCAAGGCATTGTCGGCAAACCAGTACAGCGCTCCGGCGCCAGAGCCGGCTTCGGCCTGTAGATAAACCGGCTCCTGCCGTCCTACCCGCAGCACCTGGTCCGCGCCGCGCACGGGCGACACGATGCGCGGCGCCGATTCGTTGCCGCTGGTATTCTCCGCACCCAATCCGCTCAACCCACCATCGTTCGGCGCCGCACCATCGCCGCAATCGCCCTCGGGCGGCGCACGCAAGGGCATGCCGGCACGCTTGAACAGGGAGCGCATATCGGAAGACCAATACTCCACCACTTCCTGCTTCGTATACGGCCCGGGCGCGCAGGCGAGCTTGCCGGTGCGCGTATCGATCAGCACCGTGCGATGCAAGGTGCTCTGGCGAATCGGCGACTTGCCGGCAATGAACCACGCCGGCGCCGTAACGGGGCATTCGGCATTGGGCAGGTCGCCACTGGCGACGCAGACGTCGACGCGACGCAAATTGGGCGGTTGGGCAACGGCAATCTCGCCCTTGTCCAGCCCTTCGGCCCGCAGTGCGTCGACAATGCGCAGGAATAATGGCGCCGCCGCTTCAATGCCGACGAAAGCCGGATTGCTGCTGCCGTCAAAATTGCCGACCCAGACCACCAGCACGTAGCGCCCGAACACGCCGGACGTCCAGGCATCGCGAAAGCCCCATGAGGTGCCGGTTTTCCAGGCGATGGCCGGGTGCGCCGGCGCATAAGTGTCGGGCCGCGAGGTATGACGCAGCATATCGAGCGTGATATAGGAAGCTTCGGGACTCAGCAATGCCAGCGGCTGCGACGCCGGCCTGGCGCCTTGCAGATAGACCAGCGGCTGCCAGCGGCCCTGGTTGGCCAAGGTCGCATAGAGTTGCGCCTCTTCCTCCATCGTCACTTCGCCGCCGCCCAATACCAGCGCCAGGCCGTAGTGCGATTCGGGCGCCATTTTCTGCACGCCCGCCAGTTTGAGAAAATCGTAGAGATCAGGCTTGTTCAGGTGCGATGCCAATGCCACCGCGGGAATGTTGCGGCTGCGGATCAACGCATCCTGCGCCGGAATCGGGCCGGTGAAACGGCCGTCGAAATTTTCCGGCGCGTAGGTGCCGAAGCGGCTCGGCGTATCCTTGAGTATCGTCGCCGAATGGATCAGGCCCTGATCCAGCGCCAGCGCGTAGATGAAGGGCTTCAAGGTCGAACCGGGCGAACGCTTGCCGAATACGCCATCGACCTGCCCGGCGATCGCTTCGTTGCGGTAATCTGCCGAGCCGACCATGGCTTTCACTTGCATGGTGGACGTATCGAGCAAGAGTGCCGAAGCGTTGACGATGCCCACATCCATGCGCGACTTGACGTAGGCCTTCAGCACGCGTTCGACCGCGTTTTGCATCTTCATGTCCAGCGTGGACGCCACCTCGCGCGCATCGCTCGCGCGCAGCACGTAATCGACGGCATGCGGCGCAAGGAAGGGCATGCTGGCGCGGCTCTGGAACGCCAGCTTGAGCGCGGCGGGATCGGCAAAGCGCTTGTCTTGCGGATGACGCGTGGCCCAGCGCTGCGCCAGGCGCAAACGTGCGTCCCGCAGCGCCGGCGGCTCACCCGCCCCGTTGGCTTCGGGCAGGCGCTTCTTCGGATTTTGCGGAATCACGGCAAGGTTAATCGCCTCGGGCACGTTCAATTCGCGCACCGGCTTGCGCCAATATACGAGGCTGGCTGCGCCGACACCTTCCACGTTGCCGCCATAAGGCGCCGAGTTCAGATAGGCTTCGAGAATGTCATCCTTGCTGTAGCGCAGCTCCAGCCACAAGGCCGCCGCGCTTTGGCGCAGTTTGCCGGACAAGCTGCGGCTGTCGATGCCATAAAGCCGGCGCGCCAGCTGCATGGTGACGGTCGAGCCGCCGATACGGCGTTTTCCCGTGGCGGTGGCGGTGGCGGCGCGCGCCACTGCCCATGGGTTGATACCGACGTGCCAGTAAAACCAGCGGTCTTCGTAAAGCAATGCCGCTTCGCGCAGTGATGGGGCGATGTCCTTGAGCGGGGTCCACAGCCGGTATTGCTCGTCCGAGGCAAGTGTCAGCCGCAGCAATTGCCCATCGGCCGACATGATGCTGCGGGAAGACGGAAAAGCGTCGGCCAACGGTGCTTTATGCCATAAACGCGGAAGTGCAAACGCCAACAACAAGAGCAAGGCCAGCGCGCTTCGGCGTGGTCGGCGGCGAAGGTGCTGCCATGCTTCCTGAGACATACTTCCAATCACGTTGCTCTTCTCATTGGAGTAATGCGACTTCGCTGTAACTCCCCTCTCCCGCAGGCGGGAGAGGGGTGGGGGTGAGGGGGACAGCGAGTTGGCTCGGTTCTTCAAACAACAGGACCTCGCATATCCGTCAGTATCTTAACTACGCAGTCAAAGCACAACTCCCCTCATCGGATCGCCGCCCGCCCCAGCCCCTCTCCCGCCCGCGGGCGAGGGGTGCTCGGTAGTCGTCGCATTCCTATTTCGCCGGCACGATCTTGAAATTGCCCCCCGCCGACCGGGCAAAGATGCGCCGCTCATACATCGCCTCGCCATACGCCGAAGGCACCACAAAAGTCCCCACATTGGTCGCCTTCACCTTGTACGTCACTTCGGTCAAATTCGCCCCCACGTCGCCAAAGAAAATCACGCGATCCTCCCGGATGTCGGCATAGGTGATGGCCCAACTACTCTTGCCGCCCAGGCGTCGTTGCCACAAAGGCGTATCGGGATTGTCGTCGTCCGAAGGCGAATTGAGCACCGGCTCCATGCCGCCCGGCAGCACATCGACCAGCGCCACCTGCTGCACCGTAGCGCGCTTGGGATCGGTGGCACGCACGCGAACCCGCACCGTCACTTCGTCGCCGACCTGAGCCTCGGTGATCACATTGCCCTTGGCGTCCGTGAATTCGTGGATGATTTCCAGGCCGTTGCCTTTGGCATCCGTGGGCAGATTGCGCTCATAACCCGATTCGGCCCAGGAATAGAACAGCGGCAGTTCGCCCTGGTTGCCCAGCTTGAGTTTCGCCGTATCGGGAGGCAGGCCGAACTTGGCGAGCTTGAATTGCGCCGGCACATCGAGCGCCTTTTGCACGCCCTTCTTGTCGATCGCAGCGATATCGATCTTGCCCGCCGCTGCTTGCGCCGCCGCGTTGGCATAGGCATCCACCGCGAGGATCATGGTCGCAGCCGATTCGGTCTGGAACCAGCCGTCGGACACCGCCTTGGAAAGATTGTCCCAATAACTGGCCGGCACGTCCTTGAGCATCTTGGGGAAATGGCGCGCCACGAGCTGCATGGTCGAGGTGCGGTTGACCAGCGGATCGTAGTAATAAGACCAGTACCACGAGTTCCAGAACGGCTCGTTCGAGATGGCGTTGGCAAACACGGGCTGGATCAATTCATTGGCCACGCCATCCTGCTTGACCATCTGGAAGCTCGCAGCAAGGTAGGCCGCGCCAAGGTCGCGCTTGATCCAGTTGCGTTCGCCATCGTTGCGCGCACGCTGCAGGCGCTCGCGGAAGCTTTCCTGCAGATTGGTCAGCGCAGCCGTCGTCACCACGCCCTGGCGCGTCAACAGGTAAGCCGCTTCGGTCGAGGTGCGCCATTGCCAGTCGTTCTGCAAGCCCTGGCCGAAATGGTTTTGCAGATACACGTTGGCCCGCTGCAGCATGTCGTTCGGCACCGGAAGCTTGCGCTCCTTCGCTTCCACCAGCAGGTTCACCACGTAGGTGGTGGCAAACATGTCGGACTGTCCGCCCGGCCACATGGCAAAGCCGCCATCGGCAGTCTGGCGCGAGCGCACCAGCGCCAGGTAGCGCGTCAATGTCTTGCGCGGATCGGGCGATGCCGCATCCACGCCCTTGTCTGCCCCAGTCATGGCACGCTGATGCTTGAATATCTGCTGCGCCAGATCGGGCTGCGAACCGATCACCACGGCCGGCAAGGCCTGGCTCGTGATCTGCTCGGTACAGCCATAAGGATAGACTTCAAGATAATCCGCCAGGCCGCTGGCAAAGGCCCACGGCGAAGCAGAGACAGCCGCTTCGCTGCGCGCGAAGTTGGGATACATGTCGGCCTGCGACTTCAATTCGCCATTGCCCTTGAAGCTGCCGCTCTGCACCAGCGTCACATAGGCCGAAGCCGGGCGCACGCTCACATCCGTCGACAAATGCGCTTTGGTATCGCGCCACTGCGCCGTAAACACCACCGAAGCCGAACCCAATTGCGCCTGCGCGCCGGGCTTGGCGCGCACCGTGAACTTGGTCGACCCTTCCGAATTCTCGCTGATCTTCAAACTCTGTTGCGCATTGCCCACCACTTCCAGCCCACCCGTGACGGCCAGATTAAGGTTGACCGGCGCATCCTTGCCCGAACCGCGCGCATTGTTCGACACGCCCACACCGATCTCGACCTCGTCGCCCGGTGTGATCGCGACAGGCACGTTGGGCAACAGGATCAAATCGCCGCGCACCGTGGTGCTGGTCTGCGCCGCTGCGGCCGTATCGTCGTTGACCACCACGGCGAACACGTGCAGCGAGCCATTGAAACTCTCGGGCACGGTGTATTCGAAATCACGCGAACCATTGACGTCCACCACGCCCGACCAGTAAGCCACCGGCTTGTCGCGCTTGCGCTTGAACGGATTCAGGTTCTTGCCGACCGCGCCATCGGCATCGCCGCCCGGTGCCGCGCCGCGCATCAGCTTGGCGAACTCGGGGAGGATCAGGTCCAGCGTCTGTTCGGTCGTGACTTCCAGGGCGCGTTTCTGGAAGAAGAACTTCAGCGGATCGGGTTGCTTATAGCGCGCCACCTGCAAAATGCCCTCGTCGACGGCAAACACCACCGCACGCGTCGGCACTTTCGATTCAAGCGTAAATTTCACCGTCTGCCCCGGCTTGACCAGCTCCGGCGCATGCAGCTCCACCGGATTGGTGCGGCGCGCCTGGCTCGTCACGAACGGCACCACGCCATAGCTCATCGGGCTCATGTAGATTTCGTCGGACGCGATATCGCGCGCGAACTGCACCGAGACATAACCATTGCCCTCGAACTCCTTGGGCAGCGTGATCTTCTGTGTCGATGCCGTGTCGGTAGTGCGGAACCACTTGTGCGCCACCACGTGGTCGCGCTCGATGGTGATCAGGCCGGCGCCGGCATAGGGCGCGCGGATGCTGACCTCGATCTCGTCGCCGGGGTTGTAATCCTTGCGATTCAAGGCCAACTGCAATTCGGCGTTACGGTCGAGCGAGCGCGACACGTTGCCGTTGCCCGCCACGCTGTATTCGACACGCGCCAGCTCCAGTCCGTTGGCATCGCGCACCGCATAGGCGAAGTTGCCCGGCGTCTGGGTCGACAGCGGAATCTTCGCACCCGCTGCCGGGATCGTGAAGGCTTCTTCATTCAACACCGTTTCCTTGGGGCGCGACTCATACTTGAGCAAGCCGTTGGGCTGCTTGGTCAAGACCGACACCACACGCCGCTCGATGCGCACCAGCTTCAGGCCGCTCTCGGCCGCTTTCTTCGCCTTGGGATCGATGGCGACGATGGACACGTTGCGCACGCTGCCGCGATTGACGTAGCCGAGATCGCCATCGGCCTTGTAGCCGACCAGGAAAGGCCGGTCCGACACCAGCGACACCAGCTCGGCCGCCACACTGCGTCCACCCTCAGGCTCGAACGCGTTGACCGTCAAATGCATTTGGTAGGTCGCCTGCGTATAGCGTTGCAAGCCAAGCGGGATTTCCACGTTGCCTTTGTCGTCGGTCTCGCTCTTGGCCAGGTCGTCGTCGAACTTTTCCTTGGCGTGCGCCGGATCGAAGAATTGGTAGTCGGGGTAGGAATGGAACGCCGGATACGCAGGCGTCAAGCTCAGGTGCGCATCGACGCGCCGTTGCGGCGCCGGCGTGCCGAACAGGTTTTGCACATTGACGCGCGCCGTCAAGTCCGCCGGCGAGACCCAGCCCTCTTCCGTTTCGGAAGACAGGTGCGCCGCCACCTTCATGCGGTCGGGCAGGAATTCCTGCACCTTGACCGACACCGAACCAAGCAGCAGAGGCGGCGTCTCGGCCGCGCCCGGCGCCGCCGTGCCGGTATCGCGCGCCAGGTTCAGGTTGAAGGTCATGTTGCCCGTGGGCGTGGTGTCTTCGGTGGCTTGCGTGAATTCCGCCATGCCGCCCGCGCCGAGCTTGAGTTTCTCGCGCCGTATCGTCAAACCCCGTGCATCCAGCACTTCCATCTCCACCGGCAGATCGGCCAGCTTCTGCGCCCAGCCCTGCGACTTGGCGATCATGCCGATGTTGATCGTGTCGCCGGGACGGTAGATGCCGCGATCCGAAAACAGGTAAGCCTGGATCTGGTTCGGCAAGCCGGAGGAATGCAAACCGCCGACGTCGAAGCGCGACATGTCGAGCGTGCGGTCGCGGTTCAGCGGCAGGAAACTCAAATCGCCGGCCTTCTTCACCACCAGCACCACGGGTGCCTTCTCGCGCACGAAACCGGTCAGCGAGGGCAGATGGGCACCGCCTTCGGCGTCGGTCGTCTGCGACACCAGCACCGCACCGTTGCGGCCCCAGATTTCAACCGAGGCGCCCGCCACCGGCTGCCCGCTGGCGATCGACTGCACGAACACGTCGCGCGAACCGTCGATGGCCGTCTTGGAAACGATGCCGAGGTCGGTAACAATGACCAGGCGCCGTTCCACCATCTTGGTCGGATCGATTTTTTCTTCGTCGTCGCCATCGGCATTGGCGTCGCCCTCGTCGCCATCGCCCTGGTTCATGTTCTGGTCAGGCTGCTGATCGGCATCCGCGGCATTGGCGTTGGCCGGATCGTAGCCCTGCACGGTCAGCAGGAAGACGCCGCGCCGGTCGGCCGGATCGGACTTCAGGTAGTCGCCGAAGTCCACCGTCTCATAATGCGTCTTGCCCGGCCGCAGCGAGAGCGGCAGTTTCTTCTCGAATCGTTCGGTCAGATTGTCCGGCGTGATGCCGTTGTAGAACTGCGGATCGGTCATGTCGCCCTGGCTTTGCGTCACCATGTGTTGCAATTGCTGCGGCAGCAGACGTCCCAGCTCGATGCGCACGCCGGGCAGGTCGCGCACCACCAGCGGCAGCTTCTTGTCGCCCGACAGCGCCAATAGCGAGCCCTTGCTCATGATGGCAAGTTCAGGCGCGGAACGCTTGATGCGGAAGATTTCGTCACGCGTCGCGCCCAGTTCATAGCCGCCCGCCGACTTCAAACCCTTGGCTATACGCACGAACAGGAAACGCCCCGGCTCGGCGGCGAACTTGAACGAATGCGCGTCGGTGGTCTCGCGCTCGGCCGGCACGGTTTGCAAGGCAATACGCTTGGATTGCTTCAGCACGTCAGCAGTCACGTCGGCCGGATCGCTCCACGGGTCGTCGCTGTCGGCCTTCTTCTCCGGCAGGAGCCAGGCCGAGGTCACGCGTGACATTTCCTTTTCCGAAACAGGCATGCCGGTCGTCACCTGCAGGATGTTTTCCGGTTCGCCCGTGTCGCCGGTCACGATGACTTGCTTGAGTTCGACGATGTCCAGGCTATAGAGGCCGGGAATCGCCAGCGCCTGCGTCACTGCGTCGGGCGTGGCATTGCCGCCCTTCTGCGCCACAACGCCGGCATCGATATTGAGCGAAACGCTGGTGGTCGTGGCCGGAATCGCCATCGGTTCCGAAATCACGGTCGCCTGCAAGCGGAACTTGTCGTACGTGACCGTGAGTTTCTTGTCGTCGCCCGGATGGACGAACAAGGCCGCCGCGCCCGAATCGGCCACGAGCCTCACTTTTTTCTCGAACACTTCCGGATTCACCGGCTGGGTGAAGTTGACCTGGAACACCGCCTTGCGCAGCGTGAATTGCACCGGATCTTGATAGAAGCTCGGGTCGCCCGGCTTCATCTCGAAGCGCGGCGAAGAGAACGTCACTTCGCGCTCCACGTCCACATGCGGCGCCAGCGCCTTGGCACCGAGCGTGACGGTGTATTCGACGGCAATCGGCCAATCCGTCGTCGGCGTGAATTCGAGCCGGTTCGCCTCGCTCCAGATCCACTTGCCGGCAATCGCAGGTGTCATCGTCACGTCCTGCGCTTCCTTGCCCACGCGCGACAGCGGCGCGGCCGACGCCGAAAAGCTCAGCACCACCGGGCGCGGCTTGCCGTCGCCTTCGATGGGCGTGCGCTCGGGCGCCGTGACCGTAATGCCGGCAGTGGTCTTTTGCCCGTCCGGATGGATGGCCGAGAATTGCGCCAGCCAGCCGTGCCAATCGACGCGCGCCAGCCGCGGCGCCGCCAGCGCACCGATCGCAATCAGGACGGCCAGCAGGGTAAATGCCGCATAACGCGCCGCGAGCCGGCCCGCGGGTGCCGCCTTTTCCGCGCCCCAGGTCAACCAGCGCGGCGCCTGCCAGTTGCCGAACACGGTCTTGAGCAGCCAGCCGAGCGGCTTGAAGACGAGGGAAAGGAATCGCCAGATTGCCGCAACGCCGCGTACAACCAGCCCGTGTAGTTTGCCCATGCCTGCTCCCTGTGTGCCTGTCTTTGCCCGATTGCCGCGGTGCGGCATGGGCAACACTTATATTGATGACAAGTTACCAAGCTTACCGACGCCGAAGACGGCTGTCCAGCGTACTTTTCACGTTGCAGCCAGGGCCGGTGCCATGCATAAACGTGCCCGCGCAAGCATTCTGCTCCAACGAATGTGCAGTCTGTCGCAATCCGCTGGAGCAGGCGGACGCAGCGTCCTACTCTACCCTCACCGAAACAGGAAAAACAATTTCAGAGAAAGGACCATCATCATGAAAAACGTCTTCACCTACACCATCAGCGCCCTCGGCTTGGCCATTCTTGCCGTCGTCGCCATGCCTCTCGCTTTGGCGCTCGGCATCATGCTCCTGATCGCCGCCTGCCTCGGCGCCGGCGCCGGTCTTGCGGGTCTCGCAGTGCTGTTGATCGTCGGCGCCGTGTTCTGCTGCATCGCCTTGCATGTGCTGCTGCCGCTCGCGATCCCGGTGTTGATCGTGCTTGGCATCATCTATGTGATCAAGGCGTTCACGCGCAAGACCGCTTGAATCGTTTGAACCAAACGGAACCACGATCATGGACACCGCGACGAACCTGCTGAAGCTGGAAAACCTCGGCTTCCGCTATCCCAACGGCCACGTCGCGGTTTCCGATTTCACACTCGAACTCGGCCCCGGCATCCTCGGTCTCCTGGGGCCGAACGGCGCCGGCAAGACCAGCCTGATGCGCATGCTCGCCACGCTTTCCAGGCCAAGCTCGGGCCGGGCGCTGTGGAAGGGGCAGGACATCGCCAAACAACCCGATGCGCTGCGTGCCGAACTGGGCTACCTGCCGCAGGATTTCGGCACCTATCCGGCCCTGTCGGCAAGCGAATTCCTCGGTTTCCTCGCCGCCGTCAAGGGCTTGCCGCGGCGCCGGTCGAACGAACGCGTGCAAGAATGCCTGACGCAAGTCGGCCTGGCCGAGGTGGCCGACAGACCCCTCAGTTCCTACTCGGGCGGCATGCGCCAGCGCGTCGGCATCGCGCAAGCGCTGCTGAACGATCCGCGCCTCTTGATCGTCGACGAACCCACGGTCGGCCTCGATCCCGAAGAGCGGCTGCGCTTTCGCCACCTGCTGACCGACCTGGCCGATCACCGTCTCATCATCCTTTCGACCCACATCGTGTCCGACATCGAAGCCAGCGCCAGCGAGATCGCCGTCATGAGCCAGGGCAAGTTATGCTTCTTCGGCACGCCTGACGCGATGCTCCAGTCTGCCACCGGCAAAATCTGGGAACTGGTGATCGCGCCGGAACAATTGACGGCCATGCGCACCCACCTGCGCGTATGCCATTCGGTGCGCAAGGCCGAAGGCGTATTGATCCGCGTCGTAGCCGCGACCGCACCGCGCGCCGACGCGCAAGCCGTCACGCCGACGCTCGAAGACGCCTATATGGCGCTCTACGACAGGCAATAAGGCCATGTCCAGCCTCGCCTCCCGCTTGCGCTGCACCACGGCGATCGTCCATGCCGATCTGCTCATGCGGCTGCGTTCGCCGCGCTTCTGGATCGTGCTGGGCATACTCGCACTGGCCACCTGGAGTTGTTTTCCCGGCCCCGACGGCCTGTTCACCATGGCCTCAGTCAACGGCCGCTATCGCAGTGCCTACAGCAGCGCCTGGATCGGCATGGTGCTGGCGCTGACCTATTCAATCCTGCTTTCACTGGCCGGCTTCTACGTGATACGCGGCACGCTCGCACGCGACATCGATACACGCGTCTGGCAATTGTTGGTGGTCACCACCATGACGCGCCGTACCTACCTGTTCGCCAAATGGTGCGGCCACATGGCGGTGCTGCTGCTGATGGCGCTGCTATCGCTCGCCGTGGGCCTGTCCATGCAATGGCTGCGTGCCGAAGACCGGCAACTCGACTTGATCGAGGCGATCAAGCCGCTCATCCTGATCGCCCTGCCTGCGCTGGCGCTGACCGCAGCCGCCGCCATCTGGTTCGACATGCTGCCGTTTTTGCGCCGCACCGCCGGCAGCGTGCTGTTCTTCGTCGTCTGGATCAACGCCATCACCGTCGGGGCCGCGGACAAGGCGGCATGGGAAAACCCCAATGGCGCGAACGCCTTAATCAGTGACCCGGCCGGCATCGTGGTGTTCCAACGCGATCTCGCGCGCAATGTGGCGCCGCAACTGCCGCAAAAGAAGATCGACGGCTTCTGTCTCGGTTGCGGCAGAATGGCCGGCGACGACACCGGCCGCTTCATCTGGAAATCATGGCACCCGCGCGCGCTCGACATCCTTGGACGCGCCTTTTGGCTCGCCGTGGCAATGGCCGCTGTGGCAGCAGCCTCGCCCCTGCTCGACTGGGCCGCCTCGCGCGCCGGTTCGCCCGTGGAAGCAAGCGGCAAGAAGATTCCGCGCAATCGGCCGCTGCGCCTGATCACGCGCCTCTTCGAACCCTTGCAAGCCAGCTTGCCGGGCCGCATGGTCTCGGCCGAACTGCTCTTGATCCTGCGCCAGCGCCGTGCGATCTGGTGGCTGGCGCTGCTCGTGGCATGCGTGCTGCAAGCCGTGGCACCCACACCCGTCGCCGCGATGGCCGCCTGTCTGGCTTGGACGCTCTCGCTCGACATCCTGGCCCACACTGCGCTGCGCGACGAACAAGCCGGCACGCGCGAACTGATATTCACCGCGCCAGGCGCGACCGGGCGCGTCCTCTTGGCGCGGCTGATCATGCTGTTGGCCATGACAATAGCCACAACGCTGCCGGCCATCGCACGCTTTGCCGTCGCCGCCCCATCGGTCGCGCTGGCTCTGATCGTGATCGCCACGTCGCTCTCCGCCTGGGGCATGGCATTCGGCACGCTGTTTCGCAATGCCCGCGCTTTCGAGATCGTGTTTTGCCTGCTGCTCTACCACGCCTTGAACAACGGCGCGATCCTGAATCCCGCCGTCGATCCGATCGCCACCAGCGTCTGGCATGCTGCCTTGCTACCCCTGGCCGCCGTCATTTTGTGGTGGCGCTGGCCGCGCCTGGCATACGGTTGAAGAAGTGCGGTTGAAGACGTACGGTAATGAAATCCAATTGAATTGACATTTGTTTGCGTTTCCCACTGTCAATTCGTGTTGCTTTTTGAGCCGGGGCGATTGCATAAGCTGCCAATAAGCGCGAAAGTGAGCGTGTTAACTTTTGCGCGAGGCGACAAGGATGAAATCCGTACAACAGGAAGTCGATGAACGCACCAACCTGACCAGTTCCAACAAATTCGAACTGCTGCTGTTTCGCCTCGGCGGCGACGAAAACGGCGAGCATTCCGAGCTGTACGGCATCAACGTCTTCAAGATCCGCGAAATCGTCGCCATGCCGACCATCACGTCGGTGGCCGGCTCCGGGCCGCACATGATGGGCGTGGTCAACCTGCGCGGCGCCATCATCCCCGTGATCGACCTGTGCGGCGTGGTCGGCTGCATTCCCAAGACCGGACGCAACATCATTCTCGTCACCGAATTCGCACGCACCACGCAAGCCTTTGCCGTCGAATCGGTCGAGGAAATCGTCATGCTCGACTGGAACCAGGTCCTGTCGGCCGAAAAGAGCGCCGGCGGCGGCATGGTGACCTCGATTGCCCGCGTCGACGGCAATGTCGACAATACCCGACTGGCCCAGGTGCTCGACGTGGAACAGATTCTGCGCCAGATCACCCCGCCTTCCGGCCCGGATATCGACGAAACGGCGATCGGCGCCAAGATCCAGCTCCCGCCCGGTTCCATCATCGTGGCAGCCGACGATTCCAGCACGGCACGCCTATTGATCGAAGGCGGCTTGAACGCCATGGGCGCGGCCTATTTCATGGCCAAGACCGGCAAGGAAGCCTGGGAGAAACTGCAAGCCATCGCGGCAACGGCCAAGACCGAAGGCAAAAGCGTCAAGGAAAAGGTGGCCCTGGTCTTGACCGACCTGGAAATGCCCGAGATGGATGGCTTCACGCTGACGCGCAAGATCAAGCAGGACCCGGCCTTCACCGGCATCCCCGTAGTAATCCATTCCTCGCTGTCCGGCTCGACCAACGAAGACCACGTCAAGAGCGTGGGTGCCGATGCCTATGTAGCGAAATTCGACGCGCAAGAGCTGGCTGAGACGATCCGCAAAGCGTTGCGCTAAGCGGAAAACAGCCGCACCACCTCCGCCGCCGTATCCGCAGCACGCAAATCATTGCGGAAGGCCGTGCTCGACATCTTTTCAGCCACCTCCGCCAAGATCAGCAAATGCATCTCGGTCGCATCCGAAGGCACGGTCAACACGAAGAAATCGCCCACCGCCACTTCGTCAGGTGCGTCGAAGTCGATCGCCTGCTTCAGGCGCACGAAAGCCGCTACCGGCTTTTCCAACCCCTTGACGCGCGCATGCGGAATCGCCAGACCATGCCCGAGGCCGGTCGAACCGAGCTCTTCGCGCACGGTCAAGCCGGCAACCACTTCCGCCTCGTCCAAACCATTGTTCTCATGCCATAACCCGGCGACGGCATCAAAAATCTCGGCCCGGCCGCGCGCGTTGAGCTCGAGCAACACGTTGTCGACCGTCAAGATCGAACCCAGCAGATTGACTTGATCTTCCATGGCTTCACCTCGATACCGCAATGCAGCAAACTTCATTGTAGCCTATTCCTTGAACCAGTCATCTCTTGTTTGTTCGAGCACCTTCTTGGCTTGTTCCTCGACATAAGGTATACGACGCGAGAACAGCAAAATCAGGATAGGCAGCACAATCAAGATCAATGCAGGCGCCAGCAAAATGCCGCCCACCACCACCAGCGCCAACGGGCGCTGCACCTGCGAACCGATACCGGTCGAGAACGCCGCCGGCAACAGTCCCACACAGGCGACGACGCAAGTCATCATGACCGGACGCATCTGCACGCGGCAGGTCTGCACCACGGCCGCCAGGCGGTCCATGCCGTCGCCGATCAACTGGTTATAGTACGACAGCACCAAAATGCCATCCATCGCCGCAATGCCGAACAAGGCAACGAAGCCGATCGCCGCCGACACCGAGAACGGCGTGCCCGTTACGACCAGCGCGAAGATGCCGCCTATCAGCGCCATCGGGATCACCGACGCCGCCAGCAGCATGTCGCTGACCGAGCCGAAATTCATGTACAGCAGCACGCAGATCAAGAGGATGGACAAGGGCACCGCGACGGCAAGACGTTGCAATGCTTCCTGCAGATTGCCGAATTCGCCCACCCATTCGAGATGGTAGCCGCCGGGCAGCTTCACCTGCTCCTCCACCTTGTGCTGCGCTTCGAGAACGGTCGAGCCAAGGTCTCTTCCGCGCACGCTGAATTTCAAGGGAATATAGCGCTGCTGCTGTTCGCGATAAATGAACGACGCGCCCGACACCAGACTGATCTTCGCCACATCCTTCAAGGGCACCTGCATGATGCCGTTGCCGCTCGGATTTTGCGCACCCACCGTGATGCGCCCGATCGCATCGAGATTCTTGCGATATTCCGGCGCAAGACGCACGATCATCGGGAAGTTGCGGTCGCTGCCCGGTTCATACAGATTGCCCGCAGGCTGTCCGCCGATCGCCGCCTGCACCACGGTATTGATGTCGCCCGCGGCAAGCCCGTAGCGCGCAGCCTGTTCGCGGTCGATATCGATCTTCACCGTCGGCTGCCCCAGCGACGTGAACACCGAAAGATCGGTTACGCCGGGAATGGTTTCCATGATGCGCCGGATCGAGTCGGCCGTCTTCTCCAGCGTCGCCAGATCGTTGCCGAAGATCTTGATCGAATTCTCGCCCTTGACACCCGAGGCCGCTTCCTCGACGTTATCCTCGATGTATTGCGAGAAGTTGAATTCCACGCCGGGAAAGCGATCGCTCAACTGCTTCGTCATCTGGTCGGTCAAGGCATCCTTGTCCACGCCCTTGGGCCAGGTATCGAACGGCTTCAAGGGCACGAAGAATTCGGCATTGAAGAAGCCCGACGTATCGGTGCCGTCGTCGGGCCGGCCATGCTGCGAGACAGCCAGTTGCACTTCAGGGTAGGCCTGGATCATCTTGCGCATCTCGTTCACATAGCCATTGCTTTCCTCGAGCGAGATCGAAGCCGGCATGGTGGCGCGTATCCACAGGTTGCCTTCTTCCAGCTTGGGCAGGAATTCAAGCCCGAGCGTGCCGATTGCAATCGCCGCCAGCACCAGCAGCACGCCCATGCCGCCCAGGGCCAGCTTCTTGTTCTCCAGGGCCCAGCCGATGGCCGGCGTGTAAAGCTTGCGCAGCCAGCGCACTGCGAAGGTTTCCACCTCTTCCAGATGCTCGGGCAGGAAGATTGCGCTCAAGGCCGGCGAAACGGTAAACGTGGCCAGCAAGCCGCCCGCGATCGCATAGGCATAGGTCTTGGCCATCGGGCCGAAGATATGGCCTTCGATACCGCTCATGGTAAACAGCGGCACGAAGCCGGCGATGATGATCGCGGCCGAAAAGAAGATGCCGCGATTGACCTCCATCGCCGAATTCGCGATCACGGCGAACTTGCCGCGCAAGCCGATGGTGCTGCGCACCGTATGCAGCAAGCCGCCGCCGGTGCGGCGCGCCTCCGAACTCTCGGCCAAATGGCGGAAGATGTTTTCCACCATGATCACCGACGCATCGACCACCAGCCCGAAGTCGATCGCCCCGACAGACAGAAGATTGGCCGACTCGCCGCGCAAAACAAGCAAGGCGATGGCGAACGAAAGCGCGAACGGAATCGTCAGCGCCACGATGACGGCGCTGCGCAGATTACCCAGGAAAGCCCATTGCAGGAGGAAGATCAGCAGGACGCCCTCGAGCATGTTGTGCAGCACGGTGTGTGTCGTGACGTCGATCAGGTCGCTGCGGTCGTACACCTGCTCGATATGCACGCCGGGCGGCAGAATGTTGCCGTGATTGATCTTGTCGACCTCTTGTTCGACGAGCTTGATGGTGGGCAGGCTTTCGCCGCCGCGCCGCATCAGCACGATGCCTTCGACTATGTCGTCCTCGCCGTTGAAACCGGCGATGCCAAGGCGCGGCTGGTGCCCCACACTGACCTTGGCGACGTCGCCCAAAAGCACCGGCACGCCGTGGTTGGACGCCAGCACCATCTTCCGGATATCGTCCATCGACTGCACCAGGCCCAGCCCGCGCACCACCGCCGATTGCGGCCCGATATTGACGGTCTGACCGCCGACGTTGGTATTGCTGTTGTTGACCACCTGCAGCACCTGGGCCAGCGTCAAGCCGTAGCCGGCCAGCTTGTTCTGGTCGATTTCGATGTCGTAGGTCTTGGTCTTGCCGCCCCAGCCGGTCACGTCGATCACGCCCGGCACCGACTTGAAGCGGCGCTCCAGCATCCAGTCTTCGATGGTCTTCAAATCCGTCACCGAATAGCCGGTCGGGCCGACCACGCGATAGCGGTAGATTTCGCCGGTCGGCGAAGTGGGCGAAATCTGCGGCTGCGCGCCGTTGGGCAAAGGCGGCAGCTGCGACAAGCGGTTGATCACCCACTGCTGCGCCTCGTCGTACGTCATGTCATAGGTGAATTGCACCTTGACGTCGGACAGGCCGAACATCGAAATGGTGCGCACCACCTGCACGTGCGGAATGCCCGACATGCCGATCTCGATCGGGATCGTGATGTAACGCTCGATTTCCTCGCTCGACTGGCCCGAGCTTTGCGTCACGATATCGATCAAAGGCGGCACCGGATCGGGATAGGCCTCGATGTTGAGCTTCCAAAAGCTGACGCCGCCGATGGCGAACATCAGCACAAGCAGCACTGCCATCAGGTAGCGCTGCCTGAGCGCCAGTTCCACGACCCGATTCATGTTCTTCCCTAAGTATTATTCGACTTGCGAACCGGTCCAGACCCGGCTTTGCGATGTGTTGAGGTCCCGGTTCCACCACCCGCCGCCGAGCGCCTGGAACAGCGCGGCGGTATCGGCATAGCGATTGGCCTGCGCCTGCGCCAGGTTCAGTGCCGCCTGCTGGTAATTCTGTTCCGCACTCAAGAGCGTGATGTAGGCCATGTCGCCCAGTTCGACCTGGCGCCTGGCAATAGCCAGGCTGTCGGCCGCGGCGCGCTCGGCCGTCGCGGCGGCTTGCAAGGCATCGGCGTCGGCATGCAAGGCCTGCAGCGTATCGGCCACATTCTGGAACGCCGCGATCACGGTGGCGCGGTATTGCGCGGCCGCCGCATCGTAGGCCGCTTCGGCAGCGCGTTTCCTGTGCAGCAGCGTGCCGCCCTGGAACAATGGCTGCGTCACACCGCCGGCCAGGTTCCAGAAACCGGTGCCGGACTTGAACAAATCGGAGAGTTGCGTCGCCACGCTGCCGCCGCCGGCGGTCAACGAGAATTGCGGCAGCATATTGGCCGCGGCCACGCCGATGTCGGCGCTTGCCGCATGCAGATTCTCTTCGGCAGCGCGCACGTCGGGCCGCTGGCGTACCAGTTGCGAAGGCAGCGAGAGCGGCAACTCCTGCGGCAGCTGCAGCGCCGACAGCTCGAAGGTTTCGTGCGGCATGTCGACCGGCAGACGTCCCGCCAGCGCGGCGATCAAATCGCGCTGCTGCGCCAATTGCTTTTGCAGGGGCGGCAATTGCGCCTGCGTCTGCGCCAGCACGGCGAGTTGCGCCGCGACGGCAGCTTCCGGCACCGCGCCGAGCTCGCTCTGGCGCTTCGTCAGGTCCAGCGTTTCCTGCTCCAGCTTCACCATCTTTTCCGTGGCCGCGATCTGCGCCCGCAGCGCGGCTTCCTGCACTGCCGCCGCCACGACGTTCGAGGTCAGGCTCAAGTAAGCCGCTTCGCGCTCAAAGCGCTGCGCATCGCTTTGCGCCTGCAGGCTTTCGACCTGGCGCCGGTTGCCGCCGAACACGTCGGGTACGTAGGAAATATTCAGTTGCACCGTGTGCAAGTTGTACACGCCCGCCCCCGACGCCGCGTTCGACGTCACGGTGCCGAGCGCATCCTTTTGCCGCGAAGGCGTGAAGTTCGCCGACACGCTGGGGTAATACGCGCCCTGCTGCGCAGCCACGTTCTCCTGCGCCGCGCGCAACGCCGCTTCGGCTTGCTGCAAGTTGGGATTGTTCTTCAGCGCCTCTTCGATCAGGCTGTTCAAGGCCGGCGAATGGAACAGCGTCCACCATTGCGCGGGAATGTCGCGCCCGTCGACTATGCGCTGCGGCAGGCCAGCGGCGGCTTGCGCCGATGCAGTCGTCGCCGGCAAGGCCTGTTCCGTATAGCGCGCCGCCTTGGGCGCATCCGGCGTCTTGAAATCGGGGCCGACGGCGCAGGCCGACAACGCCAGCGCCGGCAACAGCGCCAGTTGCAAGCCTTTACGAAGGTTCATGCTAGTTCCCTTCGACCGCGCGGTCGATGAACAAGGCGCCGGCCGACACGACTTTCTCACCCACCTTCACGCCGCTCACGGCCTCGACCATGTCGCCGCTGCCGCGCCCGATCTCGATCTTGCGCATGACGATGGTCCCATCGCCGTTCAACACGAATACGCGCGTCTCATCGCCTTCGTGCACGATGGCCGATTCCGGTACACCGGGTGCGTTCGATGCCTCGCCCGTGGCGATGCGGAAGCTGGCGAACATCGAGGGCTTCAATGCGCCGTCGCGGTTGTCGATGTCGGCGCGCACCGACAAGCGATGCGTATTCGGGTCGACCGTCGGACCGACCCAGGTCAGCTTGGCCTTGAACACGCGGCCGGGCCAGGCGGGCGTCGTCACTTCAACCGGGGCGCCGGCTTTCATCAGCGGCGCATCCGCTTCGCGCACATTGGCCAGCAGCCACACCGACGACAGGTCTGCAATCGTATAGACCGGATTGGATGCGCCGGCGGCGGCGCTTTCGATATTCTGCCCCAGGCCAACCTGGCGCGCGATCACGGTGCCGGCAATCGGCGCGCGCAGCACGGCTTCCGGATTCATCTTTTGCGCCGGGCCGGCCGCTTCAAGCGCCGCGATTTCCTCGTCGCTCTTGCCGAGGATGCGCAAGCGGTTGCGCGCCGCCGCCAGAGCCACTTCGGTGCTGTGCAAGTTGCCTTGCGCCGTAGCGAGATCGGCCTGGCTTTGCAGCCAATCCTTCATCGCCCCGCCACGGGCGAGATAAAGCTCGTGCTGACGCTTCTCGGTCGCTTCCGCCACCCTTGCCTGGGCTTGCGCTGCCGACAAGGCGCCTGCCGCCGCGATCAAATCATTCTGCCCCTGGACGAATTCCGAAGCCTCCAGCGCCATCAGCGGCGCGCCTTTCGCGAGCTTGTCGCCGATCTTGCCATAGAGCTTGGTGACATGGCCGGAATACGGCGAAAACACCGGCGTCGTCGCGTCGTCGTTGGTCGCGATGGTGCCGTCGGTCACCCGCTCGCCGTGAAAGGCGATGGCTTCCACCACACGAATTTTCAAACCCTCAAGCTGGCTCTTGGTGGGGCGAAAGCTTCCCGCCGGTGCCGCTGCCTGCACCGGCGCCTTGTTTTCAGTCTTGCCGCCCAGAAAGTGAAATGCGGCAAAACCAAGGACGGCTACAAGCGCAAGGCCTGCAATCGGCTTGAGCGGGAAACGCGAACTGCTGCTGGGGCTGGATGCATTCATGTTCAAACGAGTGAAATCGATAGGTAGCGGGCAAGAATTCTACGGCAAAGACCTGCGCATCACCGCACCATAGGAGCGGATGACACGAGTTGTTACAATTTTCCCCGCGGCCGCAAATGGCTAGAGGGAGATTTGCACCTATTTGGTCTGGCTCGCCGCGGATGCCGCCTTGGCGGCTTCCTGGCGTGCGCGCTTGACGGCAGGCGTCACCTGGGCGCGCGGACCATGGTCGAGCGCCAGTTGCGACTGGGTAGGCTGGTCTTTCTTGGGTGTCGGCTGTTGATCTTCCGCATGAGCTGTCACGCTCGCAAGCGCGAAAGACAGCAGCAGGGTAACGGCAACGGTTTTCATGAATAAATTCCCCTCATCGGCCGAAGGAGTCGATCCCCCGGCCTTGTAAATGTGTTCGGTAAAGGTCGGTTACCAGTGGAAGATCACGTCCCCCGACAAGACCGTTTCCGAAGTCTTGTCGGCAGCGATGCCCAGGTTCGAATTGCCGTTGAATGCCGCTGAGCCGGCGTGGTAATAAGCAATCTCCGGGCGAATCTCGATCTGCGGCGAGAACCAATGCTGCCAGCCCAGTGCGAAGTTGTGGTATGTAGTCGGCGTGCCGGTACGCTGGCCTTGCCCATCCTTGTAGATTTCCGGGCGGATCGAGAAGTTATCCAAGGGGTTCGGCGAATAGTTCAGGTAAGTCACAAAACCGGTCGCCCTGGCCGTGCAGGTCAATACCGCCGGATTGGAGCAATACGCCATGCTGGGCGCATTGAACGGCATGATGTTCGGCGAGAACGGCGTACCTGCGCCGGTTGCCACGATATTCGTCTGCACATAGGCATTGTTCAGGTTCGGCACGTTCTTTTGGTGCTCCTGATACAGCTCGGCCGAAATATGCCAGTGGTCGTCGAACTGGTGGTAGAACGTCGCGCCATACCATTGCAGGTTATTGTAGCCCCACTCGCCGTTGTCGATGCCGTTGGCGCAAAGATTGACGTCGGTCTTGCCGTCGTCCGAGTTGTAGCGTCCGCACAGCGTTCCCGCCGGCCGGGCGCCCGGGTCGCGCCTGAACGTGGTGCCGGGATAGAGTTCATTCGGATTGACGTTGGGGATCGTTTGATAGGCGTGCTGGAACGTCGCCTCGGTACCGATGGTCACGCCGGCTTGCACGATGACGTTCTTGTTGAGCTGGTAAGACGCGACGATGCCCTCGTTCGTATAGTTGTCGAACGTGTAGGTCATCGAGTGCGAATACATGTAATTGTTCGGCGCCAGTTGCGCCTCGATGTCCGGCAGGGAAATATAGCGGCCGACACGGATATTCAAGCCCTGGCCGACAAACGGCGTATACCAGTCGACATACAGCATCGGCATATCCCAGCCGTTGGCATTGTTGCGTCCCAATAGCTGATAGCTGCCCAGACCGTAGGAGGTCGTGTAGCGGTAGTCGGAACCGTAGATGCCGGAAATCCGGAAGCCCCAGTCGTTGTGATCCTTCTGCACCATGTCGGGCACACGCTCGATGTACTCGACGATCTGGTTCAGGTCGAAGGCATTCGGGTTGTAGTCGTAGGCTGCAGGGGCATTGCCGCCGCGCACGCTGCTGGTGCTCAGGTTTGCGCCCACGTCGATCCAGCCGTAGGTCTGGATGTTATTGTCGCTCATCCATTTGCCAAGGCTGGTATCGGCCAGGGCGGTCATGAGCGGGCTGTCGGTCGCATTCGGCAGCGACGCGCCCAGGGGCGGCGTGCCGCCATAGGGCCATTCGGTAAAGGGCATCGGCGGCGCAGTTTGCGCGGCAGGCGGAATGTCATCGCGGCGCGACGGCGGCGCCTTGGGATCGGCAGGGGCGGCTGCTTGGCCATTCTCGAGACTGTAATATTTAGTCAGACGTTCCCAGAAGCCTGTTCCCAGGTAGCTGTCGAGGCAGGAGTAGTCCTTGTACGGATCGCACGCCCCAGGCGCATTGGCAGCAGGCGCGGCCGGACCGGTATCGGCGGCATACGCAAACTGCGTTCCCAATACGCCGGCAACCGCCAGTGCCATGGCATGGCGAGCATTGAAGAACCCCGCTCCAGGGATCGTCTTCTTGTGACTGAGTTTCAGTGAATTACTCATAGCATTCCCTTGCTAAAAAGAACCAAAAAATCCTGCTTGTCGATACATGCGCAACCATGACTGCCCGCACGAAATACCGTTAAACCATCTGTGTATTGACCTCGCCGTCGGCAAGATCAAGAATGTCCATGTTGTTCGCGATCAGTAGGGCAACGTTTGGCCCATATCAAAATTCGCCGCAATGCGCGAGAACTCGCGAATCGTCGTGGTGTGCATCGCCGTGCTGCGCCTTGCACGAACCCAATACACGCCAACCAACAACCTTGACACAAATTCCGAGACAAAAGCCGTCCCCAGCCAAGGAGCCGGAAAGGCGCCGCAGCTTGCATATTGCACGCATATTGTTCTATCCCTGCATTAACTTCGGCTACTGCAAATGTCGTTTTGCCCCGCTTCCTCTACTCCTAGTAATCGGGAGCAATCATCAGCAGCAACGGTATGGAGCGTACCACTTGAGATATAAAAATCTTGTAAAAATTGTGGGATGCAACATAAAGAACTCACAAAAATACAACGAGAATTTGATACCCTATTCTTCCCTATGAAAATCATGCACCTTCACAGCACAGATTCTTCTGATTTCGCACAAAACGTGAGCTCATCTGCGGTTTTTTTGTGCACTCGCAAAAACCATTTATATGATTTCCTGGCTGCGACATCTCGGTCGAGCAAAACCAACAATCAAGGGTCATATCTTGCAATGATATTGAAGCGATGACGCAATCGGCCGGCGCAAATGGACGCACTCCGGTACAGGCTGACTCATGGTCGTAGTGTGCGACGCCGTCGCCGAAATGTGTCTCGCTCATGAAGTAGAAATTGACGACGCGCAGCGACCGAATTTCCCTAGACTAGCAGGGCTGACGTAAAGATTTCGTAAAAACGACTGAGGGGCAATGCAAAGAAACCATGAAAGTCAGGTTTTTCTGCGATACAGGATGACCGTTGCGATCAGCCCGCAGAACGCGGCAAACGTCATCCACCAGCCGACCACCGCCTTGTCGTTGGTCAACGAAATCAGCCAGGTGGCAACCAGCGGCGTCAAGCCCCCTATCGTGGTGGCAAGGCTATAGGCAAGCGAAAATCCCGTGGTACGCACGTCGGCCGGCATCACCTCGGCCAACGCCACCACCATGGCGCCGTTGTAGCTCGCATAGAGGAAGGAAAGCCACAACTCGACCGCCAGCATCTTGCCGAATGTCGGCGCGGCAACCAGCCACCATAGCACCGGGTAGGCCGTGAGGATGGTCAATACCGTGAAGCACAGCAGGATGGGCCGGCGCCCTATGCGGTCGGACAAAGCGCCCATCACCGGCAGCCAGAAGAAATTCGACACGCCGATGCAAAACGTCACGGCCAGGCTGTCAAGCGTGGAAAGCTTCAGCACTTCCTTGCCGAAGGTCGGCGTATAGATCGTGATCATGTAAAACGACACCGTGGTCATCAGCACCAGCATCATGCCGGCCAGGACGATGCCCAGGTTGGCGCTGATCGATCGCAGCATTTCCGGCAACTCCGGCCGGTGCGTGCGCGCCTTGAACGCTTCGGTCTCCTCCAGCGAGCGGCGGATGACGAAGATGAAAGGAATGATCATGCAGCCGACGAAAAAGGGAATGCGCCAGCCCCAGTCGGCCACCACCGCTGCGGGAACGAAGACATTGACCGCATAGCCCAGCGCCACGGCCACCATGATCGCCACCTGCTGGCTGCCCGACTGCCAGCTCACGTAAAAGCCGCGATGTCCCGGCGTGGCCATTTCGGATAGATAGACCGACACGCCGCCAAGTTCCACGCCGGCGGAAAACCCTTGCAACAGTCGCCCGGCCAACACCAGCAAGGGCGCCGCAGGACCAATGACGGCATAGCCCGGCACAAAAGCGATCAGCACCGTACCGCTGGCCATGATGGCCAAGGTCACGATCAAGCCGCGGCGCCGGCCGATACGGTCGATATAGGGACCCAGCAGCAACGCACCCAAAGGGCGCATCAGGAAACCCGCGCCGAAGGTGGCAAAAGTCGACATCAGCCTCGCAAAATCGTTCGCTGAAGGGAAAAAGGCACGCGAAATATATTCCGCGAACAAACCGAACAGGAAGAAGTCGAACATCTCGAGAAAGTTGCCGCTCGTGACGCGCAAAACGGTTCCTACCTTGGAAGATGCCGGTTTCTCAATTTGCATGCGTGGGCTCCAAAATAAATCCATTGCGAGGGGTCAACCTGCGCTTGTTCCATCCGTTATATAGAGGCGTGGCGACCATTATCGATGCTTTTGCTGCTTGCAGGTGTAACAAGCACAAAGCGCGAACATGATGCGAGTCACTATGCTGTTCGCGCTTTGCAATCGATGCGGCGCGAACTAGTCTGAATGCAGGAGGCCACGATGAGCACGAATCACTATCCGACCAAGCAGCAAGTGCGCAACTGGCTTTCGCAACGCCTGGTACAGCATAAGCCGCTACCCGACATCAAGCAGATTCGCCGCGAACTGGGCTGGGATCTGTTGAAGGGCACGCCGCCGCGCTGAACCCAGCAAGGGCGCTTGCCACATCGCGGTAGCGCAGTCGCACGCCCAACTCTTCCTTGATGCGTCGGTTGCTCAGCCGGCGCGATTCCGACATGAACGACAACAGTATCGGCGACACCTGTGCCTGCAACTCTGCACGCGGCACTCGCGGCGGCAATGGCAGATCGAACGCCGCCGCCACGGCGTCGAAATAGTCGCCCATCTTCATGTCGCTGTCGTCCACCGCGTGATACACGCGATTGGCCATGCCGCGCGCAAGCGCAAGTTCGATGATGCGCGCCAGATCGTCGGCATGGATATGGTTGGTGAATACGTCGTCTTCCGCGCGCAAGGCCGGCGTGCCGTTTTGCAAACGTAGGATGGGCAAGCGCTCGCGCGCATAGATGCCCGGCACACGCAGGATGGACAGCCGCGCACCGCTTCGCTTGGCCCAGGCGCGCAAACAGCGTTCGGCGTCGACGCGACGCCTGGCGCGCGCGTTTTGCGGATTCGGCCGGCGCGTCTCGCCAATCAACTCACCAGCGCAATCGCCGTAGACGCCGGTGGTGCTGACATAGACCATTTGCGCATGGCGCGGCAGGAAAGCAATCAGGTTGCGCGTGCGCGTATCGCGTTCGCCGGAGGACGGCGGCGGCGCCAGATGCACGATGCGGCGCGCCAGACGCGATAGACGCGCCAGCGTTGCGGGCCGGTCCAGGTCGGCAACAATGGGAATTGCGCCCGCCGCGCGAATGGCTTGGGCATGCTCGCCATGCCGGGTCACGGCGAAGATGCGATAGCGGCCACGCAGCAGCGCCAGCAGACGCATGCCGATATCGCCACATCCGATCAAGAGCAGGCGCGGTTTGTGATTCATCATGTCAAAAGCATAAAAACGGGTCGCGCCATTATCCGATAATTCGCTCAGACCGTGGTTTTGCGGCCCGGCATGCCAAAAAATGCGAAAATGCGTGATTAGCTGCGAGAAATCGCACCACGATTCACCTGCAAAATCAATCGCTTATCCCGCATCCACTTCCATCATGAGCTTTCAAATCAGCGTCCAACCGAGCGGTCACCAATTCACCTGCGAAGCCGACGAAACCGTGCTCGCCGCCGCCATCCGTTCCGGCATCGGCCTGCCCTATGGCTGCAAGAACGGCGCCTGCGGCAGTTGCAAGGGCAAGCTGGTCTCGGGTTCGATCGAACTCGGCAAGCACCAGGAACGCGCGCTGTCCTCCGCCGACCAGACCCAGGGCCAGACGCTGTTCTGCTGCGCCACGCCGCAATCGGACCTCGTGATCGAAGCGCGCGAAGTGGAAGGCGTGGGCGGTATCCAGATCAAAAAGATGCCGGCACGCGTTGCCAAGATCGAAAAAGTGGCAGACGACGTAATCGTCCTGTCGCTGCAATTGCCGGCCAACGAGAGACTGCAATACCTGGCCGGACAGTACGTCGAATTCCTGCTCAAGGATGGCAAGCGCCGTAGCTACAGCATGGCCAACGCGCCGCACAAGGAAGAGCACGTCACGCTGCACATCCGCCACATGCCCGGCGGTCTGTTCACCGACCACGTATTCGGCGCCATGAAGGAGCGCGACATCCTGCGCTTCGAAGGCCCGCTCGGCACTTTCTTCCTGCGCGAAGATTCCGACAAGCCCATCGTCATGCTCGCCTCGGGCACCGGCTTTGCGCCGATCAAGGCCATCGTGGAGCAACTGGAACACAACAAATCGTCCCGCCCGGTCACGCTCTACTGGGGCGGCCGTCGCCCGACGGATTTGTACATGCACGCCTTGTGCGAACAATGGGCTGCCACACTGCCGAACTTCAAATACGTACCCGTGGTGTCGGACGCCCTGCCCGAAGACAACTGGAACGGTCGCACCGGCTTCGTGCACATGGCGGTGATCGCCGATCATCCCGACCTCTCCAGACATCAGGTCTATGCCTGCGGCGCACCGGTCGTGGTGGAATCGGCCAAGCGCGAATTCTCGGCGCTGTGCAAGCTGCCCGAAGAAGAGTTCTACGCGGATTCGTTTACCACCGAAGCCGACATCAACGCCGGCTGAACGGACTCAATGGGTACTAATGAGTACGTTGTGCGCCCGACGGCGCCACCTCGCCAACGGAAGCCTGGCCCGCATCGCTCGGCCGCTGCTGCAGCGCCCGCTCGGCCTGTTCCGCACGCCGCTCCAGATCGGCATTGAGGGCGCGTGTCGCGGCCAGCGATGCTTGCAACGCTGCCGCGGCTTGTTGCGCCGCCTTCAATTTTTCCGTAGCGACCCGCGCTTCCGAAGCGCGGCCGCGCTGTTCCAGACTGATCGCCTCGTTCAAGCGCAATTCGCGCTGCTTGAACGCTTCGACCTGCTGCATGGCATCGCCCATCCTGCCTTCGAGCGCGGCGCGCGCCTCTTTCTCGGCGCCCAGGGATTCCTGCAAGTCGTCGTTCTGCTTGTGCGCGTAGACCAGCTCGCGCGCAGCCATCTGGTCGTAGGCGTCGATGGCCTGGTCGGCGCGCGTCTTGGCCGCCTTCACCACTTCCTCGTTCTTCGTCTGCTCGGTGCGCAGGGCTTCCTGCAGACGGCGTAATTCGGTGGAAAAAGCCAGGCTCGCCTCTTCCTGATCCATCTGGAAGCGCAGCAATTCGGCGGCCAGCGCCTCGTCGGCAGCATGCTTCACCGTGCGCAGCACTTCCTCGGCATGCGCCTTCTGCGCCTCGACCGCCACTTCACTCTTCAATTGCTCCGACCACAGTTCGTGATCGGTCTTGATTTTTTCCTCGGCGCGCAAGTCTTCCAGCCGCTGCACCTCCTGCAAGGCTTGCAGCCGCCCGATGCGCTCGGCCTTGCGGCCGCGCGCGCTCAGGTAAAGCGCGAACAACAGGATCAAACCGAGTGCAATGGCGACGAACAAGGCATCGAGGAAATATCCCGATTGATCGTCGCTGCCGAGCTTTTGCAGGCGCGCCGCGGCACGCTCGCCCAACGTACGCGGCTTCTTGAGCGCAGTCGGTACAGCCGGTGCGACTTGCGCCGACGCAGCCCGTGTGGAAACCGTTCCCTGAACCGGCTGCTCGACGCTTTGCCCGGCGGGAGCCGGCGCTTGCGAGTCCGCCAACTTCTTCGCCGCTTCTACCGGCGCCTTGGCCGGTACCTTGGTTGGCATCACCGTGGGTTCCGCCGCTTTCGAGGCAGCCTCGTCGGAGGCATCGAGCAGGCGATCGTGGATATTCGCGATCGTCATGCCAAAGCGGGAGACTTCGAACAGATGATTCAGTTGCAGGCCATCGATGCCGCCCTGGCTTTGCAAGGCTTCGAGCGAAGAGCGTACGCATACGCGATTGGCCAGTTGCTGGCACACCAGCGTGCGCCGCACCAGCGCGGGCCAACGTGCCGGCACCTTGTCGATGCTGCCATAGACCGTTTCGTAGTCCGTCAGTAGCGCCAGGCGGGTCGCGCGGTCATCGTTGAACGAAGCATGGGCAATATGCGCGGCCAATTGCAACGTTGCGCCCTGGTCGGCGGGAGCCTCGGCTGCCAACGCGACAGGGGTGCCGAGCAAGAACAGCCAAAGCAAGCCGCCGCACCATGTCAGAAACATGGCGGCCCAAGCCGACGTGGCAGGTCTCGCGCGGCGCATCGAATCCGTCAACAACTCCCCC
>Ga0302314_10001894_pt1 | contig 39021 bp, 38 predicted proteins | sample III_Palsa_N2_3_FD_200533 | JGI IMG/M metagenome (GOLD analysis project Ga0302314, IMG submission 200533) | Peat permafrost microbial communities from Stordalen Mire near Abisko, Sweden - III_Palsa_N2_3 | ecosystem: Environmental > Terrestrial > Soil > Palsa > Peat permafrost | place: Sweden...
AGGGACAGGACAACTTCACCTACATCCAGTCCGCCTATCCGGGCACGAGTAACCTCAACCAAGGCGGCTCCTCCAGCCCCACCGACACCTTCCCCGGCGTGGGAACCTGCGGCGCCTACACCGGCGGCGACAACTGCTCACCCGACGACACCGAAGCGACCTACTACCAGTTCGACATCTCCAAGCTGCACCAGGCCACCATCCACACCGCCACGGTGAACACCGCCGAGTACGTCTCCGCGGACATGAGTTGCTCCGACACCTACCCGGTCAACATCTACGGGTCCGGTGCCATCAACACCACCCCGGCGATCACCTGGAACCACCAGCCCAGCTGGAAGTCCCCCACCCCGCTGGACACCAAGTCCCCCGGCGGATCAGGCCAATCGGGCTGCAACGGCAACGTCCCCGTGGACTTCACCGTCACCGACCAGATCAAGACCGCCGCCAAGGACAACTGGGACCAGATCGCGTTCGCGCTGTGGTCCGGCGAGGGAACCAGCGACTACAACGCCTTCAAACGCTTCACCCACGCCGCCAGCCTGCAGATCAGCTACGACCTCACCCCCGACGCCCCCACGGACCCTCACACCAGCGACATCCAAGCCGGTCTCGCCAGCGGCAACACCTGGACCGCCGCGGACGCCTGCAACACCGGCAGCAAGACAAACACCTCCAGCGGGGGATGGATCAACGCCACCGGCACCACCCTCAACGCCAACCCCAACGGCCCCTCCCAGACCCAGTACCAAGCCAACTACACGCTCTGGGACGACTCGGAAGCAAGCAACGGCAGCATTCCCACCGTGTTCTCCCAGACCACGGGCTGGGCCGACACCGGCCACGACGCAGCGTCCGCACACCTGTCCGTCAAATCCGCCGCGAACCCCAGCGGCGTCCTGATCAACGGGGACGCCTACAGCTGGAGCGCCACCAGCAGTGACACCCTCGCGCCTGTCTCCGTGCCCTCCGCGACCTGCTACTTCCGCGTAGACGACACCCCACCGACCATCGCCTTCGGCACCAGCACCCAATTCCCACCCTCCGGCAGCGGCCAGACCTCGACACAGAACGCGGGCCAGAGCGGAACCTTCCCCATCACCGCCACCGACCCCGCCCCTCCCGCCGGCACCTCCCCCACCGCTCCCCAGGCCTCCGGCGTCGCCTGCATGCGCTGGGGCTGGGACCCCACCCTGGCCGGCGACGAATGGATATGCGGCTCCGGCATGCCCACCACCGCCCTGACCGAGACCCCCGCGCACTGGGGCACCAACATCCTCTACGCCCAGGACCAGGACGCCGCCGGAAACCTCTCCCAGATCACCTCCTACGCCTTCTACGCCCCCTGGAACTCCCACGGGCCAGCCCCTCGGTTCGGCGACACCACCGGTGACGGCGTCCCCGACATGCTGTCCGCCGGCACCGACGGCAACCTCTACGCCCACTCGCTGCCCACCACCACCTCAACCAGCCCCACCCAAAGCCTGGCCGCCACCAAAGCCAACAGCCCCGACGGCAGCAGCTGGGCGAACTACCAGATCACCCACCGCGGCAGCCTCCGCGGCGGCAACAACGTCGACGACCTGATCGTCCACAAAACCGGTGGCCAGGCGCTCTACGCCTACGACAACCCCGGCAACGCCGGCATCGACGGCCTCTTCGACGCCCACTCACCTCTGACCAAGCCGACCTGCACCGACCCGAACAACACCGGCCAGTGCACCGGCTACGCCGCTGACTGGTCCACCACCGTGGCGATCGCCGCCGTCGGTGACGTCTCCACCACCGACCTCAACACCAGCCTGGACTTCCAGAACCGCACCGGCCTGGTCACCGAGGAGACCAACGCCGCCGGCACCAACGCCGCCCTGTGGTTCTACCCCGTCGTCTCCGACAGCACCCTGGGCAACCCCACCCTGCTGTCCGCCAGCGGCTGGCTCGGCTGGGACCTCATCTCCCCCGGCGACTGGGACGCCCAGGGCCAGCCCGGCCTGTGGGCACGCAACCGCGCCACCGGCGAACTCGACGGCTACGCCTTCACCGTCAACCCCCAGAGCTACCAGAACAGCACCGACGCCTTCGGGGACACCATCACCATCGGCCCCTTCCCCGATGTCACCGCGCTCTCCGCCAAAACGGTCCTGTCCGCCACCGGATATCCCGCCGCCACCTACCCCGCGACCGGCTCCGACGGCGACCTGACCGACACCACCCCCGCCGACGCCAACCTCGCCAGTACCCCCGGCCTGTGGACAACGAACACCAGCGGCGAGATCGACGACTGGACGGGCATCACCAGCGGCGGCACCAACGCCACCGCCGTGGACGGCTTCGCCACCACCCCCCTGATCGTCGGCTACACCACCGGCACCGCCAACCAGTGGCTCCTGTCGACCAGCGGCACCGACACCGACAACCTCAACAGCCTCGGCGCCAGCGGCACCGTCACCTACGGGCCCGTCACCGACACCGCCACCACCCCCGTCACCAAGCAGGCGGCCACCTTCGACGGCACCACCGGCACCCTCACCAGCGCCCAAAGCGCCCTGAACACCACCCAGAGCTACACAGTCTCCGCCTGGGTCGACCTCGCCCACACCACCAGCTTCGCGACCGCTGTGTCCCAGGAGGACGCCACCGGCACCGTCAGTTCCTTCTACCTCCAGTACTCCGCAGGCGACGGCGGCTGGGCCTTCGTGTCACCCAGCACCGACAGCCCCAGCGCCGCCTCCTACCCCAGGGCCGTCGACCCCAATCCCGTAGCGCTGAACACCTGGACCAACCTCGTCGGCGTCTACGACGCCACCAGCCACACCATGAGCCTGTACGTCAACGGCACCCTCGTCGGCGCAGCCCTCAACGCCACCCCGTGGAACGCCACCGGCGACTTGCACATCGCAAGCGCCGACGGGAACAACTTCTTCCCCGGCAGCATCGCCGATGTCCGCACCTTCCCCACAGCCCTCACCTCCGGACAGATCGCCCAGCTCCAGACGACCCCCTGACCGACCCCAGCACCACCGCCCGCCGGGGCCGCAACAACGATCAAGGCCCCGGCGGCACCCGGTCGGCCCTACTACGCCACCACCGGGAACCTGAGTCCGTGCGTCAACGGCAGCATCTCCGGGACCGCAAACGACCCCACTCCGTGGAAAGCCAATGGGCCGGTGGTGATCGGCGGCAGCAACAACGCGGGAGCCGCCCAGCTGACGCAACAGCTGAACTGGCTCGACATCCGCCCCAACCGGGCCAGCCGCACCACGCTCTTCCAACTCGCCACCGAGATACTCGCCCGAACCCTGAGTATCCACTCCGACGACTGGGCCGCCTACGAAGCCGAGATAAGCCTGCGGCCCAGATTCGAGGCCGACAGCGCGGTCCGGTTCTTCGCCCGGCACTTCGGCTGAGCGTTCCGGCAACTCTTCCGGGTCAATCAGCGCCGCCAGGCGTGCGAACACCGCCCCTGATTCTCAGTCAGATCACTGCTTCGCACCAGCCTGATCCAGTAGCTTCGTTCCTCAGTGCCACTGGTGTGCGATGCGAGAGGGAACGTGACCTGATGAGCCACACGTCCGGGCGCCATGCTCGTCCCCGTACCCCGCTGCTGCGCCGGGGCGCCACCGCCGCGGTCGTGGCCGCGGCCGGTGGGGCCGTCGGCCTGCTGGGTACGGCCGCGGCCCAGGCCGCCACGGCCCCGTCCGGCACCACCGCGGTCACGTCCTACACCGTCGCCGGAGGCGACACCCTGTCGGGCATCGCCGTCAAGGAGCACGTCCCCGGCGGCTACAAGGCCCTTGCCGCAGCGAACCACATCGCCTCCCCCTACACCGTCAAGCCCGGTGAGAGGCTGGTGCTGCCGGCCGGGTCCTACGTCACCACGCCGACCACCACTCGCCTGCCGTTCCCGGTCCCGGTCGCCGTCGGCGACGCCACCCAGGTCATCACCGTCGACGCCCGTGGCTCCGACGCCACCGTCCAGCTGTGGCAGAAGACCGGCACCACCTGGAAGTCCGTCTACGCCACCGTCTACGCCCGCGTCGGCGCCAACGGCATCACCAACGGCGCCACCCGTGTCCAGGGTTCCAACACCACCCCCACCGGCACCTACACCATCACCCAGGGCTTCGGCGTCGGCGCCGACCCCGACACCAAGATGCCCTACCACGTCGTCACCAGCGAGGACTGGTGGGACGAGGACCCCACCTCCGCCTACTACAACCAGATGCGCGAGGCATCCCAGGGCGGGTTCCACCTCACCCAGGACGGCCCGGACGGCAGCGAGCAGCTCATCGACTACCCCGTCCAGTACCACAACGCCCTTGTCATCAACTTCAACATGGACCCGGCCGTCAGGGGTCGCGGCGCGGGCATCTTCCTCCACGACCTCGGCCCCGAAGCCGGCCCCACCGCCGGCTGCGTCGCCGTCCCCGAGGTCACCATGACCCGCATCATGCAGTGGATCGACCCCGCCCAGCACCCCGTCATCGCCATCGGATAACCCCTCCGCCAGGCCACTGACGCACGGTCAGCGACCGAGCTCTGCGCGGACCCCCTCCATGACCGCGTGCACGACCCTCGCGCTGACCTGCGCCTCGACCATCGGGACGCGGAGTCCGCCGATCAGGCGCTCCGCCTCGGCAAGAAGCGTCCTGCTGTCGCCCGCGCCGTGTTCTATCCACGTCTCCATCGCGGCCAGGACCTCCGGTCGGGCCGCCTCCGCCTCACCCCAGCGGAACATCGGCAGCTCCGCTGTGAGCACCGGGATTCCCAGGTAGTGCGGCAGGAAGATGCCCGCGGCTTCGGAACCCCTGACACCGATCACCGCAGCCTTGAAGTAGGCGTGGACCCTCGGGCTCAGCCGGGACGTCCACTCCGGCTCGGCCGCCGGCTCATCGGGGAAGACGTCGCCCAGCCCCTTGGTCAACAGGTGCTCCACCACTGGCCAGCGGCGGTCCGCGTAGAGGTAGGGGACGCGTGCGAAGGGGTCGTTGTGGAGCAGGATCAGCGCCGCGGGGGCGACTTCGCGTACCAGGCGGCGGAAGCAGGCGGCCCGGTGCTGGGCGGGCGTGCGCGGCTCCGAGCAGTGGCCGAACTCGGCCTGCTGGTCGAGTGGTTGCAGGTGACCGAGGCGGAGGAAGTCGCGCAGGTCCCCCGGCAGGGGGAACCTCCGGTTGGCGGGCGGCGGGTCGACGGGACCGACGACCGCGATGCGCCCGGCTCCCGGGGCGAGCCCGGCGAGCGGGCGGCGGATCGCGGAGCCCAGCGGCTCGTTGGCGTGCGGGAGCAGCCCGAGAGCGAGTACAGGGTCACCGGTGCCGTACCACTCGACTGCTGCCGCGTCGCCCTTGGGCCACGCGTATTCGGCGTCCGCGTGCGGGAGCCGGTAGCGGGTTGCCTGTCTGACGCTGTCCACGGTCATGGGTCCGCATTCGCCCCTCTCGTACTCACCAGATGCTGTAGCCGCCGTCCACGACGAGCACGTGGCCGGTGACATGGTCGGACATCGAGGAGGCGAGGAAGATCAGCGGTCCGTTGAGGGCGTGGACCGGTCCGACCTCCCCGTCGGGCATGAATCGCCGTTTGAGGCTCTTCCCGGCCTCGGAAGCGAAGTAGTCGGCGTTCTTGGGTCCTGCCAGGTAGCCGGGGGCCAGCACATTGGCCTGGACTCCGAGCGGCGCGTACTCCAGGGCGACACTGCGGGTGAAACCGATGAGCGCGGCCTTGGCGGCCGCGTACGCGGGGACGGTCGGGACCGGGTGCAGGGCGAGCACGGAGGAGAGATTGATGATCTTCCCTCGGCCGCGGCGGGCCATGCCGGGCGCGATGCGGCGGCACAGCCCGGCCGCGGTCTTGAGGTTGACCGCGAGCATCCGGTCGATCAGCTCGTCGTCCGTGTCGGCCAGAGCCCTGGCGTCGCCCGCACCGACGTTGTTGACCAGCACATCGGCGTCGCAGTGAGCCGCGACCGCGTCCTTGACGTCCTCGCAGCACAGGTCACCGGCGAGACGGTCGGCCAGCAGCCCGGCCGCCGCCATGTCGGCCAGCGTGTCCCCGTTGCGGTCCACCCCGAGGACCAGCGCCCCGGCGGCAGTGAACGCGGCAGCGGCCTCCTGACCCACGGCGCCGGCCGCGCCCGTGAGCACGACCCAGCGTCCCTCCAACGACCAGAGGGGTGTGGTGGCGGTCATCACGCGGCCTCCGTCTGCTCGACGAGCGGGTGGACGTCCTCGACGGGGGCCGGATCGGCGCCCCGGTTCCTGTGGCTTCTGCCGACCACCGCACCGCCCGCCGTGAACAGCAGCGCACACACCAGGGCCAGCCCCTGCGGGTCGATCCAGGTGAGCAGCAGCCCCAGGAAAGGCGCCAGCACCGCGAAACCGACACTGGAAGCCGTTGTCACCACGCTCATCGCGGTGGCGTCCCCGACATGTGCCAGGTCCCGCAGCACCAGGGCCCGGTAGACGGGGAGCAGCCGCGCCTGGGTGCACTGCACCACCAGAATCGCGATCAGTACCGCGGCCATCGAATGGAAGGCCAGGGCCACCGTCGCTCCGACCGCGGCGACCAGGACGGTCCGCTGCCCCAGCCCCGGCGGCGCGAAGCGCAGCACCAGCGCACCGAGCAGGGCCGCACCCGCGGCCGCGACGCCCACCAGCCCCGGGTCGACTCCCGCGCCCACCACATAGACGGGAGTGAGATAGAGCAGGATCGCGAATGCCGTGCCGGTCAGCACCATCGAGGCGAGCGCACGGACGAGGCCCGGCGTGGTCCGCACGGAGCGCACCAGCACTCCGAGTTGTTCCCGAAGGAGGATCGCTCCCCCCGACTCCAGACCCGGTGTCCGGGCGTCAGGGACGGTCAGCACCAGCAGCACGGCGGCGCACTGCACGACTCCGCAGGCGATGAAGGTCATCCGCAGCGAGACCAGGGAGAGTGCGCTGGCCGTCACGAAGACGGCAGCGTTCCATGCCAGCGCCGATGCCTGGAACAGGCGCTCCCCGGCCGCGAATTCCGACTCCCGACCCGCGCGGCGCAGCAGCGCACTGGCCAGCCCGGCGTCGCTGCCCTGGGTGAGGGCGCAGGCGACGGCGAAGGCCGGCTGGACCGCCCAGAAGACCAGGACGTTCGGCCACAGACCCATCAGCAGGGCCGCCGCGCCCTCGCAGCCGACACCGATCGCGACCGCCTGCCTGGGTCCGATGCGGTCCGCGACCTGGCCCAGCGGCAGGTCCGCGACCACTGTCAGCAGCGCGAACAGCGCCTCGATCAGCAGCAGCGTCCCGAGTGAGACACCCACGTGGCGTGCGTACAGCACCAGATAGGGAAGGAAGAAGTAGCTGCGCAGCAGCAGCCGGGAGGCCAGCAGCCGACCGTAGGCGGCCGGCCACGGCCGTGACATCACCCCCGCACTCGCACTCGCACCGGTGCTCCGGCTCGACATCGGCGGCTCACCTCCCCGCTCCGGCCCTGGTCGTCGGCGCGAGTGCCTCCCAGCTTCCCGGCTCCGTCGCCTCCAGCCAGATCAACTCCCGGTAGACGCCCTTGTAGTAGGAGCAGTGCTCGGACTCCCGGTCCAGCCGCTTGAAGTGGGTGTAGCTCTTGTGGACGCAACCGCCGTGGCAGAGCTGCTTCCAGGTGCAGCGGGAGCACTCGTCGATCTCCTCGACATGACGGCTCTTCAACTGCGCGACGACCGGGCTGGTTTCCAGCATCTCGGGGATGGTCCGATCCCTCAGGTTCCCGGCGACGAACTCCGGTTTGCCCACCATCTCCTCGCAGGGGTAGACGTCGCCGTTGGTGTCGACGGTGATCATGTTGACCCCGGCCCCGCAGGGGTTGCGCATGCACATGTACTCGCGTTTGAACGAGCGCAGCGAACCCAGCTCGCCTGCCTGGAGGTTGGCCAGCGGCACGGTCGTTCCACCGTCGCGGCCCAGCCGCGCGGCATGCCGCACCACGCCCAGGTAGGCCTTCAGGTAGCGCTCGCCGGTGAGCCAGTCCGCCATGCCCGCCTTGCCGGTGCTGAACACGGGCAGGAAGCGGATGCTCGCGACGTCCAGCGCGGCCATCGAGTCGTACATCTCGACCACCCGCTCCACGTTGCCGATGTGCACCACGCACACGGCGTGCACGGCTATGCCCTTCTCCTGGAGCCGGCGGATGCCCCGGACCACGCCGCGATAGGAGCCCTTCCCGGCGTGGTCCAGGCGGAACTCGTCGTGCGTGTCCGCCGTGCCGTCGAGTGAGACGCGGACGGAGAAGTGGTGCTCGGCCAGGAAGTCGCACGTCTCCGGCGACAGGTTGTAGGCATTGGTCTGGATCGAGAAGACGACGCGCTTGCCGGCCGCCGCATAGACGCGCTCCGCGTACTCGGTAACCTCACGGATCGCGGGCATGGCCATGGTCGGCTCGCCGCCGTGGAACTCGAAGCTGGTGAACCGGGTGGGCATCCCGACGAGTTCGTCGACGGCCTTGCACATCAGCCCAGCGGTGAGCTGGTCGCGGGGGACGCCGTCCTCGATCGTGTAGCAGTACGTGCAGGCGAGGTTGCACCAGTTGTGCACATGGAAGATCCCCAGGACGGGGTGGCTGTTGTGGGCACCGGCCGGGGACACCAGGCGGAGGCCTGCGTCCGGTCTGCTGGCCGACGTGCCCCTGACGGCGCTGTCCACCTGCAGCAGGCCGCGGTCGTAGAGGTGTCGGACGGTGTCCTCGGAGGCATCGATCCCGCCGAGGGGCCCCGGGCCGTGCGCGTCCAGGCGCTTCAGCAGGGCCAGGACGTCCGCGTCGTCGGTCACGGTCCATCCGCCCGTCGCGGGCGACACCACCAGGGTCTGTCCGGCCGCGCCGGACGGGCCGGTCTCGAAACGGAGCCGGTCGGAGACACCGACCCGGGTGTCCGGGGTCAGATCGAGCCGCATGCTGTCATCTCCTCCCTGCGCAAAGCCCTGTGTGCCCGCCACGGTCGCGGCGGGCACACTCACGGATTCGGGACACTGAGACGGGGTTTCGCGGGTCAGGTGGCGACCCAGCTCGGCTCCACCGACTCCTCGCTGCTGTTCTCATCGGAGTCAGGGTCGCTGACGCTCGGCTCGGACTTCTTGTTCTCCAGCATGACAATCACCTCCTCGACATTCCGGCCAGTCCTGCGTTCGGAGGAACACTGGACCGGGCACCTCAAAGTGACGTCGAGGAGAACTCGGAACCAAGTCCAGCCGTTGCCGACGCTGCTCGAGCGGTCCTGTAGGGGCGCGCTACCCCCCGGCCGGACCCTGTGGCCGCACAGCGCAGTGCGGTGCAGCGCGGTGCAGGCCAACACGGGGCCGCCCCGACGTGCGGGGGCGGAGGGGGAAGGAGACCTCTGTGGCGGAGAGACCTACGGCGGGTTCCACACCCGCGCCGGTGCCCGAGGTGCGGCTGCGCACCCGTACCGTACACGGATACCGGCGGGCGTTCCGCATGGCGGGCCGGGGGTCCGCGATCCTGCTGATCCATGGCATCGGTGACACCTCGTCCACCTGGGCCGGGGTCATGCCGATGCTGGCGCAGCGCTACCGCGTCATCGCCCCGGACCTGCTGGGCCACGGCGCCTCCGACAAGCCCCGCGCTGACTACTCGGTCGCCGGCTACGCCAACGGCATGCGCGACCTGCTGTCGGTGCTCGGCATCGAACGGGTCACCCTGGTCGGTCACTCCCTCGGCGGCGCCGTGGCCATGCAGTTCGCCTACCAGTTCCCGGAGCGCACCGAGCGCCTGGTACTGGTCAGCACCGGCGGGGTGGGCCGCGAGGTCACCCCCGTGCTGCGGGCCGCGTCCCTGCCCGGCGCGGACTGGTTCCTGGCCGCACTGCGGTTGCCGACGGTACGTCAGCAGCTGGGCCTGGGCGTGAAGGCCCTGCAGCTCCTCAACACCGGGCTCGGCCTGGACGCGCCGGACCTGCTGCGGGTCATCGACGCGCTGCCCGACGCCACCTCCCGCAACGCCTTCATCCGCACCCTGCGCGCGGTCGTCGACTGGCGCGGCCAGGTCGGCACCCTGCTCGACCGCTGCTACCTCACCGAGGGCATGCCGACCATGCTGGTGTGGGGCGACCGCGACCGGGTGGTGCCCGCGGTGCACGCCGGCATGGCGCATGTGCAGATGCCGGGCAGCCGCCTGGAGCTCTTCGAGGACACGGGGCACTTCCCCTTCCACACCTCCCCGCAGCGATTCACCTCCGTGGTGCACGACTTCATCTCCACGACGGAGCCGGCGAGCTTCAGCCCCGAGGAGTGGCGGATGCTGCTGCGCGGACGCAAACCGGCCGCGCGGACACCGGCGAACACAGCCGACGAGGCGGCCCGACTGCGGGCCATCGGCTGACACGCCCCGGAGGCGTCACCCGGTGGTGCACCCGCGCAGGGTTAGGGTGGCCGGATGACCAGTGAATACCTGCCTGTCCCCGCACGGGTGGCCGGACCCGCCGACATCGATGCCGTCGTCGCCACCCTGACGACCGCGTTCTTCGACGACCCGGTGTGGGGTCCGGCCTTCCCCGACGCCGACCGGCGTGCCGTCCAGGCGGCTGCGATGTGGCGGGTCTATGTGACATCGGCGCTGCGCTACCCGTGGACGCTGGTCACCGAGAAGGTCGAGGCGGCGGCGGTGTGGATCCCGCCGGGCGGAACGGAGTTGACGCACCAGGAGGAGGGCGAGCTGAAGAGCATCCTGCTGGGCAGCACCGACCCGGAGGTCGCCGGGGGAATCATGGCGATCTACGACCGGTTCGAGGCGGCGATGCCCGACGAGCCGCACTTCTACCTGACCCTTCTCGGCACCCACGACGACCACCGGGGCAAGGGGCTGGGGATGGGCCTGGTGACGGAGAGCCTCGCCCGGATCGACGCCCTCGGCGCGCCCGCCTACCTGGAGTCGTCCAACCCCGCGAACAACGTCCGTTACGAGCGCCTGGGCTTTGTCGCACGCGACCGCTTCACCATCGCCGCCACCGGCCACGTCGTGACGACCATGTGGCGCCCCGCGCAGCGCAACTCCGCCGAACTGGCCTAGCCGCGGCCTACGGTCGGAGCACGATCTTGCCGCGGGTGTGGCTCTGCGCCAGCTCCCGGTAGGCGTCCTGGACCTCTGCCAGCGGATAGACCTTGGCGATCGGGATCTCCAGGAGCCCCTTGTCGATCAGCCCCGCGAGCTCGGCCAGGACCTCGGCGCTGGATGCCGCGCCGCTCCCCTCGGCCTTGAACCCGTACTTCTCCACCGCCGCGAAGTTGATGATCGTGTCGATCCGGTCGGGGCTCACCCCCAGGTCGAGGGCCAGCTCGACGTAGTCCGCGCCGAAGGTGTCGATGAAGGCGTCCACCCGGCCACCGTCCGAGGCTGCCCGGATGCGGTCGGCGACTCCCTCGCCGTAGGCGACGGGGACGACGCCGAGGCCGGTCAGCCACGCGTGGTTGGCCGCACCGGCCAGACCGATCACCGTTGCTCCGGCCAGCCTGGCCAGCTGCACCACCACCGAGCCGACGCCGCCCGCTGCCCCGGAGACCACGACGGTGTCACCCGCGCGGAGCGACACCGCCCGCACCGCCGCATAGGCCGTCGTCCCGGCCACGAACAGCGATCCGGCCGCCTCCCACGGGACTCCGGCCGGACGGGGGGTGAGGTTGCCCGCCTCCACCACGACCAGCTCGGCATGGCTGGCCCGGTTGTCGGTGAAGCCGATGACCTCGTCGCCCACCGCGAAGCCCTGCACTCCCGACCCGATCTCCTCCACGACCCCGGCGAGATCACTGCCCTGCCCGGAGGGGAACACCGCCGGCCAGCGGTCGTGCAGCATCCCGCTGCGGATCTTCGCCTCCCCGGGGTTGATCCCAGCCGCCACCACCGAGACCAGCACCTGCCCCGGTCCGGGGACCGGCCGCTCGACCTCCACCACCTGCAGCACCTCGACGGCGCCGTACTCATCGAACCTGACAGCCTGAGGCATCGCAATCACTCCCTCGTAGGGTTCCCGTCACCACATCACGTCCTGTGCCCTCCAACGCAGCGCCGCACCGGGCTATGCCCGTCCGCCGAAGAAATATCGAGCCGCTAACTGCACCCGCGGGGGCCGCAACTGACGGGCAGTGAGCAACTCCTGGGGTCCGAGGGGCAGGCAGTACGACCACTCCGGCACCCATCCGGGTGAACCGCCCCGCAGTCCGACCCGCAGTCCGCCCCGCACGCGTCGTGACGTGCGCCGATGACTGTTCGCACGGGGTGCGGCGGCGTAGCCTTGAAGGGTGCAGGCCCACCAGCGTCATGTCCGGTATTTCATCATGATGAGCATCTGCGTCGGGTTGTTCGTCATGGCGTGGGGATTCGTGCGCTTCTACTCGGTCGCGGCGGCGATCGGCATGTGCGTGGTGGCCATGGTGATCCCGCCGATCGCGGCCATCTTCGCGAATGCCAGGGACTCCGACGACGACTGGTGGAACGATCCCCGTTGGGACGACCCCGACTGGGACAAGCCCGGTCACGACCGGAACACACCCGATCACGATGAGCGACGCTAGGTGCCGCGGTGGGGGCGGGGATAGCCTGAGGCCGTGACTTTCCACGGCTGGCCGGTCGAGGCGCTGGAGTTCTACGCGGGCCTTGAGGACGACAACTCCAAGGACTACTGGAACGCGCACAGGCGGACCTATGACGCCTGCGTGCTCGCGCCGATGCTCGCGCTGCTCGACGCCCTGGAGGACGAGTTCGGGGAGGGCAGGGTGTTCCGCCCCAACCGCGACGTGCGGTTCAGCGCGGACAAGTCCCCGTACAAGACCGCGATCGGCGCGACGCTGGCCGGCGGCGGCTATGTGCATCTCTCCGCCGACGGACTGGCCGTGGCCGGCGGCTACCACATGCTGGCGCCCGACCAGCTCGACCGCTTCCGGCAGGCCGTCGCCGACGACCGCAGCGGGCGGCAGCTGCAGAAGGTGATCGCCGCCGTGGAGAAGGACGGCGCGCAGGTCCGCGCCACCGAGCAGCTGAAGACCGCTCCGCGCGGCTACCCCAAGGACCACCCGCGAATCGGGCTGCTGCGCAACAAGAGCCTCTACTCCTGGCAGGAGTGGCCCGTGGAGCCGTGGCTGAGCACCTCGGCCGCGCAGCAGTACGTGGTCGACGCCCTGCACGCGGTCCGCCCGCTGCAGAAGTGGCTGGACCAGTACGTCGGGCCGTCGACGGCACCGCCCCGCCGCTGAGGGTCCCACCGACCGCCGAGGGTCACTGCCCGGCCCCGAGCCCCTCTTCCAGCGCGTCGAAGGCGGCGTTGACCAGGTCCCCCAGATCGGCCTCGGAGCGTTCGCGCTCGGGTCGGCGCGTATAGGTGAGCCGGACCGCGCGCAGCACGGCCACCCCCGCGCGCGACAGCACGGCCGCGCGCAGCACAGTGCCGGGGTCGGCGCCCTCGGGGTCGGCGCCCTCCGGGAGCAGCCGGGCCAGGAACGCGGACGCGACCGCCTCCTCCAGGTCGAACAGCAGGAAGCGGTCACCGCGGCTGGTGGGATCGGAGCGCAGCGGCGGCGGGCCGACCAGCAGCAGGGTGGGGCTGGTGTCCTCGCGCCCGGTGAGGTCCAGGACGGCGTGCCGCAGCGCGGTCAGCAGCGACTCGTCCGCCGGCCGGTCCCCGATCGCCTCCGCCAGCAGCGGGATGAGATCCCGGACCTGCTGCAGGATCAGGCTCTCCTTCGACGGGAAGTAGCGGAAGAAGGTCCGCTCCCCCACGCGGGCGGCTGCGGCGATGTCCCGTACCGTCACCGACTCGAAATCGCGCTCCTGGAACAGCCGCCTCGCCGCCTCGATCAGCGCGCGGTGGGTGCGCTGCCTGTTCAGCTCTCTGCGTCCGGGTCCGGGTTCCCCGGTATGTGCGGTGTCCACTCCGGGATCATCGCAGACCCCGCAAGTTGGCAGTACTGCCATGTTTGTTAATGTGGCAGAACTGCCAGCTTCGCGGCCAGCCGCGCGGACCATCGACCATGGAGTCCCCATGCCCACCTTGCTCTACCGCCTCGGAAGCCTCGCCTTCCGCCACCGACGACGCGTCCTGGCGCTGTGGCTCGCCGTGATCGCCGCGACCGTCGCCTGCATGGTCGCCTTCGGCGGCACCGGGAAGCTGGACAACACCTTCACCATCCCCGGCTCCCAGTCCCAGCAGGCCCTCGACCGGATGAAGACCGACTTCCCGGCCTCCTCCGGAACCAGCGCCCAGATCGTGTTCACCGCACCGGCCGGCCAGAAGGTGACCGATCCCGCCGATCTGGCCGCGATCAACAACGCCCTGACCGCCGCCGCGTCGGCCCCGCAGGTGGCCAAGGTCGTGGACCCGGAGACCGCGCACACCATCTCCCCCGACGGAAGCACCGCCGTCGCCCAGGTCCAGTACGAGGTGACCGCGAGCCAACTGCAGCCGGACTCACTCGACGCCCTGCAGACGGCGGTCAGCAGCGCCTCGACATCGGGCCTGGACGTCGAGGTCGGCGGCGCGGCCTACGCCTCCACCCCCGCGAAGAACGGCAGCTCCGACCTGATCGGGATCGGCATCGCCCTGGTCATCCTGGCGATCACCTTCGGCTCGCTGCTGAGCGCGGGGCTGCCGCTGCTCAGCGCGGTCGCCGGAGTGGTCACCGCGATAGCGGGCGTCCTCTCCCTCACCGGTGCGGTCTCCATCTCCTCGACCGCGCAGAGCCTGGCCCTGATGATCGGCCTGGCGGTCGGCATCGACTACGCGCTCTTCATCGTCAGCCGTCACCGCTCCCAACTCGCGCAGGGCACCGAACCGCAGGAGTCCGCCGCGTTGGCCGTCGGCACCGCCGGCAGCGCGGTGGTCTTCGCCGGACTGACCGTCGTCATCGCCATGGCCGGACTGTCCGTCATCGGCATCCCGTACCTGACCGTGATGGGCCTGAGCGCCGCCGCAGCCGTGCTGACCGCCGTCCTGGTCGCCACCACCCTGCTGCCCGCCCTGCTCGGCTTCGCCGGTCACCGGCTGACGCCCGCACGGGGCTCCAGGGCGATGCGCCGCGAACTGGTCTCCGCGCGCGCCGACAGCAGGCCCGCCAATGCGGGCGAGCGCTGGTTCCGGCTGGTCACCCGCCGCCCGCTGCTGAGTGCGGTGGCCTGTCTGGTCGCGCTCGGCGCACTCGCCTGGCCGCTGCACAGCCTGCGCCTGGCGCTGCCCGACAACGGCACTGCCCCCGCCGGCTCCTCCCAGCGGCTCGCCTACGACCAGGTCAGCAAGGAGTTCGGCCCCGGCTTCAACGGCCCCCTGCTGGTCCTCGCCGACACCAGCCACGCCGCCGACCCCACCCGGGCCGCCGACGAGATCGCCGCCACGCTCCGCACCCTGCCGGACGTCGCCGCCGTCGGCCGACCCACCGTCAACCCCGCCACCCACTCCGCCCTGATCCAGGTCATCCCCTCCAGCGCGCCCAGCGACCAGGCCACCCGGACGCTGGTCGACACCGTCCGGTCGGAGGAGGCCACGCTCCAGCAGCAGACCGGCGCGGCCATCAGCGTCACCGGCAGCACCGCCGTCGACGTCGACGTCTCGGCCAAGCTCAACTCGGCGCTGATCCCCTTCGCCTCCGTCGTGGTCGGGCTGTCGCTGCTGCTGCTCCTGCTGGTCTTCCGCTCGATCGTGGTCCCGCTCAAGGCCGCGGCGGGCTTCCTGCTGTCCATCGCCGCGACCCTCGGCGCGATGGTCGGCGTCTTCCAGTACGGCCACTTCGCCGACCTGATCGGAGTGGACCGGGCCGGGCCGGTCAGCAGCTTCCTGCCGATCATCCTGCTGGCCGTGCTGTTCGGACTGGCCATGGACTACGAGGTGTTCCTGGTCTCCCGGATGCGCGAGGCCTACGTCCGCACCCGGCAGCCACTCGCGGCCGTGCACAGCGGCGCCCGGCACAGCGGGCGCGTGGTCACCGCCGCCGCCCTGATCATGATCTCGGTCTTCGCCGCGTTCCTCGGCACCGACAGCCAGATGCTCAAGCAGATCGCCTTCGCCCTGGCCGTCGGTGTCCTGCTGGACGCCTTCGTGATCCGGATGACCTTCGTCCCGGCCGTCCTCGCGCTCACCCGCCACGCCGCCTGGTGGCTCCCCCGCCCACTCGCCCGACTCCTGCCGAACCTCGACATCGAGGGCGAGCGACTCCAGCACCACCACGGCGCAGACGTGCCTGCGGCACCGGAGCCGGAACACCTTGACGCCCTGACCTGACATCCACGCCGTCGTGGACCCCTGAACCGCAGCACGCATGTGCGAAGCGCGGTGTGGAGGCCCCGGGTCACCGGTGAGCAAGAACCGACTGACACTCAGCTGCCGGTGCGGCTGGATGACCGAAACGGTGGTGGACGTCGCCGAAGCGGTGGCACCGGCCAGGGGGGCAACACAGCCCCCCCCGCCGACTGGCCAACGGCACCGCCCGTGACCTCACGCCGAAGTGGGCGCCCGCCTCGGCCTCTCTCTTCGTTCACCTCCGACCGCGAGCAGCAGGGCCGGTCCGTCGGTCGAGCACCGCAATCTGACCCTCGGTATGCCCGTCAGCCCGACCGAGCTGGTGCAGGTCGCCGACGGGCCGCTGCTCGCGCTGTTCTTCGACGGGCTGGACACCGCGCTCTACCAGATCGATCCGCAGTCCCAGCGATTCCAGCAGCTATCCTCGGCCCCCGGCACGCTCGCCACGCTGAGCGCGAGCCGCACGGGCGAGATGTACGCGGTGCTCTGGAGCACAGCCCATCCCACGAGGAGCATCCCAAAGGTCGCCAAATCGCCCGACCGGGAGGGGAAGATTCCCGAACACGATTCAGTCGAGACCGAAGGTCGCCCTAATGGGCGGGAAAAGGATAAGAGATTCAAATTCACGAGGAAGTTGTCCCGAACGCGCATACCAACTGGTCGTCGGCGTGTTCGGGAGCTTTCATGGGAGCCCTGGCCTGTGGGGCACTACTGGTGTTGCCAACAATCCGGCCTGTAGGCTTCCGGAAAAACCGTCATGGCCAGGTCTGGCGGATCGAGTCCGCGCCGATCGCGTAGAGAGATGGACCGCCTCGGGCCACGGCCTTGATGATCTCTGCTTCAGCACCGGCGATGCGGCGGACCATTTCGTCGACCAGGACTTGCTGGTTGTCCAGGTAGAACAGGACGCCGGCGTGGCGCTCGATCGGTTCGCGTTCGTGGTCCCGGCCTCGGATGCGGCCGTCCTTGCACAGGGGTACCCAGCCCTTGTTGAGGCCGTAGTCAATCCAGTCCTGGTCACTGACGGCCTGGGCGTCGTCGGGGAACTCTTCGGCAATCAGGTGCATCGTCCAGCCGAGCGCGGATAAGCGTGCGGGGACGGTTTTGCCGAGGTTTCGGTCGACGCAGAATTCAGGCAGCTGGAGCATGTTGGCAGATCGCCTCGACCTGGTCTCGGGTGAGGTCGTATTCGTCCGCCACGGTCTCCAGGGACTCTCCGGCACGCCACATCCCCACGATGGCGTCGATCTGAACCTTGTTCTGTTCCACGACCGGGCTGCCCCAGCCGAACCGGGGGTCGATGATCACCGGTGCGACGTCGGGGTACTGGCGCAGTCGCAGACGGTCGGGGAACTGGTCGCCCGCATCCCAGTGGACGTAGCGGAGATAGTCCTCGATAACCTCGCGGAAAGGCTGCTGACGGTCACGGACCCGCACCAGTTCACCGCCCTGGATCTCGGTGAAGATGTCCACGCCGTCGGTCGCGATGCGTCGAGTCGCCAGACCGTAAGGCGTGTCGAACTCCTCGCGCACCACCGTGGCCGCCTCGCGGATCTTGGGCATCGACAGCCCCAGCTCGCGAAGGGACCGGACCACATAGCTCTCGACGATGGCCACGAACGGCAGCGACGGCGCGCCACGGTGCGCAGGGGGGATCCCGTGGACGAGGGGTGCATCGGCCGCACTCTCGCCGATCCAACGACCGAGAGTGCTCGGCGGAATGTCCAGGTGTCGCGCCGCCTCCTGCACAGCCATCAAGGGATCCCGCAGCCTGTCAACCATCACCCGCCACCCCCATCCTTCACCCGTTCGGCCTGCCGGACATTGACAGGATCTGTCTTCGACCCTACCTGTGCAACGACTGCGGCTCGCGCGGGTTACCCCAACCGAGACAATCGACATCATTTCTGCCGCAGAGCGCCCCGCCCCCGGTGCTCAGATCCGGGCGTGGGAGCCGATGTCGGCGGTGAACGCCTCGACGAGCTCCGGGGTCACCGTGGGGCGGCACTGGGCGATGGCCGCGAGGTAGTCCTCGGTGGTCGCCCCCACCCCGTCGGGGCCGGTGTCCCCCGGGTCCCGCTCGAACGCCGCCTGGGCGGCGATGCGGGCCGCGTGCTCGATGTCCGCCGGGGTGAACAGCTCGCTCGCGCCGACCAGGACGCCCAGGTCGACGTCGGAGCGGGTGACCGCGTAGCGGGACCAGATCGCCTCACGGGCGGCGGCGTCCGGGGTGCCGATGGGGATCAGGTAGTCGAAGCGGCCGGGGCGCAGGAACGCCGAGTCCAGCGAGCGGATCGAGTTGGTGGCGCAGACCAGCAGCCGCTCCTCGCCCTCGCGGAATCCGGGGATCAGCTTCAGCAGCTCGTTGGTGACCCCGTGCATGCCGCCGGGCGTCCCCTCTCCCCGCACCGGTGCGATCTCCTCGACCTCGTCGATGAAGACCAGCACCCGCTCCAGCTCGGAGATCCGGGCGAACGCGGTGCGCAGCGCGGCGGCGAGATTGCCCTCGTCCGCGAGCCTGGACGGCAGCAGTTCCACGAACGGCCAGCCCAGCCGGGAGGCGACGGCCCGCGCGAAGGTGGTCTTGCCGGTCCCGGGTGGCCCGAACAGGGCGATGGCGCGCGGTGGCCGGACGCCGTGCCGGGCCGCCCGTTCGGGTTCGGCCAGCGGCATCACGATCCGGCGCTCGATCAGGTTCTTCTCGACCTCCATGCCCGCCACCCGCTCCCACAGGTCGCTCGGCAGCAGCCGTCCGCCGAGCTCCTCCAGCAGGTTGGCCCCGGGACCGGTCGGCGGCTCCGCCCTCTCGAAGTAGGCGACCGCCGGCCGCCGGGTGTAGCCGGCGTTGCTGAGCCCCTCCCCCAGCAACTCCTCCTCCGGCAGCACATACGCGATCCGGCGCACCCGCTGTGCCAGCAGCCTCCGCTCCAGCTCCCGCAGCAGCGCGCTGGCCAGGCCCTGGCCGCGCCAACCGGGGGCGATGGCGATCCGCATCACCCAGGCCCGGTCCCCGGCCAGGTGCGCCAGCGCCGCGCCGATCGGGGCGCCCTGACTGACCGCGACCACGGCCGGCTGACGGGCGGTCAGCGCCGTGATGCACTCGGCCAGCGAGAAGACGGACTCCTGTCCGAGGTCGGCCGTGGCGTCGATCAGATGGACGACGGCCGCGAGGTCGTCCTCACGGTAGTCATGGATCAGCCAGTTCACGGAGGGACCCGCCTCTCTCTGCCTTCTGCCTACTGCCTACGACGTGCTGGTCCCGGCACGCTAAGGGCGGGCAGCGGCTCCCGGCGCGCGCCGGAACGGACAACCCGCACGCGGAAACCCTCCGGATCGGGACTGGCGTGACCCGCGTCAGTCGTGTGGGCCGATGAGGCCTCGGAGCAGCGCATCGGTGGCCGGCGCCAGCAGTTCGGCGGCGTCGGGCCGGGTTTCCAGGCCGATAACCAGCGTGATGGCGATGTCGGCGGCCTGGTCCGGGTGGGCCGCGCCGGCCAGGGTGAACTGGTCGACGAGGATCGTCCGCAACTCGGCGGTGAAGGCATGGCAGATGTCGCCGAACAAACGGGCCTTGGAGTCCAGCAGTTCGGCCGCGTGCGGGGAGTCCCCGACCAGGGCCAGGACCAGGTCGAGTTTGGCGACGAGGATGTCCCGGATCCGCGCCGCCGGTGGGGCGTCCGCGGCGGCGGCCCGCCGGGCCCGGTCGAGGGCCTGCTGGTGCAGGCGCTCGGCCAGGCGCCGGAAGGCGTCGTCCTTGTTCCGGACCTGGAGGTAGACCGCGGACCTGGAGACGCCGGCCTCACCGGCGATGTCGTCCATCGTGGTGCGCCGCACACCGTACTTGGTCAGACAGGTGTAGGCGGCGTCCAGCACCACGGTCAGCCGGTCTCCGGTCGGACGGTCCTCGCTCATGCCGGGGCCTTCCTCAGCCCAGGGCCTTGAGCAGCTCGGCGGCCAGCGGGGCCGAGGACGCCGGGTTCTGACCGGTGATCAGATTGCGGTCGGTGACCACGTGCGGGGCCCAGGGCTGTCCCTCCTGGAAGTCGGCGCCCAGCTCGACCAGGCGGTCCTGGAGCAGCCACTTGGCCCGGTCGGCCAGTCCGGCCTGGGTCTCCTCGGCGTTGGTGAATCCGGTGAGCCGGTAGCCGGCGAAGGGGGAGCTGCCGTCGGCGCGCTCGGCGGCGAGCAGCGCGGCGGGGGCATGGCAGACCACGCCCAGCGGCTTGCCGGAGTCCAGGGCGGCGGTGAGCAGCGCGCCGGAGTCGGCGTTGACGGCCAGGTCCTCCATCGGGCCGTGGCCGCCGGGGTAGAACACCGCGGCGTAGTCGGCCAGGTCGACCCGGTCCAGGACGAGCGGGTGCTGCAGAGCGGTCATCGCGGCGAGTCCGGCGGCGATGGCGTCGGCACCCTCCTGGCCACCGTTGACCGCGGCGGCCAGGCTGCCCCGGTCCACGGTGGGGACGACGCCGCCGGGGGTGGCGACGACGACCTCGTAGCCGGCGGCGGTGAAGGCCCGGTAGGGGGCGACGGCCTCCTCCGCCCAGAAGCCGGTGGGGTGCTTGCTGCCGTCGGCCAGCGTCCAGTGGTCCACGCCGGTCATCACGAAAAGGATCTTCTTCGACATGTCAGGTCTCTCCACGATCGTCCGGAGGTCGCTGCCTCCGCAGGGGACAGGCTGACGTTCTGCGTGCAGAACGTCAGCCTGCTTGCCTCCGACCGTAGGACGGAATCCACCGGGCAACCAATAGGATCGCCGCTGTGAGCCATAAGGAATCCGATGGGTTGTCGGCGACGCCCGCCTCCGGCCCGCTCGACCTGTCGCTGCTGCGCACCTTCCTCGCGGTGCACCGGGCCGGGTCGTTCACCGCCGGCGCCCGGGTCCTGGGGCTCTCCCAGCCCACCGTGACCACGCAGATACGGACGCTGGAGCAGCAGCTGGGACGGCAGCTGTTCGAGCGCCGCGCCCGAGGCGTCACCCCCACCGCGGTCGCCGACGACCTGGCGGTCCGGATCGCCGCGCCCCTGGACACCCTGCAGGCGGTCACCTACCGGCACCGCCCCGGCGAGGAGGTCGCACCGGACCCCGTCCACCTGGCCGGACCCGCGGAGTTCCTCTGCACCCTCGCCCTGCCCGCGCTGGCACCGCTGGTCACCGACGGCGTCCGGCTGCGGGTGACCATGGGACTGACCGACGACCTCCTCGCCGGGCTCCGCGCGGGCCACCACGACCTGGTCGTCTCCACCCGGCGGCCGCGCGGGCGCGCGCTCAGCGCCGTGCCGCTGATGGACGAGGAGTTCCTCCTGGTCACGTCCCCCGCCTGGGCGTCCCGCATCGACCTCGCCCGTCTCCGCGCCGAGGGGCCGTCCGCCCTGCGCGACGCCCCGCACGTCAGCTACGCCGAGGACCTGCCCATCTCCCGCCGGTACTGGCGCCATGTCTTCGGCACCCGGCTGGCCGGACCGCCCGCCCTGGTCGTCCCCGACCTGCGCGGGGTCCGCTCCGCCGTGGCCGCCGGAGCCGGTGTCACCGTGCTCCCGCACTACCTGTGCCAGGACGAGCTCGCCGCCGGGACCCTGGTCGCACTGCTCGCCCCCGACGACCCGCCCATCAACACCGGCTACCTCGTCCGCCGCCCCGGCGCGCCCGACAATCCCCATCTCGCTCTGGTCCACGACCGTCTGCTCGCCGCCGCCCGCGCCTGGTGACCGCACCGGACCGCACGGCTACACGGTCCGGAACCCGGTGAGCACCTTGCCCTCGGTGGAGAGGATTCCGCCGCGGTAGTCGAAGCGCGGGGTGCCGGAGAACATCAGCCACAGGTACTTGAGGTTCTCCGCGAACCAGTACCCGGGCGTCAGGTCGCCCGGCTGCATTCCGGGGGCGGTCACATCCCCGACGACCGTGTAGCCGCCCGGGACCCGCTGGTGGGTGCGCATACCGTCGAAGTACCGCAGCGCGGCCCGTTTGTAGTGGTCGTCGCCGGTGAGCCGCCACAGGTCGAAGGCGGAGTTGGCGAACTCGGGGCGCAGCTGGCCGCTGACGTCGACGGCGTCGAGGGTGGTGCAGTCGATCGTCTCCGGCAGCACCGGGTGGCGCTGCAGCGCAGCGGCCCATGAGCGCAGGTAGGCCGCGCCGCGCGGCAGGTCGCCGCCCTTGGCCAGCAGGCCCGCGTAGAACGAGCCCAGCTCCGACTGCCGCACGGACTGCGACACCGGTCGTCCGGTCCGGAAGTCGACCGGACGGAACCACAGCCGCCCGTCCGCCATGACCGACTGGTGGCGGACCACGGCGTCCGTGAGCAGGTGGTACCAGGCCGTCAGCCGGCGGTCGCCGAGGAGAGCGCCGCCGCCCCACAGGTACTCGTAGAAGGAGTCCACCGGCGGGTCGGGGGCACTGGAGGTGCTGTCGAGCCATCGGCCCGTCTCCGCGTGGATCCTCGTGCCCAGCAGGTCCAGGGAGCTGCGGCGGCCGATGACCGCGCTGTAGGCGCGCATCGAGGCGGCGATGTAGCGGGGGTCGCCGGTGAGCCGGGACAGCAGCCCGAACTCCATCGCGTTGCTGCCCGCCTCCGCCAGCGCCACCGCGGTTCCGCGCACCGCTCCGGTGCGGAGGTTGACGTGGGTGTAAGGGATGCCGGTCGGGGACGCGGTGAAGGCGGGCAGCAGGCGGTCGCCCAGCTCCCGCGCACGCGCGAGCAGGGTGGACCGGCCCGTCGCCCGGTAGCCCGCGAGCAGGCCGCCGACCAGGCGGATCACCGATTCGAAGACCTGGACCTCGGTGTCCTGCGCGGGGTCGAAGTGCTCCTCGATCCACGCGCAGCAGCGCTCGACCTCGCGGTCCTCGCCCATCAGGTGGAGGGTGTCCAGCGCCTCGACGATGGACAGCCCGAAGGTGCGGCCCGGGGCGAAGAACGCGTGCGCGCTGCGGCTCACCGGCCGCACCTCGTCCTCGCCCCAGGCGGCCTCGGTGTAGCCGGTCCAGCCGTGGAGGTACTCGGCGCGGATCCGGGAGGCGACGGCGAAGTCCGGGGGCGGCTGCCCGCCGGCCGGTGTCGCGGCGGACAGCAGGATGATCCCCGCGCCGACTCCGGCACCGGCGCCGAGCAGGGACCGTCGAGTGGTCGAGGGCGACCCGGATGGTGCTCCGGGTCCGCTGGAGGAAGCAGAGGGGGTGGCGAGGGGCAGGCGCATACCTCCAGATACTGGAGCAATCCGCCCAGAATCGAGGCTTTGTGAATGATTGTCAGATGAGCACATCACTTAAATGAGTGAGGCGATTGGCCGAATCGGCGTACGGCATGAGGTGGCCCCCAGCCCACGGCGGCGGGGGACGACTGTCACGTCGCCGCCGCGGAGCGCCGGCTGGGGACCGGATCTGGGGTGGGAGCGTCGAAGCCGTAGGCGGCGACGGCCGTCGGGGGTCTCCCGACGTACTTCCAGCCTCTCTCCGCGGCACCGGCACAGGAGGCGAGGAAGGTCACCACTCGGGGGGACCACGGTCCCCCGGACGCGCGCAAGGTCCCTTCGCTAGGACGCCGGTCCGTGCCAGCGGACGGGGAGTTCCCGCAGTCCGCGGCTGCGCAGGGAGGCCGCCCAGACGAGTTCGCCGACCGGGCGGTCCAGCGTGAGCGCGGGGAACCTGCGCAGCAGCGTCGTGACGGCGATGTCCGCCTCCAGCCGGGCGAGAGCCGCGCCCAGGCAGTAGTGGATGCCGTGTCCGAAGCCCAGGTGCGGGGCGGCCCGCCCGGTGCGGAAGTCCTCGGGCTCCTCGAACCGGTCCTCGTCGCGGTTGGCGGAGATCAGGGACAGCCAGATCCTCTCGCCGGCCGCGATCGCCACACCGCCGATCTCGATGTCCTCGAGCGTGAACCGGCGCGAGGCCATCATGGAGGACGACTGCCAGCGCAGCACCTCGTCGAGGACCTGGTCGACGGGCAGTGCCCCGGTGCGCAGGGCGTGCAGCGGCCCGGGGTGGGTGAGCAGCGCCAGCGCCGAGGAGCCGACCAGGTTCGCGGAGTTGTCGTAGCCCGCGAAGAGGATCAGGAAGGTCAGGGCGACGAGCTCGGGCTCGGACAGCCGGTCGTGCGCGTCCCTGGCCTCGATCATGCGGGTCAGCAGGTCGTCCGAGGGGTGGTCCCGCTTCTCGGCGATGAGGTCGACCAGGAAGCGGTACATGTGTCCCAGGGCCTGACGGGAGGCCAGGGCGGCATCGGGGGCCGGGGAGCGCAGGGTGTCCGTCCACTGCCGGAAGTCATGGCGGTGCTCGTCCGCGATGCCGAGGACGTCGCAGATGACGGTCAGCGCCAGGGGCGTGGCGAGGGCGGCCATCAGGTCGCCGACGGGCCCGGTCACCCGGTCGAGCAGGGCGTCGGTCCTGGCCTGCACGCGCGGCCGGAACGCCTGCACGGTGCGCGGGGAGAACGCCTGCGAGACCAGCCGCCGCAGCCGGGTGTGATCGGGCGGATCGAGGTTGAGCAGGTGGGCGTCCAGCTCCGGGGGCATGGAGGCGCCGTGGTCACCGCTGGTGCGCGAGCTGCGCTTGTCCAGGGACAGCCGGGGGTCGGCGAGGGCCGCGCGCACATCCGCGTAGCGGGTGACCAGCCACACCGGCGCCCCGTCCGGGGTGGTGGTGCGGTTGACGGGCCCGGCCTGGCGCAGCCGGGCGTACCCGGTGTGCGGGTCGGCCAGGAGGTCGGCGTCGAACAGCGTGCCGGTCATGCGTCGGCCGCCACGGAGGCGGACCTGCGGTAGGCGTCGGCGACCCGGATCAGCCAGGCCGTCTCCTCCTCCAGGTCCCCGTCCGCCGGGTCGTGCAGCGCGTTGGCGTCGGAGCGGCCGGGCAGGGACGCTCCCGCGGCCATGGCGCGCAGCGCGCCGGATATCTGGGCCGCCTCCACCGCCGCCTCCGCGCTGTCGCCGGTCAGTCCGTCGGCCAGGGCCCGCGCCCTGGCCCGGTGCGCGACGTCCGGGTCGTAGTAGGGGCGCAGCGAGAGCTGGCCGTCGCGGATCTCGATGATCTGCCGGCTCAGCAGCAGGTCCATGTCCTGCACGGTGTGGTCGACTTCCGGGTCGTCGTGGGGCCGCAGCGCGAGCCGGCCGTCGCGGATCTCGATGACCTGACGTCCGGCCATGCGGCGCAGGTTCCGGACGTTCCAGCGGGTGTCGCGCGGAGTCGGCGGGAACAGCACGACGTCCGGGTACTGCTGCGCGATGTCGCTCCACAACGGGTACAGCCGCCGGTAGGACCGGTAGGAGGCGAGGAAAGCGCGGACGTTGCTCGCACCGGCGCCCCAGGCGGGCATGGTGAACCCGACGGCGAACAGGGCGGCGGCGACGCTGGCCGACATCGGCGCGACCACGCTGCTGACGTAGTGCAGCGGCGAGGGGGCCAGCAGGTCCCAGACCATGTTGACGACCTTGGGCACCGAGTAGCCGAGGCCGAAGACCGCCCCGACCGTGACCAGCCGCAGCCCCCGGCGCAGCCACGGTTTGTCGACGGCCCGGGCGTAGCGGCGGCAGAGCAGCACCAGCATGCCCATGCTGACGGTGAACAGCAGTTGGTAGGAGAGAAGGAAGACCGAGATGTAGCGGGCACGTTCGAAGTGCACGTCGAAGTCGGTGGGGTGCTCCTCCCCGCTGACGTTGCCCAGGAAGAAGCAGACCGCCATCAGGACGATGGTGCTCACGCTGTACCCGACCAGCAGCCGGTGCCGCAGCCGGACCGTGTCCTGCGCGGAGGACCAGCTGACCAGGAGCGAGACGAAGGAGGTGAGGCAGATCGCCACCGAGGTGTAGACGAGGAGGGTGGCGATGTTGGCGATGCCGAGCGCATGGTCGATGGCGACGTAGATCGGGGGCGACGCGAGGACGAAGGGGGTGGCGAAGGTGGAGATGGCCAGGCAGAGGAGTCGCAGCTCCCGGTTGTGCCAGTCGCCGATCAGGTCCTTGACCTTGTACGCGAAGGCGCTCCAGGTGATCACCGACAGGATGCCGTAGACGACGACGAACAGCACGGGTCAGATCCTTCGGGCGTTGCGCTCCAGGGAGCGTTCGAGGTGGTCGACGAGGCGGGCCATCCCGGGGGAGATGTCGGGCCGGGACGGCGGATCGACCGCCCGGCCCGCCTGCAACGGGAGCAGGGAGGCGACGAGTTCGGCCGCCCGCTCCTCGTCGCTGGTGTAGACGGTACGGCCGAGGACGGAGCGCACCAGCGCCGGATCGAGTGTGGGCATGAGGAGTTGCGCGACCTCGTCCTGGTGGGCGGGCGAGGCGTCGTGCCCGAGCAGGAGGTGTCCGATCTCGTGCGAGACGATGTGCTCGCGGTGCGCCCGGGTGGTCTCCTTCTGGAACAGGATGTAGTCGACGTCGTCGGTGGCGACCCACAGCCCGCAGGGGCTGCCCTGACGGACCGGCAGCGCCATGGGCACCAGCGAGATGGCGCGCCCCCGGTGCTCTTCCAGCCTGTCGCACAGGGCGTTGACGCTGTAGGGCCGCGGGACGTCGACCCGGCGGACCACTTCGCCGCAGTAGCGCCGCAGTTGCCTGTCGTCCATCACGTCCCTCTCCGGTTCGGCGGCGGACCACCGCCAGTGAACGAACAACAGGTGGGCCCTCTCGACATGCGCAGAGCACGAGCGTATAACAGCCGGACAGGTCAGAGCCGCTGGCTCCGACCGGCCTTCCCGAGGAGTTCGATCATCGGGACGAGCGCGGTGAGGGCCTCGTCGTCCAGTTCGGCGACGGCGCGCATCGCCACCTCGCGGGCACCCACGTCCTTGAGCGCCGTGAGCAGGGCGAGGTCCTCGGAGACCCGCTGGGCGACGGTGTCGTCCAGGAAGTAGCCGCAGGGAACACCGAAGTAGTCGGCCAGGCCGTGCAGATGACGGAGCGTCGGATTGTCCCACTCCCCAGTGCGCAGGGCCCGGACCTCGTCGGCCGTGATCCGCGCGCCCGCGGCGGAGACGGCCTCGGCCGCGTCCTGGTCGGTCCGCTGCGAACGGCCCCGCGGCCGGGTGGCGGTGAAGAGCTCGTTCAGCCGGTCGGCGAGACTCGCACCGGCCATCGGACGCGAGGCCGCCGGTGGCACCGACTCCGCTGAGGGGACGGGCTGCAGGAAGAACGTGACCTTGACCCGGTAGACATTGGCCAGCGCCTGCAGGCTGTTGACGCTCGGGTTGGTGACCTTGCCGGAGCGGATGTTCAGCACGCTCTGGTGGCTGATCGTCGGTCCGCCGTGCGCGGCAGCGTACTCGCGACTGGCCCTGGCGATCTCCTCGTAGCCGGAGGGGCCGAGACCGTCCGGGTACTTGGTCGTGATGAGCCAGTCGAGGCGCTCGGCAATCGTCCCGCTGTCAGCGGGCTGGACCCCACCCATCCGTCTGCACCACTCCTTGAGCCCCGTGACCGTCACCGGCGACTCAATCTACTGCACTGGACGCCTGGTTCAGCGCGCCAGGTCCATCTATTGAAGTTGACAAAGCATGGGGCCCAGGCAACGATCGTAGTCGTCCCATCTAGGTGACTAGATCCTGATCGACGGCCGAGGCTTCAGCCGACCGGCCGGCACCCGGCATGACGAGGGGAGTGCCGGGGCACGGCAGGACGAGTCGAGCACGGGGGGAACGGGGGGACGGGGCCGGCGGCACCGGCACCCTCGGACGATCCAGCGACCGTCCGAGGTGCGCCGCCGCCCTACCGCCCGGAATCGAGACCGGCGGGGGTGGTGCGATCCCCCTGCCGAAGCTCCGTCAGCCGCCGTCGGAGAAACGACAACTCGGCTTCCACGGCCTGCTCATGGACGTCCAGGAAGGACCCGTAGTGCCCACCGGGCAGCAGGACCAGTTCACCTCGGGGCGCCTGCTGCGCCGCGCTCACGGCAGGCCCGGGCAGAGCGGACCGGTCCTGCTCACCGGCGACGACCAGCAGCGGGCACCGCACCCGCGACGCGACCCGGCCCGGCCGGTAGAACCCGGCGCCGAGCACGTAGCGGGCGGCCACCTCCTGCTGCCAGTCGGGGTACCGGCCGTCAGGGTCGAGTGCCCGGGTGGCGTCCATGGCGTCCGGCGTGGTGAGGCACGCCACCGTGCCGCGCGTACCGGCGGTCGGCACCAGCAGCGGCGGACGGCCGATGAGCCCGCCGAGCCCGTCCGCCACGCCCCGGCCGAAGAGCCTCAGCAGCGCGAGCGGCGTCATATGGCGCAGCGCGTTGGGCGCGGCCGCCCGCCCGTCGACGAGGGGCGACTGCGCGATCGCCGCCGCCAGGCGGGGGTTGCGCTCGGCGATGCGCAGGACATGACCGCCCGACAGGGAGAAGCCCCAGGCCACCAGTAGCTCCGGGTCGACGTCCGGCAGTCCGGCGGCGAACCCGAGCGCGGCCTCCCAGTCGGCCAACTGCTCCTTGATGCGGACGACTTGGCGGGGCCGGCCGCCGCTCTCGCCCATACGCCGGAAGTCGAAGGCCAGGACGGCGAACCCGGCCTCGTTGAACCGCTGCGCGAACCGGTCGGTGCCCGGCTCCTTGGTCACCGCGACCCCGCCGGCCATGACCACGCACATGCCGTTGGTTCCCGGATAGTGCCAGGCGGCACATTCCGTGTCGCCGCCGGCGAATCGAACCCTTTCCCGTTCCACGGACACTGGCACAACGACCTCCGCGCGGACTCAGTCATCTTCGACGTACCTTCGAATGAAGTGAACCATTCGGTTCACTTTTTCGCCAGGCCCTTCCGCCCTGGCATCATCGACGGATCGCGCATCCGCCCCGAGAGGACCACCACCATGGAAGCTGCGGACCCGCAGGAGCGGGCAGGGTACCGGCGGTCCACCGGTTCGAAACGGGGCGAAGCCAGGCGCCAGGACCTGCTGGAACGGGTCACCGACGACCTCGCCGTCAACGGCCTGGTCGACTTCTCGCTACGCCGTGCCGCGCGCTCGGCCGACACCACGCACAAGGTGCTCCTCTACCACTTCGACGGAGTGGACGACCTGCTCAAGCAGGCGGTGCAGCGGCTGCGCGAGCGGCGCATCCGCGACGCCCTCTCCGCCGCCACCGCCCCGGGCCCCGGCGGCGGGACCCTGGCGGCGCGGGTGCGTGCCGTGTGGCCGGTGCTGCTGGGCGAGGGATTCGGGCTGCACCGGGTGCTCGACCAGGCCATCGGGCTCGCGATGTACGACCCCGAGCACTACGCGGAGCTGGGCCGCGAGGCGTCCGGGCAGTACCTGCCCGGGCTGCGGTCCATCTGCCCGGAGGGCTGGACCGAGCAGCGCAAGGAGGAGGTCTCCGCGATGATCCTGGCGGTCCTGCGGGGCTTCCTGGTGGACCTGTCCACCCGAGGGGACACCACCGGGATCGACGCGGGCCTGGAGGCCCTGACCCGCGCCCTGGAGCGGGAGGAGGCCGCCGGCTGACCGCCCCGGGCGCGGCCTGCACAGGTGTCGGCCCCGCCGAGGTCTCACCTCGGCGGGGCCGACACGGAACGTGCTCCCGCGCCTACGACGGCTGACCGTCGGTGGGCGGGCGGGTCCCGAGCTGCTCGTTGAGCTTCTCCTGGGCCATGTCGACCTGACCGCTGTACTTGCCCTGGGTCTTCCCGTCGACCGTGTCGCCGGTCTTTTCGATCACCTGGTGGGCCTGGTCCTCATGCCCCTTGAGAACACCCTTGATCTTGTCGAGCACGGACATGTCTGTCCTCCTCACGGAAAAGCTGACCCACCCAGCATCCGCGCCATCCCCGGCAACCGCATCCCGGGCGGGCGCGTGCCGTCACCTGCCGCTGTCGCCGCCCTCGCTGCCCTGGGCCGCGAACATCGCGCCGACCATGTCGGCGAGGACCACGGAGACACGGCGGGCCGCGACGGACGGAGCGGTGCGCGGGGTCGGCAGCAGCATGAAGCGTCCGAACGGCCGTCCCTGGAAGCGCGCGGGCAGCGCGACCTCGTCGTCGGGCAGGCCCAGGCTCTCCACATCCCACAGCGCCGCGCCCCAGCGCAGGGTGCCGTCCGGCTGCAGCACCGGCGGGTGGTCCTCGGTGGCCGCGTCCCGCTCGAACCGGCAGCCGCGCAGCGCCAGCAGTTCGCTGAGCTGCCTGCCGACCTGGTCGAGGACCGCGTCGCGGCCGCCGCCCGAGGCGATCAGCTCCGCCGTGGCCTCCACCCCGGCCACCTGCGCGCCGCCGCTGACCACGACCCGCCGCAACCGGCGACCCCAGCAGGCGAGTTCGGTGACCAGCACGCCCACGACCAGCAGCAGCACGGTCGTCTCGATGTTGTCGCGGCTGCTGATGGCGAAGCGCTCATAGGGCTGGGTCAGGAAGAAGTCGAACCACAGCGCGGACGAGACGGCGCAGATCACGCCGGCCACCCGGTAGCCGTTCGCGGCCACCGCGACCACGACCACCACCAGGACCAGTGCCGCGTCCGCCCCGGGGAGCGTGCCGCTGCGGAAGGGGATGAGCAGGGCCGCCACCGCGGGCGGCGCCAGCAGCGCGGCGAGCACCGCGGAACGATCCCGACTCCAGCGCGCGGACGGCGTCACGGAGGTCACCGGCGTCACGGATGGCATGGATGTCACGGATGTCATGGAGGACTCCTCAGCCGGACGGGTCCGGGGCCCGGACCTCGTCCGACGCTGGAAGCGTAATCCCGGCCCCTGAACCGCATCAATAGCCGCTGTCGTGCGCCTGACCTTCCTTAACGCGTTATTGATTCACCGGCCGGAACGGGCCGGACGGCATCCCGCGTGCGAGTCTGCCCCCGGGGCTGTATCCAGGGAGAATGGACGTGCGGCAGTGGCTGGTCGAGCAGAAGTGGCCCTGGGGGTCACGGGCGGGCCTGGTCGCCGTCTCGCTCGTCGTCATGGCCGTGATATCGGCGATCGACATCCTGTCGCCGCCCGATGTCCACCTTGGTCCGCTGCTGGTGGTCGCGCCCGCGTTCACCGCCTCGTTCGGCGGACCGCGCCTCACCGGCGTCATCGGCCTGCTGGCCGTCCTCACGCTGGTGGCCGTCGGCGTGCTGCGCGGTGTCCTGGACACCGAGAACCTGATCGTGCAGATCATCTCCATCGTCGTGCTCTCCTCCCTGCTGGTGGTCTTCTGCCAGCTGCGCGAACGCCACCAGGGCGAGCTGTCCCGGGCCAGATTCGTGTCCGAGACGGCCCAGCGCGTCCTGCTGCCGCCGATCCCCGAGAGGGCGGGGCCGCTGCGGATCGCGTCCTGCTACCGCGCCGCCGAGGCGGACACCGCGATCGGCGGAGACCTGTACGCCCTGGCCCGCACCGCCCGCAGCACCCGTCTGATCATCGGCGACGTGCGGGGGAAGGGGCTCAGCACACTCGGCACCACCGCCATGCTGCTGGGCGCCTTCCGCGCCGCCGCGCACCGCCAGGCACCGCTACCGGAGCTGGTCGCCTATCTGGAGGGCAGCGTGTGCTGGGGCCTGGCCCAGTACAACGACACCGACATCGCCGAGGGCGACGTCGGCGAGCGCTTCATCACCGCCGTCGTCCTCGACATCCCCGACGACCAGCAGGTCGTCCACCTGATCAACTGCGGGCACCCGCCCCCGCTGCTGCTGCGGCCCCACCAACCCGCCATCGCCCTGCACGTCAGCCAGCCGGCCCCGCCCCTCGGCCTGGGGGCGCTGACCAACACCGCCTACGAGGCCGTCACCTTCCCGCTCGGGCCGGAGGACCTGCTGCTGCTCTACACCGACGGGATCATCGAGGCCCGCGATCAGGCCGGAGCCTTCTACCCCCTGGTCGAACGGGCTCCCCAGTGGGGTGGCTACGACCCGGACGCCTTCCTCAACAACCTCTGGCGCGACCTGTGGAGCCATGCCGGCCGGGCGCCCGAGGACGACATCGCCCTCATCGCGCTGCGCCGCGACCCGGCCCCGACCCCGCCCCTAGCGCCGGACTGACCTCCATGCGCACGACCCGCACCGGGTCCCCGTCACGGACCGTGCCCAGCACATCGCAGGGCGAGGCCAGCCTGCACTCGCCCCCGCGGGAGATCGGGGTCGGGCCGAACGGGAGCGCCAGGCTGTTCCCGTCGGTCCAGAACGCGACCGTGCCCGGCTCCACCACCTGGAGCGCCCCCTCCCGTGCGAGGCTCACCGGCGTGCCGAAGTAGACCTCCTGGCCCCACGTGGCAGCCGTGGACTCGATCGGCAGGGCGGTCAACGCCAACCCGGGACGTGCTACTTCGTCACCGTGATCATGAATTCGGAGTTGTTGGTGGTGCCGATCTCCGTGGATGTCACCGTGCCCTGGGCGCCTTGGTACGCCCCCGTCCCACCCGTGATCCTGTAGGTCTGGCTGGTGCTGTTGCTGCTGAAGTTCTGCATGGCGTTGTCGGCGAAGATCATGGAGGTGCCCATCGCTATCTGCCCGGAGCAGACGGCATCGGCCGGCGCCTGGACGATGAGGCAGAAGAGGTGGTCGGTGGCCGCGACGTCCATGGAGTGGTTCGCCTGCGTGCCCACGTAGTCGTTGTCGGTGCCCACGAAGTAGTCGCCGACGACCGGCGTGGCGTTGGGATCGGTGATCAGCTGACCGTTTTGCGTGTACATGTTCATTTCCGTGGACACGCTGTAGTAGCTGATGGTGACCGGTATGGTCCCCGGCGTGGGCGAAACGGCCATCGCCGCGCCCGAGGAGCCGACTCCTGCGACCGCCAGCAGGACCGCCGCCGCCAGGCCCGCGGATCGTGCACTGCATCTCATTGGACTCTCCCGTCAGCTCGGCCCGGGCCGAGGGCTCCGAGCCTGCGGGCAGGTCGCGGCCGGGAGTCGCGGAGCCTCCCACATCTGGACACCTGCCCGGATGGGGCGGGTGCTGGGACGCGTGACTCACGCCCTGCAGTTCGCGACAGGCGTGCCTGCACGACCCGCTTGACCCGAACGAGTGAACGCCTCCGCGGCATCCGACAGTCGAAAACCCGTCAGAACAGGAACTCGACGCCGGTCAGCGGTGCAGCGAACAGTCACCGGGCGAATCCACTCACGCGGATATTGTCCCAGCCCACCGGAGCTCCCGCACCCCAGCGGTTCTCCGCGGAACGGCGCCGGGCCGGCCGCTCTCAGGCCCAGCGGAACTCCGCGACGGCCCCGCCCTGGACCATGACCGTGCCGGCGCTCTCATCGCCGGTGCGCCACACGGTGTACTCCCCGGCTTCCAGGGGCGTGATCAGGACGCAGTGCACCGTGCGGCCCGGGAGGTGCCGCGGGCGTACTGCGGCGTGGGTGCGGTGCGCGTCATCGCCGATCGGACTGACCTCGATCTCCAGGCCGTCGTGCTCCGGTCCGGTGTGGATCACCAGGGCCCCGGTGTCGGCGCCGATGTCCAGGACCACACTGCCCTCGCGGGAGGGAGCGGGCAGCGGCGCGTGCGGGTGCGGGTGCGGGTGGGCATGGGGGTGCGGATACGGGTGCGTGTTCGTCTGGGACATGCGACTGGGCTGCTCTCTGGGGGAGGAGGTGCCCGCGCCGACGGCGGAGGAATCCTGGTCCGCCGTCGGCGCCGGGCCGGGGCGGATCAGGAGGAGGGGTTGTGGTAGCCGTCGTAGGGCACCCCGAGGTAGGGGAACTGGTCCAGGTAGGGGTTCTTCAGATCGGAGGGGGTGAGTCCGTCGGTGATGACGCTGGTCGCGCCGTCGGGGCTGAAGCTGCTGTCGACCAGGTTCAGGACGAGACCGGCGATGGCGCGCAGTTCGATGGTGACCACGTCGTCGAAGACCCGGCGGCCGTTGGGGAACCCGGCCGGGTCACCGGCGACCAGGCCCTGGATGTTGGGCTTGGCGGTCGGGGGCACAGCGATGTTCAGCCGCAGCATGTCGGCTTCGGTGGTGCCGGTGAAGTTCTGGAAGCCGGGGACCACGCCGGCGGGGATGCCTGTGAGCAGGATGGCCAGCAGGTCGGCCCGGGGCTTGGCGTAGGCGGCCAGGTTCGGGAACACCCCCGGATACAGGACGTTGAGGAGCGAGGCGAGTTCGGGGTGGGCGACGTAGGTGGCGAACTTCTTGTCGTCGGCCGGCGGCAGGGAGTTCCACTCGTCCTTGCGGCCCATCGGGACCAGGACCTCGTTGAACAGCGGGTTGCCCAGTCGGGAGACCTGGACGAAGGGCCCGGCCTCGGTGTCGGTACCGCGCCCGGGCTCCAGCACGCGGGCCTTGCGGCGGCTCGCACTGGTCCACACCCCGATGGTCGCGCGCGGGTCGTTGATGTCCCCACCGTTCCAGCCGCCCCGGGTGAGGTCCGTGATCGGCACCTGCAGGGCCAGGCTGTGGACGTTGAGTTCCTTGGTGGTGTTCACCCCGGAGGCCGGCTGGGTGAAGGCAGGCTGGAGATGGAGCTGCTGGAACGGGCGCAGCGTTCCCAGGTCGAAAATGGAGCCGAGGTCGACATAGAAGCCCTCGGCTCGCTGCCCGGCGTACACCCTGCGGCCCTTCTCCAGGCTGTGCACGGCCTCCTGGGCAAGCTTGGGGTAGTCCGGGGTGGAGAGCGGGCCGATGTTGCACGGAGGACAGGCCAGGTCCCGCCCCAGCACGGTGGCGCGGCCACCGGCATCCACCCGGGTGAGGGTGTAGGTCTGGTGCCGGTTCCAGTGCGGGTCGTCCAACGACAGGATCGCACCGGTGTTGTACAGGAACGTGTCGGGGTTGCGCACGTGGGTGGTGAAGCGGAACTGGTAGGTGACGTCCGGGCGGCCGTCGCCGTCGTTGTCGATGTGGATCTCGTACAGGACGTCGTCGCCGAACTCGTAGAAGTTCGGGCCGCCCGCCGCGCCCTGCAGCGGGATGTAGTTGGCGATCAGGGTGACGGTGGTGCAGTCGTCGGGGCTGACGAAGGCATAGACGTCGGTGCTGTCCGCCACCGGGTCCTTGGAGATCTCGGGGGCTTCGCGGTGGGACGACATGGCTTTTCCTCACAGGGATGTACGAGCAGGGACGGAGAGGGACGGAGAGGGACGTGGGGGGACGGGGAGGCGGGCGGGCCGACGCCGCCACCGTCGGCGGCGCCGGCCCGCCCCGAGGGGCACGGTGGGCCGGTCAGCCCGCCGCGTGCAGCAGGGCCGCGGCCAACTTGCGGTCCAGGACCCGGTGGTGGCGCTGGCCGTGGAAGATGTCCAGTTCCCCGGACCTGGCGTCGCGGACATGCACGATCAGGGTCTCCTGGCGGTCGTGTGCCGCCTCCGGGCGCGCCCCGTGGGATCCCTGGTCGGGCTCGGCCGCCTGCGCGCTTCCCGCGGACGCGTTCAGCAGCAGCCCGGCGGCGAGTCCGGCGGCCCCTGCGCCGGCGGCATTCCTGATCAGACCGCGGCGTGAGAATCCGGGGTCGGCGTCCGGTTCCAGCGCGGTAGTGGTCTCGGTCATGGGCAGTCCTCCTGATGATGGGACGGGTACCGCCACTCGCCCGCACCGAAGCCGCGAAGCGGGCCCCGGTGAAAACGAGGCGGGGCATTCGAATACAAGGAGATCTGATTACTGATTCGGACACGAACCGCATCCGGGCCGCAGCGGCGGCGGACGGTTGGAAGTGAAGCCGGACCCTGACGCCGAGTCAAGCACCCACTCCCCCAGGTCTCTTTCCTGCGCACCGCCGCATGAGATCAAACGACCAGTTCACAGCGTCGCGGTGACGCCGAATGAGGGAACCTTGCCGCCTGGCGGCCGGAGGAGCAATCCACGGGCGCCGCAGCGCCGAATCATTCGGTGACGGACCGGAAAGCGACCACCCGCGCTGTGCCGACAGGGCATCAACGTTCCTGACGGACGGGCTGTTTCCGGCTGCCTCCGAATATCCCGGAGCGGCCTGTGCGGGGCGGGAGCGGGAGGAATCCGCTGGTGCGGTCGACATAGGCGGCATAGCCGGGCTTGGTCGACCGCAGCTGCCTCTCCAGCATGGGCTTGCCGCTGCCGTTGATCAGGAGACAGCTCATCACCAGCGGGGACACGACCGTGGCCCAGCCGACCGGTGTGTCGGCCGCGCACAGAAACAGGCCCCACCAGACGAGGAAGTCACCGAAGTAATTGGGGTGGCGAGTGCAATGCCACAGGCCACGGTCCAATACCTGTCCCAGGTTGGCCGGATCCGCGCGGAACCGGCGCAACTGCTGGTCGCCGACGGCCTCGAAGAACAGGCCGCTCGACCACAGCACCGTCCCCGTCCAGGCCAGGGCTCCCGGCGGACGGGGCACGAACACGGCCACCTGGACCGGCAGCGAGACCAGCCACACGAGCCCCGCCTGCAGCAGGTACACGATGCGCAGCGCATAGCCGGATCGCCGCTCGGCCGGGACGCGACCCAGCAGTCGGGCATAGCGCGGGTCCTCACCCCGGCCGCGACCGCGCAGCCAGATGTGCGCGGACAGCCGCAGGCCCCAGGCGACGACGAGCAGCAGCACCAGCAGGCGGCGGCCGTCGTTGCCGTGGCCCGCGGACAGCCCGTACGCGGTGCCGGCGACGGCGCAGAAGGCGAGCCCCCAGGCCGTGTCGACATGGCGGTGCAGGCCGGTCCTCACCCCCACGGCGAACGTGGCCAGCAGGACGACCAGCGCCGCGCCCAGGCTCACCGCGAGGCACAGCAGCAGGGCACCGCCGTCGATGCTCATCGCGGGTCACCCCTGCGGGTCAGCAGCAGGTGCTGCACATCGAGGTAGCCGCTGCGGAAACCGGCCTCCGAGTAGCCGAGGTACAGCGTCCACATGCGCCGGAACACCGGGTCGAACCCGAGGTCCTCGACGGCGCGGGCGCGGGAGGTGAAGCGCTCGCGCCACAGGCGCAGCGTCTCCGCATAGTGCGGTCCGAAACTCTGACGCCACGTCAACTCCAGCGTGGTGTGCTCGGACACGGTCTCCTCGACGGCCTGGAGGGACGGCAGCAGTCCGCCGGGGAAGATGTACTTCTGGATCCAGGTGAAGGTCCGCGCGCTGGCGAGCATCCGCTGGTGGGGCATGGTGATGGCCTGCAGGGCGATCCTCCCGCCGGGCGCCAGCAGCCGGTCCAGGACCCTGAAGTAGTCGGGCCAGTGGTCGCGGCCCACCGCCTCGACCATCTCGACGCTGAGCACCGCGTCGTACTCCCCGGTGGCGGACCGGTAGTCGCACAGCCTGACCTCGACCCGGTCCCCGTACCCGGCGGCGGCGATGCGCCGCTCGGCCAGGGCCTGCTGCTCGGTGGAGAGCGTGAGGGTGACCACACGGGCGCCTCGGGCCGCGGCCCGCAGCGCCAACTCGCCCCATCCGGTGCCGATCTCCAGCACCCGGCTGCCCCCGCGCACCTGGGCGAGATCGAGCAGACGGTCGATCTTGCGCCGCTGCGCCGCCTCCAGCAGCCCCGGCGAGGCGATCGGCGCACCGTCCTCCCCCGTGCTGAACACCGCGGCGGAGTAGGTCATCGTCGGGTCCAGGAACAGCGCGAACAGGTCGTTGGACAGGTCGTAGTGGGCGGCGATGTTGCGCCGCACGTTCTCCGGGGTGCCCTGCTGCTCGGGCGGCTGCCGGGCGGCGTACCAGCGGCGCAGCCACTGGAGCCGAGCCGGGACCAGGGCGGGCAGGTCGCGGGCCAGGACGGTGAGCACGCCGACCAGGTCCGGGGTGTCCCACTCCCCCGCCTGGTAGGACTCCCCGAAGCCGATGAGCCCGTCGGCGCCCACCCGGCGGTAGAAGGACTCGGGGTCGTGCAGCCTCAGGATCTGCGCAGCCGCGGGCGCGTCCGCGAGCAGCTCTCCGCCGGGGAGTTCGACGCGGACGCCGAGCCTCCGGGCGGCGCGCTTCAGCAGCAGCCGGGCGACCCGGCCACGGAGGGGCGAGTGCGGCACAGTGGCAATGTCGGGCCAACTCCGTGCGTCGACCCGCAGGCGGTCCGGGGACGTGGCCGGCGCGGCGGTCTGGGTCATGGTGCGGTGACTCCGTCCTGCCGAACGTGGTGGGGACGAGGCTGTACAGGCAGCCCGCGGGCAAGCAGCCGCAGCGCCTGAACGCGGATGTGGATCGAGACGGCAACGGTCGACAGCGGGTGCCGAACGGCCGCCCTGAGCAGTCCCGCCGGGGTCGCCGGGCAACCGCGCCCGTCGACGGAGGCAGTGAATTCCTTCTCCCCCTCCCGCTCCAGATGCATCGTCAGACGCAGCCGACGGCCGGGCAGGGGTTGCGGCACGGACATGTCGTATCCTCCGTCCACGGGGAAGAACGGCGAGACATAGAACTCCTTCGCCGCGCGGGCCCGGCCTTCGGCGTCCGGGTGCAGCAGGTAGCAGTGGCGCTGTCCGTAGGTGTTGTGGACCTCCGCGACGGTGCACACCGGGGTCCCGGCGCGGTCGTGGCACCAGTACAGGGTGAGCGGATTGAAGACGTGGCCCAGCGAGCGGGCGTGGGCCAGCATCAGCACCCTGCCTCCCTCCAGGTCGATCCCGTTGGCGCGGAGGTAGCCTTCGAGGTTCTGGCGCAGGGTGCGCGCCGGATCGCCGAGGTGGTCGCGGGCCTGGAACCGGGCCAGTGGACGCAGCCACGCGGGCAGCCCCGGCAGGCGGTCCAGATCGACCAGCCACAGGTAGGTGCGGTGCCGGAAGGAGTGCCGCAGCGGGCTTCTGCGCACATGGGCGATACGCACGTCGTACAGCACCGCACCCCAGGGCCCCGGAAGGTACGGCGCGGCCACGGTCATGACCGGACCACCGCCCGCAGCGCCTCGGCGGCCTGCAGGCCGGAGCGGCAGCCGTCCTCGTGGAAACCCCAGCCGTGGTAGGCCCCCGCGAACGCCGTCCGG